>Ga0210384_10007299_pt1 | contig 11670 bp, 14 predicted proteins | sample IncBWH2MmetaG_FD_160574 | JGI IMG/M metagenome (GOLD analysis project Ga0210384, IMG submission 160574) | Forest soil microbial communities from Barre Woods Harvard Forest LTER site, Petersham, Massachusetts, United States - Inc-BW-H-2-M | ecosystem: Environmental > Terrestrial > Soil >...
CCGCCGTCGGGCTTGCCTTCGCCGTGATATTTCCCGGTTAGAAATCCACCCGCCAGGGGAGAGAAAGCCAGAACCCCCAAGTTCAAAGCTTTGGCCATGGGAATCAGTTCGCGCTCGACCGTCCGCTCAATCAGGCTGTACTCGAGCTGGAGCCCGATGAACTGTGTCCAGCCTCGAAGCTCCGCCAGAGTATTTGCCTGGGCGATCCACCAAGCGGGAGCGTCCGAAATGCCGACGTAGAGAACCTTTCCCTGACGAACGAGGTCATCCAGGCCCCGCATGACCTCTTCCACAGGCGTGATCCCATCCCAGATGTGCACCCAGTACAGGTCGATGTAGTCGGTTTGCAGTCGCTTCAAACTGGCTTCCACTGCTTGCATCATGTTCTTGCGATGATTGCCCGCCGCATTCGGATCATTGCCTGGCGCGGCGTTGGAGTATTTCGTGGCTAGAACGACGCTCTCGCGATGGCCCTGCATGAACTCTCCAAGGAATGTCTCACTAGTGCCGTTGGTGTAGAAATTCGCCGTGTCAATAAAGTTTCCGCCTGCTGCGCGGTAGGTCTCATAGACTTTCTGCGCTTCGTCCTTCGGTGATCCCCATCCCCACTCGTCGCCGAAGGTCATGGTGCCTAGGGCCGCTTCGGACACTCGAAGTCCGCTCTTGCCCAGCAATCTGTAGTTCATAGTCGTTCTCCTTTTACTATTCTGATTACTCACTCATTAATTCGGTTACAAAGAATTACTTCCGTGCGATCCCCGCCCAATAGATCTCAAATCCACTATTGCGATACTTATTTGCCATGCCTGGCTTCAGCACGATCAGGTCCATGGTGGCTTCCGCCAAAGCCGCCATCGTCTTCGAAATCAACTCAATCGGAAGGTCCGCGCGCAGAATGTGTCGCTCAATCGCGTCGCGGATCGTGTTCTGCATTTCGACGAAGGGCGCACTTCCCGCTTCGATCGACTCTTTCGAAAGCATTCCCGAGACCTGCAACTGGGCCAGGACCCTGCGCTTCTCGCGATTTGCCACTCCCCAATTCACATAGGCGTCCCACACATGTTGCAACCTGGTGTGAACCCTCTTCCGGCGCGGGAAACCTGACATCATCGCATCCGCGAGCTCTAACTTGATCTCGCGGTAAAGGGCATTGATCAAATCATCTTTGGTTTTGAAGTACGTAAACAGAGTTCCCTCGGCGACACCGGCCTGTTTCGATATCTCTGAAGTTGGGGCAGCGGTAAGGCCGCGCACCGCGAATTCGCGGGTCGCGGCGTCGAGGATCGCATTGCGCCTGTCTTCGCTCTTAGGACGAGCCACTGAGCTCCTATTTAACTGAGTGCCTACTCAATACTATATATGACGTAAGCCGGCGATGCAAGAACCAACTTTGGAATTCATCGCGAAACAGCCGAAGTAGCAGGAACGGCTCATGGAGCGGCCTTTTTCAAGTCTTCCGGCGTGCGTCGCGATGAAATGCTCTTCCGCCAGAATAAATGAGCATCCAGTCAGTCAGTTACATCATCTTATGCAGAGGAGGAGCTACCCAATGGCAAACGTCTGGTTGATTACTGGAAGTGGAAACGGGTTGGGACGGAACATCGCCGAAGCGGCGTTGGCCGCCGGCGACAGCGTCGTTGCTGGAGCACGTCGAACGGAGGAACTGGCTCCCCTGGTGGCGCAGTATGGCGAGCGGGTGAATCCCGTTATGCTGGAAGTGCGCAATGAGGCCGCAGCAAAGGCAGCCGTGCAGTTGGCGGTGGACACCTTCGGGCGGCTGGACGTTCTGGTCAATAATGCTGGTTATGGGCAGTTTGCGCCGTTCGAGCAGATGGGTGCGGACGACTTCCAGGCTGTCGTGGACACATGCTTTTACGGCGTGGTGTACACAACGCGCGCCGCCGTGCCAGTGATGCGCAAGCAGAAGAGCGGTCACATCTTTCAGGTGTCTTCGGTCGGTGGTCGCCTCGCAGTTGCCGGGAATACGCCGTATCACGCGGCGAAGTGGGCCGTGGGCGGTTTCAGTGACTCTCTCGCGATGGAAGTCGCGCCGTTCGGGGTCAAGGTCTGCACACTGGAGCCAGGAGGAATTCGGACCAACTGGGCGCGGCGCGCCGGTCAGGATACGCCGGACCTGCTGCCGGACTACGAGGCCTCGGTCGGTTCGATATTCAAGATGTTGCGAAGTCTTGAAGGGCGTTCGGAAGGTGATCCCCGGAAGATCGCCGATGTAATCGTGCAACTGGCGAATAGCGACGAGGTGCCGGCGCGGCTGATCCTCGGTGTAGATGCGGCAAAGCGGGTGCAACAAGCGGAAGCTGCGCGTGCGAGCGAAGCAGAGAAATGGCGCCATCTCACTGTTTCAACGGTTTTTGAAGATGGGCGCTTCGACAGCAGATTGTATACGGCAAATAGCGGAATCGATTCCTGAGTTGCTGAATCATTAGTTCACAATGGAATCGCGCCGATCCGGTCAAGGTGGCTCAGGTCGTCCTTCGTTTTCTGCCAGCGATCGTCTGACACTTACGCGAAGCCTAAGATACTCGTCGAAACAGCCAGATGCCACCTCCAGCACCAATCTTCCAGTTCAGACGGCTCCGGCGTGATGAATCGGCGCTACGCAGTGTGCTCCCCGAGTCTCACCAGAGTAGTGCCTCTGCTTGGGAGGCAGACGCTCTAGTTACGCAGCCAAGCCAAACCTCCGGTTACGAACCGAATGGTCGACCAAGTCTCGAAGTCAGAATGCGCACTCTCCAGCCACTAGAAACTATCCTGCCACCCGGAAATGCAGACGTGGTATTACGTTTTTATGAAAGCGCTTCTTGATTCTGGACATGTTCCCCAGAAGAACTTCCCGTTCAACAACTTCCGCGAACCTAATCGACAATACATTCTCAAGCATTCGTTCGAGAGCCGAATGCTCTACCCAAACTGTGTAATTGGTTGATGCAAAAGATTTTGGCTCCCCTTCGTCGACACGTACCGAACTTTCTGCCTGGCTCCCGATCCTCAAGCAAAACAACTGCTATTAGCAGTCGGATCACTGAGTTCGCAATTCGGAGTTTATCATGCAGCTCAGTGAAGCTCAGAGGTGCGAGCTGTTACGCATGCACGGCACCTACCTCACGGAGGTGTGCGACAAATGTGGCGCGCTCCTGGGTCCGATTCGCTGGACGATCCACGAGGTGCCGGGGGCGTGGTGCTCGCGGAGTTGCCGTGACGGTGTAAACCACCAACCGGGCTTGTGTCGCGGCTGTGGCACTGCATTGAATGGGAAACGCAGACGTGCGATTTACTGCGATCGGACCTGCCGAATGCGAACAGTGCGGAAGGAAGTCCGCGACAGCTCAAATATCGTTAACACGCCCATACAAAAGACAGGAGTTACAGACGCGATTTCGGGGTTTGGGCATAGAGAGACCGGAGGACGTGTCAGAATGCGAACAAACAGCCCCGGATTGAGATAAACCGTGCGTGCGAAAACACAATCAGATAGCACTCCAATATTGGAGTCGCCAAGACGGTCCAAACCTATACGTTGCCCGAAAGCGACCGAGGCTGAAGCGAAAGCCATGGACAGAGAGGCAGTTCGGATCGCCGCGGAGATAAGGGCTGGCTGGCTACGGCTTGGCCTATTAATCCTCAAGATGATCGACAGCCAAGCTTACGAGACGCTGGGTTTCCCGAACATGCACACATGGATGACATCAAGATTTGGAGAAAGCCTCTCAAGCGTCTTTTCCGCCCTGCGTAGTGTCCGCGCCTTGGAAGGCGTTCCCGAAGAACAACTGACCCGGATTGGGGAACGCAACGCGCACATGCTGACATATTTGCCGCCGAAACAACGGATGAGCCAAGAATGGATCGAAATGGCAGCCACGCTTCCGACCAAGGAATTCAAGCAAGAAGTGCGGATAGAGCTTGAGAAGAAAAACGGAATGGTGCAGGAACGATTCAAGACTTTTTCCATTGCTCTGCCCGAGATGGTGTACCAAAACATGTGTGACGCCGAGGAAAAGATGGCGAAATCGCTCCAGATCGACATCGAGGGCAGGCCCGGAAATCGGATCCTGGTCTGGGAAGCTTTCAGTCAGTGGATTCTGTTGGCCGATGAGCAGACGATCAAAACACAGACCGAAGGAGTATGAACCTGCAGGTCTTTAGGGTCTGCTGTCCGAGTGCCAGCGACACGAAACTATGGAGAAGAGGAGAACCATGTTTCCGAGAAAATGTGGAATTACCCACACAAAAATCAGTGAATTGGATGTGAAAATTAGGACTTTTGTAATCCGAGAGCTTTTTCGGACAACGCCGGGTAGTCCGCAAACGAAAGTATCCAAGCTATTTGCTGGTATGGGACGAAAACTACGAATGCTCTGGGGGCATCCTGAAGACTCATTTCGGAAAGAAAGTGCTCGGTGACTTTCTGGGATTCTATCCAAATGCCACCATGTTCGAGGCTGACTAGTTTCATGAGAGCGGGTCCATGCTCATCGACAACGGGAATTCTGGCGATGATCTCACTGCCGATCAACTTTTCCAAAGAGGGAATTCGTTCGTCCATTCTGCACCTCCGCAGAGCGCAAATCTATCATGGAAGCAAGAAGTGGAAGATTGGCTCCGAGGATCTGCAAACGTAGATTTCTGCAAATGACGATTGAGGAGGTTGCAGGAATGACATTGGAGCAGAAAAGGCACGGTGTCTCCGAAGTTGCTTTCCGAGTGAAACGAGCACTCGTCGAGGTTCAAGACGTTTATCGGGTCGCCATCGATTATAAAAGTGATCCTGCGACCTTAAAACTCTGGAACATTCAGACCTATTTGCTTGCAGGCCTCGAGGAAGTCTGCCGATCGGTGCGGGTCAACCTGAAAGACTACGCCCTCGACGAGGCTATCGAGTGGGAGCCAGCCCAAAAGGCTAGCGCGTTGAGTAGACAGTGCGATGAAGCTATGGATGAACTGCGGTCAAACCGCCTACGGCGACTTCTGGGGAAGCCGAACTGCGGAAGCTAAGCTTCCGAAAGCTTGATTGAATCGGAGCCAAACGATGCCAACTAACAAATCACCTCAGGTGCAGCAGGCCGTGATCGCCAAGAGGCTCCACGGAGAATCCAAGCGCAAGATTGCTCGCGACTTAGAGATGGGTCGCAATACCGTGGACCGCATTCTGAGTGAAAGCCAGGTGGAGGCGGCAGTGGCTCAGGGTCGCACTCAGCTTGTCGAGCTGGTACCCAAAGCCATTCAACTAATTCAGCGGGCAATCGACCAAGGGATAGCTGCCAATGAGGTTCCCAAGAGCGCACTCGAAGCTGCCATCCACGTCGTGAAGGGCTCAGGAACCTATGAGGAGCGCAGCAGAACCCGCGGAGACGTTTATGTCCATGACGATTACACCAAAGCAGACCGCGAAAAACTTGAATTTGACCTCGCCGAGCGACTTGGCACAGTTAGACCTTGCCGCCCTAATTGACGCGCTACGCATTGCCGACGAGCTCGAGCGGCGGCGCTGTGCGGAGGACCCGGAATACTGGCTGTTCCGATACGCCAAGACTCGCGATGAACACGACCCATCCATCGGAGCGAAACTATTCCCAGACAAGGAGTATTTGCACTCCACCGTACGCTTCTGGCTGGAGCATAAGATGAACCTCTACGAAAAAAGTCGGCAGATGATGGCTACGTGGACGTTATGCGCTCTCTACACGCACGATGCACAATTCCACACGAATCGTCTGCACTTCATCCAGTCCAAGAAGGAGGAAGACTCCGACCGGCTGATCCAGCGGTGTTTCACAATCTGGGACAACCAGCCGGCCTTCATCAAGCGCGCGTATCCTGCGGAGTATGCCTATTGCCATCTTCGGTTCCATCGTCCGGGCGAGTCCGCCAGCCTTCCCTATTCGGAAATCTGGGGGATCCCGCAGGGCGGCGATGTAATCCGCCAGCATACTGGCTCAGGACTATTCATCGATGAGGCCGCCTTCCAACCAGACCTGGAAGCTGCACTTGGCGCCGCGCAGCCGATGTTGAAAGGCGGCGGTCGGCTCGACATCGTGAGTTCCGCGGAACCGGGCTACTTCGAGGAACTGGTCGAGGATCGAGTCAGATGACCAAGGGAATCTCAACTCGGACCACATCGCTTGGTTTCGAGGTGCTGCGTTTGCACTATTCCTCGGATCCGGACAAAGACCCTGCTACAGAGGCCGGGCGCCTTTGGATAGAGCAGGCCAAGGCTGGTATGAGTGATGCACGGTGGAGGAAAGAATTCGAGATCGACTACGGTGCGCTCGGTGGGCAGTTAGTGTTTCCTGAGTTCGATCCGTCGATTCACGTGGTCAAAGAGTTTAAGATCGATCCGAACCAGTGGACGGTTTGGATGGCCTGCGATCCGCACCCGAGAACGCCCCATGCTTTCCTGTGGCTTTCCATCAATCGGGAGCGAGAGATGGTAGTGAAGTTCTCGTTCTGGCCTCAGGACTATGTCCGTTCGGATTTTCACGCGACGGTCAAACACTACGCAGAGTGCGTGAAGACGATTGAAGATTTCCTTGGCTGGAAGGTTTACAACCGCATCATGGATTCAGCCGGCAAGGGCATGAATGCTGATGAGGAGCGCAGTTATTTTGATGCCTATCGCGATGCGGGCATCTATTTCCGCCCGGCGAAAAAGAATCGCGACCTGAGTGGCTTCGACCTCATCGATGATGCACTCAAACAGACGAGTTTCGTGATCGGGAACGAACAGAAGATGAAACCACGACTCACGATCATGGAAGGAAATGATGAATTCGTGTGGCAGGTCAGCCATCTCCGCTTTGCGGAGTGGCGTGGGAACGTCACCGACAAAGATCCACCCGAAAAGGCGCAAGAAAAACGGCGACACCTAGTGGACTGTCTGGCTTACATGTTGCTCGAGGAGCCACGGTTCGTTGAGCGACGGCGCATGCGACCGCAGACAGGTTACGATCCAAATATCGTGCGTTGATCCCATCTCTTCACTCGCGCAGCCGCTGTGTTTACAGTATAAGCGATTTTAGTTATAGAACAGCACTGCGGTGCCGATTCACGATTAATGTTCGCGCTCCTTTCTGTATCTTGGTCACGGAGCACCCGCGATCCAGTAAGTGCCTACCTCAGTCTGTCACTTGTACGGGTACTCCGGATCGTCCTCCGCCGGCAGGAAGATGTATCTCTCCCTCACCACCTCCCACGCCGCTTGGTAGTCCACCCCGTGGTTGTTCACCGCGTCCAGCAAGTCATTCTCTGTCTGCTCGGCTGCTTCGACCGCCCTTTCGTGGAGCACGCCGGTCTTCTGGAGTTCTGCGTACAGTTTCGGGCAATACTTTTTCCAATGTTCCTTCGCCTGGTTTACCCACGGGCTGCTGTTCAGTTCGCTCACCGGATTTGTTCGATTCCTGCTCATCGTCTTCAGTAACAATTGGTGTAGGCAAACGAGCCGTTAAGTTGGGTGACGCAGTGAAGCTCCTGCGGCGGTGGAGGGAGTGGCGGCATATATGCCGGCTGAACAAAAACCAGGGGCGGTTGAGGCGGCCTGGACAAGAGGCGATCGGCTAATTGAATCACTTTCTCGTCCTCGGCCAAAAGCTTCTGGTCATCGTCGAGGGCCTTGAGGGCGTTGTGGTTCCACTGCAAGGCTTTGTTGTAGTTGTTCAGCAGATCATTATACATGCGGATTATGTGGTTGGTTTCGAGCGCCGCGTACTTGCTGGCGTGCCCGAGATACGCCCGCGCGTCTGCGCGACCGTCCAGACCGCTTTCGACTGCGACAGCGCCACACCAAAATCCGACACTCTTCTCGGCGAAGTAAAACTTCATGAGCTTGCGGTGTCGGTCATCGTCGAGGCCGTCCCACGATTTCTCATCGGATGCCTGCTCGACAGTAGTTCCGAGGTCGGACATGACATCGTTGAGATCCTTTTTCCACCCCTGGCACCCTTGGAGGTCTTGCTGCAACGTCTTGGGCGACTCCACTGCCTGGTCATCATATGCTTTCTGGTAGTGCGCGTTTAGTGCCGAGCGCAGATCCGACTCCCTGCTCCAAGCCGTATCCAAATTGTCAGCTAGGCGTTCGGCGACGTTCATTTGCCGGTTGCCGAAAGCGGCGGAGAGGCAGGCGTCCACCTGAGCGATCTGGATATTAAAAAAGTCATGCGCCGTCTCCAGTGTCTTGTCAGGAAGTGCGTCTAGCTGTTCGTCAACCGTCGCAGCTGGGTTTTTTGCATCTGGTTGTGCAGTCCTGGCACCCGAGGCTCCATTCCCTGTTTTTAACCTCTCAATCTCCGCGAGAAATGGATCAGCCGCTAAGTAGATTTTCTCAATGGCATTATTGGCTGCTTCGTAATCGGGCTGATGGGCAAAGTGCGCGAGAGCTTTGGTCTTCGCGCTGCACTCTTCCACCAGTTTGTTGGTTTGCGCTTTCGGCTTGGGCGGGATCTGGGCCGTCTGCGCGTAGCTAACTCTGGCGGCCAGGCTCCCGAGCACGACGCAGCAGGCGATCCAACTGAAGACTCTTCTGCGGCTAGGCATTGTGTTCCTCCATTCTTGAAAGAACCTTCTGGCCACGGCTTCTCTGCTTAGCATTCCGCCAGGCTGTTGTCGGTAGTGGTTTCGGTTGGCCTTTCATTTTGCTTCGCCACGGTGCGCGGCGCCGTGCGGCTTGTTCTCACGTCCTGGGTGGATAGAAGCAGATTGCGCAGTTTGATTCATAGAATCTATCACACCATCGTGTGCCACACCATCGTGTATGGACTCAAAGTGGGCACTGACTAACGATGGGCGGGTGAAAACAGATGCTCTTGCTCAATTCGGGCAGCGCGTGCGCCAACTTAGGATTGAACGGAACTTAAGCCAGGAAGACTTAGCGGAACTGGCGGACCTTCACCGAAATTACGTTTCACAAATAGAGGGCGGACGCCGTAATGTTTCACTGCTAAATATCCTCAAGCTGGCCCACGGCCTCAAGGTCAGACCCACCAGACTCATCGAAACCATTCGCTAAGTGGCGACAACGGCCACCGAATTGGAAAACGCAGGGAGTCAGTGGACGCGCTCCCGCCCTGATTGCATCAAGCCTGGTTGCGCAAAGGACGAGCGCGGAAATGCAACATTACGCCACGGGACCGGGTCTTGCTTACCTGTCTTAACCGCGTGTGTTCTTAGCGCCCCGACCCAGCGAAACGCAACAGAACGTATGTTCTGTTGCAGTTCTTTGGAGTGATACCGTTGGCCCGTGCTGACTGGAACCGCAGACCTCAGGCGTGTCAATTTCCCAAGTGATATAGGAGCGAATGAGATGGAGAGAACACAAATTGTATGGGCTCAAAGGGAAGGTTTGCTCGTGGGAACAGAACTTGGGCACTGCAGATTTGATGCATGAGCTTCGTCGGGTGTGTATAAGATTGTCGTTGAAGACGTCGAAACGAACTTCCCAAATAGTCCGTCAATTAACGAAGATGGTGGATCGGGGGCCCGGATCGTAGGTAGGCGGTTCGCCAACGCGTACGAAGGATTCAGAAGGAGGTAGCCATGAACGATGTGAGGAAACTTGGTCTTAGGCTAACTGCGCTTGCGGCTTTCATGTCGTTTGCCACATTGGTTGGGGCACAACAGCAGCCCCAGCCACTCAAAGTGACGAAGATTAGGGACAACGTCTACTGGGTACAGGGCGGTGTGGGTTCCAATGATGGTTTCATCGTAGGCACCGCCGGCGTCGTTGTTGTGGATACCAAAACCACACCCGATTCGGAGAAGGGAGTGATCGCCGAAATCGCCAAGGTCACTCCGAAAGCCGTGGACACGGTCATTATCACGCACAGCGACGGCGACCACGTCAACGGGCTCGCCGCTTTCCCGGCGGGGTTAACCATTATTGCGCAGGAAAACTGCAAAAAGGAGATGGAAGCTTCCGCGGGCAGCCGCAACCCGGCGCCCCAAGATCGCCTACCTACGAAGACTTACGACAAAACGGAGACACTGACCATCGATGGTGTTCACATTCGCCTATACCACTGGGCGCCAGGGCACACGAGCGGTGACACCGTCGTTTATCTTCCTGATGAGAAAATTGTCTTCGGCGGTGACATGCTGGTCACCAACCGCCCCGATACGTTGATTCACATGGAAAAGAATGGTTCGGCCGCCGGGTGGATCGAAAATGCCAAAGGCATGGTCGGCCTCGATGCCGATACGTATTTAACCGGGCACGGCGAGATGATGACCAAGGCCGACGTGCAGAAAAAACTTGACCTCATTCAGGACAAGTACGACAAGATCAAGGCGATGGTCGCGCAAGGTAAGTCACTCGACGAAATCAAGACCTCTTTTGGCGAACCCCCGGCCGTGCCGCCGCCGAATCCGAATGGTGCACCACCTGCCGCAACTTTGACCGAAGTGATCTATAAGGAGGTGTCGAAGAAGAGCTAAGTACGGCTGAGACATTTCCTGGCCGCCGGGCACGAGTAATACGCGACAAAAATCACTTGGTTTCTGCGGACGCATTGCAACAAATTCATGCTTTTGCGGCTCATGCAGTTACAGAAGTCCTGAGAGATATCTGTTTTGCGGATCGCTGGGGCATGCAGTCCTGCCGCCGACCTAATCCGACGAATGAGTTGAAGGAGGCTCCCTTCCCGCGGCGCCGTACAATGTAACCTTCCCATCGGCGACATTTGCGATATAGCGGCCGCCTTCGAGAAATTGCATCACCTTCTTGCCAGCACGTGCCAGTTGCGCCCACCGAGATTTCGTTTCCGGGTTCTGCTCAAGCCCCCGAATTTTATTTCCGTCAAACGTGAAATCCACCTGCCGCAATCGGCGCTTTGGAGTCAGCCGAACAGGGTAACGCTCTGGACCTAGCATCACCACGCCAACGTTCTCGACGAGGACTTGCCGCCAGACATCAATCAGTGATTCTTTGAAGGAAGAGTCCATCGCGTACTCCGATTGGATTATATGCCTTGCCGGACGTTTGGATTATATGCCTTGCCGGACGTATGGACTTGTCCGGTCAGCGCATTACAGATCCCTCTGATTCGCTCAAAAAGAACCAAACTACCAGCCCAGAGAGGCCAGCGTGACACGCGGTTGACACGACAGGGCAGGAGAGCTAGGCTTCCGGACAAAGGGGAATCCCAAACGGAAATTCCGGATCAAAGGGAGACGCCATGATCGATGCGCCAAAACCTCCCAATGAGGAGAGGCGGCTGGAAGCTCTGCGTGGGTTCGATATTCTAGATACGCCTGCCGAAAAGGCATTTGACGATCTTGTTCGGCTCGCATTGTATATTTGCGAGACGCCAATCGCAGCCGTTAGTTTCATCGACAAAGATCGACAATGGTTCAAATCAAAAGTGGGTTTGGCAGTACCGGAGACGAAAAGGGATATTTCATTTTGCGCTCATGCCGTTACGCTGCCCAATGAGACGCTAATTGTGCCGGATGCTTCATTGGATCCAAGGTTTTCAGATAATCCGCTAGTCACAGGTGAACCGAAGATCCGCTTCTACGCAGGGGCACCCTTGGTAACTGAGGACGGCTTCGTCTTAGGAACGCTTTGCGTAATTGACCACATCCCGAAGGAGTTGAGCGCCGCGCAGACTAAGGCGTTGGAGGTCCTCCGCAATCAAGTCATGCGAGAACTTGAACTGCACA
>Ga0210384_10007300_pt1 | contig 11670 bp, 7 predicted proteins | sample IncBWH2MmetaG_FD_160574 | JGI IMG/M metagenome (GOLD analysis project Ga0210384, IMG submission 160574) | Forest soil microbial communities from Barre Woods Harvard Forest LTER site, Petersham, Massachusetts, United States - Inc-BW-H-2-M | ecosystem: Environmental > Terrestrial > Soil >...
ACCAGCGCATCAATCTCCGGCGCTCGTTTTGCCTCAATATCTTGAAGCATCGACGTCTTATGTCGACCGACTTTCTCTGCGCCGGCAATCCGCTTCTCCGCAGAAACACGAAACGTGATACCCAATTTGTTGGCGACCGACTCTGCTTCCATCATCATTGCCGTGGCGAGCTCACGGGTATGCGGGTCCTGGCAAATGTCGCTTAGCGTTGAACGCGTCAGCGCGCTGATAGGATTGAATGTCAAATTGCCCCATAGCTTGAGCCAGATCTCGCTTCGAATATCCGCCAGCACGGGAGCCTTGAATCCCGCTCGCGCGAAGCAGTCGGAAATGCGCGTAATGCGTTCAGTAGTAGAACCATCGAGCTCCCCCAGTGGAAAGCGATCACCTTCAATATGCCGTACGACCCCCGGGGCCACGAGCTCAGATGCTGGATACACGACACACCCAATAACGTGTTCGGGGGGAATTGACCTCTTGATAACGCCTTCTGCATCGGTGCTCTGCATCTGATACCCCTCGAGCGCCCCACCATGCTTGTGGAAATACCAATAGGGAATGCCATTTTGCATGGTCACAACCACAGTCCCCGGCCCAATCAACTTTGTCACCTCACCAGAAACTGCCTGCAGCTGATGTGCTTTCATCGCCAAGATCACGACTTCTTGAGGTCCGAGGTCATCGTAATTGGCGGTCGCATGCACGCCTCGTGCGACTTGCTCACTGCCATCGTTCTTGATGAGCTTTATCCCCGCGGCGCAAATTGCTTCAAGGTTGGCGCCGCGCACAATGAATGTGACGTCTTCCCCCGCGAACGCGAGCTTCGCGCCGACATAGCCTCCGATGCCGCCGGCGCCGATTATCGTTATTTTCATGACTAGTGCAATACCGGATCGCCGAGGCAATCGGGAAAGTAGCTGTGGGGCGAAACGACGCCTTCGCTCGTTGAGTGAGCAATGTGTAATGTTGTCAGATCCGGAACAAGCTTGCCACTCGCGCCGCGCATAGCTGCCATGGCCCTGGGAGATTCAAAGCCCTGGAGCCAAGGCGTTGCGCCCGCGGAGAGAGGACGGGGTGGCTGGTCGCCGCCTGCAAAAGTCGCACCCCAGCCTAGCCAAGCCGCGCACCGAATTTGGCATGGCTTTCCAGCTTGCGTAGCTGGAGAATCACAAATGGGCCCGCAAGAGCCCCAAACCCGAGCGTGGCCCAGGCCATACCCCAGGCGATGGTGCCCCGCTCGCCGGTCATGTGTGTGAAGAGATCAAGAACAACTCCAAACACGAACGGACTCACTGCCCCGAGGCCAAATCCAAGAGCAGAGCGCAGGGAATAGGCGACTCCGAGGAGGGGCGGCGGCACGAGCTCCGCAAGCGCACTGGAGTAGACCGGCGAGTCGCCGAGCGCCGCCAGGTTGTAAACGATTGCGACGACCGTCACTAGCCACAACGGGGCCATCAGCAGCCATCCAAACAAAAAAGAGCACGCTAAACTGGTCAACGTCATGAACAACATGACCGAGGTACGTCCAAGCCGGTCGGAGAGCTTGCCGGCGAAGATGCTGCCGATCGTGTTGGTGGCGAAGCTAAGGCCGGACAACAGCAGCCCCAGACTCACGGCGCCGGCGGCGCCATAATCGTTGGTAGTCGCTGCCGTGAGATAGGCTGGAAGCCACGCCCACAGCCCTAGCAGTTCCCACGCGTGAAAGGCATAGCTCCAGATTGCCAGCATCGCCGGACCGTTCCGCCAGACCGCCTTTAGCCTATCCAGGGCATGGCCAGTTGCATGCCGTCGGGTAACGATATTTCGTGTGTGGCGCAAGACGTAACTCGCGATCAGTGCGCCGAACACGGGTCCTGAAGCAGCAGCGAAGAAACCTGCACGCCACCCGAGGAGCGCAATAACCTGACTTCCTATGACCAGCGATAGCGCGTATCCCAGTGATGAAGCGGCCAAGTACCATCCCATGGCACTCCCGCGCCGCTCAGGCGAAAAGCGTTCTGCAATCAGTGCCAAGCCTGGCGTATAGGAACCGCCTGAGCATAGACCGGCCAAACAGAACAGCACGAGCCCGGATAGAAACCCGTTGGCGAAGATCGCGAATATCCAAGCGGCGCTACAGGCGACGAAACCTGTCGTCAGGAATGTGCGTTTGGCCCCGATGTGATCGCTCAGAAAGCCTGCTGCAAAAAGCGACAGCAGGTATCCGATTTGCCAACCGGAGTGAATCAAACCGGCCTCTCCGGCGCTCATCTCCCAATCCTTCATTAGCACTGGAAGCGCCCCGGAATAAGCCATGAAAATGAACCCGAAGCTCATTCGGCTGAGGCAAAGCCATGCTAACCATCGCCGGTCGCTCATACGAAGTGATGCGATAGCGCGCGCTGCGCGGCCATATCATTGACGACGACTCGCAGCCACGCAACCCAACACGGGCCCCCCACGAATACAATGCCCACACGGTAATGAAAAATCACCGAAACGCTTATCCCTCACCTTCGGCGGCACGAGTATCCCAAGGATCAGAGTTTGCCAATACCGGGCTATGGAACCGCCCGCCTACCATGCAGGGAAATACGCTTGGTATGAGCTCACAGGCTTATGACCATGCCGTCACTCGCGCATCGCTGTTGTATATGAGCCGCGTGTTTCAACATATCTTCCGACATATGGGTCAGCACAATAGTCCTGGCTTTCAAATCCGATAAATGAGCGCGTAGCGTGACGTAATTCATGTGCATCTTGATATGCTTCTCATAGTAATAGCATTCACTAATCAATAGGTCTGCCCCGTCTGCTGCCAGGATTAGGTCATCGGTCCAGTCGGTGTCTCCCGTATACGTGACTACCTTTCCGTCCGCCTGCACCCGAAGTATCGTCGGAGAGGTCTCTGGCGTATGTAGGGCTGGATATGGGGTTACCTGCAAGCCATTGACGTCGTTGACACGACCCAAGTCCATATCGACGTAGTTGAGCGCGAACTTTGGTTGCATCACGTGGCTGCCTGGAAACAGCACTTCGCGCAGCGTTTCCAGATGCGCTCGAGTACCGGCGGGGCCGGCAACGCAGAGTGGGGTCGTCCGCTTGCTGCCAAGCATCGCATCCATTAGGAAGAAGGGAACCCCGGCGCAGTGATCGCCATGAAAGTGCGTCAACAAGATCGTGTCGATATCGTTAGGGTCGATGCCCTGGACGCGCATTGCAATCAGCGAGGAAGCACCGCAGTCCAAGATGTAGCGTCGCGCTGAACCCGCGACCAGGATGCAGGTTTGAAAACGACCGCCGCTCCCAAATGAGTCGCCGGAACCTACAAAGCGCACCGTAACTGTCATATCCGTGCAGCCCCTACTCCGCAGCGATCGTCGTTCTTTGCGATAGCCAGGCTGTTCCCTCTGCGGCCTGGCTGGTGTTCTGGATGAGCATCGTGACCGTCCTGGCGCCTCGTCGTTTCGCCGGCATCAGAAGCTCGCTGTCTCCACGTCCGTCGTCAGGCTTTGTGGGGCGATAGCTAGAACAATCCAACCACCTTTCCCACTTCCGTCAGATCTATTCTTTCCGACGACGGGATCTTCGGTAGACCTGGCATAGTCATAATATCGCCACACACCATAACGATGAATTCCGCGCCAGCGGCAAGGCGCACCTCACGAATATTCACGACATGCCCGGAGGGCGCGCCGCGGAGCAGTGCGTCAGTTGAGAATGAATACTGCGTTTTCGCAACGCAAACCGGATAGTGTCCATAGTTCTCCTGCAATTGCTTTATCTGTGCCCGGACTTTAGTGTCCGCTGTGATCTCTGACGCGCCATAGATCTTAGTTGCGATCGCCTTCATCTTCTCCCAGAGTGGCTCCGAGTCTTCATAGACGAATCTGAAGTCGGCCGGTGTCGTATCAATAAGATTTACGACTTCACGGGCCACATCTTCGGCACCTTTACCACCCTCTGCCCAATGTCGCGCCAGAATGACAGGCACATTGTGGTGCGCCATCTTCCTTTTAAGAATCTCGATCTCTGCCGGCGTGTCGTTTGTGAAATGATTGATGGCCACTAAGCAAGGTAAGCCATAGTGGTTATGAACGTTGTTAACGTGTCGCTCGAGATTTGCGATGCCTTTCTCAAGTGCAGCAAGATTTTCGGAATCAAGGTCCTTGATGTCAACACCGCCGTGATATTTAAGGGCTCGTATTGTTGCCACAATGACCACGGCCGACGGTCGCAGCCCGGACTTTCGGCTTTTGATGTCGATAAACTTCTCCGCCCCAAGGTCCGCGCCGAAGCCCGCTTCAGTTACGACATAGTCGGCTAACTTGAGAGCCGTTTGCGTCGCGATCACCGAATTGCAGCCATGGGCGATGTTCGCAAAAGGACCGCCGTGAACAAACGCGGGATTGTGCTCAAGCGTCTGTACTAAATTGGGTTTCAGTGCATCTTTGAGCAATACCGCCATGGCACCATTTGCTTTGAGATCTTGAGCCCGTACGGGGCGCAGGTCTGCGGTCGAACCAACCACAATGTTGCCTAAACGATGCCTGAGGTCGTGGAGCGACGTCGCGAGGCATAAAATGGCCATGACTTCGGAGGCAGCAACGATGTCAAAGCCGTCCTGGCGCGCAAAACCGTTGCCAGGGCCGCCGAGACCCACTGTGATATCGCGTAGCGCCCGATCGTTCATGTCAAGCACGCGTTTCCATGTGATGCGACGGACATCCACCCCCAACGCATTACCATGGTGGATATGGTTGTCGAGCACAGCGGAAAGCAAGTTGTTTGCTAGCTGAATTGCGTTGAAGTCGCCGGTGAAGTGCAGGTTGATGTCTTCCATCGGCACAACCTGCGCGTAGCCGCCTCCTGCGGCACCTCCTTTCATCCCAAAGACGGGACCCAGGCTCGGCTCACGCAAAGCAATGATTGCCCGCTTGCCTATGCGGTTCAGCGCGTCGCCGAGGCCGACGGTAGTTGTGGTCTTGCCCTCGCCGGCGGGTGTTGGACTGATTGCGGTAACCAGTACTAGCTTTCCGTCCGGCCGGTCCTTCAGCGAATCAACATAGTCCAACGACAGTTTTGCCTTGTAATGTCCGATAGGTTCGAGAAATTCGTCCGGTATGCCGAGGCGATCGCGCGCGATATCCACGATGCGTTTCATCGTGCCCTTCTGGGCGATTTCGATATCGGACAACATCTTCACTCCTGATCATTTGTTGCGCGGGTCACGCTGCGCGACGTCATAAAACTGTGGCAACCACGGGTACTCGGATTGTGTGCTCCCGCCTCGAGTGTTCGGGTTGGCAATTGGCTTGCCTTTTACTCCTGGGTACTTCCACCTCTCGAGTCCGCCGTGGCGTTATACGCGGCGCCGATTGCGAGCGCCTTGAGGACTTCCAATCGCTTGTCGACCAGCGCCCTCGTGAATTCTAGACAGAGCGTTGCGAAAATCTTTGCGCGTTGGGCATTGTCAAAATAGTATTCGCCGTCGATGCAGCCATTGGCACGATAGTTCTCCGCAAGACGAGTACCGATCTCGAGTTTCGTCTGTGGAACGGGCACATTTACGCTCGCTGCGGCGCGCTCCAGCGCGGTCACCATGTTGTGTTTGACTACAACGACATAGATGTCAGTCATTGCGTGCGTGGCCATACTGTTTTTTCAAGTGGCGGTTCCGTCCTTCCGGTCCGGGCGTTTGTGCCCGCGGCAAGTTCCGAAACAATAAGGGGGATTTGCAGACTTCTTGCACCCGCACATATAAAAGATCCCGCTGATGGGCGCTACGAATTCGATCGGCTCCATACCCGTGCCAAGATGCGAGTCGTCACACCAGGGTTGGGTCAAGCTCAAGCCGCAACTGCACCATCGGTAGCGCTTCCCCTCTTCCACTGTCTCGGGATAAGGGCCAGCGCTGGGCGAAACGGGCACGTTCGCGGTAAGACTCTTACGCTTGACGTCTTTTATTGTGGTCACGCGCCGGCCAAGGGAAGCGCGACAGCTTGCGCCAAATGAGGAAAGGCGTCGACGGCGTTGGGGAGGTTCATGGCGGCCACGAAGTACTCTTGAAACTTTGGCGCTATGGCAGTCTCGACTTTCTCGACCCGACGAATGACCGACTCTATCTCATTGCGTGCCGCCCGATTCAACAACGCAATGCGCGCGCCGGTCCCTGCCGCATTGCCCACCGAACTTACGTGACTGAGCTCGCAATCGGGAATCATGCCGAGGGTCATCGCATACTTGACATCAATGTAGCTGCCAAAGGCACCAGCCAAGTAGATTCTGTCAACTTTCCCGACCGCCATTCGGTCCATTAGCAACTTCGCTCCGGAATAACAGGCCGCCTTAGCAAGCTGAATTGCACGTATATCGCTTGGAATAACCTTAATTACGCGATCTGCAGAGCGATAGAGGACGTACTCAAAGTTGCGCCCTCTTGGAATGAGATGCGGATGACCAGCCACATTCTTTCCCTTTGCGAGCATGCGTCCCGTCGTATCAACGATGCCGGAAAGAAATAGCTCCGCAACGACTTCGATAATACCCGAACCGCAAATACCCGTGACTCCGATCCCTGCGACACTTTCCTTGAAACCAGGGTCATCCGACCAAAGTTCGCAACCGATCACTTTGAACCGTGGCTGCAATGTCACGCGATCGATTCGCACGCGCTCTATAGCGCCTGGCGCCGCCCGTTGGCCGGAACTAATTTGCGCCCCTTCGAATGCGGGACCGGTAGGGCTCGAGCAGGCGATTAACCGATCCTTGCTCCCGAGGACGAGTTCGGCATTCGTACCGACATCGATAACCAAGGTCATTTCGTCGGAGGTGTGAGGGGCTTGAGAAAGGATGACGCCGGCCGTGTCAGCGCCGACATGTCCGGCGATGCACGGCAGAAAATATGCGTGAGCGCCCGGGTTTACGGGCAAATCCAAGTCGCGCGCAGCGACTGTCACGCCTTTATCGACCACGAGCGGGAAGGGCTCCATTCCAAGCTGCGTAGGGTCGATGCCCAGCACCAAGTGATGCATGGTAGGGTTACCAACAATGGTCATCTCGACAATGTCGCTTTGCGGTACCCCGGCCTGCGATGATATCTGCGTAATGAGCTCGCTCAGCGCCTCCCTTATCGACGCAGTTAGCATCGGCGCCTGTCCTTCGTTCTGCTGCAAATAGGATATTCGGCTCATCAAATCCTCGCCGAAGCGGATCTGCGGATTCATCATGCCGCTGCTTGCGAGCACTTCGCCCGTTCCGAGGTCGCACAAATGACCTGCCACAGTGGTCGTACCCACGTCGACCGCCATGCCGTATACGCGCTCCTTAAGTCCGGGCCATACAGCCACTAACTTCTGACCGTCGCGAACAGCAACGGTCGCCTTCCATTCGCCGCCGTAGGTTTCGCCCGCTCTCAGGGCCGCGGACAAAGTGCGGAGGAAAGTTATGTCGACCTCAAGATCTGCAAGACCCCACTCCAGTTTGAGCGCCTGCTGGAGGCGAGTGAGGTCACAAATCTGGTCGGCCATACTCGGTTTCGGAAGCTCCACGTAGTAAAGCTTCACCATTGGATCGATCTCCAGGTCACGAATTGTGTCGGCCGCCTTGCGCACCATCTGACGGTGAATCTGACTCTCTGCCGGGACATCAATCACTACGTCGCCCTGGATAAATGTCTGGCAACCAAGGCGCCGGCCAGCTTTGAGCCCTTTGATCCGCTGGTACTTTTTTTCCGTGTCGCTAAACGGCGTGAGGTTGCTCTCTTTCGAATCTATTTTGAGCTTGGCAAACTCCCCGGTGCTTAGGGTTACTTGGCAGCGCCCACATATAGCGCGCCCCCCACACACCGAGTCGATATCGACCCCAAGCGCGCGCGCTGCGCTCAGAACTGAGGTTCCGACTGGAAATTCGCCACGTTGGCCGGACGGCATGAACACGGCCCTGGCCTTCTTGACGCCACCCTGTGGTTGACCCGTCGTTGCCAACGGTGCCTCTAAGGTCGTTACGTTGATCTCCAAAAAAGTTAGCCGAACTCCCCGCAAACACTTCTATGGCCAATATCGCGCCCTCGGAAGCGGGGCCCCCTAACATTAGCCGCCCCAGTCTGTGCGTCAACTTAGCTGGCGGTATGGGAGCTATGCATTACACACATGCCTCGCGCGACCGGCGGGGCAGATTTCATCCTGGGCGAGTGTCTGGAACTGATGGAATTGCATAGGAAATGCCGTCCTTGCCGACCCGCGGAGACCGCGCGCTTTGGTGATGGCCCGGCATGCACCGCCGCATTCGCGAGGGCCACCGTCACACCCGGCGTTACGGTCGGAACGGAGAGCGCAAGGCTTCAAGGCTCACGATCAGGAAATACCTAATCTGTGGAGCATGGCCGCCCATGAGTGAATATTTGGAGATTCGAGTCGCGCGTTGCGCCGACTGCACGGCTTATGGAGCCAATCGACGCGGCGAAGCAAAGCGAGAGTTCAAGCAGTGTGAACCGAACGCTCCTCTTCAGCTTGTTGCACCAGAAAGTCCCGAATAACCGCGACGCGCTTCGACCACCGCAATTCTTCGGGATAAACGACGTATGCCTCCATCGTCGGGCCGAGCAATCCTGGCAGCACTTCTTCGAGTTCCGGGGATTCTTCGGAAATGTAGTACGGCAATGCCGCAATGCCCAGGCCACTTTTGACTGCGCGATACATTGCGTAAACGCTATTGACCCGAAGCGCCGGTTTGCGTGGTTTTTCCAGATCGCGCCCCACCTCAAGAATCCAGTTCATTTTCTCCACGGGTGTAGGGACTTCGTCTCCATATACGATGAGCTCGTGGCCATCGAGATCCTTGACCTCTTTCGGTGTGCCATGACTTCTCAGATATTCACCGCTCGCGAATAGATGGTAACGAATGCTCATTAAGTGCCGCTGAATGATCTTAGGATGCGTCTGCTCAGTAAATCGGATCGCGACATCGGCCTGTCGTGAGAACAGATCAAGCTCGGGAGAGTCAACGAGCACCAGGGAAACCGCGATATCTGGAAACTGAAGGTGAAAGCGGTTGATGCGAGCTGTTAGCCACGCGGAACCAAAAGTCACCGTCGTCGTAATCTTTAGCGGCCCCTCCGGCTGCGCGCGGCTCTCCCCAATGCGGGCAATTGCGTGCGTGAGTTGCGTTTCCATTTCGTTGACCACGCGAAAAAATGCCTCGCCCTGTTCAGTCAGAACAAGGCCACGCGCGTGCCGATAAAAGAGAGGAACTGTTAAGGAGGCCTCGAGCGCGCAAATCTGCCGGCTTACGGCCGATTGGCTGAGGTCAAGTTTGCGTCCGGCCTTGGTAAAACTACCGGCTACCGCTACGGCTTGGAAAATGGGCAGCCGATCCCAATGCACCTTTTCATTTTCGTTTTTCACGGCGCGATACCGGCTGGAAACAAAGTGTTGCGCATCGTCGCCAATAAGTCTCACGAACCCTCATTTCCATGATATCACAAACGTAGATCGACCTATTTTTCCACCAAGCCAGACTGCGCAATTCGAAGCGCGTTTGGATTGGCGTCCAGGGATAAAGGCTTAGGGCTGACGGGCAAGCCGCAGCGATGGGGTATCAATCCCCTGGGCGGCAGGCGCACCAATGCGTCGAGCGATACGCTTATTGCCGGCCAAGCTGAAGCCGGTGACGCTGGATTGATGAAATGCTTACGCCTGAGCGGATACCTCTGATACACCCCGTACCAGCGGCAGAGCGCCGTGCCGGCACCGCTAGGCCGTACCGAGCGCCGTTACGGCCTTGGCACTCATTTCCAGAACAGGTTTTCGCTAATCGAGGACCGCGCTAAGCTGATCCACATTCAGGCTTCAAGGTGCCTCGGGCGAAATCGTTGCGCAGACATCATTCAAATAATGCCGCCTCAATTTCGAGGGTGAATCACTCGCACCGCTAGGAGCATGCGCGAACCTTCACCGCTTTAAAACTACCGAAACTGTCTGCAACAATGTCAAAAGCTACCTGCTGGCCCTGCTGCAATTCAGTAAAACCACTGCTTGCGAGAGCAGACTTGTGGACGTAGATATCCTCGCCGCTTCGATCATCAGTGATATACCCGCCAAATGGCGTCTGCTTTGCATTGTATTTTTTGACGCGCCCTGTCGTGGCTCCGGGCAAGATACCTCTGGCGGCGGCCTTATCCATCGCTGGTTTGTCAGTGATTACCTGGATGCCTGACTTGGCTTCAAACGCCTCCCATATCTGCACCGCAATCTCCACTGCAGATAGCTCGCTAGAATCTATATCCATTGCGGGCACTAGGCCGCTGGATGCGGAACCGTAAAGCTTGATGCGTAGCTCCCCGTCTTCCCTGTCGCGTTCGGCCACGCTCTGCCCAAGCTGACGCGTTCGTCCCCCGCTGTCTTCCTTCCGTCGGGTCCAGCGAGCCTGACGGACCGGATCGGCAGCATGCAAATGCACCAGGAAAACATTATTCTTGCCCTTTAGCACCGCATCCATGAAGGCACTTTCAAAGATCATCAGCTTCTCTTCCCGCTCCGCCATGCGCAACGTTTCAGCGTCAAGCTCTCGATGAAAGCTTTCTGGTAACCCCGCCGCAGTAGGCGTCCTGGTGACCTTGGCCCGGGTCGTAGCGGGCTCACCACGATTCGTCAGTTTGAACCCTGTGATACGAGATAATTCACGCGCGACTTCAGTCTTGAGTGAACACGTGCCGCCGTAGATGGCGATGATATTTTCCATTTAGCTGCCTTTGTTTGACTCGGATAACCGAGCCGCTTCGCCGCAATTCTCGGCCTTCATCCTACACAATCTTGTCCATCAATGACCCCAGTCGGGCTCCTCCCCTCGGTTCTCGCGTCAGCGTTCGCGCTTGAGCAGCATCGCACTGATGACGCCTATTTTCTTGGCGGCAAGCATTTTCTGTTGCGAATTCGCGAGACGGCCCAACGGCGTCGCGCATGAATGAATCAACCGCATCACGGGAACGTAGGCGATGAATCCGCATGCCGCGATTACATGAACTAGCCATAAAGGCTCGTACAGCGCGCTATTCGTGAATCCCATTGTGGCCATGATTTGCGCTACCCAAACCCCAACGAACGCGACGCGATGATTCGGGTCACTTGGCGTCGACAGTAGATGCAAACCTTCGACAATGAAGCCGGTTACCACGACAAATAGCAAAAAGATGGTGGTTGGAGTATCACTGTATTTACGCTCAGGTTTTGCGTTCACGGCCAACCGCCACCCCAGGGCAAGCAAACAGCCAAGAACGACCATCAGGCCTGTCACATCGAAAATGAATGCGAATGCAAGTCGGATCGGATTCCCCTGTTCCCGCCATATGTCACGCCAGCCAAACGCGGGGAAGCCGTCGCGAACAATGACGGCGACGAGTTCCGTCGCGAACATTGCCATGAATCCCCAAAAGATCAATGTGTGCCGCAGCCAGCGAATCTTGCTTGTATGAAAGAGGGAGCGGTGAAGAACCACCTCGTCCACGAACGTACGCCGCATGGCGTCCGGGTCGCTTTGATCACGGGTGATGTATTGGCGATAGCGTCGCCAGGTCGGAAGGTTGTTCTTGACGAGTTTCCGATAAAGGCCGTAGTCGAGAACGATTAGCGCCGTCAAGATGCTCGGACCGAACACGATCCAGCGCCACTCCATGCGCCCCTGGAACGTTTCGTG
>Ga0210384_10007301_pt1 | contig 11669 bp, 10 predicted proteins | sample IncBWH2MmetaG_FD_160574 | JGI IMG/M metagenome (GOLD analysis project Ga0210384, IMG submission 160574) | Forest soil microbial communities from Barre Woods Harvard Forest LTER site, Petersham, Massachusetts, United States - Inc-BW-H-2-M | ecosystem: Environmental > Terrestrial > Soil >...
GCTCAAGCGCGGCGCCATCGATCTCGAGAGCGCCCGCAAGGCGATCGAGCGGGTGATCGCGGCGGTGCCGGTGCCGCTGTAGGCGCCGGCGGCCGGCGGCCGCCCGCCGCCGTTCCATGGATGACCGTCATGCCGCCCGCCGCCGCCCAGCCGCCGCGCCGCCGCGGCCCCACGCCGGAAGGCATCCGCATCACCACCGTCGGTCTCTGGTACGTGCTGCTGACGGTGATGGTGGCGATCGCCTCCACCAACACCGGCAACAACGCGCTGTACGCGGTGCTCGCCGTGATGTTCGCGGTGCTCATCCTGTCCGGGCTGCTGTCGCGCCAGAACGTGCGCGGCCTGGCGATCGAGCTGACGGCCCCCGGCGAGGTGTTCGCCAACCGCCCCTTCGAGGTCGGCTTCCGCCTCGCGAGCCGCGGCTGGCTGCTGCCGCGTTGGTTCCTGCTGCTGCGCCTGACGCGCGAGTCGAAGCCGCTGCTGATCCCCTACCTGCCGCGGCGCGGGCGCAGCAGCGGGCGCATCGAGACCATGGTGCCGCAGCGCGGTCCCTACCGCGTGCCGCATGCGCACGTCTCGAGCCTCTTCCCGTTCGGCTTCTTCCGCAAGGGCGTGCGCTATCGCAGCGACCTGGCCGTGCTGGTCTTCCCGGAGATCTTCCCGGCCGCCGGCCGCCGCTCCGACGAGGCCGAGGCGATGGGCGAGGAAGCCAGCCGGCGGCCAGGCTGGGGGCACGCGCTGTTCTCGCTGCGCGCCTTCCGCCGCGGCGACGACCCGCGCGGCATCCACTGGAAGCAGACGGCGCGGACCGGCGAGATCGTCTACATGGAGCGCGAGGCCGAGCAGGTGCGCCGCCTGTCGATCCTGTTCGACAACGGCGTCGGCGAGCTGGCGGACGCCGCGCGGCGTGACCGCTTCGAGCGCCTGGTGAGCGAGGCGGCGACCGCCGCGGTCGATCACCTGGCCCGCGGCTACGAGATCGAATTGGTGACGCGCGACCGGGTGCTGGGATTCGCCGCCGGCCACCGCCAGCGGCTCGCCGCGCTCGAGCTGCTGGCGACGATCGAGCCCGTGCCGCGGCGGCGCGAGCCGCTGCACGCCGCCGACCCGCGCTCGCCGCAGCTCCGCATCCACCTCGAGACCGCCGCGGACGGCCGCCGCCAGCCGGAGTCGGAGCCGGGGGCGGAGACCTCGGCCGCCGGGGCCGCGGCCGGTGCCGTGCCGCGCCCGCCCGCGCCCGGCACGAACGGCGCGCATGCCGCGCCCCCGGCGCGGAGGCCCTTCGGGTGAGCTTCGGCCGTCAGAAGCGGCTGCTCGTCGGCTGGCTGGCGCTGCTGGCGCCGCTGCCGCTGCCGTTCAGCGACGTCATCGGCTGGCCGGTGCTCGCCGTGTACACGCTCGGGGTGCTGCTGTTCCTGGCGCGCGTGCGGCGCGATCCCGCCCGGTGGCTGCCGCTCTGGGGCATGAACGTCCTGGGGCTCGCCTACCTGCCGGTGCTGGCCGCCGACATGCTGGTGTTCCACCGCGGCCACCTGGTGGCGCCGATGATCCACCTCGGGATGTTCGCGCTGCTGGTCAAGCTGTTCGCCATGGTCCGGGAGCGCGACAAGTGGCAGGTGGCAATCGGCATCTTCTTCATCTTCCTGGCGGCCATGGGCACCAGCGTCCATCCGACGATCGTGCTCTACCTCGCCGCCTTCCTGGTGCTGGGGCTGGCGCTGCTGCTGCGCTTCGCCTGCTACCACGTGCTCGCCGACTTCAGCCGCGACGATCCGGCGGTCGGCGCCGTGCCGCTCGGCCGCCTGATGGCCGCCTCGACGGCGTTCATCCTGCTGCTCGCCGTGCCGCTGTTCGCGACCCTGCCGCGGCTGCGCTCGCCCTACATCATCGGCCGCGGCAGCAACGCCGGGCTGGTCCAGGAGGCGGCCGGCTTCTCCGACGCCGTGACGCTCGACTCCATCGACCAGATCCGCACCAGCCGGGCGGTGGTGATGCGGGTGCAGTTCGAGCAGAACAGCGCGCGGCCGGAGACCGATCAGGAGATGCGCTTCAAGGCCGCCAGCTACGACAGCTACCAGGAGGGCCGGTGGCGGCGCACGCCGGCGCGCGGCATCTCGCCTCGCCGGCAGGGCGGCCGCTTCGTGCTCGCCGCGGGTGAGCCGCTGCGCTGGCTGCACGCCTGGCTGCAGCCGCTGCACAGCCGCAGCCTGCCGCTGCCGGTCGAGGCGCTTCAGGTCGAGCCGCAGGTCGCCGGCATCGAGATCGATCAGGGCGGCGCGGTGTCGCTGCCGTTCCTACCCAACACCCAGCGCGAGTACCGGATCGGCGTCGGCGACCGCCCCATGCTGCTCGGCGCGACCCCCGCGGGGCCGGCCGACGCCACCCTCGACATGGCCGGGGTCACGCCTCGCATCGCCGAGCTCGCGGCCCGGGTCGCCGGCCGGGGCAGCGCCGCCGAGCGCGCCGGGCGCCTGGAGCGTCATCTCGCCACCGGCTACGCCTATTCGCTGGACCTGGGCGGCCGCGCCGCCGACGCCGACCCGATCGAGGGCTTCCTCTTCACCTACAAGAGCGGCCAGTGCGAGTACTTCGCCTCGGCGATGGTGCTCATGCTGCGCGCCCAGGGGATCCCGGCGCGGCTGGTCACCGGCTTCCTGGGCGGCGAGTACAACCCCTTCGAGGGGTACCTGATCCTGCGCGACAGCAACGCGCACGCCTGGGTCGAGGCGTGGCTGGGCGGTCGCGAGGGATGGCAGGTGTTCGATCCGACGCCGCCGGCCGGCCGGCCCGAGGCGAGCGCCACCGGCTTCTGGCTGCTGGCCCACCAGGCGTGGGACTTCGTGCAGTTCCGCTGGGACCGCTACGTGCTCACCTATGGCTTCTACGACCAGCTGGAGCTCTTCGGCGAGCTGCGCAGCCTCTGGCACGGGTTGCTCGGGATGTTCGAGCGTGGGCGCGAGGCGCCGTCGCCGGATGGACGCGCCGGCACCGTCGCGGATGGCACGGACGCCGCCGGCGGCCGTGCGGCGGGGGCGGCCGGCTCCGCCTGGCTCCGATGGTCGCGGTGGCTGCGTCAGCAGCTGCTGTGGCTCCGCTCTCCCTGGGTCGCGGCGGGCGTGGCGGCGGCGGTGCTGGCGGCGCTGGCGGCGTTGGCCGTCGTGGCGCTGCTGCTCTGGCGGCGGCTGCGCCCGCCGCTCGACTCGACGCTCGCCTACCGCCGCCTCCGCCGTCGCCTGGACAGCGCCGGCCTGCGGGTCTCACCCGCCCTGGCGCCGCTGGCGCTGCGCGCGCTCGCGGCCGCCCGCTTCCCGGCGGCGGCCGAGGCCACCGGGCAGGTCGTGACGTTCTACGTGCGCGAGAGCTTCGGCGGCCGGCAGCTGGCCGCGGCGGAGCGGGAGGCGCTGCGCGCCGCGCTCGACGAGGCCGAGTCGCGCCTGGGGGGCGGCGAACCGCGCGCCAGCGCCGGCTCGACGAATTAACGGCGATCGTCGGCCACCGAACCGCCGCTGACCCTCGCCAGGAACTGCGGATGTTGCCAGTCCCAGAGTCTCTCCGGATGCTCGTCCACGTTGACCGGAGTGACGTTCCAGCGTGCCGTCGCGCTGTCGGCCGCGCCACGCGCGTTGATCGCCACGCTCGTCAGCAGCAGGGCAGAGCCGACGGCGATCTCGATCCGCCACCGCCAGGAGCGGCCAACCTGCTCATGCGCCCGCCACGAGAGTCGTGCCGCGATTGCCTGGATCGTGAGCAGCGCCAGCCATGGGACCAGGCCAGCGGTGAAACGCGGACCGTAACAGTGGCCGCCCCACCAGGGTGAAAAGCCCGAGGCGACGACCAGGTGCGCCACGATGACGAACGCGCAGAGCGCCGCCAGCCGGGGCGACGGCAAATCGCCGGCGTAACGCGCCGCCAGGTAGACGACGAAGAGGGTGATCGGCACGAAGGTCAACAGGCCGCGGGAGGGGCTGACGAGGTTGCCCGGCAACGCCCACCAGAACGAGCGGAAGTCGAGCCGATCGGCAAGGTAGTAGTGGGGGAGGAGCTGGCCGAACTGTGACCAGGAGTAGAAGACGAACGCCGCCAGCCAGGCGGCTCCGGCGAGGAGATAGCGAACCAGCACGGAACGGTGGAAGAGGATCACCCAGGCGGTGACCGCGACGACCGCGACACTGTTGGTGGGACGCACGAAGTAGCCCCAGGCGACCAGGGTGGCGAGCGCGACGACAGGTGGTCGAACGCGGCCGCTCTCCGCGGGGTAGTGGATCAGTCTCTCGCGGCCTCCCTTTGGGCGAGGGGCCCAGGCTCCTGGGGCGTATGACTTTGGCCCCTCGCCCAAGGGGAGCGGGAGACGGACCCACGACCCTCCGCGGCAAGCAACAGGTAGACGACCAGGCCGAGCAGGACGATGGCCCAGGTGTCCGACCACAGCCCCCGTGACGTCGTGCTCAAGACCTGGGTGCCGAAAGCGACACCGAGCGCGATCGAGAGACTCCACCCCGGGGAGAGCAGCAGCCGGCTGGAGAAGAACACCAGCGAGGAAAAGGCTGCCATCAAGACCGCCGCCAAACTGGCTTGCACGAGCTTCTCACCACGCAGGTCGTAGGTGCCGTCGACGTGTGTCGCCGAGATGCCGGCGGCGTTCATCAGCGCGACGTACGGCAGCGACAGGATCGAACTACCCGGCGGGAAGTAGTAGTAGACGCGGCCCTCGACCAGCTCGAGCTGGTAGATGCCGTGCCAGCCAGCCCCCGATTGTCCGGCAATACCGGCGAACGCCCGGGGGTCCAGGGCGAAGCTGCCGTGGTGCAGCAGCCGCTCGCTGAGCAGAATCGAGTACCTCGAATCTGCCACCTGGCGAACGTGGCAAGCGAGGAAGACCGCGAGGGTGAGGATGAAGACCGCCGACCCCGCAACCCGGTCACGAGCGCGCTTCATCTCCCGAACCGGCTCCACCATCTGCACGGCTCACCCCCGGTGGCCGGTCATGCCCCGGAGGCTGCGACGGCGAGGACGATGAGGGTGAGGTCGTCGGCGAAGCCCTGGGCGTTCTGGTCCGGTGGGGCGGCGGCGCGCGGGTGCGGCAGCGACCAGGTCTCGAGCTGGGAGAGCAGGGCGCCGGCCAGGGCGTCGGCGGAGAGGTGGCCGTGGGCGGCCAGGAACGCCTGCAGCCGGTCGTCGCCGAACGGCTCGCCGGACGCCGACGCGGCTTCGGGAATGCCGTCGGAGAAGACCAGGAGGCGGTCGCCGGCCTCGAGGGTGGTGCACGACTCGGCGTAGTCGCGGCGCGCGAGGCGCCCCAGGATCGGTCCGGCGGCCGCCAGCTCCCGCACCTCGCCGCGGCGCAGCAGCAGGGGCGGCGGATGTCCGGCGTTCGCCCAGCGCAGAGATCTCGCGTCGACGTCCAGGCAGAGGTAGACCGCGGTGATGAACTGGGTCCGCAGCCGGCGGTGGAAGATGTGGCTCATGCCGGTCAGCATCTTGCCGGGCGCGGCGGCGTCGGCTGCCTGCGCCGCGACGGCGATCTTGATCATCGATGCGACGAGAGCGGCGGAGACGCCGTGGCCGGAGACGTCGGCCACCAGCACGCCGAGGCCGTTGCCGGAGGTGGGCAGGAAGTCGTAGAGGTCGCCGGCGACCTCGGCGGCCGGGACGTAGCGCACGGCGACGTCGAGACCCGGCAGGCGGGGGAGCTCGGCCGGCAGCCAGGAGCTCTGGATGAGGCGCGCGGTGTCGAGCTCCTGTCGCAGCGCGGCCAGGCGCGACCGCCCGGCGAAGAACTGGCGCGCGACGATCGATCCCAGGCCGCCGACGAAGACGAGCAGTCCCAGGCCCTCGGCGAACTCCGGCCAGGGGAGCCCGAAGTCGCGGAGGTTCTCGCAGAGGACGAAGAAGGCGACGATGCGGAAGGCGGCGCGCAGCCGGCGGAGCTCCCAGCTCGGCGGCTCGCCGGGCCGCAGCAGGGCGAGGAGCACCATGCCGACGTTGAGCAGCGTGAGCCACGAGAAGAAGCGGTTCTGCGCCACGGCATCCGGCCGCCACGCCAGCAAGGCAAGTCCCGCGACGGCGCAGGCGAGGTCGACGGCGACGAGGCGGCGCAGGGCCGTGCGCCAGCGCGCCGGCGCGAGCCGCGACAGGAAGTCGACGAACGGAACCAGGATGCAGTAGCCGATCGCCTCGATGGCCAGCTGGCGCGGCACACCGGCGATGCCGAAGAGCACCCCGGCGGTGCGGAGGGAGACGAGCAGGCGGGTCCCGTAGAGCTCGGCCGTCACGCCGAACGACAGCAGGGCGCGGTCCCGCGGGCGGCGGGCCACGGCGAGCGCGATGGAGGCGGTCCCCACGGTCAGGGTGATCGCCGCCACGAAGAGCGGCAGCAGGTCGCCCCGCAGCTGCGCGACAACCTCGGGCGGGATCGGTGGGGCGGTCGCCATCGCGGCTGGAGCTAGCTTGGCTCGAGGCTGTCCGGTGCCGCCGCCGGCTCGGATGGCGACGATGCGTGGTGCCCGCAGCCCAGCGCCAGGGTCGCCGCGATGGCGGCGAGGATCCACCAGCCGCGCTGTCGGTTCATGGCTGCTCGGCCCGGACCTGGTGCTCGCGCTCGACCAGCAGAGCCGTCAACTGTCGCTGGACCCACTGGTCGAGCCGCAGGCTCAGGCTCGCCGTCACCTCGGGCGCGACGTCCTCCTCCCGGACGTCGAGGACGTCCCGGCTCGAGAGCGCTTCGAGTTGGAAGCGGAACGGGTTGGCGTCACCGCTGGCGATGTTGACTCTGAAGATGATCGAGATCGTCGTGTAAGGGATCGGGGGCCGCGTCTGAACGATGAACCCTTGCTGAATGGCGACACGGTAACCATGAGGCGCCGGCTGGTGGCTCGCCTGGTCCCCGGGCCGGGCCGGGCTGACCCTGAGATCGAGCGCCGGCGTCGCATTCACCCACCGAGCCTGGGCCTCGCTGAGAAGGCGCCGGGAAAGGTTCTGCAGTCGCGCCTCAGACGGCGAAGCCAACGCGGCGAAGCTCTCAGCGACCTCGTCCGGACGCGGTCCTGCCGCGGTGCGCAGGTTCTCCTCGACGAGCTGCATGGTGTCGATGCCGCGATCTGCCACGAAGGCGAGCCACGGTCCGGGGTCTCCCGCGTCGGCCCTGGCGAGGGCATCGAAATACGCGGCACGCTGGTTGGCGTAGATGACCAGTGGAATCGATCGGCTCTTATAAAGATAAACCGATCCGAGGGCGCGCGCGACTCTACCGTTGCCATCCGCGAACGGGTGCACCGCGGTCAAGGCATAGTGAGCGTATGTTGCTTGCTCGACCGGGTGGGCCTCCTCGAAGGCCGAGGTGCGAAGCTGCTCGAACAGGCGGCGCATCTCCGGTGCGACGTCCGCGACCGGAGCGTACGCATGGTACGAACCGTCGGCCAGCCTAACGTGATTCGGGGACTCTTTGTAACGGCCTTTCTGGAAAGGCTGGTCCTGCCATCCCATCGCGGTGTGGACACGGTACGTTGCCTGCGGAGCGCAGATCTGCTCGTGCAGGGACCTCAGCCATGCTTGGCTCAGCGGCGTCTTCCCGGTGACCGCATCGATCGCCAGCTCGTATCCCGCCAGCTGGGCCTCGAACAGCTCGCGGACTCCCTCGCCGCGCTCGCCCAGGGCATGCTCCCAGGCCAGGGTCTGGAGAGCCACGCTCATGGTGAAGCCGCGATCCACCTGGTACAGTCCCTCGATCGCCCCGGTATCGATGGCGGCGGCGCGCACCGCCACGGTCACGGCCCGCGCGAGCTGGTCGCCTGTCGCCCTGCTCTTCTGATCGTTCAGCTCGGCGGAGAAGCGCGCCCACAGATCATCCTGAACGGGGCCGAGGCGGGGCCAGCCCGAGAAGTCCGGGAAGGGTCGGTAGAGGGCATCGACCGCGGTCACATCGTCCCGCTGTCGCGGCGCGCTGTGCTGCTCGGTCATGGCAACAAGTCTATGCCTTTCGCCGTGCACGCGCGACGCGTGAGGCGCCTCCGGTAGTGGCGTCGGTCACGCTTCCAGACGCTTGACCCAGGGGACCAGCGAGAACCCTCGATCGTATGAGAGCACTTCCTCGATCCCGTGCTCTCGCATCACTCCGAGGTGGACTCCGTCCCGGGTGGACAGGCTGGAGTACTGTTCGAGGAGCGTGCGCGCTTCCCTGAGCGACCGGTCGCTGACCGCCAGGATAGGAATGCCCAGCTGGGACACCGTATCGAAAAGCTGAAAACCGATGTCCGGGACCTTCAGAGAACGGTAACGGTGCAGAATCTCTTGCAGAACCTCGGCATCGGTGCAGGCAGCGGGGCCGCCTCCCGCGACCGTCTTCTCCAAGAATCGCTGGCAAGAAGCTCTCTGGGGACTCTCCCGCCCCGCGGCGTACATGAAAATGTTCGTGTCGATCAGGATCACGGGTAGCGTCCGGACACGGACTCTTCGATCATCGTCTCCACCGGACCGACCGGTGCTTCGAGCGCCTCGAGCAGCGCCAAGGCCTCGCGGGGGTCTCGGGGCGTTGGTCCCAAGACCTCGTCGGCCTTCTCTCTTAGTTGTCGCCGGGCCCACTCTGCGAGCGGAAGGCCGGCGCGGCGCGCGGCGGCTCGCAAGTGGGAGCGCTCTCGATCGTCGATCGGAATCTGTAGGCGCTTGGTCATACTCATACCCATGAGTATGCATGGGCCGCCCCAGCTTGTCAAGCGCACCCGCGGCAAGCTGGCCTTGCCGTCGGCGCTCAGCCGAAGATGAGTCACGAGGCCGACACTGGGGCTTTTCCAGGCATTGCGAAGGATGCACGGGCCGCCTGGCACGGCCGCGAAGACCTCCCGCGAGCGCAGGCGGCGCGGCTCAGCGCAGGTCGGAGGGGAGGCGCGGGGAGGAGATGAGGCGGGCGAACTCGCGCCAGCGCTGCTCGGGGTGGTCGGCGGTGCCGCCGCGGGCTTCGATGTAGCGGCGCACGAGGTCCTGGCCGTAGTTGTAATTGATCACGTAGCTGCGGTAGGTCTCGATGAAACGCAGGCGCTGCGCCGCACGCTCGGGCGACATCAGGGCGTAGCGCACCAGCCAGGCTTGCGCGGCGTCGCGGGTGAGCTTGCCGTCGAGGTAGCCGCGCGCCGCCTCGTTGCCGGCATAGCCCAGGTCGCGCAGCAGCTCTTGCAGACGGTCGTACCGGGCCGCGCCGCCGGGGTCGAGGCCGGCCAGGGGATAGAGGATCTGGCGCTCGAAGATCACCCGCTCGGGGCCGGGAAAGACAACCTCGACGCCGAAGTTGGCGGTGCCCTCGGCGATCAGGGATTGGGGACTGAACAGCGGGTAGACGGTGAGCTCGACCCAGCCGCGGTCGCGCACCAGGTGCTGCTCGAGGAGCGCGTTGTAGACGTGGTGGCCCGGGTAGCCCTCGTGGCCGGCGAGATCGAGCGCGCGGTCGATGTAGATGGGCAGGTCGGTGTTGACCTGGATCAGGCTGCGGAAGCCGCCCTGGTACCAGTTGTAGCCGCTCCACGGCTTGTCCTTGACGTAGGCGACCGTGAAGCTCTCGCCGGGAGGGAGCGCGACGTGGGCGGCGGTGCGCCGCCGGCACTCGGCGATGGCCGCAGCGAAGACGCCGTCGACGCGGTCGGGCGGGATCACGAAGCGGCGACGGTACGCCTCGATGCGGGCGGGGAGCGGGCCCTTGCCGGGGACGATGCGGTCGATGCGGTCGAGGATCGCCTGGAAGTGGGCGGCGTCGTAGACCGGAGCGACGGCATCGTAGAGCGCCTTCGATTCCTCGTCGAACGTCCGGCGCCGCCCGCCGAGGGCCTCGACGTGCGCCGCCAGGGCGCTCAGCTGGCGCTCGAGGTAGCGGCGGCGCAGCCGCGGCAGCTCATTCGCGGCATCGCCGGTGTCGGGGCCGGCGGCGGACGGGGCGCCGCCGCGGGCCGGCGTCGCAGCCGTGGCCGGCGGGGGCGGCGGGAGCGGCGCGGGTGGCGCTGCTGGCGCTGGATGCTGCGCGGGCTCCGGCTCGGGCAATGCTGGGAGAACCGCGAGGGCCGCGAGCAGGCGACGCGCCTCGGCGAGCAGATCGGGCAGCGGCCGCTTGCCGGCGGCCTCCGCCGCCTGCTTCCACTCGGCCGGGCCGTAGAAGGCATCGACGTAGTTGGCGTCGTGCTGGCCGACGGCCAGCACCAGCTTGACGTAGGAGTCGGCGATGCGGTTCATCGGCGTGGGGTCCTCGGCGCCGCGGCCGGCTGGGGTGGAGCTTGCCATGGAGACAGCGAAGGCACAGGTGATGGTGCCGGCGAGGGCGGCGACCAGCGACAACGCCGCCGTCGCCGGGCGGGGTCTCGACCGTGAGTGCATGGACGGTTGCCGCAGGCTTCGGCGACTATCGACCTCGGCCGGCCACGACGGCTACTGCTTCCGGGTTCTGGAGGTCTTGCCCTGGTGTGGGCCGAAGCGGGGCTCGAATCGGCGCTGCAGCTCGGGGACGAGCGCGCGCACCGCTGCCAGGTCCGAGTCGCTCAAATGTTCGCCGAGCTCGGCGAGCAGCGGCTCGATCTGAGGGTGATACGTGTGCAGCAAGCTAGCGACGTCGTTCTCGTACAGGCCGACGCGCAGGAACTCGCCCTGCCGGTACAGCGACGGCAAGGCGTAGAGCTTGAGCAAGACGAGGCCCTCGACCGTGGCGCAGGGCACCGGCTGCTGCGGCAGGTCCTCGAAATGGTGGGTGATCGTGTAGGACCGCAAGACCTTGGCGAAGAGGGGGTCCGTGGTCAGGAGAAGGTCGAGCCTTACCTCGGCAAAGCGGGCGCGTGCGAAGTGCTCTCCCCTCGCCTTGACCTCGATCTCCGGCAGGTCCTCCAGGCAGGAAGGCGCCACGATGAGGTCGACGTCCTTGGTGTTGCGGCCTTCGAAGTACTTGAGCATCGCCATGCCGCCGACGAGAGCGTACGCGACGTGCCGCTCGGAGAGCAGCTCGAGCAGCAGTGTCACCGCGGGACCGAAGTCCTCCGCGACTCCCATCTGGTTCCCTCGCCACAGCTTCGGGTCGAAGGCCCAGGCATCGTGGAGGACGTCGCCGATGCGGAAGTCTTTGCCGCGCAGCTCGGGCTTCATGGTGCCTAGGATCATAACACTCGAGTCATGGACCGCGGGCTTCAGAACCGGTACGAAAGGGTCGTGGGCGGACGGATCTTCTTGCGGCCTCCTTGGGGCGAGGCACCGAAGTTCTCGGTCGGTTCGCGTTAGACCCTCGCCCCAAGGAGGCCGCAAGAAGATCCGTCCGCCCACGGCCCGGCCAAACCGGCAGGCGCCGGTGAGCCGTAGGTGTCCCTGGCGGCGATCTCGCGAGATCGCCGGTAGTAGACTGTCGCCGCTGGCGGCGGACAAGAGACCCGGCATGGGGTCCGGAAAGGTGCGGAGAGCGATGCAGATAGCGATGATCGGGCTGGGTCGGATGGGCGGCAACATGGCGCGGCGGCTCCTGCGGGGCGGACACCGGTGCGTGGTGTTCGACCGCAGCCCGGAGGCGGTGGCGGAGCTGGCCAAGGAAGGAGCGGTGGGGGCCTCGTCGCTGGCCGACGTCGTCGCCAAGCTGGAGAAGCCGCGCACGGTCTGGCTGATGCTGCCCGCCGGCGAGATCACCGAGGGGACGATCGGCGCGCTCGCCGTCCATCTCG
>Ga0210384_10007303_pt1 | contig 11669 bp, 7 predicted proteins | sample IncBWH2MmetaG_FD_160574 | JGI IMG/M metagenome (GOLD analysis project Ga0210384, IMG submission 160574) | Forest soil microbial communities from Barre Woods Harvard Forest LTER site, Petersham, Massachusetts, United States - Inc-BW-H-2-M | ecosystem: Environmental > Terrestrial > Soil >...
TCTATCGTCCGGCCGCCTTGGCGGAGGCGACCAGCCGAGCTCGGTTCCGCCAAGTGGCCGAGATGCTGCGCAAGCGCGGCTGCAAGCACCTCGTGCTGTACCTTTGGAGGCCTGAACACGCCGACGCCATCGACCTCATACCGCATGACGTCAGCTTCTATCACATCGTAGACGAATACTCGTTCTCTGAATTCGAGATGCCCATCGATCCAGTCGAGGACGCCCTGCTCAGGCGCGTGGATCAGGTCATCATCGGCTCTCCAGCGCTCATGGAGAAGAAGGGGACGCGCAACCCGCAAACGATCTTCGTACCCAACGGCGTCGACTACGCGGCATTCGCCACACCGAACCCTGAGCCCGACGAATTGCGCGCCATTCCGCATCCGCGAATCGGGTACGTCGGGAAGATCAAGAAGCAGCTGGATTTCGCCTTGCTTCAGGCAGTCGCGGAGCGACGCCCCGACTGGAACTTCGTCTTCGTCGGGCCCGACGGGTTTCTCGGCGAGCAGAGCGAGTCTCAGCGTGCCTTGCGGTTACGCCCGAACTCGACGTTCCTGGGAGGAAAGTCCCCGGCTGCTCTGCCCGGATTCACTCAGCATCTTGACGTGTGCTTGCTGAGCTACGCGGTGAACGACTACACAAAGTTCATCTACCCGCTCAAACTGCATGAGTACCTCGCGTCCGGCCGCCCCGTTGTCGGGTCGCCGATCCGAACGCTGCGCGAGTTCGCGCACCTGATCGAAATCGCGGACACCCCGGCCGATTGGGTCGCGGCGATCAGCCGCAGCCTGCGGCCGGAACTTCTCACGCCCAGCCGCGTAGCAGCGCGCCGCGCTGCGGCTCGGCCACACGACTGGGGCCTGCTCGTCGACACGATTGCCAGCACGATCGCCGCGCGCCTCAGCTCGGAGCACTCGTGGCGCCTGGCCGACGCCGCATTCGGGATGCGCGCGAGTACGAACGGGAGGCCGATAACCTCAGGCCGAACGCGTTCCAGCACAGTCGCCAGGACCGGCGCAGGCCCAACACGCGAGCGGACCGGCTGACTCGCCGGCGCACCCCTGACCCGCGAGTTGAGTGCCAGGGCCAACCGACGTACAATGCTTGGGATCGGGAGGGCTGGCAGAATGGCTATTGCACCAGTCTTGAAAACTGGCGCGGCGAAAGTCGCTTACAGGTTCGAATCCTGTGCCCTCCGTCCTGAATTCTTGCTACCGGTGCCACCGAGGACTACACTTCGGGTTCGCGAGCCGGCGGCGAACTGAGGAGCGGTGGCCGAGAGGCTGAAGGCACCGGTTTGCTAAACCGGCATATGGGCTTATACCTGTATCGAGGGTTCGAATCCCTCCCGCTCCGTACCGATTTCGCACTGCGGGTCCGTCGGGCTTCCGTCGGGCCCGTTCGGCTATTCCGACGCGCGATAAACCTTTGTTCACCCAATGACCGTCCCTTCTGTTCGCGTCCGGTTTGCCCCCTCGCCAACGGGCTACTTGCATGTGGGTGGCGCACGCACTGCGCTGTTCAACTGGCTCTACGCGCGCAAGAACGACGGCCAATTCCTGCTTCGCATAGAGGACACCGACAAGGCGCGCAGCACGGATGAATCCACGCGGGCCATCTTCGACGGTCTCGCCTGGCTCGGACTCAAGTGGGATGACGAGGTCGTATATCAGGGTGCCAACCTCGAACGGCACCGTCGCGACGCCCTGCGTCTGCTTGACATCGGCAACGCGTATCGGTGTTTTTGCACCGCCGCCGAGCTCGAGGAGCGGCGAAAGCAGGCCGCAGCGAGCAAGGACGCGTTCAAGTATGACCGGCGATGCGACCGCCTCGACTCAGCCGAGGTCGCGCGCCGCCTGGCCGCGGGTCAGCCGTTCGTCATCCGTTTTCGCGTCCCCGACGGCATCACGTCGTGGAGCGACATGGTGCACGAGACCATCAGTTTTCCGAACAAGGATGTTGAGGATTTCGTCATCCTTCGCTCAGACGGAACGCCGATCTACAACCTGGCCGTGACGTCCGATGACGTCGCGATGCGCATCTCGCACGTGATGCGCGGCGACGACCACATCTCCAACACGCCAAAGCAGATTCTGTTGTACCGCGCCCTCGACGCCGAGCTTCCCCGCTTCGCGCATTTTCCGATGATTCACGGCCTCGACGGCAAGAAACTGTCCAAACGCCACGGCGCTACCGCCGTGTCCGACTACCAGCACATGGGGATCCTTCCGCAGGCGATGAACAACTTCCTCGCCCTCCTCGGCTGGAGCCCGGGAGGCGACCGCGAAGTCATGACGATGCAAGAGATGGTTGAGCTCTTCTCCGAGGACGGCCTCCTCAGGAAAGCCTCGGTGTTCGACCCCAAGAAACTGGAGTGGATGAACGGACAGCACATCTCGCGCCTCTCGGGCGCGGAACTCGCGCCGCTGGCAGCGCCCACGTTCGTGCGAGTGGGCCTTCTCGCGCCCGACGATCCGGCCGTGGACGAGCCGTGGTTTCATCGGGTACTCGACTTCGTCAAGGACCGCTGCCGAACGCTCGACGACCTCGCCCGTCTCGCTCGGCCTTTCTTTCCGAATGTCAAGCTCGAGATTGATCCGGCCCTTGTCGAATCGCACTTGCGCAAGGACCCTGCGCTGACACGGCATCTGCTGCTGGAGTCTGCCGACGCACTCGTCGGGCTCGGCGAGTGGCAGCCGGCCGCGATCGAGCAGGCACTGCGCGCTCTTGCCGAGAAACACGGTGTTGCAGCGGGGAAAGTCTTTCAGCCCATGCGCGTTGCGCTCACTGGCAGCACCGTGAGTCCCGGCATATTCGATGTACTCGCGCAGCTCGGACGCGATCTCTCGGTCACGCGGTTGAGAGACGCCGCCGCGCTCATCGCTTGATGCGTGCGCCGCTCACGCCCTTTGAGCAGCAGGTCTACCACTTCCTGCTCGACTTTCTCTCTGATCATACCTTTCAGCCAAGCGTGCGCGAAATCGCAAGACATTTCCGAATTCCGAGTACCAAGTCCGTTGCAGACCTGCTCGCTTCGCTCGAACGAAAGGGCTACGTGGAGCGCGAACCAGGCCGGTCGCGTGGCGTAGAGCTTCTAGGGTTCGCAGGCGGCGCCGGCACCGTTCCGGTTCCAGTGATGCACATGGACGTGGCGAAGGCCGAGCCGCAGGCCGAAGACCACGTAACGCTCGACCGCAGGCTGGTCCCTTCCGACGATGTCTTTCTCGTGCGAGCAACGCGCGAGCCCGCTCCCGCGCACGGCCTGCGGATCGGCGATCTGCTGCTGGTTCACCCGTCGGCGCGCGCGAAGGACGGTGACGTGGTTGTCGTGCGGCTGGGGCGTGAGGTGATCGTTGGAGCGATGCAGCGTCAGGGCGCCGCGGTGTTCCTCGACGCCCCTCTCGCAGGGGCGCGCGGCCAGCTCACTCCGGCGGATGACTACGCAGTGCTGGGAGTTCTCGTCGGCGTCATCCGGCTTCCGACTCCCGGCGCCGGCGCGATCTAGGGCTTTACAACCGGCACCGGCTGCTCAGCAGCCGCTTTCTTCTGCTCGGCGCGCTCGCGCTCTTTGCGTTCGCGAAGGGCCTTCACCGCACGCTGGAAATCATCGTCCCGTGCGGCGCGCGCGGCTTGTGCCTGGATTTCTCCGCGGATCACGGTGAGCCTCCGGTCGCGCTCCACGGCCGACGGATTGGCCGTGGCATTGAGCGGCAGCAGCGCCAGAATCGCCGTCGGAAGCGAAAAGTTTCCGAGATGGATCATCTTCCCGTCGATTCCGTATTTCTTGCCGTTGCGCGTGTAGGTCCAGTCGCCCGGCGCCCGCTCAATCGGGAGCTTCGCGAGTGAATCCTCGAGCGTCGTGACCATCGAGACGATCGCACTGTCGATGCGCTGCTTCGGCGTGAGGGGCGCAACGACCACTGGAGCAGGCGGAGCCCACACCCGTGGATCCGAGAACGACGGGCGCACGCCTTCGGTGGCGCCTCCACTGCCAACTACTTCTCCTCTCCCGCCTGCGTCGGGCGGCGCCGGCTTTCCGGAGGGCTCGCCGATGGTGCTCGGCACCGTCAGCGGAGCCACAATGGGCGGCGCCGGCGGCGAGGGCGTCTTGCGAACCGGCCGGTTGTCGCCGCCCGAGTGCGGGGTCTCGGTCGGCGGTGTGTCGCTCCGGGGGAGCGCAAGAAACCCGATGTGGTCAACCGGAAGGGGCTTCGCCTTTGTGTTGAGCAACTCGTCCAACTCGCGTGGTCCGAGAATGACAAGCCGCATCACGAGAATGATCACGGCCGCGTGAATTGCGACAGATGCCGCGATGCTCGCCGGCGAGCGACGGGGACCGTCGATCCGGTCGCCGGGCGTGCTGATTGCACGGCGCTTAGCCCCCGGGCTGCCAATCATCGCGAGGCGCGCATCACGCGGCTGCCGTCACGGGATTCCGCACGGCGGAGTGTCCCGCGACCTCGATTTCAACGACGTCGCCGGGCTCGAGCGGCCCTACGCCTGACGGCGTGCCGGTCAGCACCAAGTCACCGGGTTCGAGCGTCATGTGCCGGCTGATGTACGCGAGGAGCACCGGAATCGGGAAGACCATGTCCGCGGTACTCGCTCGCTGTCGCTCCTTGCCATTCACGCGCGTGACAATCGTGAGCGCCGTGAGGTCGCGCGGCGAACCCGACTCTTCGCCCAGCGGGAGGAACGTGTCACTGCCCTTGGCCCTCGCCCATTGGCCGTCGTTCTTCTGCCATTCGCGGGCCGACACGTCGTTCGCGGCCGCGATGCCGCGTACCGCCGCGGCGCAGGCCTCGGGTGTCGCCTTCCGAAGGCGCGAACCAACGACGATGCCTACCTCGCCCTCGAAGTCCACGCGACCTGCGCCGGCAGGCAGTTCGATGGACTCGCCCGAAGCGATCACGCACGACGGAGGTTTGAGGAACAGGAGAGGCTCGGCGGGCACCTCGTTCCCCATCTCCTTCGCGTGCTCGCGATAGTTCCGTCCAACGCAGACGATTTTGCCCGGACGCTTCATGCCCTAATCTACCCCGGAATTGATTGAATTGTCTCGCCTCGCTCCCGATAGAATCTCGTGAGTTCTTCGCGCAGCAGCGGCCATGGCCCCTCTATACGCCGCGCCGGCGGCAGGGCGGCTAACAGTGCACGCCCGTACGACTTGCGCACCGCCCGCGGGTCACACAGCACGACGGCGCCGCGATCGGTTGCCGTTCTGATGAGGCGCCCGAAGCCCTGCTTGAGCCGGAGTGCCGCATGCGGTACCATGTACTCCGCAAACGCATCGCGCCCTGTCGCCTCGATCGCTTCGCACTGCGCCGCAGTGACCGGTTCGCTGGGCACACGGAATGGAATGCGCGCCAGGAGGAGCCCCCGCAATGCGCGCCCCGGCACGTCTACGCCTTCCCAGAACGACGCAGTACCCACGAGCACGGCATTTCCCAAGTCGCGAAACCGGCGCAAGAGGATGTCCCTCCCTTCCTCACCGTGCACGAGCAGTGGCCAGCGCGCGGTGAGCCCGAGCGACCGCAGTGCTTGAGCTGCGTCGCGGACATCGCGGTGGCTCGTGAACAAGAGGAATACGCCGCCGCCGGCTGCTTCGATGAGATCGGCGGCCGCCAGCACCGTACGCCGAAGGTGAAGGGCGGCATCGTCATTGGGCGCGGGGAAGTCAGTCGGAATTGCGAGCAGCGAGTGTTGTGCGTAGTCGAACGGCGAGGGCAGCGACGCCGTGACCGGCTCGACGTCGTCCTGGTCGAGTCCGAGCCGCCCGGCAATGAAGGCGAATCCCTCGCCCGTCGAGAGTGTGGCGCTGGTGAGGACGCACGTATCGAGCCGGCGGAACAGGTCCTCGCGCAGAATCGGTGCAAGGTCCAGGCGCACGGACGCCACCACGATGTTCCGGGCGGCCGGCGTGTCTGGTGCCGAAACCGTCGTGGCTGCCATCGCCTCGTCTCCGGCACCTCGTTCCTCACCGCCCTTGCGCACCTCGATCCATCGCACGCGCTCGCCTGCGTCCGTCTCCGGCCTGAGCGTGCCGCGCAGCGCGTCTGCCGCATTCTGCAGCCGGCGCGATACGCCGCGGATCTCGTTCAGGAGGGGCGCCATCTCCTCCTCGTGGCGCGCGTCGGTTTCGAGCCGCTCGCGCACCATCCGGAGGCCGTCCGCGATCAGGTCTATTTCGCCCAGCGCATCGTCAAGCGCAGCCCCCAATCCGGAACGCCAGAGAGGATCGTCATCGAACACGTCGGTCAGGCGAACTTGCGTGTCCGCCGTGGTCGCGAGCCACGCGTCGAGCATGTCGAACAAGCGGTCGCCCATCACGCGAGCTGTGGCTGCCGATGGTGAAAGGCGCGCGCGTACGAGATCGAGACTCGCCACGCTCAGCAGGTCGTCTGCGGCCGCGAGCCGACGCTCGAGCGATGGAAGCAGCCCCCTCCCGCGCCTCTCAAGCCGCGAGAATAACCGCTGCAGTCCTCGGCGGGAAACGCTCTGCCCGAGGTGCGCGCTGGCGGCGTCCTCCAGATGGTGCGCTTCGTCAATCACAAGCCGGGTATAAGCCGGCAATACGGCTGCCTCGTCCCAGTTCTGCGAGGCCCGGCGTACTGCGATATCGGCCATGAGGAGGTGATGGTTCACCACGACGACGTCCGCGCTCGCCGCCTCCCGGCGCGCGGCAAACACGAAGCACTTGTCGAAATGCGTGCAGCGGAGCCGCGTACAGAGATCGGCCTCGGCCGACACCTCGTCCCAGACGGCCGGTCGTGGCGCAACCGGAAGGTCGGCGAGCGAACCGTCCGTCGTGCGCGCGGCCCACGACGCGATCGTCTCGAGTTCCGCCGCCGCACCAGCGTCCAGCAGCGTCGCGCTCGACAAGCGAGCCTGTTCGAGGCGCTGGAGACATACATAGTTGCGCCAGCCCTTGAGGAGTGCAAAACGTACTGGTTGGTCCGCGAGTGCCGTGGCGAGGAACGGCAAGTCCTTGCCCACGAGCTGCTCCTGCAGGGAGATCGTATTGGTCGACACGATCGTGCGTTCACCGTTTGCGGCCGCCCAGCGGAGCGCGGGCACCAGATAGCCGAGCGTCTTGCCGACGCCCGTGCCCGCCTCGATCAACCCGATGCCGCCGAGCGAGTAGAGCCTCGCAATGTGCTCCGCCATCTCGCGCTGGCTTTGCCGGTCCTCGTACTGTCCGAGCGCCTCCCTGTGAGCAGCAATCGGCCCGTGGGGTCCGAGCAGCGCGCCCGTCTCGGCAGGATCGAGGGGCACGCGCCTCTTGGCGCTCGGCACTTCCACGACGACATAGAGCCGCGCCGCAGCGTTGTCCGTTATGCCGAAGCCAATGCCATCGCCGTGGATGCGCGCGGCAATCTCGATATCCGCACCCGAAGGCTCGAGCACGCCCGACGGATGATTGTGCACGAGCATCTCCCCGCGTTGCGCGAAGCCGGGTAGCGCGAGCACCGATCGGGCATCGCCGCGAGCCACCGGTCGCGCGGCGATGACCACACCGCTTTCGTCCACCTGGCACGCGAAGCACATCTCATTGCCGCCGGCGAGCGCGATCGCCGCCCGGATTGCCCTTGCGGGCCCCTTCGCGATGCGCTCCTCCACCGCCTGCTTCGGGACGGCGACGGTCACGTCTTGAGCGGTTTTTTCTTCGCGGCGGGGAACAACACGTTGTTGAGGATCAATCGATAACCCGGCGAGTTTGGATGCAGAGCCAGATCGGTGGGAAGGGCGCCGATGTTGTGCTGCGGGTCTTCCGGATCGTGACCGCCAAGATACGTCCACGATCCCTTGCCGTAGTCGCCGTGAAGGTACTTCACCCAGGGCGCGCCTTCCTCGGTTGCGAGAATCGTGTCGCCGGGCTTGAGAGTCGCGCGCGTAAACGATGTCGTCACGCCGTAGAAGTCGGGTATCACGTTGCGGTGGTTCTGCACGAGCATCGAAGCGACGGGATCGAATTTGGCGGAGAAGTTGAAGAGCGTGAACTGGCCGAGCGGCGCGCGGCGCGCCGGCACGTTCACCTGGTGCCCGTCGATATCGCTCATGGAGTTCACGCCCGACGACATCTCGAGGTGAGCGTTCTGGAACGCGAAGGTGTGCTGCCAGTCCATCTTCGAGTCGGCGTCCGGATCCATCGGCGTGCCGTCGGAGAACGGGCCGGCGATGTCCACGTTCTGCGCCGCCATGGCGAGTTCGATGGTATCCGTGGCACCGCACATTGCGAACAGGAATCCGCCCTTTTCCACGAAGTCCCGCAGTCGCGCTGCCACGGCCTTCTTCAGGGCCGGGATGTTCGCGAAGCCATTCCGCTGTGCGGTGGCCTGATCGCGGTCGCGCTGTTCGAGAAACCACGGGGCATCGCGAAAGCCAAGGTAGAGCTTGTTCATCTGCCCCGTGAAATCCTCATGGTGCAGATGGATCCAGTCGAACTTCGAGAGGTCGCTTTTCAGCACCTCGTCATCCCAGATCTGCGTGTACTCTATGCCGGCATAGCGAAGGGCCAGCGTGACGGCATCGTCCCACGGAGGTGACTTGGGTGGCGCATAGATGGCGATCCGCGGCGCCTTCTCGAGCGAGATGGCGTCCATGTTGCCGGCTGCGATATCGCGGCGAACCTGCGCCAGCGCCGCATCGCCGATCGCTTCCACCGTCACGCCGTCGAGCGCCGCCTTGCGCCTGGCGGCAGGATCGTCCAGAAGCAGGAAGCTGCCCCCCCGGTAGTTGAGGAACCACTCGACCCTTGTGCCCAGCTTGAGTGCCGTGAAGGCCAGCCCGTACGACTTGAGATGATTCTGCTGTGCGTCGTCCATTGGTACGAGCAGGTGCTGTGCACCGAGCGGACCGGCGAGTACGAGTGCGAGTGCGGCGCTGCAAGGACCGGACCGGCGCACGTTCACACCGACGACGCGCCGTTGCGCACCGCCTCGAGCTCGCGGCGCGCTTGCGGAACGAGTGCGCTCTGCGGGTACGACAGAATGAGATGCTCGAAGCGCTCCGTGGCACCCTTCGTGTCGCCCTTCCGGCGCAAGGAACGTCCCCACTCGAGGTCCGCCTCCGCCGCCTCCGGGGCCGCCGCGTAGCGCTGGAGTATGCGCTGCCAGAGCACTGCGGCAGCGCCGTCCTGTCGGCGGGCGCCCTGCACCCTGGCCGCGAGCGCGAGGAGCAGCGGTGCGGCATCAGAAAGCTCGTCGGCCGCGCGCTCGAAACGCACGGCTGCCTGTACGCTGTCGCCACGCGCAAGCGCCAGGAATGCGGCGCCCACGGTGCGCGAGCTGTCTGCCCGTGTGCGACCGAGAAGCGCGATCACCGTCACCACGTCCGGAGTCGCCTCTGCCGGTCGCCGCAGCCCGGCGCGGGCGCCAGCGAGATCACCGTCGTAGAGCGCGATCCAGGCGGTGACTTCGTCTTCGTCTTCACCATTCGCTCCGCCCAGTGCAGCGCGCGCCTTCTCCACCTGGCCGGCACGGATCCAGCCCCACGCGACCTGCCGGGCGTATGACTGTCTGGCGCGCGCGTCGAGGTATTCGTCTGATTCCCGGACCAGACGTTCCGCTTCGGCTGCGCGACCCAGCGCTGCCAAGGCACGAACTTCGAGCGGGAGCACCTGGAGTCGGATCTGGAACGGCTGCATCCCCTTCTTGGCAGCCTCGAGCTGGTCGAGGGCCGACGCGGGTTCGCCGCCAGCGAGCGCCGTGCCCGCAGCGCGCAGGGCGAGCGCCGCATTCGGACGCTGCCTGTTCATTGCCGCCAGCGCGTCGCGCGCGGCGAGCCACGCACCCTGGCGCTCGGCGTCCTCGGCAAATTCCTTCCATGTGTCGAATGCCGAGTCGGCTACAGTAAGCCCGGCAATCGCGCGCCAGCCATCGCGCGCGGCACCCCACTGCAGCTCGAGCGAACCGAGCACCTTTCTGACCGGTGCGGCTGTTGATTCGCGCAAGATGGCCCGCACGGAGTCGCGGTGAATCGCGGCGGCGGATGAAAGCGAAAAAACGGCCGCCTGTTCGAGATACGGCTCCGCAAGCAAGGCCTCGCGCCAGGCAACGGCCGCCGCCGTCCAGAGACCGAGCGCGGCGCGCAGCTGTGCCACTTCGATAACGAGGGCCTTCGTCGAGCCGAGCGCGCGCGAAGCCTCCTGCAGCACCGTGTCCGCGGCCGCCGCACGACCGTCATTGAGCAGTTGACCAGCGTATTCACGGTAGGGAGCCGGATCGTGCGGAAGGAGGCGCGTCCACTCGTCGAAGGCCTTTCGTGTCTCCTGGTCACGCCCCAGTGAGCGCAGCACCCGCAGCTGCACGCCTCGCAGCACGCGGTCGATAGGCTTGTCTCGCAGCAGCGTGTCGAGCGCCGGCAGCACGGAATCGTCCTGCGCCATCTGCGAAAAGACGCGCTCGAGTCCCAAGACGCCCTGCGAGCCGTCACCCGCGGCAATCACCGCTCGCCACGCGGCAATGGCGTCCCTGAACTTTCCCGCCTGTTCGAGATCGAAGGCGCGGTTCACCATGGCGTTCTGTGCCTGCGCCGGGGCATCACGCGCACCGGAGAGCAGAGCACCCGAGAGCAACGCGACAGCGGACATGAAGCGGCGCGCCCGTTTGCCGGTGACGCGTCTTCCCGCATTCGGCCCGCCGCTCACGGTTGCTCGCCGTTCAGTCGTCTGAAATACTCGATCACCAGACGGCGTTCCTCGGCGTTCAGTCCGCGCAGCTCGTTCCACTCGGGAACCCGGAACTTGAGGGCAGCCTTGCCCGACGCAGGCGTGTTCGGCGGAACGAACGGATTGCTCTGGTCACCGGGACGCGATTCGCGGCGCGCCGATTCATCCTTCTGGTCGTTCTCCAGAGCGCGTCCAGCGTCGAGCATGCGCTTGAAAAGACGCTGCTGCCGCTCCAGCACGGTCGGATCGGCCACACCCTGCTCCAGCGCTTGAGCAAGCTGTCGTGCCTCGCGCGCGAGCTCCGCCGCCTTCCCGCTGGCATCGGCGTCGCCTACGTCGTCCAGCGCACGTGCAACATCGCGCTGTGACTTGGCCAACCCACGCGCCTGGTCGCGCGCTTCGGGCGAGAGCCCCTGCTGCTGCCTGCTCTGCGCGCCCGCTTGCTGCAGCAGGCTCTGCATCTGGCCGTTCAGCGAGCCCTGCTGCTGCGCGAGTTGCTGCAACTGCGCGAGCAGTTCGGGCAATCCCGAAGCGGACTGCGACGCGCCGGCACGCTCGCGATCGCGGGCGAGTGACGCAGCCGTCTGGCGCAACGCATTCGCAGCTTCGCTCATCGAGGCAGGAGCCTGCGAGGCAGTGCGCGGGTCACCGGCATCGCGCGCCGCTTGCGCGACCTTCTGTTCGGCCTGACTCATGGCGCGCTGCGAACCCTGCGACACGAGCGCCGACCGCTTGGACTCGGCCTGCAGGCGTTCCGATGCCTTCTGCACGCCTTGTTGCAGCGCCCCCTGCTCCCCGCGGAGGCCGGGATCACTGGGATTCTGCTTCGCCTTGGCCGCCAAGGCATCCTGCTGGCGTGAAAGCTGGATCATTTCCTGCACCGAGCGATCGAGTTCCCCCGTGAGTTCCTGCTTCCACTCTTCAACCTGAGCCTTCCGGCCCTGGGCGAGTGCGTCCGACGCACGTTCCATGGCATCGGCTGCCTGCTTGGCGCCTTGCT
>Ga0210384_10007304_pt1 | contig 11668 bp, 9 predicted proteins | sample IncBWH2MmetaG_FD_160574 | JGI IMG/M metagenome (GOLD analysis project Ga0210384, IMG submission 160574) | Forest soil microbial communities from Barre Woods Harvard Forest LTER site, Petersham, Massachusetts, United States - Inc-BW-H-2-M | ecosystem: Environmental > Terrestrial > Soil >...
CCGGTGGTGAAGGCGTTGACCTGCGTGGACGTGAGCGCGGCGATCTGCGCGGTCGTGAACGCGGCGACCTGGGCGGTGCCCAGCGCGGCGATCTGCGTGGTGGTCAGGTTGGCGACCTGCGTGGCGGTCAGCGCGGCGATCTGGGCCGAGCCGAAGGCGTCGAGGTTGGTCGTGCTGAGGGCGGCCAGTTGCGTCGTCGTCAGGGCGGCGACCTGCGTCGACGTCAGCGCGGCGATGTGGTCGGTGGCCAGCGCGTTCAGCTGGCTGGAGGTCAGCGAATCGATCTGCGTCGCGCTCAGGGCCTTCAGGTCGGCGGTCGACATTGCGGCCAGGCGGTCGGTGCTCAGGTTCGACAGCTGGTTCGTCGTCAGGGCGGCGGCCTGGGCGCTGGTGAGCGCGGCGATGTCGGTGCTGCCCAGCGAGTTGAGCTGCGTCGTCGTCAGGTTGGCGACTTGCGCGGTGGTCAGCGCGGCGATCTGGGCCGTGGTGAACGCGTCGAGGTTGGTGGTGCTGAGGTTGGACAGCTGGGTCGTCGTCAGGGCGGCGACCTGCGCCGACGTCAGCGCGGCGATATGGTCGGTGGCCAGCGCGTTCAGCTGGCTGGAGGTGAGCGAGGCGATCTGCGCCGTGGTCAGCGCCTTGAGGTCACCGGTGGACAGCGCGGCCAGCAGGTCGGTGGTCAGGTTGGACAGCTGGTTGGTCGTCAGCGCGGCGGCTTGGCCGCTGGTGAGCGCGCCGATCTCGCCGGTGGTGAAGGCGTTGACCTGGGTGGACGTGAGCGCGGCGATCTGCGCCGGCGTGAACGCGGCGACTTGCGCGGTGCCCAGCGCGTTGATCTGGGTCGTGGTCAGGTTGGCCACCTGCGCGGCGGTCAGCGCGGCGATCTGGGCCGAGCCGAAGGCGTCGAGGTTGGTCGTGCTGAGGGCGGCCAGTTGCGTCGTCGTCAGGGCGGCGACCTGCGTCGACGTCAGCGCGGCGATGTGGTCCGTCGCCAAGGCGTTCAGCTGCGACGAGGTGATCGCGTCGACCGACGCGGCGCTCAGCGCGCGCAGGGCGGTCGTCGACAGCGCGGCGAGCTGGTCGGTGCCCAGCGAGCTCAGCTGCGTGGTCGTCAGCGCGGCGGCCTGGGTGCTCGTGAGCGCCGCCGTCTCGGTGGTGGTGAGGCCGGCCAGCTGCGACGTCGAGAGATTGGTGAGCTGGTTGCTCGTCAGGGCCGCGACCTGCTGCGTGGTGAACGCGCCGACCTGGGTCGACGTGAGCGCCCCCACCTGTGTCGTCGTCAGGGCCTGCAGCGCCCCGGTCGCGAAGGCTGCGATCTCGGTGGTCAGCAGCGCCGCGATCTCGGACGTGCCGATCGCCGCGATCCCCGTGCTCGTGATCGCAGCGATCTGCGCCGTGGTCAACGCCTGGATCTGCGCGGTGCTGAAGGCTGCCCAGTCAGCTGTTCCGAGACTGGCGATCGTCGTGGTGGAAAGACCGGCGATCTGCGTGGTGGACAGCGAGGTGATGATGGACATTTTTAGTTCCTGAACGTTGACGGGGCGGCGACGGTCGGCAGCGGACCGCCGCGCCTGTCGAGTCGTGACTGGGGCTCTTGCGACCCATGGCCTCGCGCCGTCGCGCCGTGCAGGCGCGCCGGAGAGGCAAGGTCATGGGTCGAAAGAGTCATCGGGTGAGGCAAGAAATGGGTTCTCAACTGGGCTTGTCGGCAAAGAACTGCAAATCCTGAAGTCGGCTTTGCAACCTATTACCGGTTTGGGGCGACTATCCGCCGGATGAGGACGGCCCTTAGGCCCGAAAAGCGGGCCAAAACCGGCTGTCTTGTGGGGAGATCCCGGCCCATGGAGACACCCGGCGCGACGCCCTCGCGCGCACCGCGCGAGCGCCCTCGCGTGACGCGCTCGCGTGCGAACGCTCACGCGCGAACGCGAGCCGATGCGAACGGATGGGGGTGGGTCAGTCGTCCAGCGACTGCAGCGCGCGCGCCATCGCGTCGGCGAGCTCGCCGGCCACCAGCGGCAGCCGGTCGCCGCGCGCGAGGTCGGCGGCGCGGCCGTGCAGCCACGCGCCGGCGCGCGCCACGTCGAATGCCTGGTCCATGGCCGGCACGTCACGCGGCTGCGCCGACCATGCGCCGCCGATCCAGCCCGCCAGCACGTCGCCGGTGCCGGCGGTGGCGAGGCGGGCGTCGCCGGTCGGGTTGATCGCGGCGCGGCCGTCCGGCGTCGCGACGACCGTGCCCGAGCCCTTGAGCACGACGACGGCGCCGGTCTCGGCCGCCAGGCGGCGCGCGGCGGCGAGGCGGTCGGCCTGCACGGCGGCCACGTCGCCGGCGAGCAGGCGCGCGGCCTCCAGCGGATGCGGCGTGAGGACGGTGGGACGGCCGGCGCCGCCGCGGGCCCGCAACTGGGCGCGCAGGCCCGGATCGCGCGCGATCGCATTGAGCGCGTCGGCGTCGAGCACCAGCCGTTGCGCGTTGGACAGGCAGCCGGGCAGCTCGCGCATCACGTCGTCGCCGCCGCCGCAACCCGCCACGACCGTGGCCTTGGCGTTGTCGCGCAGCGCCGGCTGCAGTTCGGCCACGGGACGCAGCATCAGCTCGGGGTGGCGCACGTCCACCGGCAGGACGCCGCCGGCGTCGCTGGAATGCGCATGCACCAGCACGCGGCCGGCGCCCGCGCGCGAGGCGGCGTGCGCCGCCAGCAGCGCCGCGCCGACCATGCCCGCCGCGCCGCCGGCCACGTGCACGTCGCCGTAGCTGCCCTTGTTGGCCACGTGGCGGCGATGCGGCCAGGTCGCCGCGGCGACGTGCGCGCCGGTGAGCGTGGCGATCGGCAGCTCGCCGGACGCGGGCGTGACTCCGAGGTCGTCGAACCGGGGCTCGCCGACGCAGTCCCGGCCGTTGCCGGTGAACAGGCCCGCCTTCGCGGTGAGCAGCGTGAGCGTGTGGGTGGCGCGCACCACGGCGTCGCCGAGCGGCGCGCCGGTGTCGGTGGCCAGGCCGGTGGGCAGGTCGACGCTGAGGACGGGGGCCTTGCAGCGATTGAGCGCCTCGATGGCCGCGACGAAAGGCGGCTCGGGTGCTCGAGATTGCCCCACCCCGAACAGGGCATCCACGCAGAGATCGAAGCCCGCGAGTTCGCCTTCGCCGGGAAGGCTTTCCGTGACGACGACGCCGGCGGATAGCGCCTCCTCCAGCGCCCACCGGGCGTCCGCGGGCAGCGTCCGCGCCTCGCGCCTTCCCAGGTGCGTGACACGCACTTCGACGCCGCCCTTGCGCAGCAGCGCGGCGAGCAGCAGGCCGTCGCCGCCGTTGTTGCCGGGGCCGGCGGCGATCCAGGCCCTTCGCGCATGCGGCGCGATCGCCCGCGCGAGACGCAGGAGCGCCAGGCCCGCGCGCGCCATCAGCGCGTGCTCGGGAAGCCCGGCCGCCGCGCGCAGCTCGATGCGCCGTGTGGTCGCGCCGTCGAACAGCGCGATGTCGGAGGATTCGAGCAGCAGGCGGCGGGGCACGGTCATCGAGGGACCTTCGGGAAAGGCTAACGCAGTCGTTGCGGGGCGAGGGCGCCGGCCTCCGCAGGCGCCGCCTCACCGGCAATCATCGTGCACAACAGCCCGGCCGCGGCCTGGCTCAGCGCCCAGCCGTGATGCGCGTGGCCCGCGTCGAGCCAGATGCCCGGCACGCCGCTCGCGCCGACCGCGGGCAGGCCGTCGGCCAGCGCGGCGCGCGTGGCCTGCCACACCTGCGCCTGCTGCCAGTTCACCGCGCCGGGGAAGGACTCGTCGACGGCGTCGTACAGCGGCTGCAAGGACTTGCGCGTGGGCGGCGTGCCCGGCGCGGCCGAGGCCGCCACCGATTCATGCGCGCCGGCGACGCGCACGCGCGCGCCGAGCCGGCTGATGGAGAGGCCGCTGCGCACGTCCAGCAGCGCGGCGCGCGGCCCGCTGTCGGGCGCGGCCTCGCGCACGTGCTGCGCCACCGTCACCGAGCAGCCGCGGATCGGGCGCCAGGGCAGCTTCACGCCCAGCGGCGCCAGCAGCCGCGCCGATTCCATCGCGGCGCACACCACCACCGCGTCGAACGCGAGCTCGCCGGCCGGCTCGTTGGCGGCGGACAGGCGCAGCGTGGGCCGCGGACCGGCCGTGATCTCGACGACCTCGTGCTGGAACAGGAAGCGCACGCCCAGGTGCGCGGCATGGGCGCGCAGCAGCTGCGTCCACTCACGGGTGTTGCCGATGCGCGCGTTGGGAAGCCACACGGCGCGCGGCGCGTCGTCGGCCACCTGGCGGCCCGGCTCGACCTGGCGCTGGCGCGCGGCATCGGCCCATTGCGCCGTGTCGCCCAGCTGTTGCAGCCAGGCGATGGCCACCTCGGCCTGCGCGGCGCAGGCGGCATCGGGCAGCGTCAGCAGCAGGCCGTCGCCGCGTTCGAAGTCCAGGCCCAGGTCGCGGGCGAGGGCGTCGATGCGCTCGACGCCCAGCGCGAGCAGCCGATGCAGCGCCTGCGCGCGCTGGTCGCGGCGCGCGGTCCCGGGGCCGTCGCCCTTGCCGAACAGCGTGGGCGAGGCGAACGCGGCGCCGGTGCCGTGCAGGCGGGCCGGCTCGTCGGCACCGCCCGACAGGGCCTGCAGGCGTCCGGGCGGTGGCAGCCACGGGGCCGCCAGCGCGGCGGCCGCGATGCCCGCGGGCGCGAAGCTGGTCTCCTCGGCGACGCTGGCGCGGCGCTCGACCACGGTCACCTCGTGGCCGTCGCTGGCCAGCGCCTGCGCGGCCGCGACGCCGGCCATGCCGGCGCCGATCACCGCGATCCTCATCGGGCCTCCGTCGAGTAGAGGAGGGCGGTGGCGGTGGCGGAAATGGTGCAAGACCGCGCGGGGTCTGCTATACTCTTTGGGTTTTTCTGGGTGGCCATGCGGAAGGTGAAAACAACCTCGCGCGGTATCCGGTGAAGACGGGGTCTTTCAGCGATGAAAGATCCCAAACACGCGAACCCGGCAATCAAGGTGTTGTGGTCGAGGTGTGCAGGAGCCGAACGGGTTAGAAACCGTAAGTCCTGTGACTCGATGCAATGTATGCCGGGATTCTAGACCCAACCTTTGGAGTACTCCATGTCTGTATCCATGCGCGAAATGCTGGAAGCCGGCGTCCATTTCGGACACCAGACCCGCTTCTGGAACCCCAAGATGGCCCCGTACATCTACGGCCATCGCAACAAGATCCACATCATCAATCTCGAGAAGACCCTCCCGGCTTTCGAGAATGCACTGAAGTTCATCCGCCAGCTGAGCTCCAAGCGCGGCACGGTGCTGATGGTCGGCACGAAGCGCCAGGCGCGCGAAGTCGTCGCGATGGAAGCCCAGCGTTGCGGCATGCCCTACGTTGACCAGCGCTGGCTCGGCGGCATGCTGACCAACTTCAAGACGGTCAAGGGTTCGCTGAAGAAGCTCAAGGACATGCAGGCCCAGAAGGATTCCGGCACCCTGGCCGTGATCAAGAAGGAAGCCCTGATGTTCGAGCGCGAGCTGACCAAGCTCGAGAAGGACATCGGCGGCATCCAGGACATGGCAGCCCTGCCGGACGCCATCTTCGTCATCGACGTCGGCTACCACAAGATCGCGATCCTCGAGGCCAACAAGCTGGGCATCCCGGTCATCGGCGTCGTCGACACGAACCACTCCCCGCTGGGCATCGACTACGTGATCCCGGGCAACGACGACTCGGCCAAGGCCGTGGCGCTGTACGCGAAGGCCGTGGCCGACGCCGTGCTCGAAGGCAAGGCCAACGCCACGAACGAAGTCGTGCAGCAGGTTTCGGCCGCTGGCGACGAATTCGTCGAAGTCGGCGCCGAAGGCTGATCCCCTTGCCCGCTGCGAAGCGGGTTTGTGTTCAAGGGGGCTTCGTGGCCCCCTTTTCACAGCCGAGAAGCATTTTGTTCACTGTCGGCCACGAGACTGGCCGGCGCAGATGATGGAGTTTGAAGATGCCCGCGATTACCGCAAGCATGGTGGCTGAACTGCGCGCGAAGACCGACGCGCCGATGATGATGTGCAAGAAGGCCCTGACCGAGGCCGACGGCGACCTGGCCAAGGCCGAGGAACTGCTGCGCGTCAAGCTCGGCACGAAGGCCGCCGGCGCCGGTTCGCGCATCACGTCCGAAGGCGTGGTCGCCGCGTACGTCGCCGATGGCGTCGGCGCGATGGTCGAAGTCAACTGCGAGACCGACTTCGTCACCAAGAACGACGACTTCATCGCCTTCGCCAACAAGATGGCCAAGCTGATCGTCGAGAAGAACCCGGCCGACGTCGCCGCGCTGTCCGCCCTCGAATTCGAAGGCTCCACGGTGGACGCCGTGCGCCTGGCGCTGGTGGGCAAGATCGGCGAGAACATGTCGATCCGCCGCTTCCAGCGCGTCGAGAACGCCGGCCTGGCGCACTACCTGCACGGCACCCGCATCGGCGTGGTCGTCCAGTTCGAAGGCGACGACACGGCCGCCAAGGACGTGGCGATGCACGTGGCCGCCATGAAGCCGAAGGCGCTGTCGCAGGCCGACGTGCCGGCGCACCTGGTCGAGACCGAGCGTTCGGTCGCCACCGCCAAGGCCGCCGAGTCGGGCAAGCCCGCCGACATCGTCGCCAAGATGGTCGAAGGCTCGGTCGCGAAGTACCTCAAGGAAGTGTCGCTGCTGAACCAGACGTTCGTGAAGAACGACAAGCAGACCGTCGAGCAGATGCTCAAGGCCGCCAACACGTCGATCAAGGGCTTCACGCTCTACGTCGTGGGCGAAGGCATCGAGAAGAAGGTCGACAACTTCGCCGACGAGGTCGCCGCGCAGGTCGCCGCGGCCCGCGGCCAGTAATCCGGCCACAAGCCGAGCAGCAGTCAAGTCGGGGCCTTCGGGCCCCGGCTTACACTGCAAGACCGAACAACTGCAACAGCGCCTTCGGGAGCCCTCCATCCATGCCGGCGTACAAGCGCATCCTTCTGAAACTTTCCGGCGAAGCGCTGATGGGCGACGACGCCTACGGCATCAACCGGGCCACGATCGTCCGCATGGTGCAGGAGGTGCAGGAAGTCACGCGCCTGGGTACCGAGGTGGCCGTCGTCATCGGCGGCGGCAACATCTTCCGCGGCGTCGCGGGCGGCTCGGTGGGCATGGATCGCGCCACGGCCGACTACATGGGCATGCTGGCCACGGTCATGAATTCGCTGGCCCTGGCCGACACGATGCGCCAGGAAGGCATGGTCGCCCGCGTGATGTCGGCGATCTCCATCGAGCAGGTGGTCGAGCCCTACGTGCGGCCCAAGGCGCTGCAGTACCTCGAAGAGGGCAAGGTCGTCATCTTCGCGGCCGGCACCGGCAACCCGTTCTTCACCACCGACACGGCCGCCGCGCTGCGCGGCGCCGAGATGGGCGTGCAGATCGTGCTCAAGGCCACCAAGGTGGACGGCGTCTACACGGCCGACCCGAAGAAGGTGCCCGACGCCACCCGCTACCAGTCGATCACGTTCGACGAGGCCATCGGCAGGAACCTGCAGGTGATGGACGCCACCGCGTTCGCGCTGTGCCGCGACCAGAACCTGCCCATCAAGGTGTTCAGCATCTTCAAGCCGGGCGCGCTGAAGCGCGTGGTGCTCGGCGAGGACGAGGGCACCCTGGTGCACGTCTGAATTCCGGAGAAGCGTTGTAGTCCCCAGTTCGAAGCCGCGCCGACCGTGGCGCGTGCCTGCCAGTGAGGAGTGACGAGAGATCATGAGTACCGCCGACATCAAGAAGACCGCCGAGACCAAGATGGGCCGCACCATCGAGTCGTTCAAGAGCGAACTGCAGAAGATCCGTACCGGCCGCGCCCATCCGGGCATGCTGGACCAGATCCACGTCGACTACTACGGCTCGCCGGTGCCGCTGAGCCAGGTGGCCCAGCTGTCGCTGCTCGACGCCCGCACCATCGGCGTGCAGCCGTGGGAAAAGCCGATGATCTCCAAGGTGGAGAAGGCCATCCGCGAGTCGGACCTGGGCCTGAACCCGTCCACCACGGGCGAGATCATCCGCGTGCCGATGCCCGCGCTCACCGAGGAGCGCCGCAAGGACCTCACCAAGGTCGTCAAGGGCCTGGGCGAGGACTCGAAGGTCGCCGTGCGCAATCTGCGGCGTGAGGCCAACGAGCATGGCAAGAAGCTGCTCAAGGACAAGGAGATCACCGAGGACGACGAACGTCGCCTGACGGACGATATCCAGAAGCTGACCGACCGCACGATCGCCGAGATCGACAAGCTCGTGCAGACCAAGGAATCCGAGATCCTCGCGGTCTGAGAACCCGTGAATCCGTCCGTGACCCCCTCCGGAACGTCCGCGCGCGACCCCAACGTGCCGCGCCACGTGGCCATCGTCATGGACGGCAACGGGCGCTGGGCCAAGAAGCGCTTCATGCCGCGCATCTTCGGGCACAAGCACGGCGTCGATGCGCTGGTGGCCACCATCAACGCCTGCGCCAACCGCGGCGTGGAGCACCTCACCGTGTTCGCGTTCTCGTCCGAGAACTGGAAGCGGCCCGAGGAAGAGGTCTCCGGCCTGATGGGCCTTGTCCTCAGCGCCATGACGCGCTACCTCACCAAGATCGCCGGCGACGGCGTGCGGGTGAAGATCATCGGCGACCGCGGCGCGGTGTCGCAGACCGTGCGCAACGCCTGGGAACGCGCCGAGGCCACCACCGCGCACAACACGCGCATCACGGTGTGGGTGGCGTTCAACTACGGCGGCCGCTGGGACATCGTCCAGGCCTGCCAGCGCGCGATCCGCGACGGCGTTTCCGCCGACGCGCTCACCGAGGACGTGCTGTCGCGCTACATGGCGCAGCGCGAGGCGCCGGATCCCGACCTGTTCATCCGCACCGGCGGCGAGGTGCGCATCAGCAACTTCCTGCTGTGGCAGGTGGCGTATTCCGAGCTGCACTTCACGGATTGCCTGTGGCCCGATTTCGACGACACGGAACTCGACCGCGCGTTCAAGGTCTACGCCACGCGAGACCGCCGATTCGGCGGCGTGAAACCCGAGGCGGCCGTGCTGGCCGGGAGTTCCGATGCTGCGTGAACGCGTGATCACCGCGCTGGTGCTGCTGGCGCTGCTCATCCCGGCGGTGATCGCCGCTTCGCCGCTGCCGTTCGCCTTGCTCACCATCGCCCTGATCGGCGCCGCCGGCTGGGAATGGGGGCGGCTGTGCGGCCTGCCGCGGGCCGGCGCCATCGCGTCCGGCCTCGTGCTGGCCGTCGCCTGCGCGTCCATCGCGCCGCTGGGCGGGCCGGTCGGCTATGTCGAGATCCCCGGCGAGGCCTGGGGCGCCGTGGCCATCCTGTGGGTGGTGGGCGGCGCGATCGCGCTGCGCGCGGGCCCCGACGGCTTCAAGCGCCTCAACGTCGCGCTGCGCTTCGCGGTGGGCTGGGTGCTGATCGGCGCCGCCTGGGCCGCGCTGATCGCCTCGCGCGAACGCGGCCTGGCCTACCTGGCCACCGTGTGCGTGCTGGTGTGGGCCGCGGACATCTTCGCGTACTTCGGCGGCCGCGCGCTCGGCAAGCGCAAGCTCGCGCCCGGCATCAGCCCGGGCAAGAGCTGGGAGGGCGCGATCAGCGGCCTGCTCGCCGTGATCGTGATCGCGGTGCTCGTCGTGATCGTCACCGTGCACCCGCACGGCAACCTGTTCGCGCTGCTGCACGACCGCTTCGGAATGGCCGGCATGGTGCTCGCCTGCGCCGCGCTGGTGGCGCTGGCCATCGTGGGCGACCTCGCCGAGTCGCTGGTCAAGCGCGCCGCCGGCGCCAAGGATTCCAGCGGCCTGCTGCCGGGCCACGGTGGCGTGCTCGATCGCATCGACGCGCTTCTGCCCGTGTTTCCCGCCGCGCTCGCGCTGGTCATGAATCTGTGAGCCCGATGGCCGTGACTTCCTCCACTCGCCGCCAACGCGTCTGCATCCTGGGCTCCACGGGCTCGATCGGCACCAGCACGCTGGACGTGCTCGCGCTGCATCCCGACGCCTTCGAGGTGTTCGCGCTCACCGCCCAGCGCCGCATCGACGACCTGTTCGCGCAGATCGTGCGCTGGCGCCCGCGCTACGCCGCCATGCCCGACGCGGCCGCGGCCAACGAGCTGGGCGCGCGCGTGAAGGCCGCCGGCATCGGCACCGAGGTGCTGTCCGGCGCGAAGGCGCTGGAAGACCTGGCCGCGCATCCCGACGTCGACCAGGTGATGGCCGCCATCGTCGGCGCCGCCGGGCTGCCGGGCTGCCTCGCCGCCGCGCGCGCCGGCAAGCGCCTGCTGCTGGCCAACAAGGAGGCGCTGGTCGTCGGCGGCCAGCTGTTCATCGACGCGGTGCGGCAGGGCGGGGCCACGCTGATCCCCATCGACAGCGAGCACTCGGCCATCTTCCAGTGCCTGCCCACCGACCCGGCGCAGTGGGACGCGGCGGTCGACCACATCGTGCTCACCGCGTCGGGCGGCCCGTTCCGCACCCGCGACCCGGCCACGCTGCGCGACGTCACGCCCGACCAGGCCTGCGCGCATCCGAACTGGGTGATGGGCCGCAAGATCTCGGTCGACTCGGCCACGATGATGAACAAGGCGCTCGAGGTGATCGAGGCGCGCTGGCTGTTCGACCTGGCGCCCGAGCGCATCAAGGTGGTCATCCATCCGCAGAGCATCATCCACTCGATGGTGGTCGCGCGCGACGGCGCGGTGCTGGCGCAGCTGGGCACGCCCGACATGAAGGGCCCGATCAGCTTCGGCCTGTCGTGGCCGTCGCGCATGGCCTCGGGCTGCGACGCGCTGGCCTTCACGAAGATGGCCGCGCTCACGTTCGAGGAGGCCGACGCCGTGCGCTTTCCCGGCCTCCACCTGTCCTGGGCCGCGCTGCGCGCCGCGCCGGGCTCCACGGCCGTCCTCAACGCCGCCAACGAGGTCGCCGTCGAGGCCTTCCTCGCGGGCCGGCTGCGTTTCGACGGCATCCACCGCGTGAACGCGCAGGCGCTCGAGCGCGTGCTGCCGGCGCAGGGTGATTCGCACTCCGTCGAGGCGCTGCTCGCGCTCGACGCGCGCGCCCGTGACGCGGCCCGCGCGCACGTGGCCGCGCTGGAAGGACTCGCCTGATGTCGCACCTGCAACAGATCTTCTGGTTCCTCGTCACGATCGCGATCCTGATCCCGATCCACGAGTACGGGCACTACCGCGTGGCCAAGGCCTGCGGGGTCAAGGTGCTGCGCTTTTCCGTGGGCTTCGGCAACGTGCTGTGGAGCCGCCGCGTCGGCCCCGACCAGACCGAGTTCGCGCTCAGCATGATCCCGCTGGGCGGCTACGTGAAGATGCTCGACGAGCGCGAAGGACCCTTCGCCGACGCCGACCTGCCGCGCTGCTTCAACCGGCGCCCCCTGTACCAGCGCGCGCTGGTCGTGGCCGCCGGGCCGTTCGCCAACCTGGTGCTGGCCGTGGCGCTCTTCGCCTTCGTGCAGTGGTATGGCGTCGACATGCCCGCGCCGGTCGTGGGCGCGCCGGCCGCCGGCAGCGTGATGGCCGATGCCGGCCTGCAGCGCGGCGATCGCATCGTCGCGATCACGCAGGGCGTGGACGGCGGCGAGGACGACTTCCGCGCGGTGCGTTCGTGGGACGACGTCATGGAGGTGCTGG
>Ga0210384_10007305_pt1 | contig 11668 bp, 14 predicted proteins | sample IncBWH2MmetaG_FD_160574 | JGI IMG/M metagenome (GOLD analysis project Ga0210384, IMG submission 160574) | Forest soil microbial communities from Barre Woods Harvard Forest LTER site, Petersham, Massachusetts, United States - Inc-BW-H-2-M | ecosystem: Environmental > Terrestrial > Soil >...
TCCGCGTTCACCGGAAGTACCTTGTGAAGAAAGGAGCTTCCCATGGGGCCTAGGAAGATCGGGGTCATCGGCTCGGGCATCGTAAGCCAGGTTCTGGCCGATGGATTCCTGAAGTACGGCTACGAAGTCATGCGGGGAACACGCGAGGCCGCCAAGCTCGCCGACTGGAAGAAGAAGGCCGGCCCTAAGGCATCGGTCGGGTCTTTTGAGGAATCGGCCCGCTCCGGCGAGATCGTACTGATCGCCGTCAAAGGCACCGCCGCCGAGTCGGCGGTCAAGCTCTGCGGGGCGGAGGCCCTGGCCGGTAAGACCGTCATCGATGCCAACAATCCCATCGCCGACGCCCCTCCCACCAATGGCGTCCTCAAGTTCTACACCTCCTACGACGAATCCCTCATGGAGCGGCTCCAGAAGCTCGCCCCCAAGGCCCGCTTCGTCAAGGCCTTCTCCTGCGTGGGCAACGCCCACATGATCAATCCCGATTTCGGGGGGGTCAAGCCGACCATGTTCCTCTGCGGGAACGACGAGCTCGCCAAGGGCCAGGTGAAGGAGATTCTCACGCAGTTCGGATGGGAGTCCGAGGACATGGGCGGGGCCGAGGCGGCACGGGCGATCGAGCCCCTTTGCATCCTCTGGTGCATCCCGGGCCTTCTCCGGAACCAGTGGTCGCATGCGTTCAAGCTGCTGAAGAAGTGAGGCTCAACCTTAGCGGTGGAGCTTCGCAAGGATCAAGGCCAGCTCGGCCCCGACCTTCTCAACCGAGGCCTGCTGCTTGGCGTCCTTGAGGGTGCCTTCGGGCGTGAACGCGTCGTGCGCCTTTGAGACGGCCACCTGGTCGGGGATGACCAGGACCTTGATATTGCCCAGGATCGCCCGAAGGTGTATCAGTCCCCGAAGGCCGCCGAGCGCGCCCGGAGACGCGGCCACCAGGCCCGCCACCTTGCCCACGAACGCGGCGAGCGGCGCCTCGCCCGGCTCCGACCGCGACGCCCAGTCGATCGCGTTCTTGAGCACCCCGCTCACCGAACTGTTGTATTCGGGAGATGAAATGAGGAGCCCCTCGTTCTCCAGCATCAGCCGCTTGAAGGCCCGGGCGGGCTCCGGAAACCCCTCCGCCTCGAGGTCCCCGTCATAGAGCGGCATCGGGAACTCCCGGAGATCGACCAGAGTCACCTCCGCCCCCGTCGCCCGCGCTCCGGCGGCCGCGATTCGGATCAGCTTTTTGTTCCAGGACCCCTCCCGGGTGCTGCCGGCAAACGCGAGGATCTTCGGAGCGCTCATCCCTTCCGGCCCCGCTTGAGCCATTCGCGAAGCGCGTCGTTCACCTCGCGGTCGAGCTCGACCCCCTTGACGTCCGCGAGCTCCCTCATCGCCCCCCAGACGTCCGGCGCGAGGCGCACGCCCGCCTCGCCCTCCGGCGCGGGCGCGACCACCGTGTGGCGCTTCGTGCTGTGCTGATCCGCGTACGTCCAGTCGGGATTCTTGAGCGCCTGCTTGAGGTCGTAGACGAAGGTCCGAGCCGTCTCATCCCAGTCCGAGATTTTCGGCAGTCGCCATCGAGGGCCCGACGCGGACGGCCTCTTCAGCTGCGCGTCGAACTCCGCCTTGAACCGCGTCATGAGCGCGGGAAGGAGCTGCGCCCCCTGGATCGGGAGAAAGCAGCGATTTCCCTGCGGAGCCGACCGGGCGCCGAAAAGCGCCCGCTCGTAGTCGTCGGGCGTCGCGGTCTTCGGGTCGAACAGCTCGTCGATCGCGCCCGACGCCGTCCGGAGCCCGTGCTTGCACGCCGCACACTGGTTGCAACTCTCGACATAGAGGAACCGGGCGAGCGCCTGGGCCACTCTCGGGATGCTCGCCGTGTCGTCAATCAGGATGAAGCCCGCCGACCCCAGGCCCGACCCGATCATCTTGAGCGACCCGAAATCAGCGCGGGTCTCGAACTTGTCCGGTCCGATGGGCGGCGCCGCGAGGCCGCACAGGGCCGCCTTGAAGGACCGCGGTCCCTTGGGGCCGCCCCCCACCTTGTAGAAGAGTTCGCGGAGCGGGATCCCCGCCTCCGCCTCGTACACCCCCGGGTTCGCCACGTCCCCCGACAGCGTGAAGAGGAGCGTCCCGGGCGTGTCGCTCGTCCCGAGCTTCCGGAACGACGCCCATCCGTGGCGCACGATGCTCGGAACGTGCGCGAACGTCTCGACGTTGTTGACGAGGGCCGGGTTGGGCGATTCGGGGGTCGCCCGGAGCCCCCTCTCATACGGCGGATAGTGCGCCTCGCGAGGGAGAGGGCCGGCGCCCTCCATCGCGTTCAGCAACGCCTTTTCTTCACCGAACAGGTACTCGTCGGGACCCGGGAAGATCGCGATCTCGAACCCCTCGAGAAGACCGTCCTTCCCCATCTCCTCGATCGCGCCCTGGAGCCGGTCGATCTCCTGTTTGAACGACTCCTTGATCGCGACGTGAAGCTCGCGCGTGCCCACGACGTGGGCCGCGATCAGCATCCCTTCCAGGACCGCGTAGGGGTTCCGCCGCAGGAGGAACCGGTCCTTGAACGTGCCGGGCTCGCCCTCCGCCGCGTTGCAGATCACGCTCCGTTTCGGGCACGGGTGCTTCGAGATCGTGCCCCACTTGGTCCCGGTGGGGAAACCGGCGCCGCCCCGCCCGCGGAGCCCCGAGCGCTCGATCTCGCCGAGGGTCGACTCCGGCGTCGCCTTTCGCGCCTTCGCGAGTGCGCTTTCGCCCGTCGACTTGAGATAGGCGGCGTACGAGGCGTACTGGTGGTCGGGGATCAGCCAGTGATGCTTCGCCATGGCCGGAAGTAGTATGCATCCCGCCGCGGGAATTGCAAGGCGGCTACTTCACGTCCGGGATCCAGCCGCCCCCGAGCGCCTTGTAGAGCGCGACGAGATTGATCGAGACCCCGGCGTCGCTCTGGGCGAGGAGCCCCTCCGCCGCGTAGAGCGCGCGCTGGGAATCGAGCACGTCGAGGAAGCTGACCAGGCCCTTCCGCTGGAGATCCTCCGCGAGCGCGACCGCCCGGCGGTTGGCCGCCACGGCCTCCTCGAGCGAACCGTGCCGTTCCCGCTCGCGAAAGTACGCCACGAGCGCGTTCTCGACCTCCTCGAGCGCCAGGAGAAACGATTTCTCAAAGACGGCCCGCGCCTGTTCCTGCCGGGCGCTCTGCACCGCGACATTCGCCTGCAGCCTCCCCGCCTGGAAGATCGGCCATCGCACCGAGGGGCCCATCGACCACGTGCGGCTCGGCCAGTGGAAGAAATCGGTCGCCTCGACGCTCTCACTCCCAAACGAGCCCAGGAGGGAGAACTTCGGGTAGAGGTCCGCCTCGGCCTCGCCGATCCGGGCCGTCGCCGCGGCGAGCGCCCGCTCCGCGCGCCGGACGTCGGGCCTCCGTTTCAGGAGCTCCGAGGGCATCCCCGCCACGATCCGTTCCGGAGGCACCGGGATCGGCGCCTCCCCCGAAAGCTCCGCCGCGAGCGCCCGGGGCTCCTTGCCTAGGAGGACGCCCAGCCGGTGGACGGATTCCTTGAGCGCGCGTTCGACGGTCGGGACCTCGGACGTCACGGAGGCCAGCTGCGCCTCCGCGCGCGCCACGTCGAGCGACGTCGCCACTCCCGCCGCGAGACGCGATTTCGTGAGATCGACGGTCCCCTTCGCCGCCTGGACGTTCCCACGCACCACGGCCCGCTGCCGCTGCGCGCCGCGGACCTGGATGTAATTCCGGGCCACTTCGCCCAAGAGCGAGACGAGGACGGCATTCCGGTCCTGAATCTACGCCTCGATTTCAGCTCCCGCGGCCTCGAGGCCCCTCCGGAGCCCGCCGAAAAGGTCGATCTCCCAGGAGGCGTCAAACCCGCCCCGGAAATCCGTGGAATAGGGGCTGTTCCCCGGAGGTGGAGCAAAGAGGCCGTTCGCGCTCTCCCTCCCCTGCGAGGCGGAGAAGGACCCGTCGATCTGGGGGAGGAGCGCGCCGGCCGCCACGCCGAACTGCGCCCGCGCCTCGCGGATACGCGCCTCGGCGATCCTGAGATCGTGGTTCGACTTCGTTGCGACCTCGACAAGACGGTCGAGCACGGGATCCTGGAAGATCGTCCACCAGCGCGCGAGATCGAGGGGCCCCGCCTCGACCTTCTCCTCCCACGCCCCCGACGAGTCCAGGAGAGGCGTCTCGTAGGTCGGGCCGACCGTGCAGCCGGCGGCGAGGAGGACCGGGAGGACGAGGCGCATCCTCACTTGGACTCGTCCTTTTTCTGGGTCTCGGGCTTCGGGGCCTCGGGCGTCGACGTCTTGAGCGGCGCTTCAATGAAGATGTCCATCTGCTGGCCGACGTAGACCGGAAGCTTCTCGCGCTCGAAGCTGTAGACCACCTGCATCACGCGGGTGTCGACCCGCTCGGTGGTGTCCCCCGTGAGCGACCGCTTGGGCACCACATAGGGCTCCACCCATTCGAAGGTGAGGGGCGTCTTCAGATCCCGGTTGCCGCGGACGAACGCCGTCGCCGCCGCGCCCTTCCGGAAGCGCCAGGCATCGTTCTCGTCGATGTCGACCCGCACATGGAACCTTCCGATATTCCCGAAGAGCATGAGCGGGACCTGGAGAGCCCCGGAGGAGGCGAATTCTCCCGTCCGCACGTTGACCTGGAGGACCGTCCCGTCCGACGGGGCGCGGACGACCATCCGTTCCACCTCCGTCTCGATCTGCTTCACCTGCACCTCGGCCGCCGCGACCTCCACCTTGGCGACTTCGATATCCGACTTCCATGAGCCGGCCTTCAGAAGCGCCAGTTGGGCCTTCGTCTCGGCGACGCGCGCCTCGGCGGCTCTGGCGGCGAACCTCTTCCGGGAGAGATCCTCCTCGCTCACCGCGCGCGCATCGGAGACTTTTTCCCAGAGGGCGACCTGGTTCTTCAGGTCCGCCAGCGTCGTCTCGGCCTCGAGGACCCGCGCCTCGACCGCCGGGATCTCTTCCAGCCGGGGCGCGGAGACGAGCCGTTCCAGCCGGGCCCGGGCCGACCCAAGCGCGCTCTTCCGGACCTCGAGCTCCGCCCTGGTATCGCGGTCGTCGAGGCGAAAGAGGGGCGCGCCGGATTTGACCTCGTCGCCCACCTTCGCGTTCACCTCGAGAACGACGCGCGGGAGCGGGGAGCCGATTGCGACGTTCTGGCCCCGAGCCTCGATGATGCCCGACCCGGCGATGTAGGACGCAAACGGCGCCTGGGACGGATCGGCCACGGGGGCCGCGACGGGCGCGGGCAGGCTGCCCATCGCGACCGTCACGGAAGCGTAGGCCGCGCCCGCCAGCGCGATGAGCGGCAAGACGTACTTTCGGATCATGGGTTCACCTCAAAATGCGAGTTTCGGCCTCCCCGCGGCGGGAGGATCCTCTCGGGGTCTCGATGCTGACGGGGCCGCCCTGCTCGGAACTTCGACGGAGACCACGCGACCGTCGTCCATCCTCGCGATCCGATCGGCGAAGTGGAGGACCCGTGGATCGTGGGTCACGATGACCAGCGAGCGGTCTTCCCCGACGGCGACCTCCCGGAGGAGTTCCATGATCTTGATGCCCGTGTCGTGGTCGAGGGCGCTCGTCGGCTCGTCGCAGACGATGAGTCGCGGATTGTGGACGAGCGCGCGGGCGATCGCCACGCGCTGCTGCTGTCCGCCGGAAAGCTGCGACGGGAGCGAATGGCCACGGTCGCCCAGGCCGACCCGCTCGAGGACCTCCTTGGCCCTCCGGAGCGCTTCGGCGTGAGGCACCCGGTTGATGAAGAGCGGGACCGCCACGTTCTCCGCGGCGGTGAGCGTGGGAAGCAGATTGAACGCCTGGAAGACGAACCCGATGTTCTCCCCCCGCCAGCGCACCCGGTCGCGGTCGCGAAGATGGTTCAGGTCGTTCCCGTAGACGAGGCAGTCGCCCGCATCCTGGTCGAGGATCCCGGCGATGACGGAAATGAGGGTCGTCTTCCCGCAGCCCGAGGGGCCGACCAGCATCATGAGCTCACCCACGCGGACATCGAGGTCGATGCCCCGGAGCGCGATGACGGCGGAGCCCCCTTTGCCGTAGGTCTTCGTGACCCCGCGGCAATCGACGGAGACGAGGGCGGTTCCCATGATGATTCAGCTCTTAAAGACGATGGCCGGCTCGAGCTTCATGACCTTCCGGATGCTCAGCAGCGCCGCCAGCACGCAGATGATCATCACGGCCCCCAGGGTGAGGACGAGGATCTGCCAGGGGAGGCGGAAGGCGAGCTCGGAACCCTGCGTGAGTCTCCCAAAACCCGCCGCGGCGCCGACGCCCAGACCATAGCCGACCGATCCCACGACGAGGGCCTGGAGCACGATCATCCCGAGGAGGGTGCCGTTCGTCGCGCCCATCGCTTTGAGCGCCCCGAAGTGGCGGAGATTCTCCAGCGTGAAGCTGTAGAACGTTTGGCCGGCGATCGCGGTTCCCACGATGAATCCGAGGAAGACGGCGATCCCGAAGTTGATCGGGATGCCCGTGTACTTCATGAAGTAGCCGACCGTCAGGTCCTCGAACGCCGGCTTCGTGTAGGCGGCGAGGCCGGTGACCTTCGTAATCCGATCGCAGAGCTCCTGCGGATGGACCCCCGGCTTCGCCTTCACCTGGATGAAGGTGAGCAGCTTCCGCTCCCGGGGGGCGAACGTCGTCGCGCGCGAGTAGGTCGTGTAGATCACCGGCTGCGACTGGAAGGTGCGGGAGACCTGGCAGATCCCGACCACCACGGCGCGGTGGTCGTTCAGCTCGAGGATCTCCCCCGCTTCAAGGGGGCGAAGCGTCCCGTCGGGCCGGCGCCGGGCCAGCTTGCCCGCGGCGCCCACCGAGTCGACGATGACGCTCTCGCTCCGTCGGAGGTCGCTCAATTTCCCCTCGAGCATGACGGCGGGGCCGCCGATCAGGGTCGAGTCGTCCAGGCCGACGACGTTGCAGGACTGGAAATTGCCGTTCTCGAGCCGTGCCTTCAAGATGCCCTTGTAGAGCGGGACGGCCCACTCGACGCCCGCCGTGCCCCGGACGCGGAGGAGCTGGGTGTCCTGGAGCGGTTTGATATCGTCCACGAACTGGACCTTGGGGTCCATCGCCCACACGTCGGCCAAGCCGCTGTCGGTGATGAACCCGTAGGTGCGGGTCATGAGCCCCATGAAGATCGCCATCTGCTGGGTGATGAGGAAGGAGGCGAACGTCAGGCCCATGATGATGCCGAGATACTTCCCGCGGTCCCCGAGAAGCATCTTGAGCGCGACGAACCTCACCGGGACCTCCTGGCTCTCGCCGAGGGACCCTTCAGGCCGTGGACCGAGAAGTCCGCAATGTGGCGAGCGAGGGCGTCGATGTCCGGGGGGCCGGCCCGGCGCCCTTCCAGTCGCTGGATGACCGGGGCGGCATGCTTGTAGAACAGGATCTGCCCGACGATGCTTTTTGCGCTCCTCTCGATCTGGCCGAGGCTGGCCTCGGATTCGACGATCTCCTTCACGATCGCGCAGAGGCGGCCGAACAGGGGGCGGATCCGCTCGACGACGCCGTCCAAGGCGGCGGTGGGTTCGACCAGCTCGCGGGCCATGAGCCTTCCGTAGCAGGCCTCGACGTCCTCGTCGAAGATCCGCTCCAGGAAGGAACGGATGAAGCCGCGCAGGCGTTCCCCGGCGGGGGCCCGGGGATCGACTCCGCCCTCGGGGGGATGTTTCTCGAGGGCCTTCGCGTAGGTGTGCTCCAGCACCGCCGCGTAGAGGCCGTCCTTGCCGCGGAAGTGGTAATTCACGGCAGCGAGGTTGGCGCCGGCGCGTCGGATGATCTCGCGGACCGTGGTGGAGCGATAGCCCTTCTCGGCAAAGACCCGACCGGCGGCCTCGAGAAGCCGCTGGCGGGTATCCGCCTGGACGGCGGGCGGGGCCTTCACATTCAAACGCATGTTTTAAACATATGTATTAAACGAACGTTTGAATGTCAAGAGTAAATCCGGAGAACCCCGAGGATCGACCCGAGGGTCCCCTGCGGGGCGGAGGACGGGAATCGGGGATCCCCGAGGGAACGCCCGAAGCACGGCTGATCGTCCCGCCCGATCGCCCCGTCCACAGGCAGGATGCCGCGGGGGCCAGGCTTGCGGAGTCTCTACCGCGCGGAGCGGAGGAGGCGCTCCTGGGCCTTCGCCGAGAGACCGTAGCCGTCGATCTCCGCCCGGAGCTGGGCGGCGGGGACGAACCCCGAAATCGCGGCGTTCACGCGCATGGCGGCGGTCGAATTCATGAGCTTCTCGTCCGTGTAGACCGCCTGAAACTCCCGGATGAGGTCGGAGTCGCATCGGAGCTCGTACTTCTGGTGGTAGGCCTCGGCGGGGGTGAACTCGCGGAGCGCCGCGATCTCGGTGACGATCTTCGCCCCGCGGCGCTCTTCCTCGCGCGCCTTCGACTCCAGGGCGAGGCGCTTCTGGACGTCGTCGTGGGTCCAGATGCCCGACATGTACTGGCGGCCGTAGGAACGCTGGCAGGGGCTGTGCGTCCCCCAGAAGAGGTCGAGAAGCCGGGAGTAGGTGATCTTCGAGGGATCAAAGTCGATCTGGATCGACTCGGACTGGTCGCCGAGATCATGGTACGTCGGGTGCTGCTTCGTGCCGCCGGCGTAGCCGACGCGCGTCCGGACGACGCCTGCGAGTCCCCCGAACCGGGAGTCGGGCCCCCAGAATCAGCCCAGCGCGAACGTGGCCGTCTCGACCTTGGCTGGGGCGGCGAGGTCGATGGGCGGGACGGCGGGCCGGGCCGCCGTTGAGTTCGAAATCATGACGTCCCCTTCCTTGAGCGGGGCGATCCCCGTATTCGAGCGGTCGGTGCAGGCGGCCAGGGCCGACGCCGCGAGGACCGCCGCGAGAAGCCTCATCTCACCCAGTCTAACACGGTCCGGCCCCGAAATATTGCCCGATCATTTCACGCATGAGGGGCAGAGCGGCTGGCGCTCGCGCGGGGAGCCGACGAAGTTCCCGCTGGGGTCCATGAGCCGGCCGTCCTTAACCGTGCAGACCCTGATTTCCCCCTTGGCCTGGGCGAGATCCGGGCAGTCCTTCCGGGCGTGCACCAGGGTCGAATAACCGGTAACGACGACCACCGACTCGCCCTCGAGGGACCTCCATCGGCGGTCATCGGGAGTGACGTCCATGTGGCAGGCGGCCAGACCCAGAATCCCGAGCGCGGCGAAGGCGAGTCGTTTCATGGAAGGTTCCTCTAGGAGTAGAACTGGCCGATCTTCGGCTGGTATCCGTTGATGTACTCCGCGGCCGACATTCGCCGCTTGTTTTCGGGTTGGAGCTCGAGGACCGTCACATCCCCGTCCGCGCACGCGATCCGGAACGAGTCCTTGTCGACCCCGACGATCGTCCCGGGCCGGTGGTCCGGCTTCTGCGGATAGCGCGTGCCCTTCACCTTCCAGATGACGACCCGCTGTTTCCCCCCCATGAACGTGAAGGCGCAGGGATACGGGATGAGGGCCCGGACGAAATTCTGGATTTTCGAGGCGGGCTTCCTCCAGTCGATCCTTCCGTCGTTCTTTTCGAACTTCTTCGCGTAGGATGAGTCCCGCTCCTCCTGGGGCACCTCGATCGCGGTCCGATCCTGGACGCGGTCCAGGACTTCGACCAGGAGATCCGCGCCGACGATCGAGAGCTGGTCCTCCATCTCCGGGGTGGTGACCTCGGGCGGAACCGGCACCCGCGCGACGCCCAGCACCGGGCCCGCGTCCATCTTCTCGACCACTTTCACGACGCAGACTCCCCCGAACGGGTCGCCGTTCATGAGCGCCCGCGCCACCGGCTCGGGCCCGCGGTACTTCGGGAGGAGCGAGGGGTGGATGTTCAGGCAGTAGTAGCGCGGCATCTGCAGGATGTCGTTGCCCAGCTTCTGGCCGTACGCCACGACCACGATGACGTCGGGCGAGAGCGCGCGGAGTTCCCGGAGGAAGTCGTACTCGTTGCAGTTCTCCGGCTGGAAGAGGTGAAGCTCCTTCGCGACGGCCACTTCCTTCACCGGGCTGGCCTGGAGTTCCTGGCCCCGGCCGGCCGGCCGGTCGGGCTGGGTCACCACCGCCATCACGCGGTGGCTCGACGAAAGCAGCTTCTCGAGCGCCGGCACCGCGAATCCCGAGGTCCCGAAGAAAACGATGTTCATATCACGTTGGTCTCGACGATGGTTTTCCCTTCCCCGAACCGTCCCAGCCTGAGGCACGAGATGTCGAGCGACGTCTTCCCGTCGAGGAGGAGCTCCGACATGAGCTGCCCCGTCGCCGGTGCGTGCATCACCCCGTGACCGCTGAATCCGCACGCGGCAAAGAGGCCCGGACCCACCGCCCCCAGGATCGGGTGATGGTCGGGCGTCATCTCGTAGAGCCCGCCCCACCCGGTCTTGATCGCCGCCTTCTCGAGCATGGGGACGCGGTCCATCGCGAGCCCCGCGACCTCCTCGAGGAACGACCAGTCGGCGTTCTCGTTCCAGCTCGGCGGCTCCTTCTTGTCCGCCTTCCCGATCAGGAGCCCGCCGGACTCCGTGTGCATGTACACCCCGCTCGTGTAGTCGACCGTCATCGGGATCGGGTGCGGGAGTCCGGCGATCGGTTCCGTGACGAAGCACTGGCGGCGCACCGGCTGGACGGGGAGCCGGACACCGAGCATCTCCCCCACCTTCCCCGACCACGCGCCCGCGGCGATCACGATCCGGTCGGCCGCGATCCGCCCGTCCCGGGTGAGGAGCGTGCGCCCCTCGCGCCCCGTCACCTCCTGGCCGAAGAGGAACGTCGCGCCCTGCTCCTTCGCCCGCTTGTGGTATCCCATCACGTAGTCGGCGGGCGGCGCGTAGCCGTCCTTCGCATGGAAGACGCCGCCCAGGACGTCGTCGCCTCGCACGTAGGGCGCCTTCGCGAGGACGCCCGCCCGATCCAGGAGCTCGACCGCCAGGCCGCAGGTGCTCTGGAGCGCCGCGTTCGCCTCGAAGATCCGCATCTCCTCAGGCTTCGTCGCCATCCAGAGATACCCGGCCTGGTTGAAGACGACCGGGATCCCCATCTCCTCCGGAAACCGCTCGAAGCGCGGGATCGAGAGCTGGGAGAGGCGGATGTTGATCTCGCTGGAGAATTGGGCTCGGATCCCGCCCGCGGCCTTCGCGGTCGAGCCCATCCCTGCGGCGACTTCCCTCTCGATCACGCCCACGCTCACGCCGCCCCGCCTGGCGAGGTGCCACGCGATCGAGGCGCCCACGATCCCGGCACCAATGATCGCCACGTCGAACCGGAGGTCGGTCATGATGCGCGTCATTCTACGTTGCCCGGAGACCCTTTCAACGATATGATGCGGCCGTGGGGCCCAAGAAGATCATCTCGACGGCGCTCGCCCCTCAGGCGATCGGCCCCTATTCCCAGGCGGTGGACCTGGGCGATCTCGTCTTCGTCTCGGGCCAGATCCCGATCGACCCGGCCACCCAGCAGGTGGTCCAGGGACCCATCGAGGTGCAGACCGACCGCGTCCTCAAGAACCTCCAGGGCGTCCTCGCCTCGGCGGGCCTCTCGTGCGATCATGTCGTTCGAACGACGGTCTTCCTGACCGACCTGGCAAACTTCCCCAAGATGAACGAGGTCTACGCGCGGTTCTTCTCGAAGGACTTCC
>Ga0210384_10007308_pt1 | contig 11666 bp, 9 predicted proteins | sample IncBWH2MmetaG_FD_160574 | JGI IMG/M metagenome (GOLD analysis project Ga0210384, IMG submission 160574) | Forest soil microbial communities from Barre Woods Harvard Forest LTER site, Petersham, Massachusetts, United States - Inc-BW-H-2-M | ecosystem: Environmental > Terrestrial > Soil >...
CTAGTCAGCCCCTCAATCGGCGCCGCTGATCGACCCGAGATTACCGGTGGTCGAATTCGAGCGCGAGATCGACGGCCACCACTGCTCGGCGAGGATTTAACGAGTCGTTTTCACACGGCCTCGGCCAGAAGCGGGCGTTCGCGAAGGACAGCTTTCGGGTAGGCTGACGAAATGCAGAGCGTATTCGTACTCCAACATCTTCACGTCTTGCAGGGCGACGACGAGGACTACAAGTTCATCGGTGTCTACAGTTCCCACGAAAGCGCTGTGCGGGCGGTGGAACGCCTCCGGCAGCAGCCCGGCTTTCGTGACTTCCCAGACGTCGTCGCTGACTTGGGCAAGGGGCGCGAAGGGAGCGGCTTCTATTTGGATGAGTACCTGCTCGACCAAGATGGCTGGACGTCGGGCTTTGAATCGGTCTGAACGTCCGTCGACCATTGGTATCTTGCCGGCCAATACCGGCCAGCCGCCGACCTCAGCTTTTGAGCTGGCTGGTAGTCGAGCAGTGGAATGTCATGCAGTAGGAGGTGCTGCCGAATCGACCGCCAGCGGCAACAGCACGTCCACCAAACCGCAGGCTTGAAACGCAATCGTACTGATGTCGAGCAGCCAGCCTCTGTCCGAAACTCGCGATTCAACAAATGATATGGGAGTGTGAGGATGGAAGACTCGAGTAACGACAAGCCGGTACTTCTGAAGGCCGTCGAACTTGTTTTGGCTGAGCCTGCCGACATCAAGCAGGAGACAGAATCGCTACTCAAGAAGTTTGCGAAAGAGCATCCTTCGAAATCGGTCACGGAGGTCTCCGTCCTCGAGAACAATGGCCAGATCACGGTACGCACCCGGGAAGCGAGGCAGTCGATGTCGACCTGAAGTTCGCATCAAGTCCTGACTGACCGCAAGCTCGTGGACGAGAAATTCGAGGTTGAGCTCGAATCCAGCATTAGGGCGCAGCCGAGCTGGACTACAGCATTACTGTGCCCGATAACAAAGTTTGGGCATTTCCAGCTTTTTGCACGGAGGTTGCCATGTCGTCTCAACTCCTCTCTTACTTGAACTTGAATGATGAACATTCAATTCCGGCGAAGGGATCAATGCCGACAAAGCAGGAATGGATTCCATTTTGCGAGTTTGAGTTGAAGGGCACGCGCCTATGTTTTTCTGACTCGTGCGGGCCCGGCGATGGCGTGTCAATTGCATTGGCATCAGGCCACTATTCGGTCACAACCCTTTGCTTCAGTTATGGGTCTTTCGTGCGCGTCGCCGCCGTACGCATCGAGCGCAAAGGAACACACGGAGCAGTTTGTAAGGCGGTCGGTGAGTTTTGCGTAGATGTAGGTGGCGTCGGTATTTCGGACATTGATAAGCTTGAGACCTTGAGCGACGAACGCTTCACGGAATGGGCTGAGCAGTATGCCTACACAGGAGACCGGCCAGCAGCGGGAATTTATCCCTGCCCTGAAGCCGATACGGAAATGTTGTTCACCAACTCTGGTTGGGGAGACGGAGTGTATCCGGTCTATTCCATTGTACAAGGCGGGCAAGTGGTAGGTGCCGAGGCACGATTTATAGAGCCAGACGAACCCTATCCATTCCCCTTATAGTATTCTAAAAATAAATGCAAGCAATATATTAAGCGGCACAAAATGCCGTAACTCAACGGGCAGCCATACCGCCTGCGAATTGCGCCTGCAAGCTCCATTTGCCTTTAGCTCAGGCGGCCGGGTACCTGCACGTGAATGTCCGGTTTTATGATGTCCGTCAGGCAAACAAATGGGTCGGCCCGGCCGCCTGCAGTTCGACGAACGACGGGTATGCTGCCCAGTGCGCTCGGACAACGCGGAGCCCCGTCCTTCGACTCAGCCGAAGTGCCCGGAGGACGCTTGTCGGCCATGAGCCGTCATTGGCGACAGTCCGCTGTCAGGCAGGCCTTCGTGGTGAAATCAGTCAATGGCACACACGATCCTCGGTTCGTTCACGATTTTCGCGGCCTCATCTTTGACGTCGCTCGCGCAAGCCGCCAGCTCTGATCTCGTGGGATGTTGGCACGGAATTCGAATCGTTCAATATGCCGCTGATGGCTCGGGGCATGAGTTCCCCGACTCGGACTGTACCCTCGCGATCTCAGCGACAGCAATGGAAAGCGAATGCGTTAGCAAATCTGGGCCTTCGAGCTACAAATATGACTACGAAGTAGTCGCACCAGGCAAGTACTCGTCGACTATCCGAGCGAGCTCAACTCGACCAGATTTGGTCGGGTCAAAGCGTGACTATTTCTATCATGTGGAGGCCAACCACCTCTACATCACGACTTTCCCGCAGACAACATTTCCTGCACCGCCAACCGTCGCCGTGCGCGTTGAATCCGACTCTGTACGCATTGACTGCAAGTGACGGTCATGAACGACTGCATGGGCGACCGGAGGCGCGTCGTTGTCAATTTTGGGCCACAGCGTCGAACTACCGATACCGGCCACAAGCTGCCGTTTGTGAATGTCAACTAACGGGTAGCCGACCTCACGGGCATGCCACACTTACGCACTGTCGCCGTTGGGGATCCAATGCTGCCTGAACTGGATGCGATCGAGTGCATTGAGATGCTCCGCGACGGAGGATCGCTGAACGCCTCATTCGTAGGGACGACCGGAAAGCAGTACTGGTTGTTGTTCAGCCTCAAGTCGGAGCTGGCCCCAGGAGGACGGTTCGTTCGACTGGGATATGAACGGCCAGTCGTCTTTGAACGTGTTGAGACACGCCACGACGCCACGAGCGTGGAGTGGCAATCGGTCGACCTTGTTACGCTGTTATGGGCGGAAGCAGACGCACTTCTGATGCAAATGCGCCGGCTCGTGCACGCGGAATCAGACGCAAAATGGCTGGACGCGATGGAACAGGTCGCCCGCACCGAGGGAGCCCTTCCGCCAAGCATTGAGCGAGTCCTTGGCGTTCCTCGGTCGCCGAGATCAAATTGAGGCCCTGGTCTTCAGTAATCGGCCAGTACCGGCTGTTCGTCCGCGACTGCTATGGGTAGGCTATATTGACTTCGACAGGGATACTGACCTGTACGCGACGACGAAAGCAGCCGAAGTGTTTCGAATGATTCTTGCTGGTGCCGCACTGATGATCGCCAGCCTTGGGACGCATGCGAACCCGGCTGCTGCCGCGTCCGCACCAGCGAGCGCCACGTCGTTCGGCAATATGACGATGTCGCCCAAATCGGAGCAGTCGGATAAGTTGGTGTTGAAGCTGTCCGACGTGCAAGCGTGGTCGACCGCCGTCAGGCAGGCAGGGCGTTCCGTGGTCGTCAGGGATGACAGCGTCACCGGAAAGCCGCATTGCATCGACGTGACGCTGTATGAAGACGCCGGCGCCTACCTCCATCGATTTGGGACTTGGAGGGTATGTGGTTCCGCGGTGCGGAGATTGCCGGATGATTGAGGCAGAGGTCGGCCAGAAACAGCCCGTCGCGAGCGGCAGCTCTGGGGTAGCCTCCCAAAACAACGAACGAATCACATGATCAAGATGACGCCCGTCAGAGTCGGACTACTTGTCTTTGCTACGGCGCTCACGTTCTTTTGGACGTCGCTGAACGCGACTGGCCCCGGATGGGTTGCCTGGTATCGCCTCGAGAAAGTCGGGCAGTCTGCAGTTGCGACGATCACGGATATACAGCCCGAAATTCATCAGAGGTGTTCGTTCGAGTTCATCGTCGCTGGCGTTAAACATAACGGCCAAGGAGATGGTTGCGCGTCCCGTGGCGTAGGCGCCGCGTTGCCTGTGACCTATCTGCCAACCGACCCCGCATTCGTCAGCACTGGGAACCCGGGCGAAGAGTTGCTGCTCGAAATTTTTGGCCCCCTTGGTCTTGCCGTAGTTGGGGGCCTCGGGTCCGCTTGGAGATTCAGCAGGTGGAAGCGGTCACGAGCTACGTGACTGTGCACCGAGTGCCAGACGTCATACCGATCCGACCGGCAGCTTTTCGGCGTTGAATTCGCGGGCTTGAATGTCGCTGATGGGTCGACAGCTGCCAAGCCCGGCTCCCACCCCGTTCATCGAGCCCACCGAATCGGCAGCCACGCCTCCCTAGACGTTCGAGATCCCCGCCGCGACATGGCCGGAAGGCACGTGGCTCGCCGCGTTCTCCACATGCCGCGTCTGGTCGTCGAAGAAGAAGTCGGGCTCGAACTCGCGCAGGAACTCGCCCTTGGGCAGGCCGCCCAGGAACATCGCCTCGTCCACCTCGATCTGCCACTCCATGAGCGTGCGGATCGCGCGCTCGTGCGCGGGCGCGCTGCGCGCGGTGACGAGCGCGGTGCGCACGTGCATCGCGTCGGTGGACGAGCGCTGCAGCAGCTGCAGCGCCTCCAGCAGCGGCTTGAACGGGCCCGGGGCCAGCGGCGTGGTGGAGTGCGACGACTCGTGCGCCTGGAACGCGTCCAGGCCCTGCGCCTGGAACACGCGCTCGGCCTCGTCGGAGAACAGCACGGCGTCGCCGTCGAACGCGATGCGTACCTCGTTGGGATGCGCGTCGGACGCGCGCGCCGAGTGCGGGAACACGCGCGCGGCCGGCACGCCGGCCTCCAGGGCCGAGCGCACGTCCTCGTCGTTGGTGGACAGGAACAGGTGCGCGCCCAGCGGCTTCAGGTAGCGCCACGGGCTGCGCCCGCGCGTGAAGGTGCCGCGCTCGATGGGCAGCCCGTAGTGCTTGGCCGAGCGGAACGCGCGCATGCCCGAGACCGGGTCGTTGCGCGACAGGATCACCACTTCCACGCGCGGCGCGGGATCGCGGAACTGCAGCAGCTTGCGCACCAGCGAGAACGCCACGCCGGGCGGCGCCGGCACGTCCAGCCGCTCGAGCTGCAGCTGCATGTAGGCCCGGTCGTCGGTGCCTTCGAAGACGCGGTTCTCCTCTTCGAAGTCGAACAGGGCGCGCGAGGAGATGGCGACGACGAGGCGTCCGTCGAGGGAGGTAGGCATGGGCGGATCATAGGCGCGCCGCCGGCTCGCCACGCGAGCCAGCGACGCCGGCGGCGCGGCTAGTGCGTGAAGCCGATCTTCGCGCGCCGCGCGTTGGCCGCGGGCAGGTCGTCCAGCACGATGGCGTCGCGTCCGGCCAGGCGCGCGTTGCCGAAGCCGGTCATCAGCGCGCGGCGCATCTCGCGCGGGGCCAGCTCGGCCAGCCGGTCGAGCACGTCGGCGCGCGGCACGGGGTCGAAGCGCTGGCCCCAGTCGTGGTCGGCGCGGATCTCCGCGTAGAGCCGCTGTGCGATCGTTCTCGCCGCCGCGTGGTCGGGCGCCTGCACCTGGTAGACGTTCATCCGGTTCAGGATCGGGTCGGGGATGTCGCGCTCGTCGTTGGCGGTGGCCACCCAGATCACCTGGCTCGCGTCGATGGGCACCTCCGCGAATTCGTCGGTGAAGGCCTCGGCGGTGTCGTGTTCCATCAGCGAATACAGCGCGCCAAGCGGGTCGTACGCGTGCTCGCCGCGCGCCTTGTCGATCTCGTCGACCACCATCACCGGGTTGGCGTATTCGCCGTCCACCAGGGTCTCGAACACCTTGCCGGGACGCGCGCCCTTCCACTGGCTGGAGGCGCCGCTCAGCACCCAGCCGGCGGTGAGCGAGCTCATGGAGATGAAGCCCATGCCGGTGCCCAGCAGCTCGGCGATCTCGCGCGCGAAGTGGGTCTTGCCGACGCCCGGCGGCCCCAGCAGCAGGATGGGCATGATCTCGAGCGCGTCGCGGCTGTCCTGGCACAGCGCGATCTGGCGCTTGACGTCGTCGAGGGCGTCGTGGAAGTTGGGCAACTCGTCGTACAGGTAGTCCATCGCCGGCAGGCCCGCGGGCTTCACCTGGAAGCGGTCTGCGCCCTTCTCCAGCATGCGCTCGTAGGTGTTGCGCAGGGTCTCGTGCTCCTGTTGCTGCTGCAGCTTGGCCAGGCGCTGGCTGACGGCGTCGAGCCGGTACAGCGATCGCATGCGCGCGATCGGGATACGCGGGGCGCGGGTCCCGGTGGACGGGTGGTTGCCTGCAGTCAAAGTGACCTCCGACGGGTTTCGTGAGCGGTCCATCCCATTGAAGCAAAGCCTGCCGCCGCCGACGCGACGAACAAGGCCCGATGCCGCCCTCTGTTTTCGCGCGAGCAATCCGCGTGCCCCGCTGTCGAGCTGGAAGGCGTGAAATGCACCACGCGGCGCGGTGGCAAGTCGACGGCGGCGAATCCGATCCGGCCGTCTCCGCGTAATCCCCATGGCGGCGCTCATCCCTGGCGCCCCGCCACGTGATCTCATGGAACCTCGACGCGCCACTCCTGCCACCCGGTCGTTCGTCCCGCTTGCGGGAGCTCGCCTCCGGGCGGCAGCAACCAGGAATCCCCTTCGTGAAAGCGATCCCGTCATGCCCGCGGCCGTGCTGAAGAGCGCGGACGCTCTCGAGAGCCGGCTCGCCGACTGGCTGTCGCGCTGCGCCCTCGGCGACCGCCAGGCCTTCCGCCAGCTGTACGACGCCACCTCGCCGCGCCTGCTGGGCGTGGTGGCGCAGCTGGTGGGTCGCGGCGCGCTCGCGGAAGACCTGCTGCAGGACGTCTACGTGCGCATCTGGAAGGCCGCCGGCCAGTACCGCGCCGGCGCGGGCTCGCCGATGGCCTGGATGGCCGCCACCGCGCGCTACCGCGCCATCGACCACCTGCGCTCGCGCGGCGCGCGCCCCGAGGTGGCGATTTCCGACCTGCCCGGCCACGCCGGCAGCGAGGACGGCGACGACGATCCCACGCACCGCCTCGCCGATCCGGGGCCGGGCCCGGCACAGGCCGTGGAAGCGCGCTCCGAGGCCGAGGCCGTCCAGGGCTGCCTGGGCACGCTGCAGGGCCCGCAGCAGCAATCCATCTCGCTCGCGTACTACCAGGGCCTGAGCCACGGGGAGATCGCGGCGCACCTGGGCGCGCCGCTGGGCTCCGTCAAGACCTGGGTGCGGCGCGGGCTGATCGCGCTGAAGGCCTGCCTCGAACGCTGCGGCTGGTCGGAGGCGCGGTCATGAACCTCATGAACGGAGAACTGCCGGATCGCCTGGCCGCCGAATACGTGCTGGGCACGCTCGCCGGCGGCGCGCGGCGCCGCTTCGACGCGCTGCTGCCGGCGCATCCCGCGCTGCGCCGCGCGGTGGCGGGCTGGGAGTCGCGCCTGCTGCCGATGGCGCTGAAGGCCGAAGTCGTCCAGCCCGACGCGCGCGTGTGGCGATCCATCGAGCGCCAGCTCGGCTGGTCCGCGCCGGCCGCCACGAGGCCGGCGTCGCCGTGGCGCCTGCGCTTCTGGCAGCTGTTCGCGACGGCCGCCACCGTGGCCGCCGTGGTGCTGGGCACCGTGCCGCGCCACGCGCCCACCGAGGCCCCGATGATCGTGGTGCTGCATGCGACGAAGGGCAGCGAGACGATCGTCGCGGGCCTGAGCCCGGATCGCCGCCAGCTCACCATCCAGCTGTTGCAGAAGGTGGCGCTGACGTCCGACCAGTCGCTCGAGTTGTGGGCCCTGAAGAAGGATGGCCCGCCCGCGTCCCTGGGCGTGATCGCGGCCGACAAGCTCACCGCGGTCAACAAGCACGCGCTGCCCCCGGACACCAAGGGCCTGGCCGTGTCGCTCGAACCGCTGGGCGGCTCGCCTACCGGCGCGCCCACCGGGCCGGTGCTGTTCGTGGGCGAGCTGACCTTGTAGGCGCCAGAACGAGAAAAGGGGGCCCGCAGGCGCCCTTTCCGTTTCCAGCGACGTGCTCCGTCAGGTCAGGGCAACGCGTTCAAGGCCGCCCTGGTCGGCACCGAGAAGTTGTAGCCGTCGTGCTTGTCCCAGTTGATCGACCAGGTCATCGCGCCGCGGAAGGTCGGGTAGGCCTTGGCGGGCTTGATGGTGTTGCAGCCGGTGAGCCGGGTCAGGCAGTTCAGCGTGTTGGTGATCACCGTGGGCGTGACGAAGCCGGTGTTGGCCGAGCTGGGGCCCGATGGCACGCCGAACGCCACCTGGTCGGGCCGCAGGCCGTTGAAGTGCCACCCGGTGCCGTACGCCACGGAGAAGCCTTCGATCAGCATCAGGCTGCCGGCGACGAGGCCGTCGACGGTGCCTTCGGAGACCTGCTGGTTGCCCGCGTTGTCGTACGTGAATCCGCCGTTGTTGTAGTACTGCACGTGGATCTCGGTGAGGTCGTTGCGCAGCGCGTCGATGATGGGCAGGTACGCGCCCCAGATCGAGCCGTAGGCCACGTAGCCGCCCTGCACGTAGGGATGCTCCGGCGCCATCGACAGGTAGAACGACGAGCCCACCTTGGCCTTGAGCTGCTGCATCGCGGTGACCAGGTTGGTCTGCAGCGCGGTGTTCTGCGACACGCCCGTCTCGAGGTCCAGGTCGATGCCGTCGAAGCCGAACTTCTGGATGAGGGCGTAGGCGCTGTTGACGAAGTTCGTCACCATCGTCGCGTTGTCCAGCGAGATCGAGCCGTTCTGGCCGCCCACCGACAGCACCACCTTCTTGCCGGCCTTGCGCTTGGCGGCGATGTCGGCGATGAACTGCGCCTCGGTGCCGGCGTTCGGGTCGACGGTCAGGCTGATGGCGCCGTTGCCGGCGTTGTCGGCGAACGAGACGATGATCACGTCCCAGTCGTTGCTCACCTGCGAGATCGGGTAGGTGTTGCCAGAGGGGTTGGTGAAGTCGTGCCAGTAGCCGATCAGCGAGTGGCCGGAGGACGGCGCCGGGGCTGGTGACGGCGGGGGCGGCGTGGGCGTGGGCGGCGGCGGGGCCGGCGTCGGCGGGGGCGGCGCGGGCGTCGGGGGAGGAGGCGTCGCCGAGCAGCTCGCGATCGTCGTCCACGGCTGGCCGGTGCCGGAGCCGCCGTTGTTGGTGGCGGGATCCTGGCCCTGGGTCCACCAGTTGGCCTTGTAGCTGACGCCGTTGCGGACGGCGGTGTCGCCGCCGACGTAGGCGATGGTCGACACCCAGGCCACGCATTCGGTGGTGGCCGCGGCGGCGGTGGCGGGCAGCAGCGCGGCGCCGGCGGCCACGGCGGCGCTCAGCGCGGCCAGGCGGCGCAGCGTGGCGGCGCGGGATTCGGGACGGTTCATGTCCTGTTCCTTCGTGAAGAGGTGAAGTGCCGACGGCCGGACACGCTGTCGCGGGCCGGCCGTCGGTGTCGGTGAGCGCCGCGCGTGGCGGGGCGCTCACCAGGCTCAGGCGTTCAGAGACCCAGCGCGCTGATGAACGCGTTGGTGAAGCCCCAGGTGCCCGCGGAGCCGTAGCTGTTGCAGGTGGCCGAGGCGAAGCCGGGCGCGCAGTCGACGTCGCGGTCGAGCGACCAGAAGTGGATGCCCGAGGCGCCGTTGGCCTTGACCCAGTTGCTCAGCGTGGTGACGTCGGCGATGGAGAAGGTCTCGTCCGTCGCGTCGTTGCCGCCGATCATCGGGGTGATCTCGATCTGCGAGTACGGCACGCCCCAGTAGTTGTGCAGGTTCACCGCCGACTGGATCGCCGACTTGCCCATGTCGCACTTGCCGCTGGAGTTGAGCGTGCAGTTGGAGGCGATCGCGCTGCCGTAGTCCATGGCCATCAGGTTGACGATGTAGCCGGTCAGGCCGTGCGACTTGATCGAGTTCATCACCGTCACGCCCATCGAACCCAGGCTCTGCGCGGAGTTGCCGCCCAGCGTGGCCAGCGTGAAGCTCCAGCGCAGGCCGGGGTGCTTGGACTGCGAGTTCTTGACGCGGGTCACCAGGTTGTCGATGTCGGCCGACGACTGGCCGGCCTCGATGTCGAAGTCGATGCCGATCAGGCTGGACGATGCGTAGCGGTTGACGAAGGTCTCGAAGTCGGTGTCGTTGGCGCAGGTGAAGGAGCCCGCGGCGCCGCCGGTGGAGATGATGTACTTCGTGCCGGCATTGACGAAGTTCTGCACGTTGGCCGAGGCCACCGCGGCGGCCTGCAGGCCGCCCCAGTTCTCGCTGCCGCAGGCGCCCGTGGCGAAGGCCCAGGTGATCTCCTTGAGCTTGGCCGGCTTGACGCTGAGCACCGGCGACAGCGTGCCCGACACCGCCGTCGAGATGACGTTGGTGTTCCAGTTCATGCTGACCGTGATGTCCTTGTACGGGCCGTAGGTGACGCTGCCGGACGGCGGGGGCGACGGAGGCGTGGGCGACGGCGGGGGCGACGGAGGCGTCGGGGTGGGCGGCGGCGGCGACACGGGCGGCGGCGGCGAGGTGGTGCAGCCGCTGGACAGCGTCCAGGGCTGGCCGCTGCCGGAGCCGCCGTTGTTGGTGATGGGCTCGTTGCCCTGCGTCCACCAGTTGGCGGTGTAGGTCTTGCCCTGGTCGACGACGACCGCGCCGACCGTGTAGACCTGCGAGGCGCTCCAGACGGAGCAGTTGGGCGGGTTGGCGGCCATGGCGGCCGTGGGGATGGTGGCGGCTACGGCCGCCGACAGCGCCGCAAGCATCTGGAGCTTGCGTTGGCGCGTGGTGTCGTTCATGGGCATCTTCTTCTCCGTGTTTTCGGGCGGGCGGCATCTCGGGAGGGGACGCCGGGTTCGATCCGAAGGCAGGCGGGGAAGACGCGTTGGTGAAGATTCGGGAGCGCTGGCGCCTGGAATCCTTCGAATCGGGACTCAGCGTACGACCGCGTCATGAAACTGACATGGTGGATAACCACTACAAGACCAGTATGCGTGTCAAATAATAAATCAGTACGTGCATACTTTCGCCGAACCTCGTCCGGTCGATGCTGGGCTGCAGGCCTGGATTCGGAGGAATCAACGGAATCGCCGTTGCTGTCGAGGAAGGACCGACGATTTCACCGGCCCGGATACTTGCGGTGCGAATGCTCGGCGAGAGGAATCGCGCGCGCAACCGGAAGCAGTCCACTGCATGAAGTGGTAATACTTAAATCGAAATTCGCGACGGAAATTAAAATGGTCAATACCGAAAATCGGGTATGACTCGACCGCCGTCGGCTCACGTAGATCCTGCGGCTGCGTGCAGGATGACGGGCCCGCCGGGCCGTCACTTCACGAACGAATTGAGCTGGATGATGGGCAGCAGCACCGACAGCACGATCACCATCACCACGCCGCCCATGCCCACGATCAGCAGCGGCTCCAGCAGCGTGGCCAGCGCGAATGCGCGCCGTTGCACCTCGTTGCTGAGCTGGCGCGCGGCGCGGTCGAGCATCACCGGGAGCTGGCCCGTCTGCTCGCCCAGGCGGGCGAACATGGCCAGCAGGCCCGGGAAGCGCTTGTGCGCGGCCAGCGCGGAGGCCAGCGGCGCGCCTTCGCGCACCTGCACCAGGGCCTCCATCGCGTCCGCGCGCAGCGCGTGGTTGCTCAGCGTCTCGGCGGCCGCCTGCAGCGCCTTCAGGATGGGCACGCCGGCGCCCGCCAGCATGGCCAGCGTGCCGGCGAACCGGGCCGCGTTGTAGCCGCGCATGAGGCGGCCGACCAGCGGCATGTTCAGCACGGCGGCGTCGAAGCGCATCCGGAAGGCCGGCTGGCGCAGCGCCGCACCGAACAGGAACGCGCCCGCGGCGATCAGGGCCACCATGAGCAGGCCCCACTGGCGCACGAAGGCGCTGATGGCCAGCATCATCTCGGTGAGGAAGGGCAGCGCGTGCTTGCTGCTGACGAACACCGACGCGACCTGCGGC
>Ga0210384_10007310_pt1 | contig 11665 bp, 8 predicted proteins | sample IncBWH2MmetaG_FD_160574 | JGI IMG/M metagenome (GOLD analysis project Ga0210384, IMG submission 160574) | Forest soil microbial communities from Barre Woods Harvard Forest LTER site, Petersham, Massachusetts, United States - Inc-BW-H-2-M | ecosystem: Environmental > Terrestrial > Soil >...
TCTCATGTGTGCCTTGCCGCTCGGTGTGACCTTCCAAACGTCAACGAGTAGCTCATCATCCGCCCCTGCTTTTCGCAGTTTTTTCGCGCTCTTTTCCTCCAGCTCAAAGGCAACACCTCGTTCAGCAATAGCGGAGGCTACCGACTGCGAATCGCTCTTTCTCTCCTTAATCAGTCGTATGACTTCATCCAGCGTCAGGGGCGAAGGGGCAGATTGAGCGATCGGAGCGGATTGATTCGATTGAGGATGAGGAGAACGTGCAAGCAGCGGGGAAACGAGGATTCCAACCAATAAGACGGCAACTCGAAGTTTTGTGAACACACTACCATCCTGTATTGTATTCGGAATAGGTCCCCAGCCTCTGGACAAAAACCGGCCGCACGAATTCTCGTGCCAACCCTTACGAGCGCACGCCACGACAGCTTACGTCCTCGGCAGAAAAATAGCGGCAGGGGCCCCCTAAGGGATCCTGCCGCCGCGTGAGGGAACTCTTCGATGAAACCGCGGCTAAAACTCCAACCTTAGCCCGAACTGGACAGTCCGCGGGATATCGCACTGGGCAGAAACTTGCCCAAAGGTCGGATCGCTGAAGTTGGTATCCGGATTGCACCACAGATGGCGATTGAATATGTTCCCGATATTGGCCTCGAAACGTACATCAACTCGCTCAGTTATCGAGGTCATCTTGGCGATGGCGAAGTCCTCATTGAAATAGTGGGGACTACGAACGACTGGGTCGTTTTGCGAAGCGTTCCCGAATTGCAGCGGACCGGGGTCAGCCCATCCGCTCTTTACCAGATACTGTTCCCCAGGTCTGACACCGGACGTCTTTCCGTAACCAGACACCCCTGCTACCCGGTTCGGTCGCTTCAAGTTGGTGAAAAGGAACCCGCAGACGTCGCACGCCATCGTAATACTGAGTGGACGCCCCTCATCGTAACGTTGTGTGGCCGAAACCCTCCAGCCGCCGACGATTTTGTCCATCGGTCCGGTGAAGTTGTATTTTTTTCCTTTACCGAAGGGCAGCTCGTACGACCATGCGAGGATTAAGGACTGAGGAATATCGTCCCGGCTCAATGCCCGTCTGTCTGTAGCTCCGAGAAGCGGATTTTGGATCCCGGGGTCTTCCCCAGCGAGCACGTCTTCCGCGCCACTATTGATCAGCTTTGAATTGGTGTAAGCGATGCGTCCGAAGAGTCCGCCCGTGAACCTCTTGTCGACTTGGGCAGTGAAAGCATTGTAGGTGCTGTATCCGAACGGAACACTCAGGACGTTGAGATTCTGGAACTGGGGCCACGGGCGCAGAGCTTGGGCCACGTCCCCAGTGAACCCAGGGTAGGGCAACTTAATTCCGGCCGCGATCGCCGCCGGTGAATTGATGTCAGCCCCAAGAAGAGCAGCCCCCAACTTCAGGACGGACGGATTGTTCATGTTGTCCAGCAGTCCCAATGACGCGGCATTGGCAGGCAGCCGGGTCCCGTGATTGCCGGTGTAAGAAGCTCTAAACATGAGACTGGCGCCAACTTGACGTTCCACCGTCAGAGAGTAGTTCTGATATCTCGGCAGGTCATTTCTATTGGTGGTGATCCATGTCGGATTCCCGCCATTGGCCACGCTGGGATCAATGCTTGGGGGAAGCTTAATCGCAGAGTTCGGGAAGCCCGTGTCCCAATAGAAAGCGGGGGAGAAACCATTGGTGACATTGGGAACTGTTGGGTTGGTGGAGAAGCCGAGTTCGGCCGTGCCAGAAAACTGGTTGGCCGGGATACCTCCGTAATAGATTCCGTATCCACCCCGAATGGAGGTTGCATTGTCGATTCGATAGGCGAAACCAAGGCGGGGTCCAAAGGCATCGATCGGAGGCTTCTCAAAACATGTCTTCCCAGTCCGACCCGTCCCCTTGCCGGCGAAGATGACTGCCCCCAGGCGACCACCAGCCCCTGGATTCGGAGTGAGAGGGTCGAAGGTTGACTGGCTACCATGTGCCTCCGACAGACAGCCCTGGTAATCAAAGCGCAATCCGATGGTCAGGGTGAGGTTCTTGGTGGCCTTGAACTCGTCGTTGAACCAGGGAGAAAGGTATTGCTCGTTCTCCAAATGGCGGAAATTGACATTGAAATTGGCGTTGTCTACCTGTCCTAGTAGGAAGGAAGCGACAGGGTCTCCAGTTGCGGTCAACTGATTACCAGTCGAGTCCCAGCCTGCGGTTTCCCTATTACTGAAGTTATAGCTGCCCGTGGTATTCGAGTTACCGATGGTCGGAAATTGATGGTGCCGGTATTCGAAGCCGGCTTTCAGCGTGTGCTTGCCTTTCACCCAGGTAACGTCGTCCAGAAATTGCCAGCGGTTCGCGATACATCCCTCGGCAACGGTGTCGGCTTCACCATACTGGGAATAGGGAATATTGGGACTATTAAGGAAAACATACGGCGCACCACCTGTGTCGACAATGGGCCCCACAAGTCCCAGGCGCGACACCCAGTGTTGGCCCGCAGAGATCGGTTTCGCGGGAAGAACCCATCGGTCGAACGAAAGAGTCGTATGGTTGAACAGATTGGGCTTGATGATCCAGTTGAACTGTTGATGCACAGTCCGCGTGGTGATGTCCTGGAAGAACCCCTGCCCGAAATACTTCGCTGGGTCCGAAAAATTGCAGCCCTGCGAGAAGTTTGCACACTGCCGCAACGACGGGCGGGTGTTGGCATTGACCGACGTCGACATGTTGAAATTGTTGCCGAACGCCTGGTCAACCCTCACGAACAAGGTCTTAGGGTTAATGTATTTGTTGCCTGAGGGCTGAAACGCATTATGAATAAGACCCGCCTGGTCAGGGGGAGGGATCAGGGGTGCAAGCTTGGCAGCGATCTGGCTCCGCAGAGGATCATTGGCAGGGATGATATTCGCCTGCCCCGCAATTGGCAATCCTGTCACCGGATCAAAGCCGTAACCGTCCCGCACGGGAATTCCGCCCACGGTCCTGCTGGTAGCGGGGTTGAAAATCTCTCCTGCGTAAATGGGCCGTCCAAGAACGTCGTTACCGATCGGGGTCGTGGTATTCAGGAGGAGGGGACTTGAAAAATCCCCCTGCAGGAAAGAGGTCAGAGGCGCGGTATTGCCGAAACTTGGCAAGGTCCCCTGGTTGAAGTAAAGCTGGTCTAGGTTGGCGAAAAAGAAGGTTTGGTGCTTCCGACCGTCGTACACCTTGGGTATTACAACCGGCCCGCCGATTATAAATCCCCAATTCTCGTTTCGCGTGGGAGTCTTTGTCTTAATCAGCTCTCCGGTGGCGTTCAGGCCTTGATAGTTGTAGTAGTTGTAAGCGCTTCCGTGGAAGGCAGAGGTGCCCGACTTAGTGGTATATGCCACGAAGCCGCCGCTGGTGCGCCCGTACTGCGCGGAGAAATTATCTGTGACGATCTTCGTCTCCTGAACCGAATCAAAGGGGACAGAACGCTCCTGGGTATTGTTATGGTCGATGGCGCTGCCAAAGGAAGCTCCGTCTAGGTAGTTCTCCATCGCCATGGTCTGGCCGCCGTTCATACGCGACTGGAATTGGCTCCCACGGAAGATGGGGCAGCCGTTCGGCCGCATTGGAACATAGCCCGGCTGCGCGGCAAGGAGGGACTCGGCGAGTCGGATATCAGCACCCATCACGACTGGCAGGTCGCGGTAGAACTTCTGGCTTAGAACCTGCGTAACTTCTGGATTTGAAACGTTAATTTCAACGTTCGCTTCCTTTACCTCCACCGTTTCCGTCACCTGCCCGACGTCCAGCGCGGCATCCAGCCGAATGGTTCCGGTGGCAACCGCTACGGCGGGGGCCACGAACGTCTTAAACCCTGCCTTCTCCACCTCCACCTTGTAGTTGCCGAGAATGAGAGGTGGGGTTGTGTAATTGCCCGCCGATGAGGTCTCCACCGCGACTTTGTCGCTCGTGGCTACATTGGTGACGGTGACCATCGCCTGCGTAACAGCGCTGCCCGTTTTATCGGTTACAAGCCCAGTGATAACACCTCGGTCCTGACCTTGACCGAAAAGCAAACCTGCAAGGGCCAGAACCGAAACACTTGTCAGAACAGTGGAGAAAAACACGCAATGACGCTTCATTTTACGGCCTCCCGTCTTGGGGTCACCGTGGCAGCATTGTTGGGGGAGCCACACTCCCCGGCTCGAACGCCATTACACAACAATTCCCTCTGGGCACCATCTTGCGGACGACGCTTGTCATGTAATCGCTTACAAACGTCGTGATCCTTATATTCTCTCCTCGGCAAATCCCGCAATCCCTCGTTTCGACTCTTCTTGGGTAATACATTTGTACTAGGTTGACTTTAGGGTGTTTGATTTCGCAGAAGTTGCATTCTTGGGCTCAACGAATTGTCGATACGATTTTCGCTGATGCGGTTACCGGATCGATCCCCGACCGCGATTCACGGTCGCCGAAACGGCAAGGTCCCCCTTTGGCGTGGAAGATCCAGGAGACGAGAAGAGAACTTTGCTACCCTTTGGTGACCCACCGTCGCCGCGTTTGGGCTTTTTCCGAACGTTGCGCTTGAGCTTTTTCTGAACGGCTAGGGCGCGAGCGGCCTCATTGGCCTGAAAGTCAAGAGCTCGGATTGCACGGAGAACTCGGGTCGTCGTGGATGGAGATACCCTGGCGGCACCCGTGATCACCCGCGACACGGTCGCGGTAGAAACAGACGCTCTCTTGGCAACCTCTCGAATCCCCATGTCTTGTCTACACCCGTCGAAAGCAAGTTCTGGACGACAAGATCGTGCCGGCAGTTCCTTCTCAAACTTCCCCTACTGTCCGAAGATGAGTGGTCAGGTTCAGCCTGCGGTCGAATACCTGAACCTACAATCGATCACATTTCCTGTTTTTTAATAGTACAAATGTCTTAGTTCTTGGCACTCGACATTGTCCCGTTACACCGACGTGTGGCCGACTCACACTTTGATCACGTGCGCTTGATTTCGGATGCGCGGCAAACAGGAGAACAAAAGCAACTAGTTCCGGTCACGCGTAAATGTTTGCATCGCTTATTCTGGCGCGGAGTATAATGCGCTCGCGAGACCGCAATGAGAGTGGCGCCAGACAGGCCGATTCGCGTACTGATCGTTGACGACCATGTGGCGATACGCGTTGGCCTGAAGAGCATGCTTGAGGCCCAAGGTGGTATCGAGGTGATGGGGGCAGCGGCAAGCGGCTTTGACGCTCTGGTATGTCTTGCTGCGGGCATTCCGGACATCATCTTGGTCGACCTTCGAATGCACGGCATGAGCGGGTTTAGTCTGATCCAAGAAGTGCGGCAACGGTACCCTGCAGTCAACATGATTGTCCTCACGAGCTATGAGACTGACGAGGATATCTACACTGCGGTCCGGGCAGGTGTGCAGGGATACCTTTTGAAAGATGCGCCGGAGCAAGAACTACTGGATGCAATCTTTGCCGTTTACGCCGGAGGCCGTTACTTTCCCCCACACATCGCGTCGCGACTTGCCGACCGACTTCAGCGGTCCAGCCTTTCGCGTCGAGAGCTCGAGGTATTAGGGATGCTATCGAAAGGGTTAACTAACAACCAAATAGCTAAAGCTCTCTACATAAGCGGTCACACAGTTCGATGCCATGTAGCTAGCATTACTGACAAACTGAAAGTATCTGATCGAACAGAGGCAGTAACAGTAGCGTTCAAGAATGGAATCATTCAGTTGGAGTGACTGGAGCCGGTCTCGTGGCTATCTGTCTGCCTCGAAATTCTCGGAATGTCTCCAGTCTTCGATGAAGCTACAACTCTTGCGCCTGTCTAGTGGATTAATGGACAATCATCTCAGCCATTCGTGTAGCGGACAACAAGTAGTGCGTCTCGTTCTTCTTTTTTTCTTTCTCCTGTTCTCTGCTAGCTGCGCAAAGCAACTTCGAACAATAGCATTTCTCCCCAGGGACACTGCCGATGATCTTTGGGAGCCGGCACATAAGGGAGCCATGAACGCGGCGCGCGGGAGCGGATTTAAGATTTACTGGAACGGGCCGACGCGACCCGATGATTTCCAAAGGCAGATTTTGCTGCTTGATCGTGCGATTCGCCGAGGCGATCAAGGCATCGTGATCGCTCCGGGCCAGTCACTGGCTCTGATGACGCCCGTGCTCCGCGCGATTTCCGCTGGCGTGCCCACGGTAGTTCTGGGTTCCCCACTCCCCATGCCCGCAGCCGGCACACTGTCTTACGTGCTCAACGACGAGGATGAGGAGGGGAGCATCGCTGCTGCGCGGTTGTGTGAGCGATTGCACGGAAGGGGGATGATCGCTGTGCTAGGAGTAGATCCGAGCACTCCAGGCTTAGTTCATCGCCTGCACGCTTTCCAAACGGCAATACACCGGCAATGTCATGACATCGCGATAGTCGCGGTTCGCATGGGATCTGAGGACGCAGGTCAAGCTGAACACACGGCGCAAGAGGTCTTGGCCAGTCAACCACAATTGAACGCGATCTTCGCATTAAGCGGAGCAGCGACATCAGGTGCGTTTCGTGCTCTTCGGGATGAACACAAGAGCCAACAGGTACTGCTTATCGGCTGTGACCAGCAGTACGGGCAACTCTACTATCTAAGCCAGGGCGCGATTGATTCCATAATTGCCCAGGACACCTATCAAATGGCAGACCACGCGATCAAGATGATCATTGCCCAGACGAATGGTCAAGGTGTGCCTCGTCTTGTTTTTGTAAAACCCGTTCTGTTAACCCACGACAACCTATACGAACCGCAGTTTGCGCCCCTTCTCACATACTGGAGATCCGCGTCTTGAGCGCAAGGAACCTAGCGTCAGGAAGAGCCATACTTACGGGCTTGAGCCTGTGTGGTGTCATGACGCTTGGATTGCTTCTCTTATGGCGGGCATCCGGGTATCGCCAGTTGCCCTATCACGACTCATTCTCTGTGGGCAAAGCAGATGAATGGGAGAGTTATGACGGTACCTGGAGAGTCGTTGACGGCGCGGTTCGCAATGATTCAGACGCTCGCGGCTCGAAATTCATGACCGGCTCTCCCAAATGGACGGACTATTTGGCTGAAGCGGACCTTCAACTTCTGGGAGATAGAGGTGATGCTGGGCTGATAGTAAGGTCAACAGACGAAGAGCAGGGTGTCGATTCCTACAGCGGGTATTACATAGGGTTGCGCGCACAGGATGGATTTCTGATTGTTGGACGGGCTGACCATGGGTGGTCAGAGTACCAGGATTCACGAATGCCCGGGGGAGTACAGCCTTTCCATTGGTACCATCTAAGAGTTGTGTCATTTGGGTGCTCTCTCGCGGCATCGGCAGTCGATCCAAGTACAGGCGCAACCACAACTGTGACTCTCAAAGAGGATCAGGATTCATGTGCCTCCATGGGCCGCATTGGGTTGAGATCATTGGACACCGGAGGAATTTGGAAAAATGTCCGCGCTGTTTCCGCCTCGATTAACGATCTGACGAGCCTGGTAGGGGGACACGACATTCCCGCATCCAAGTTGGTGCCTCTGTCCATCAAGCAAACACTTGAAGTTCGTAAGGGTACGATTACGTCGCCGGAACGTCCGGCAACTGGACAGGAGGGTTTCAGTCCAGTCGGACCGTTGAGGAACCTCCTCTTGGAGGCACCCAATCAGAATTCGATCTTATCCGCCCGCGGTGTGGTAATTCTGACCGAACCGGTCTTGTACATCCAGGATTCCACTGGGGGCGTTTCAATACCAAACGCCAAAGGCCCACTTTTAAAAGTTGGGGATGAAGTCGAAGCTACTGGAACGGTCGAGCCACACGACTTTAGTGCTAGTCTGGCGAATGCTACTGTCCGTCTCCTGTGGGCCGGAGTACCGGACCCCCCTTTGGCCGTCACAATTTCTCAAGCAGCAACAGGGGTCTTCGACGCGCGCTTCGTCGAATTAGAGGCCTATCTTGACGGGATTGACGAGGCGTCCGATAAGAACTTGATTCTTAGCCTGCACAATGGCGATCAGCGCTTCCGGGCAATCCTCAAGGGTTCGTTGGGCAGTGTAGCGCGAACATCTCTGGCTCAACACAGCCTACTGCGGGTTCGAGGTGTTTGTTCTACTTTGTCAGAATACACCAGCAACCGCACCCCATTTGTCCTGCTTCTTCGTTCGATGGACGACATAGAACGGGTCGCGGGCCCGCCTTGGTGGAGTGCTCGGAATCTTATCGCAATGGTCGTGGGCGCAACTTTTGTCTTGCTCCTCGCGTACTTGTTCTATATTCGCGCCGAACACTGGAAGCTTCGCGCCGTAATCGAGGAACGACAAAGACTGGCTCACGAGTTACATGATACTCTCGCCCAGAGTTTTGCCGGAATCGGTTTCCAGCTTGGAGCAATCCGTAAACGACTGCCGACGAGTCTTCATGCGCTCCATAGTCAGCTCGATGTTGCGTCACAACTGGTTACGCAAGGCCATCAGGAAGCAAGGCGCAGTATTTCCACTCTCCGTCCAAACTGTATCGAGTCAATCGAACTGCTGCCCGCTCTAACTCGCTCGGCTGCGGTCATGGTTTCGGATGACTCAGTTGAGGTTGAAGCTTCTACAAAAGGTAGATACCGCCAAATACCCCTGAAACTCACTGACGTTCTCTTCCGAGTCGGTCTCGAAGCCATTGCTAATGCTGTCCGGCATGCTCGTGCGAATCACATCAAGGTGACCGCAGAATACACTATCCATGCACTGACCCTTACTATTGAAGACGATGGAATTGGGTTCGTGCTGGACGAAGTTTCGGACAGTTTCGGGTTGCAAGGCATGAAGAAGAGGCTGGAGAGCGTCGGCGGTTCGATTCAGGTAAGCAGCGAACCGGGCACTGGAACTCGAATTGAAGCCGAGGTCCCGCTTCCGCGCTTGTATCGGTTCGGCCTCCCTTATTTTGGCCGAGGACCTAAGCAGTCGCAAGAGGAGTCACCTTTTGTGACCACACCACCCCGATCTCGATAACGTCGTCGATTCGCGCGCTCTTGCAACACTCTCACTGTCTGATGCCCCCAAACATTGCAGCGAAATTGAGTCGTCATAATAGTACAGATGGCCTATGGAAGGCATAGGACTTCCAAAGGTACACTGCCTTGAAGTCCGAAAGACGGCCAAGGACGTTGATACAAGCCCTCAATTCGAACTTGCTTCGAATTTGCTTTCCGGTAAATAGGGTTGTGACGCACTACTGCAGAACCATTCAGGATATGCAGCTGGGAACCACACTTTTCTGAACGCCGTGCTCGGTATTTCCCATCAGAGGAACGTAAAACATCGGAGGGCATTTGGATGCGATCAAACTCGGTAGTACTTACTGTGTTGCTGGTGTCAATGCTGCCCGTGTCGATGTACGCCAACATTCAAAGATGGTCTGAGGTGCAGGCAAACGCGTGGTATTCGGAAGAGCCCTGGCTGGTGGGCAGTAATTTCGTGCCCGCAAACGCTATCAACCAGCTTGAGATGTGGCAGGCAGACACATTTGATCCGCAAGAGATTGATAAGGAGCTCGGATGGGCGGAAGAGCTGGGTATGAACACCATGCGTGTTTTTCTGCACGACCTCCTTTGGCAGCAGGATGCGCCAGGTTTTCAGCACCGGATCGATGTGTTTCTACAAATCGCCGACAAACATCATATCCGCCCCATGTTTGTCTTGTTCGATTCCTGCTGGGAGTCGACACCGAAGCTGGGGCCGCAGCATCCGCCGATTCCAGGGGTACACAACTCGGGATGGGTGCAGAGCCCGGGGGAACCTGCGCTGCAAGACTCTTCGCAGTACCCAAGACTGAAAGCGTATGTGGAGGGCGTGGTGGGTGCGTTTGCGAATGACAAGCGCATTTTGGCATGGGATGTGTGGAACGAGCCGGCGGGAAGAAAAGAAGTGATCTCATTGCTGCCACAGACGTTCGAGTGGGCACGCCAGGCGAACCCTTCGCAACCGCTGACAAGCGGTATTTTTCAGGACAACTTCACGCCAGGGGACAAGCCTACGCCGGTGACAGCAATTCAGATCGCCGAGTCGGACGTAATTTCATTTCACAACTATTCCTGGCCCGAGAACTTCGAAAAGGAAGTAACTGGGCTGGAGCAATACCATCGCCCCTTGTTGTGCTCAGAGTACATGGCAAGGTCGATGGGCAGTACATTCGACACGATTCTGCCGATTGCAAAGACGCACCGTGTCGCCGCCATCAATTGGGGATTCGTCGCGGGCAAGAGCCAGACATATTTGCCTTGGGACTCCTGGGATCGACCATATATGAAGACGCAGCCGTTGGTGTGGTTCCACGATGTGCTACACGCAGACGGGACGCCGTATCGGAAACGCGAGGCTCAGATTCTTCGCCAACTGACAGGCAAGAGCTTGAAGACGACAACCAAGCAAGGCACCGTGCATCTCCAGGTGCACTCGCTGAAGTCCGGGAGCGCGTACACAACCTTGGGTTGCTGTGCAGCACCCCGTTCAGGGGTGACGTGTCATCCTCCAGCCGCTGCGTAGCAACGTCGTTTTTCGACGGGCACGGCACAGGGACAGAGACGCCGCCCAGAGGCCGTAACAGCACGCCAGTCCACCGGCAGCCCTCAGGCTCGTCGCAGGACTCCATACAGGCACCTACGGGCGGTCTGTGTGGGCTTCTAAGGGTTGGAGAGCTTAGGTCGTTGGGAGCGACGTGTATCAAGCGACTTAAGGCTTGGGGAAACGCTGCCCCCCACTCTTCTGTACCAATCGAAACCAGAGTTTTTGGGTTTTGGGTCACATCCGAACGGGTCATGCACGGCCCGGAAAAGATCGGCAGGCGACAAGCCTGGCGGCGGCTGCCGTTTCGCGATCGCCTGCTCCAGCGCCGTGATCGCCAAGCGGCTGGCGAGCGTTCGACCCAACGACCAGCCCACCACCTTGCGAGAAAAGCCATCTAGAATCACAGCCAGATAGACGAACTCGGTTTTCAGCCGAATGTAAGTGATGTCCGCTATCCAGAGCTGATCGATCCCCGTTAACTTCATTCGACTGGCCAGGTTGAGATAGACCTCCAGCTTGTGAGCAGAATCCGTGGTTACCACGAACTGTCACGGCTGTACGGCCAGCAGGTTATCTTCTCGCATAATCCGTGCCACCCGTTTGTGGTTCACCACCATTCCCCGTCGCCGCAGCTCCGCCGAGATCCGCCGATAACCGTAGCGGCGGCGATGTTCAACCGCGATCTGCTGAATCGCAGACCGCGCTGCCATCTCTTCCTCGACCGGCCCTTGCTCCTGCAGGGAGCGATAGAAACCCGCCCGACTCACAGGAACTAACTGACACATGCGCTCGATACTCAAGCTGCCTTGCCCCGACATCACTTCCCGAATTTGGTCGTAGATGTCTTCTCGCCAGAGTTGCTGCTCCGCTGGCGTCGAGCCTCTATTTTTTGCAAGGCACCTTTGAACAAATCCATCTCCATCGTCTTCTCCGCCAGCAGCCGCTTCAACTGACGGACCTGCTGGCGCAGTTCAGGCGTGCTCGGTACCGGTTCCTGCCCAGGCTCCAACGGCTCCAGTTGATCGCGCCACTTATACAGAAGCCGCCGATGCAAACCCAGTTCTTGCGCCAGCGCCACGATGTTGTCGCAGCTCTTTAGGCGCTCCAAACACCATTCGCCGAAACTCCC
>Ga0210384_10007311_pt1 | contig 11665 bp, 7 predicted proteins | sample IncBWH2MmetaG_FD_160574 | JGI IMG/M metagenome (GOLD analysis project Ga0210384, IMG submission 160574) | Forest soil microbial communities from Barre Woods Harvard Forest LTER site, Petersham, Massachusetts, United States - Inc-BW-H-2-M | ecosystem: Environmental > Terrestrial > Soil >...
ACCCCCGCATCTACGGGCTCGCCTATCCCGATCCGGCCTCGATCTCCGACCTGCACTGTCCGCTCTCCCGCTGGGGAGGCAACAACACCAGCCGCTACAACTGGCAGCAGAACGCGGACAACCGTGGCGCGGACTGGTACTTCGAGAGCATCGCCTACAGCAGCCCCAACGCGGGGGACGCCACCGACGCCTTCATCTCCCAGGCTATGGCGGGGGGCGCCCAGCCCCTGCTCACCATCCCCACCATCGGCTGGGTGGGGAAGCTGGGCCCGAGCCGTGGAAAGCTCGCGAGCTTCTCGATCGCCAAGTACGGAGCCCAGACCGGTGCGGACACCCAATGGTTCCCCGACGCCGGCAACGGCATCTTGAGCGCGAGCGGCCAGCCCGTCATCGGCAACGACCCCAACGACGCCAGCGTCGCTGCCAGCTCGACCTTCCAGCAGGGATGGGTGCAGCACCTCGTGTCGCGCTGGGGCACGGCGGGGAACGGCGGGCTCCGCTACTACATCCTGGACAACGAGCCCAGCATTTGGCAGTCCACCCATCGCGACGTCCACCCCACCGGCGCCACCATGGACGAGATCAAGAACGACATCCTGGACTACGGGGCCATGATCAAGGCCCAGGACGCCGGGGCCTTGATCGTGGGACCGGAGGAGTGGGGCTGGTCGGGCTACCTCTACAGCGGCTACGACCAGCAGTGGGGCGCCCAGCATGGCTGGTCCTCCCTGCCCGACCGGGCGGCCCACGGCAATTGGGACTACCTGCCTTGGGTCCTCGATCAGCTGCACCAGCACGACGTCGCCACCGGCCAGCGGCTCCTGGACGTCTTCACCGTGCACTACTACCCGCAGGGCGGCGAGTTTGGAAACGACACCTCCACCGCCATGCAGCTGCTGCGCAACCGCTCGACCCGCTCGCTGTGGGATCCCACTTACGTCGACGAGACCTGGATCGCGAGCACGGTTCAGCTCGTTCCCCGCCTCAAGAATTGGGTGGCGACGTACTATCCGGGCACCGAGATCGGGATCACCGAGTACAACTGGGGCGCGGAGGGACACATCAACGGGGCCACCACCCAGGCCGACATCCTGGGCATCTTCGGCCGGGAGGGGTTGGGCCTGGCCACCCGTTGGACGACGCCGGCCGCCTCCAGCCCCACCTACAAGTCCATCAAGATGTACCGCAACTACGACAATCTGGGCTCCGGCTTCGGTGACACCAGCGTCTCCGCGGCCGCCCCCAACCCGGACACGCTGGCCGTGTTCGCCGCCGAGCGCAGCACCGATGGCGCCCTCACCCTCATGGCCGTCAGCAAGGTCCTCACGGGCACGACCACCGTCAGTTTCCCTCTCGCCAACTTCGCGGCCGCGGGTTCGGCCCAGGTCTGGCAGCTCACGGCGAGCAACGCGATCACGCGCCTCGCCGACGCCGCCCTCTCGGGTTCGACCCTGACCGCCACGCTCCCCGCCCAGAGCGTCACCCTCTTCGTCATTCCTCCATCGGCGCCCCTGCCCGCACTCTCCATCAACGACATCGTGGCGGGCCCGACCGGCGCCATCTTCACGGTCAGCCTCTCCGCAGCGAGCGCCCAGACCGTCACCGTCGCTTACGCCACCGCGGATGCCACCGCCACCGCCGGCACCGATTACGCGGCCGCGACGGGCACCCTCTCCTTCTCCCCGGGAACCACGGCCGAGGTCGTTACGGTCCCGGTCATCGGCGCAACCCGTCTCGTCGACAAGGCGTTCCTCGTCAACCTGAGCTCCCCCTCCGCGGCGACCCTCGCCAAGCCCCAGGGCACGGGAACCATCCTCCACGTCCCCCCCACCCGGGGGTGGCAGGACGGCACCGCCGGCTCAACCTCGCACTCGAATTGCGCCACGGGAGCGGCGGAGCCGTTGACGAGCCAGTACGTCGGCTACCTCGGCATCAAGGACGTCACCTTCCCCCGGGTGGGCGACGTCTACTACTCCCGCGTGGTCGTGAGCACAGTGGGTAATGCCTGTACGGGGCCCAACGCCCACGTGGAGGTGGTTCTCCCGCCCTCCACCCAGTTCGAGATCAGCGCCGGGCACCCCGTCCTCTGCTTCTCCACGAGCCCTACGGGTGTGACCACCCAGGTCGTGACCGGGTGCCCGCAGAGCCTGAGCATGGGGACTTACGGCTGGACCCTCGATTCCACCGATCCCGCGCACCCGGGACCGTGGGCCCTGCCCGTGGGCTCCACGCTCGAGATCCGGTTCCCGGTGCGCACCCTCCAGAGGCTGAGCGGCAGCGCGACGAGCTCGTATCTCCAGTCGTATGTCCACGCCATGGACGGGGCGGGCAATCCCTGGGGGAACTCGAAACAGGGCATCTCCGTCGGCGACAAGCCGCCCGGATCGCGCCTGGGCCAGGGGGGGGCCGACTTCGACAACGACCTCCGCGCGGACCCCACCGTCTACGACCAGGCCAACGGGCTCTGGTACGTCCGGAAATCGATGACCGCATCGACCTTCTCAGTACCCCTGGGAGGGGCGGGCTACGCACCCGTGTCGGGTGATTTCGATTGGGACGGCATTCCCGACGTGGCGGTCTACCACCAGAACTCCGGGCTGTGGTTCATCCGGCAGTCCTCGACCGGCACGACCTATTCCTACGGATTCGGGGGCCCCGGCTTCACCCCCCTTCCCGCCGACTACGACGGAGACCAACAGACGGACTTTGCCGTCTACCATCAGGCGAGCGGGCTCTGGTACATCACCAAGAGCACGACACTCACGACGGGGTCCGTCGGCTTCGGCGGCACCGGTTACACCCCCGTGCCGAAGGACTACGACGGAGACGGAAAGACGGACCTGGCCGTCTACCACCAGGCCAGCGGTCTCTGGTTCATCCAGCAGTCTTCGACGGGAGCGGTCACCACCACCGGCTTCGGCGGGCCCGGGTTCGTACCCGTGCCCCGCGACTACGACGGCGATGGCAAGGCCGACCTCGCCGTCTATCACCCCGCGAGCGGCCTCTGGTACATCCGGCCCTCGGGTGGCGGCCCGGACATCGTGCAGGGCTTCGGGGGGTCGGCCTACACCCCCGTGCCCGCAGACTACGACGGAGACGGGAAGGCGGATATAGCCGTCTATCACCAGGCGAGCGGGCTCTGGTTCATCAAGCAGTCGACGACGGGCACGACCGTCTCCTTCGGCTACGGCGGCAGCGCGTTCACCCCCGTCAATTACTGAGGACGAGGATGCGGGCGCGCCGGCCCGCTGCCCGCGATTCGGGCGAAGAAGCCCTAAGGCTCGAGCGGGGCCGCTACTCAGCACCGCGTTGTCGACGCCGCGCTCTTCACACCGGCCCAGGGTGGGGGAGGTCGTTCCCCGGCCACGCCGGCTCGCGTGGGCTCAGTGCGTCTTGGGGGCGGAAGGGGTCTCGGGATGGGCGGCGAGCCGGCTGTGGCGCCTTCCGTACAAGAAGTAGAGGGCGCCCCCGATGAGCATCCAGACGCCGAAGCGCACCCAGGCCACCGAGGGCAAGCCCAGCATCACGTAGAGGCAGGAGGCGGCGCCCGCGGGGGCCACGAACCAGATGAGGGGGGCCCGGAAGGGGCGCGGTCGGTCGGGATCCTTGACGCGCAGAGCGAGCACGCCCAGGCAGACGATCAGGAAGGCGAAGAGGGTGCCGATGTTTGTGAGGTCGTAGGTCTCGGCGTCGTCCAGGAGGGTGCAGCCCACGGCGACCGCCACCCCCGTGATGATGGTGGTCACGTGGGGCGTGCGGTACCGCGGGTGCACGGCCCTAAATGCGACGGGCAGCAGGCCATCGCGGCTCATGGAGAAGAAGATCCTCGGTTGCCCGAGCTGGAACACGAGCAGCACCGCGCTCATGGAGATGACGGCCCCCAGGGAGATGATGGCCTGGCCCCAGTGGAGGCCCGCCACCTCGAAGGCCTTGGCCAGCGGATCCGAGCCCTTGAGCTGCTGGTAGGGGACGAGGCCGGTCGCGACCAGCCCCACCACCACGTAGATGACCGTGCACACCGCCAGCGAGCCAAGGATCCCGATGGGCATGTTGCGCTGGGGGTTCTTGCACTCCTCGGCCGCGGTGGAGATGGCATCGAAGCCGATGTAGGCGAAGAAGACGATGGCCGCCCCCTGGTGGATCCCGGCCCAGCCGTTGGGGGCGAAGGGCGTCCAGTTCTTGGGATCGATGTAGAGGGCGCCCACCCCCACGAAGAGGGCCAGGACCCCGAGCTTCAGGATCACCATCGCGTTGTTGGCGCGCGCGCTCTCCTTGATGCCGATAACGAGCAGCCAGGTGATGAAGCCCACGATCACCACCCCGGGGATGTTGACGCCCAGGCGGTGGCCGAAGACCAGGGGAAGATCCCCCATCCGCTCCGGGAAGGAATAGAGCACGTTGCGGTAGCTGTGGGCGAGCCAGAAGGGGAACTCGATGCCGAAGACGCGCAGGAAGGAGGTGAAGTAGTTGGACCAGGCGATGGCCACCGCCACGTTCCCGACCGCGTACTCCAGGATGAGGTCCCAGCCGATGATCCAGGCCACCAGCTCGCCAAGGGTGGCGTAGGCATAGGTGTAGGCGCTTCCCGCGATGGGGATGAGGGCGGTGAGCTCGGCGTAGCAGAGGCCGGCGAGGGCGCAGACCGCGCCCAGGAGAATGAAGGACAGCACGAGGGCGGGGCCCGCCCCCAGCCGAGTGACCGTGCCGTCCGCTCCCGTCTCCCCCACCGCGGCGGTGCCGATGGCCGAGAAGATCCCCGCCCCGATGACGGCCCCGATGCCCAGCATCACGAGGTCGAAGGCGGTGAGGGTGCGCTTGAGGCCCTGAACGCCTTGCGCCTCGTCGAGCGTGGCCTGTATGTCGGCCACGCCCTTGATCCGGAACAGGGCGTTCATCCATCCTCCGGGGTGGACACGAGGTGCGGGATCATAGCACGTCGGCTTTCGTCTACAATCTCGTCTCGGCCAGGGAGGTGACAACCGCGTGCTGGTGGTAATGCGGAAAGACGCGACCCGGGAGCAGATCCGGGGAGTGGTGGCGGCCATCGAGGCCCGGGGCTACAAGGCCCACCCGGTACCCGGGGGCGAGCGGACCGCGATCGGCATCACCGGGAACCGATCGGCCGAGGACCTGCCCGCGTTCGAAGGCCTTTCCGGCGTGCTCGAGGTCATCCCCGTCTCCCACGCTTACAAGCTGGTCTCGCGGGAGGTCAAGGCCGAGAACACGGTGGTGAGCATCGGGGGGGTCCGGGTCGGGGGGCCGGGGCTGGTCCTGGTGGCGGGACCCTGTGCGGTCGAGTCACGGGAGCAGATGCTGACCGTGGCCCGCATGGTCAGGGAGAGCGGGGCCCAACTGCTGCGGGGGGGGGCCTTCAAGCCGCGCACCAGCCCCTACTCGTTCCAGGGGCTGGGCGAGGAAGGGCTCAAGATCCTGGCCGAGGCCCGGGAGGCCACGGGCCTCCCCGTGGTCACGGAGGCCGTGGATGGCGAGAGCATGGACCTCGTGGAGCGCTACGCTGACGCCATCCAGATCGGGGCCCGCAACATGCAGAACTTCTCCCTCCTGAAGCGCGCGGGCCGGGCCAAGAAGCCGGTGATTCTGAAGCGGGGCATGTCCGCCACCCTCGAGGAGTTCCTCATGTCCGCGGAATACATCCTCTCCGAGGGAAACTACGAGGTCGTGCTCTGCGAACGAGGGGTGCGCACCTTCTCCGACTTCTCGCGCAACACCCTCGATCTCTCGGTGGTGCCGGCGGTGAAGGACTTGAGCCACTTGCCCATCCTCGTCGACCCCTCCCACGGCACCGGGCGGCGCGACAAGGTGACCCCCCTCTCCCGGGCCGCGGTGGCGGTGGGGGCGGACGGACTGATGGTCGAAGTCCACCACGACCCCGGCCGCGCCCTCTCCGACGGCCCCCAGTCCATCACCCCCGACATGTTCGGGGCCCTGGTCCGAGAGCTGCGCCAGATCGCCCCCGTGATTGGGCGTGGACTCTAGTTGTAGCCTCCTCGGGTGGTATTCCTGGATATGACGGAGGACGTTCGGGCGGTCGTCCTCGTGCCTCTCGCGGGCACATCATGCCGGGAGGCCTGGAATAAGGGAGGACACACGGATATCGGCTATGCCCGCCAGCGCGGCGTCTCGGGGAGGGCCGTCCACCCTTGAATTCCGGCCAGACGGAACGGTTGGGCGGGGAGGGAGGACTCATGCTCGACGCTGGACGCCTGCTCCCGGCGTGCACGGTGGCCAGGGTTCTGGTTATCGGCCTAGGCGGAGGCTTCCCACACCCCATCGCCGGCTCGGGCAACCGGCGGTGACACAGCCTCACGAGTTCCACGTCCAGAACATGCCGCCTGCCGCGAGGGTCATCACCGCTGCCGTCGCCCAGCCGAGCCACCGCAGAAGTCGAGGACTAACTCGATCGCCCATCACCTTCTGGTCGCTGCTCAGGAGCACCACGACCGCGATCAGCGGAGGAGACAGCACCCCGTTGATCACCGCCGCCCAGAAGAGCATGGAGACCGCGTTGAGGCCCAGGAAGTCGAGAGCGAGGCCGACAAGCATGGCCACGCAGATCACCGCGTAGAAGCGCTTCCCATGCCCCAGGGGTTTGTCGGAAAATGACGCCCTCCAAGCGCCCGCCTCTCCAATCGCGTAGGCGCAGCCTCCCGCCAGGACGGGTACGCCGAGCATCCCGGTACCGATGATGCCGAGGGTGAAGAGCCAGTAAGCCGCGTTCCCGGCCAGGGGGCGGAGGGCCTCGGCCGCCTGTTGGGCCGTGGTGATTCGATTCTGGCCGTGGGCATGAAGGGTGACGGCCGTCGTGAGGATGATGAAGTACATGACGAAGTTGGAGAAGAACATCCCTGTCATCACGTCGATGAAGGAGCGATTGAGCTCCCCATCCGTGGCCCCGCGGCGCTGGGCCAGGGTGGTTCGTCCTCGGTTGCGATCCTCTTCGACTTCCTGCGCAGCCTGCCAGAAGAACAGGTAAGGCGAGATGGTCGTGCCCAGGATGCCCACGAGAGTGGCCAGGGAGTCGCGCGACCACCGCACCTGGGGGACGAAAGTGGCGTGGAGGGTGCGCGCTAGCTCCGGGTGAACGAGGAAGGCAGTGACCACATAGCAGAAGAGCACAAGGGTGAGCCATTTGAAGATGTGGGCGATGTGCCGGTAGTCGGTGAAGAACAGGAAGGAGATGATCACGAGGGCGAACACCGGCGTCCAGAGCTTCGCGCTCACGTGGCTGACCATCTCCGTCGCCTCCGCCATGCCCGCGAGGTCCGCGCCGATGTTGATAATGTTCGCAATGAGGAGGAGCGCGCAGGTTCCCCAGAGTACCCATCGGGGATAACGACGGCGCACGACACCTGCGAGGCCGCGTCCCGTCACCATGCCGAGGCGGGCGCACATGAGCTGGACCGCGACCATGAGAGGGAAGGAGAAGAGCGCCGTCCACAGAAACCCGTATCCGAACGACGCTCCCGCGACCGAGTAGGTCGAAATCCCCGAGGGGTCGTCATCAGCGGCCCCGGTAATGAGTCCGGGCCCGAGGCCGGCGAAGAAATGACGAACGCGGTTTCGGCGTTCGGTCACGTTACCCACGACTCCACTCACCGGCAAATCGTGAGTCAGCGCCGCGAAATGCCCGCGGTTCGACGCAGCTTCTCAACGCGGTTGGTCATTACGGGAACGCTCGGCGGCCGGGTCCGGCTCCTCGCCTCACGCCGCGCCGGCGCCCGCAGGAGAGAAGCCTAGGCCGCTTTGCTTCCCGCCGCTAGCCTGGCCCCAAGTAGAGAACGTGGACGTGGGTGCCGAGCCTCACGTTGTAGGCCAAATACCAGCCGTCGTGATCGGGATCTTCGTAGATCGCGATGTTGTCATTTCTCCAGTCCCAATCGGTGCAGTAGTCATAATCGTAGGGTGCGACCTGGAAGTAAGAGTTCTCGAACCAGAATCGCTCGCGGTTCCCTCCCTCGAGCCGATAAACGTAGCGGGGCCCGAAGCCGAGGGTAAAGCGCCCGTGCTCCCAGGAATGATCAAGGTGGTAGTGAGGATCGTTGCGACCGGAATCATGGCCGATCCACTGCCCATCGGAAGGATGGACGTGTGGAGCCTCGGGATGTTGGGGTTGATCGCGGAAGGTGCGACGCTGCTCGGGGGGCTGATTCTGCTGCGGGTTTGCGCCACGATTCTCACCGCTCGGTTGTCGGCTAGGCGCACGAATGGCCGGTGGATTGTGAACTGGCGCGGGGCCGCGCGGAGGAATGTATCCGTGGCCGACGCGTTGCTGGCCAGTCTGCTCCGCCCCACCGCGGTGCTGCGCAAGAGCGGAGGCACAGAAGATCAACGCGAAACCAACAAGGCTCGTAAGCTTTCTCATGTCAGCCTCTGCGAATGTGTTTGGGGGCAAGATCTCCCTGGGGCTCTGCGGTCCTTAACAGCATACACCCGTCGGCTTCTCGTGAGCCACTGTCTTCGCTGAGAAGGGCGCGGGCGCCAAGTGCGGCGACGCCCGGATCCGGGCGAGCCGATGAGGGTCGTTCGCATGGCCAGATATGAAAAGGGCGACCCGAGGGCAACTGCCCGCGGCCATCGGCTCGCTCCGGTTCCGAGGACCGCCAGGACGCTCTAAGAAAGCACGGGGTATCGTGGTCGCTGCTTGACCGCTCGGTTAGATTTATAGGATCGGATGGTGCAAAAGGGGGGAGAGGCCTCGAAATCCATGAGGGTCACCGGGCGCCTGCGTCAGCACTACCATCAACACCTCAGCCTGAGCCGGCAGATCGCGATCCGCGCCCTGCTCGCTTTTCTCCTGACTCTGGCCGTAGTCAGGGGCGTCACCTACTGCATCCACTATCACATCCTCCCTTTTCGTGATCTCGTCACCAAGAGCGGCCTCCACATCCACCACCTCTTCTGGGGCATCCTGCTCCTGATGCTGGTGGGCTTCGGGGCCCTGGCCACGCGCGCACCCGCGTGGCACCTCCGCCTGGCCCTTGTCTACGGCGTGGCCCTGGCCCTGACCCTGGACGAGTTCGCCCTCTGGCTGCGGCTGGCCGACGTCTATTGGTCTCCGGAGGGTCGCGAGAGCCTGGAGGCCATCGCCGTGGCCGCGGCCCTCCTCGCGCTTCTGGCCGTGGGCTTGCCCTTCTGGCGGGCGGTCGCGCGCGACATGGGGATCCCGTTTCGCGGGGGGGCGGGGCGTACCTGACGAGCCATTATCGGCGGGGGGGCGAACGGCGGGTGCCGGGGCCTCCCCTCAGGCGTCCTTCAGCGCGATCGCCTTCCGCTCGAGCAGGCGCGAGAAGATGAGGAGGGCGTCTTCCTCCGACATGGGGCAGAGCTTGAGGATCGACTGCACGTCCCATTGCCCGTTCACCCGGGAGAGCACGAACCCCTCGTGGGGGTCGAAGTTCTCACGGGTCAGGGACGCGAGGTCCATCGCAAGGACGGGCACCTTAGTGAGGGGAATGGACCGCAGCGCCTTTTCGCGGCTGCGGGCCTCCACCGCCGCGATGATCCCCTTCTTGGCATTTTGGTTCAGGCGGTCGAGGGCGAGGACCTCCTCGTAGGACTGAATCGCGGCCTCGAAGCGCTTCTCCTGGAGCCGCTGGTAGGCGAGGCCGAGCAGGCCCTGGATGGCCCCGACGGGATCGGGATTGGGGCCCTCTTCCCGAACCTGGTCCACCGTCACCAGCCCCCGGCTGTGGAGGTCGAAGGCGAGGGCCGCGGTCTCGAATTCCGACCGCCGCAGCTCGAGGCTGATCTCGGCCAAGGTCCTGCCGGACGCGGCCAGGCCCAGGACCTGGCGTTGCACGGGGTCGTCGATATCAACCGGCGCCCCCCGGACGTGGAGGGTGAGGGCCATGGAGGGCAGGACGGCCTTGATCCTTGCCCACTCGTCCACCCGCCGGATCCCCTCCAGGATCACGGGGGTGACCTGGCTCTCGAAATGGATTAGGACGTTTTGCGGGAACTCGCCCTCCTTGAACTCGAACTGGCCCTCCGGCCACAGGAACAGGTCGTAGATCGTCTCCTCCGCCTTGGCCTTGAGGGCGATCCGCAGGTCCTCCTCATTGAGCACCCCCTCGGAGACGAGCACGGACCCGATGAGCCGCCCCTTTTCCTCCTGGGCGAGGAGGGCCTTGAAGAGCTGCTCCTCCGTGACCAGGCGGAGACGGATTAGGAACTGGCCGAGCGATTCACGCGGGTCGTTGGACCAGGAGGAGAAGATGAGGCCGTCCCGCACCACGATGCGCTTCTGGATCGAACGCCGCTCGATGTGCAGGGTGCCCGTCTTTTGTCCACCCGCGATCCACTGAAGGATGTCGGGGAGGGCCATCGTCTTGAGGTTGCCGGTGAGGCCCATTGACGGAGGCGACCCGAAGGGTCAGCCCCGATCCCAGGAGAGGTCCCAAAAGAGGTAGTCCCGCCAGCTCTCGGGAGCGCGGTGCAGGCCCAGGCTCAGAGTCAGGGAGGGCAATGCATCCGGACGGCGGGGTTTTCGAATGAGGCGGAGGCTCGCCTCCTCGGGGGTGCGATCGCCCTTGAGGCGGTTGCAGGGGATGCAGCAGGTCACGATGTTGTCCCAGCCCTTGTGTCCCCCGCGGGCCACGGGAATCACGTGGTCGAATGTGAGCTGGCCGGGCGAGAAGCGGTGTCCGCAGTACTGGCAGCGGTGGTCGTCGCGGGCGTAGACGTTGGTGCGAGAAAAGGGAACATCCGCGAAGGGACGTTTCATCCGGACGTGACGGAGCAGACGAAGCACCGAGGGGAGCTTCACCCGAACCGTGACGCCGCGGATCTCCCGGTCGTAGACGGCGATGACCTCGACCTTGCCCTGGAAGAGAAGGGTGATGGCCTTCTGCCAGGACACGATCCTCAGGGGTTCGTAGGTCGCGTTGAGGACGAGGGTGTGTTCCATGAGGCGGGTCCAGCAAAAAATTGTGCCCCTGGGCAGAAAGGCTGTCAAGGCGGGCCCCCGCCCCCCCGGGATTGACCCGGCTCCCGGGGGGGGGATACAATCTCTTGGCCGCGGGGGGCCAAGCTCTGGGCCACAATCTGCTGGCGTTCGGCGAGATGCGGTTGGGCATCCCACGCCGGGAACGCAAGCCCCGTTTCCCTTCCCCTCCCCCCGCCGCAGGAAGCCGCCTTTGACCAGGCGGCGGCTCCGCTTCGGCAACGGGCTCGATCTGGAGCTTGCCCTCGGCGATGACGCCCCCGCGGGCGCGGAAGTGCTCGTGGTCCCCCAGGACGTGAACCTGATCATGGGGGAGGTGACGGTCATCGAGGAGACGGGGGAGACCCCCGGGGAAGCGGTGGCGGCGGCCACCGCCGCCAGCACCCCCCGGGCCCAGGGCTCGGTCGTGGTCGGCCCCCGGCGCCCCGGCCTCCCGCTCGTCTTCCAGGCCGTGGTGTACGACTTCCAGCGCTCTCCCCCGACCTGTGAGGAGCACGTGTTTGCGGCCCTGCTCACCGCGCTCGAGGAGGCCCGGACGCGGGGGGTGCGCTGCCTCGGTGTCCAACCGGTGGGCACCGCCCACGGCGGGCTGAGCGCGGAGCGCTTCCTGAACGTGCTCAGCCAGGTCTGCTACTCCGCGGCCGAGCTGGGGACGAGCGTGCGGCGGGTCTACGTCCTGCTGGCCTCCGCGGAGGAGCTGGG
>Ga0210384_10007312_pt1 | contig 11664 bp, 10 predicted proteins | sample IncBWH2MmetaG_FD_160574 | JGI IMG/M metagenome (GOLD analysis project Ga0210384, IMG submission 160574) | Forest soil microbial communities from Barre Woods Harvard Forest LTER site, Petersham, Massachusetts, United States - Inc-BW-H-2-M | ecosystem: Environmental > Terrestrial > Soil >...
CCCGACTTCTGAAAGATTCCCGTCTGCATCACGGCCAGGCTGCAGTCATAGGGCCCGGCTGGCTTAGCGCGATCACCGCCTATGACGAGAACGCGATCGACTCCCGCGTCACCCACGAGACGCGCCGCGAGCTGTTCGAGTTGAGCGGCACTCTGGATGTGACGCGCGCCAACATGGGGTACCGGGATCAGACCTGCTCGCCGCAACCTCGCTGCAGGCTCGACAAGATCCATTGGGTTTGCGCCCGGTATCCAAATCAGAAAAACTTCGGTACCTGGACGGAGACGGGCGAGCGCGGTGTCAACGACCTTAGGCTCGTTCGGATTTACCTCGATGGAATAGCCGCACAGCATCTCGGCGATGCTCGTGGAAATGGTTGCCGTTCCCATCATGTCAGCAGCACCCAGGTCTGACTCGTCCGGCGCCATCGTCCCATCTGAGAAAGCCGATTGTGGGACGGCGCCCTAACTCATGCGAGAGGGATTCAATGTTCAGTATACTGAATACTGAGCGTGTTGTCTCCATTCCTGTGAACGATTGTCAACGGCGCAGTTTCTCGTGCACGAGGTGGTGCCACCATCGAAGTTTTTGCAGCGGTGAGCGCGGAGAAGGCGCGCAGGCTCGCTGAGCCGCCAACTCCGGAATCTAGCCCGCGGAATCGCGCGTCTTTAGGAATGATTCGGAGTCAACGGCGAACGAATACGCTTTTTGCGAGGAACGTTCAGCTTTCCGGGAAGTTTCCATTGCTTTGACCGAAAGGCGGGCCCTCTGCATTCGCCGCACCCGGTCGCGACGAAGTGCGAGTCATATTGATGCTTTCCTTCGCTCCCGAGGCGTGCTCGAACATCAACGCGGCCACCCTGGCCCCTTCGCCGTTCTCGAGGGCCTGAACGATGGCATGATGCTGGCGGTGATAATATTTCAGCGACTCGTACATGCGTGGAAGGTCCACTCGATCGAATGCAATGGCGTGCGCGGCAGCGAAGGGTATCCTCCCATTGCGCTCGATCGCTTCGGCGACTACCTTGCTCCCGGCTCCCTGGACGATGAGGGAATGGAATTGTTTGTTCATCTCGCCGTACCGGGCTTCGTCCGATTGAACCAGATGCCCTTTAGTAAAGATCTCGTCGCCTTCTCGTAGACATTCCTGCAGGGAATGTAAGAGACGGCGCGGCGGTCCTTGCTCCGCCAGCATTCGGGCGGCAAGTCCTTCCAGGACACCCCTGACGTCAATTGCGTCCATGATCTCCTGCGGCGTGAAAGCACGCACAACAAAACCGCCGGTGTCCAGCTGGGTAAGCAACCCTTCTTGCGCAAGCGTGGGCAAGGATTCTCGAACCGGGGTTCTGGAGACTCCAAGCTTGCCTGCCAATTCAACTTCCCTGACTCGCTCTCCGGGGGGAAGCCAGCCTTGCAGGATCATCTCGCGAATTTTTACAATCACTCTTGAGTTCTTCGCAGCCATTTTGTATGCAATCTAATTGAGCGCCGATTCACAGCCGAAGCCAGGGCATACACATCAACCGGAAGCGCATAGGAGCAGGAGTCGAGCATCGAAACCGCGGCGGATATCAGTAGGCACAGCATTGCGGACGCCCCTCGGTCATCCGGGATGTTATCAACTCCACCCTCTGCAAGCAATTGCGAGAGGCCATAGGGATATTGTTGCGGATCTTCCGTTGCCTGCGGCGGCGACCTTGACATGATGCATGCACAGTGTATACATACACTCCATCAAGATTGCAAGGCAAGCGGATTGGCGGCCACAGGCTGCGACATCGAGGAAGTTGTCCGTTCGCGCGCCGTGCGGCGGCACATCGAGAACCGGATCTTGGTGTATAAGATCAAGACCGCGATATTCGAGTGATCGGCGAGCGAGAGGGAGGACCATGGACAACTTGGGGTCCATTGACGTGGATTCGATCACTGCCATAGACGTTCACGTGCACATGGAGCACAGCGGCGAAGAATCCGCTGCGGACCGCGCCGCGAAGAAATATTTTGGGGATAGTGGAGTATCGCATGACCAGCGCGCCCTGGCTGACTATTACCGCTCGCGCAAAATCGCCTGCGTTGTATTCACGGTGGATGAAACCCTGAGTGGCAGGCCATCCGTATCGAATGAGAGCGTGGCGGAATTCGCTGCCGAAAATTCCGACATCGCGATTGCGTTCGCCAGCATTAATCCGAATCGCGGCAAACAGGGCGTCGAGGAAGCCCGCAGGCTGCTTGCCACCGGCAAGATTCACGGCCTCAAACTGCATCCGCCTATTCAGCAGTTTTTCCCGAACGACTCAATCGCTTATCCGTTGTACGAGGTGTTCGCGGAAGCGCGGCTCCCGGTAATCTTTCATACCGGCCATAGCGGGATCGGATCGGGCATGCGCGGCGGCGGCGGCGTGCATTTGAAGTATGGAAATCCGATGCCCATCGACGACGTCGCCGTTGATTTTCCAGATATGCCCATCATCATGGCGCACCCATCGTTTCCCTGGCAGGACCAAGCCATTTCCATCTGCCTGCATAAGCCGCAGGTCTACATCGATCTGTCCGGCTGGTCGCCAAAGTATTTCCCGCCGAACTTGGTGCAATATGCCAACACTCTTTTGAAGAAGAAAGTTCTTTTTGGTTCCGATTACCCCTTAATTACGCCGGACCGCTGGCTGTCCGATTTTGAAAAGATAGGCATCCGAGACGAGATTCGACCGCTGATCTTGAAAGAGAACGCGATGGACTTATTGGGCTTGCGCAAGGGCAGGGCATAAACAGCATCCGCTTGCGTTAAACCCCCGAATGGCCTGAAGCGAAGGCCGAGCGCTTCAACGCGAAACAATGGGCGCCCTGACCTGCGGACAAGAATGAATTGCTTTGGACGACCAATGAACGGATCATCAGACGGCCAAAAGGAAAAATCCAGAAAAAAAGGGAGGCTTCCATGCCGACGGTTGCCCCGCATAATCCCCCGTTTCGCGCCGACCAGGTAGGCAGCCTGCTGCGGCCTCCGGAGCTCAAGAAGGCCCGCCAAGACCGCGCAGCGGGAAAAATCACGGCTCAGGAACTGCAAGGGGTGGAGGACGCGGCGATTCGCAAGGTCGTCGCCCAGCAGGAGCAGGTTGGATTGCAGTCCATCACCGACGGCGAATTTCGCCGCGAAGATTTCTATACGGACTTCTTCGTGCGGGGATTGGGCGGAGTGGAAGTGCGGATGGAAAGCTCGGCGGCTTTCTTCGTCGACCACGAGGGACGCAAGATTCCCGTTCCATGGGCCCAGGTAGTTTCGCGCATGCGGTGGCGCACTCCGATTTATGCCGATCACTTCCGCTTTCTCCGATCTGTCACCAAACGAACGCCGAAAGTGACGGTGCCCTCGCCGATCATTTTGCATTTCACTTCCGGAAGCGCCGCCATTCCCAAGTCTGCTTATCCGGACATGGACCTGTTCTGGGCGGACATCGTGGACGCCTACCAGAAGGAAATGAAGGCGCTCTACGATGCCGGTTGCCGGTACCTGCAAGTCGACGACCCGCCCATGGCCACGTTGTGCAACGAAAAGTTTCAAAACATGGTGAAAGCCCGCGGAGATGATCCGCGCTATCTGCTCAACGATCTCTATCCTGACATCATAAATCGCGCGTTTGCCAACCGCCCGTCCGATCTGCATTTGGCCATGCATCTCTGCCGCGGCAATAATCAGAGCGGCTGGTTCACCGAGGGCGGGTACGACCCCATTGCGGAAGTGCTCTTCAATAAAATTAATGTCGATTCATATTTCCTCGAATATGAAACTGCTCGCGCCGGTACGTTTGAGCCGCTGCGGTTCGTACCAAAGAACAAGACCGTCGTCCTGGGTCTTGTATCGAGCAAACTCCCCGCACTCGAGTCCGAGGAACTGCTGAAGCGCCGGATCGACGAGGCCGCCAAGATTATTGATCTCGACCAGCTCTCGCTCAGTCCCCAGTGCGGATTTGCCAGCTCCACAGAAGGCAACCGCCTGACGGAGGAGCAGCAATTGGCGAAGCTGCGGTTGGTGGTGGAAGTCGCAAACGAAGTTTGGAAGTAAGCGCTTGGAGTATCGCAGGGAAGAGAATCACAAGATCGGACAAGACCCCCGATGCGGGCGATCGATTATTTCGATAAAGCTGCGGAAGAGTACGCAGGACGAACGGCTCTCATGGACGGGGGCCTTGGCTACAGTTATTCCCAATTGCGCGACGCGACGCAGATCCTCGCAGCGGCAATGCGCGCGAAAGGACTGAATGCCGAAGACCGCGCGGCGATCTACTCGTTGAACGACGCGCGAGTTCTCGTCTGCATGCTCGGCATCATGCGCGCAGGCGGAGCCTGGGTCCCCATAAATTACCGGAACGCAATCGACGCGAATGTCGAGTTCATGAAATATGCCGAGATTCGTTGGCTCTTCTATCACAGCAGCTTCCGGGAGCAGGTGGAACAAATCCGCAAGCTTGTTCCCTCCCTGCGCAATCTGATCTGCATTGATGCTTCAGCTGGCGACGATCCCTCCATGGAACAATTCATGTCTCGGATCAAGCCGCTCGAGGAGGCGGATTGGGGAGACCCAATGGGAAACCCTGACCGATTGGTCGGCCTTGTTCCCACGGGCGGCACGACCGGAGCAGCGAAGGGCGTGCGAGTCACCACCGTCCCCTGGGCAACGTTCACGGAATTGGCTGGGCACTATTGGCATAGCGAGGGGATCGACCCCGTGTGCTTGAGCACCGCGCCGCTCTCCCATGCCGCGGGAGTGGTATCGTTCGCAATGTTTACGTTAGGGGCAACGAACATTGTCATGCCCCGGTTCGATGCCGGAGAAGTTCTACAAAACATCGAGCGATTCCGAGTAACACATCTTTTTGTTCCGCCGACGGCGTTTTACGCCTTGCTCGATCATCCGCGCGTTCGCGATTTCAATTATGCCAGCCTGCGCGTTCTGCTTCTGGCCGCTTCGCCGGTTTCGCCCGACCGTGTGAGGCAGGGAGTAGAAGTGTTTGGTCCCTGCATTTGTCAATGTTATGGACAAACAGAGGCGCCCATGCTCCTGACCTGGCTGGACCAGAAGACGGTCGCTGCCGCAGCCGCGGGCGACCATCCCGAGCGGCTGCGAAGCTGTGGCAGAGCCACATATAGCGTTCGCCTGGCGATCATGGACAATGAAGGCCATCTTCTGCCGCCGAATCAGTCTGGAGAAATTGTGGCGCGCGGATCGCTGGTGACTCCCGGTTATCACAATCTTCCAGAAGCCACCGCGGAGATTCGCAGATATGGGTGGCACCATACCGGAGACGTAGGCTATCAAGACGCGGATGGCTTCTTTTACATCGTCGACCGCAAGAAAGACATGATCATTACGGGAGGCTTCAACGTTTTTTCGGCGGAAGTGGAAGCTGCGATCATGTCTTTGCCGGAAGTCTTTGAATGCGCGGTCATCGGAATTCCGAATGAGAAATGGGGAGAGGCGGTCAAAGCAATCGTCGTTTTCCGGAGAGGACAGTCATTAAAAGAGGACGCAGTGCTCGCTCATTGCAGGGCTAAGCTTGGGAGCGTGAAGTCCCCCAAGACAATCGAATTCGTAGCTGAGATTCCCAAAACCCCGGCAGGAAAAATCGATCGGAAGCTGTTGCGTGCTCCGTACTGGGCCGGAATGCGCCGGGCCGTGCATTGAAAAAGATTGGGGTGGAAGAATTTCCTGCGACTTCTAGTTCTTCGCGGCGTTGCTTTCCTTAAGGCTTTGGTTCGCGCGGAAAATCACGTAGGACCGGATCGCTTCCGCATCCTCTCGCGTCAGTTCCTTTGAGAATGAAACCATCCCCTCGGAGCTGAACGCGCCGTTGATTACGACACTCAGCCACTGGTCGCGTGCGAGCATTTTCGAATAACGAAGGTCGGGCAACACACCGCCGCTTACGGCGACATCACCATGGCAGGCTCCGCAGTAGCGTTGATACAATGCCTCCCCTTTTTTCACTGTGACCGCGCTGGGGGATTCGTGCGGCGGGGTCAATGCTCTAGGTTGTGCCTCTGGGACCGGCGGCAGACTCCCGTTGCCGCCCAACTTGAATGCCAGCATCCGGGGAGTATTTGGAATCCGCGGGGATTGCAGCGCGATTTCTCCAGCGGCCAGAGGCAGCACGCCGCCCCACCCCACGAGGACTGCGATGTACTCCTCGCCATTCACGGCGTAGGCGATAGGGCCGGCGGTTACGCCACTTTCCGTCGGCGCGGACCAAAGTTTTTCTCCGGATGTTGCGCGGAAAGCTTCAAAACGGCCGTACCCGGTGCCTTCGAATACCAGTTTGCCGGCTGTCGATAATGCTCCGCCATTCCAGGGCCCTGGACGATCCGCACGCCAGACTTCTTTTTGTGCGACCGGGTCCCAGGCAATGAGACGGCCTCGAATACTTTCAAGGACCATCTTCTTGATCTTCGGATCCTGCGGCATGCCCGCTGCGACGAGGTCAATGCCGTTGTTCCAGGCGATGGAATTGTGGCTGAAGTGCTCCGCGGTTTTGTAGGGAAATTCGTCCTCGAGCACCGGAAAATAGACCAGCCCTGTTTCCGGATCGTAAGACATGGGCTGCCAGGTATGAGCTCCCCCGGGGCCCGGAGAGACTAGGGCTGGATCGCGACGCGCTTCGTAATGCGCGCTTGGAGATTCGATGGGACGGCCAGATTGCGCTTCGATCCCCGTAGCCCAGGTCACGTGCGTAAATGGTTTCGCGGAAAGCAGCTTGCCGGTCGCTCGATCCAGCACATAGAAAAAGCCGTTCTTGGGAGCGTGCAGTAGAACATGGGCGGGCAATCCGTTGAGATTCAGATCGGCAAGGATGATCTGCCCGTCCGAATCGTAGTCCCACTCATCCCCCGGGTTCTCCTGATAGTGCCAAACGTATCCGCCCGTGTCTGGATTGAGGGCCACGATCGAGGATGTGAACAGGTTATCTTCTTTCCGAGGATCGCGGATTTTGCGCGGCCACGGATCTCCGTTTCCTGTCCCGATGTACAACAAGTTCAAATCCGGATCGTAGGCCATCGAGTCCCAAACCGTGCCGCCTCCTCCGTTCTTCCACCACTCGCCCGTCCAGGTCTTTGACGCCTTCTCAAGGATCGGATCTTCAAAGGGCTGGGAGGGATCGCCGGGCACGGTAAAGAAGCGCCACGCCAGTTTCCCGGTCTCGGCGTCATAGGCCGAGACGTAGCCGCGCACTCCCATTTCCGCGCCGCCATTCCCAATCATTACTTTCCCCTTGATCACTCGGGGCGCGCCTGTAATCGTGTACCGTTTATTCAGGTCCGTGGTTTGCGCCTCCCAAACTTTATTGCCCGACGCCGCATCCAGAGCGATCAGCCTGCCGTCGAGGGTTCCCACAAATACTTTGCCGTTCCATGCCGCGACCCCGCGGTTCACCACATCGCAGCAGGCGTTGACCGCCCATCCCGGGTCCACTTTCGGATCGAATGACCAGAGCTTTTCACCTGTCGCCGCCCTCAGCGCGAAGACCTTGCTCCAGGCAGAGGTGAAATACATGACGCCGTCAATGACGAGCGGCGTCGCCTCTTGGCCGCGGCGTGTATCCAGATCGAAAGACCAGGCCAGACCCAGCTTCGCCACATTCTGATCGTTGATCTGCTTCAATGGGCTGAAGCGCTCCTCGCTGTAAGTTCTCCCATGGCTCATCCAGTTTCCCGGCTCTTTGTCAGCGCTCGTAATTCTTGCGCCGCTCACCGCAGCCTTCACGATTCCCGATTGTTCTTTTATTCCTTGTGGTGACTGTTTGGATTGAGTCCCGCAGCTCAGAGCGGAAGAAAATAGAGCGATAAGACCAAGCGCGGAGAATCTCGGCAAGAGACTCCAACTGCCGTTTTGGCGGGGCTTTATCAATGGCGTGCCTTTCCGGATGAATCAGCGCGCGCTCCTTTGATCATTCAAAACGGGAAGCGCATTCGTAATGACTGCTCTCGAGTTGCATCCCTTATCTGTGAATTGTGATTTCGTGTCAAGCTTGAATGGCTTGCCGCCCAGCGAGTCTCAACATTTCTCCTTTTTAATTCGTCATTTGCGTCGAGGAGCAAATGGGGATATTTTGTTCCTCGCCGGAACCCCGTCCATAACTCAGATGAACGTCCTGGAAAGCTATGGACTCACGCGAGCGCGTGTCACGGTGTAACCGCAGGGAGAAAGATTTCAAAAGCAGGAGGCTGTCATCGTAACGACGCTCAGAGTTCCGAAAACGGGCGGGATTCCAACCACCAAGGTGATTGTGGTGAAGTGGCTCAAGCGCAAGGGGCAGAAAGTGCGGCTTGGGGAACCGATCGTTGAACTGCAAACCGACAAAGTGAACTACGAACTCGACTCGCCGGTGGAGGGCGTATTGCTGGATATTGTTGCCAAGGAAGATTCAGAAGTTCCGGTGGGAGAAATGCTCTGCCATATCGGCGAGCCGGGAGATGCTGCGCCAAAGGTCTGAATTCGTAAGGAGGCAGCGGTGCCAAAGAAACCGACAGGAAACCTTGGGAAAGAACGATTGATCTGGATGTACACGCAGATGTTGCGCATCCGCGAGTTCGAGGAGCGCGTCAAGCGGACATTCGTCGAGCATCCCGGCGTGATCCGGGGCCACACGCATCTGGCCGACGGCGCCGAGGCGTCCATCGTTGGAGCACTGGCCACGCGCCAGGAGAACGATCTGGCCATGCCCAGTTACCGCTGCCATGGCTATCCGATCGTTCTGGGGACCTCTGTTAAAAAAATGATGGCGGAGATCTATGGCCGCAAAGACGGCCTTTGCCAGGGGTTTGGCGGCTCGATGCATCTTGCCGACCCGGCCCACCACTTCCCGGGAACCTCGGGCATTATCGGACAGGCCATCGCGCACGCCACCGGCGCCGCGTTGACGGCGCAAGTGAAGAAGACCGGACAAGTGATCTACTGCTTCTTCGGCGATGGCGCCAGCAAACAGGGAGTTTTTTTCGAATCCCTGAATATGGCCGCAGTCTGGAAACTGCCGGTCGTTTACATCCTCGAGAACAACGAGTACCAGGCCTACACCCACATCAGTCTCGAGGACGCCAATTGCGTGGCGAGCGACCCGCTCTCCCAGAAGGCCGAGGCCTTTAGCATGCCGGGCCTCACGGTGGATGGGACAGACCCGCTCAAAGTGTATGAAGTTGTCGGCAAAGCCGTAAAGCGCGCACGAGCGGGCCAAGGGCCGAGTTTGATTGAATCGAAATTCTACCGTTTCAGCGCCCATGGCAATGCCATCACCATTCCTCCGGTGCCTACGCAGTTTCCGAAACACGAAGCGATCGAAACTTACGGCAAGAAGAAGGAGTACGCCGCCGCGAGGGCCAAAGATCCGATCCAGATGTTTCGCAAGAAATTGAGGGGCCGGGGAATTTTATCCGAGCCGGACGCGAAGCGGATCGAAGACTCCGCTCGCGCGGAATTGGAAGAGGCCGTGCAGTTTGCCCTGGCGAGTCCCTTCCCGGCGCCCGAAGAAGCCACGAAGTATGTTTTCGCATAGAAGAAGGAGCGCTCATGCCGCGTGAAATGATGTACGCCGAAGCAATGGCCACCGCAATCACCGAAGAGATGAAGCGCGATTCCGACGTCATCTTCTACGGTCAGAATATGGGAATGACGGATCGCGATCCCATGGTCCGAATGTTCGGCAAGAATCGCGTCCGCATTACGCCGATTTCGGAGACCGCCGAGCTGGGAATTGCCATCGGCGCGGCGATGACCGGCTTGCGCCCGGTCGTCGAGTTATGGATGAGCGAATTCATGCTCGTCGCCATGGGCCAGGTGCTCAACGAGGCGCCGCGCCTGCGCTACATGTCCGGCGGGCAGGTGAAAGTGCCGGTAGTTTTCAAGGCCGGTTACGGCTTTGCCGCGGGCTGGGCCGGGCAACACTCCAATTGCATCTACCACATCATGATGGGCGTTCCGGGCTTGAAAGTGGCGATGCCGTCATGCGCGGCTGACGCCAAGGGACTCATGGCTGCGGCGATCCGCGACGACAATCCGGTTATCTATCTCCACCATTACATGCAAATGCTGGACAAGGGGCCGGTGCCGGAAGGCGATTACGTGATTCCGTTCGGCGTGGCGGACGTAAAACGTGTGGGGAGCGATGTCACAGTAGTAGCAACGGGCTGGATGGTATCGAAGTCGCTTGCCGCGGCGGAAGCGCTGGCAGAAAAGGGAATCAGCGTGGAAGTGATTGACCCGCGCACGATTGAGCCTCTGGATATCGAGACCATCGTCAACTCGTTAAAGAAGACCGGGAGGCTGGTGGTGGTGGACCAGGCGACGCGCCATGCTTCCGTGGGCGCGATCATTGCCGGCGAGGTTGCCGAGCGGGGCTTTCAGTATTTGAAGGCGCCGGTCAAGATGGTTACGGCACTCGATACTTCGATTCCTTATAGCGAGCCGCTCGAGAAGTACGTACTGCCCAACGAGGAAAAGATTATTGAAGCGGTGAAATATGTCGTCAATTCAATGAGTAGAGGAGCCTGAATCTCGCGAAGAGTGCTTGACCGAGGAGGTTCATCGTGTCCACGTATGTTCTGGTTCATGGGGCTTGGCGCGGCAGTTGGATCTGGAAACGAGTTCGCCGGTTGCTTCAGGCGCGTGGCCACGAGGTGTTTACACCGACTCTTACCGGAGTGGCTGACCGGAGCCACCTGTCTTCGCCAAACGTAAACCTCGACACGCATATCACCGACGTCACGAATCTGATTCGCTGGGAGGAACTTTCGGACGTAATCTTGTGCGGCCATTCCTACGGAGGCTGCGTGGTGAGTGGCGTGGCCGACCGAGTTCCGGATCGAATTGGCGCGCTGATTTATCTTGACGCGTTCGTTCTGGAGAATGGCCAATGTTTGAACGACATGATTCCGCCGGATGTGAGAAAGGAGCGCCTCGCGCAGGCAAAAGAAGTGGGAGAGGGATGGAAATTGCCGCCGATTCCCGCGGAAGAATTTAACGTCAATCCCAGGGACCGCGATTGGGTGAACCGGCAAGGCACCATGCAATCGTTGGCCTGTTTTGAGCAACCCCTGTGTCTGACCGGAGCCCTCAACCGCATCAAAAACGTTACTTACATCCTGGCGAGCGGCTGGTCTCCCTCACCCTTTCCGCAATTTTACGAAAAAGCGAAAGCGAAAAGTTGGAAGACGGTTACGATCGGGTGTGGCCACGACGTTATGCTCGACCGGCCAGAAGAACTCGCCGAGCTACTGCTGGCGATTTTTCCGGAACGCGCTTCCACTGCAAGTTGAGCACGAGCAAATTCCACTCTCACGAAAACTCAAACCGTGCGTGCACGCATCTCGCGGCTGATGTGTTCCGCCTGTCGCAGCGCCAGGGCCACAATTGTCAGGGTGGGATTGGCTGAGCCTGCTGTGGACAAGGCGCTGCCGTCGGAAACAAAAAGATTCTTGATATCGTGCGTCTGCCCCCAGGCGTTGGTGACTCCTTCGCGCGGGTCAGCGCTCATGCGGGCGCTGCAAGTGTTGTGGGTCGCAGGAGGAACCGGACCGAGGACCACCCGCTTGGCGCCGACCGCTTCGTACATTCGGGACATCTGCGTCTGGGCTTGCTTGCGCATGGCCCGGTCGTTCGGATGTTCATCGACGTGGACATTT
>Ga0210384_10007313_pt1 | contig 11664 bp, 9 predicted proteins | sample IncBWH2MmetaG_FD_160574 | JGI IMG/M metagenome (GOLD analysis project Ga0210384, IMG submission 160574) | Forest soil microbial communities from Barre Woods Harvard Forest LTER site, Petersham, Massachusetts, United States - Inc-BW-H-2-M | ecosystem: Environmental > Terrestrial > Soil >...
GTGGGCGGGGTCAACGCCCTGCTGGGCACGAACTTCATGTTCCTCCGGGCCCGGCCGGCGACCCCCACGATCCTGGACTGGTTCGGCCCCTGGCCTCTCTACATTGGGGCCGCGGGCGCGCTCGCCTTCTGCCTGTTCTGGCTTCTGGCCTTGCCCTTCAAGCCCCCCGCGGCTCCCGCGGCGGCGGGCCCACCGGGCCCCGCGCCCCCTTACGGAGGCGCCGGCCCCGCGACGCGTACATGACCCGGTCCGCCCGCGCCAGCACCGCCTCCAACCCCTCGCCCGGGCGCCGGTAGGCCATACCCATGCTGAACCCGGCCGGGCTGTCGAGGGCGGCGGCCTCGAGGATGCGCCGGGACACGACCTGCACCTCCTTCTCCGAGTCCGCGTGGAGGATGAGGCCGAACTCGTCCCCCCCCAGCCGGACCAGGATGTCGTCCGTGCGATGGTGCCGGCTCACGAAGTGGACGAAGCTGCGCAGGACGCGGTCCCCCTCCTCGTGTCCGTAGGTGTCGTTGATGGCCTTGAAGTCGTTCAGGTCGAAGACGAGGCAGGCCCAGCGCGCGGTGGGCCGCTCCAGCTCCGGCTGCTGCCGCTCCAAGTAGCGGCGGTTGTAGCAGCCGGTCAAGGGGTCGCGCACGCTCAACTCCGCCAGCCGCCGTTCCATCTCCTTGCGCGGGCTGATGTCGCGGAGAATCGTGCGCATGCGGAGGGGCACGCCGTTCTCGTCGAGAACGAAGGAGGTCTGGGTCTCCGCGAAGAAGGTGTCCCCGCCCTTCCGGCACATGCGGAACTCGTAGAGATCCTGGCCCACCGAGCGCTCATAGGGAACGCCGGTCTCCCGCGAGCGCGCCACGAAGGAGTTCACGACCCGGGTCGCCTTCTGGTACTCGCCTTCCTCCTCGAAGAGGACCCGGCTGTGGAGGCCGGCCTTGATGTCCTCGTCGCCGTAGCCGAGAAGCATCTCGGCCAGGCGGTTCAGGTACAGGACCCGGCCGGTCTCGAGGTCCACCTCCACGAGGGCATCAGGGAGGTGGTAGAGCACCTCCGCGAGCTCGCGGCGCAGATCGGCCATCTCCGCGGGCTCGGTCTCCGGATGCGTGTCCTCGTTCGTGGGTCTAGACATGGCGGCCCCGTCCATGATGCCCCAGGGAATGCGGTTCGCCAAGGCGGGGGCGGGGAGCCTCCGTCAGAGCGAGCCGGGGGCCCCCGCGATTCTCTTCAGGGCTTCCGCGGCCTCCCGGGCCACCAGCGGCTCCCGGTCCTTGAGGGCGGCGTTCAAGGCGGGAACCGCGCTCTTGGCCTCGGGACCGATGCGGCCGAGGGCCCGCGCCGCCTCCGTCCGCACGAGGCCCTCGCGATCCTTGAGGGCAACGGTCAGCGCGGGGACGGCCTCCCGGGCCGCGCCCCCCAGGCTACCGAGGGCCTTGGCGGCCTGGGAGCGCTTGTCGGGGTCCGAGTCGCCCAGCGACTCCAGGAGACCCTGCACCGTGGGTGGGGGGCCAGGCGGGCTCTCGGAGGCGCCGAGGGGCCCCGGAACGGGAGAAGGGGGGGAGGCCGGGAGGGATGGGGAGGGCTCGGGCAGGGGGGACGCGCCCCGTGCGGCGGGACCGCTTGCAACCGGCCCCGACCCGGGAGCTCTGAGCTCCGGCCCCGATGGGCTCGTTGTCCCCGCCGACTCCGGAAACATGAGCGACGCCAGCCAGGACCACGGGATGAGCTCCTGCTCGGTGAGGTAGACAAAGCCAGCCAGCCCCAACATGAAGAGGAGGGTCAGGGTAGGGAAGCGCTTGTGGGTCTCGGGGGCGGCCGGTCTCGCCCCCGGCGCGGGGCCCGGGGAGGGAGCGGGGGAAGAAACGTCGGGCGCGCCGGGCGGGACCGGTACCCGCAGGTCGACGGTCGTGGGCACGTGGGGGGTGGCCGCGGGAGCCTCGGCCTCGGCCTTTCCCCTCTCCAGGGCATCCACGAAAGCGCCCGTCGTGGGCCACCGGTCCTCGGGCTTCTTGGCCGTGCACTTGAGGAGGGCCCGCACCATCGGCTCCGGCACTTCGTCGGGCGACGGCAGCGGTATGGGATCCGAGACATGCTTCATGAGCACCGCGATGGGGGTGTCGGCGGAAAAGGGCGCGCGTCCGGTGAGCAGCTCGTAGGCCACGATGCCCAAGGAATAGATGTCGGCGCGGTGATCCACGGTGAGGGCGGTGATCTGCTCGGGGGCCATGTACTGGGGGGTGCCGCTGATCATGCCGGTGGCGGTGAGGCCGCTCGACGTCTCCACCATCTTGGCCACCCCAAAGTCGACGAGGTAGATGTGCCCCGCCTCGTCGATGAGCACGTTGTGGGGCTTGATGTCGCGGTGGATGACCCCCTTCCCGTGCGCATAGTCGAGGGCATCGGCCACGCCCCGCAGGATCGCGATCACTTGCTCCCGGGGCAGGCGTCCGGGAGCGCCGCGGAGGAGGGCGGATACGGTTCCCCCCGCGATGAAGCGCATGGCCATCCAGGGGATTCCCTCCGCGATGTCGAAGGCGAAGATGGGGATGATGTTCGGGTGCTCGAGGCGGGCCACGACCCTGGCCTCGCGGCGAAAGCGCTCCGCGAACGTGGGGTCGTGCAGGAACTCCGGGGGCAGGACCTTGACCGCCACGTAACGGTCGAGGGCCGCCTCGTAGGCCTTGTAGACCGAGGCCATGCCGCCCCGGCCGAGGGGCTCGATGATGCGGTAGGGTCCGAGGCTCGCACCGGCCGCCAGGGCCAAGGGTCCTTCCTCTCAGAGCAGGCGCCGGGATCTCATGGGCGGCGGCCCCCGTCAGCGCTGCGCTAAGCGGCGGGCACGCTCGAATCCGTCTCGCGCATCCAGGAACTTCCGGGCGGCTTGGGCGAACTGCCGCTTGGCGAGGAGGGCATCCCCCGCCCGGGCCGCCGTGGCCGCTTCCGAGAACGGCTCCAGGGTGCCGGCCTTGACCTTTTCGGCTGCCCCCCGCGACTGGCTCATGAGGCGTTGCGCCTCCTCGGCCTGGGCGCGAAACTGCCGGTCGAGCGGGCCCGCGAGCTCCTCCGCGGCGGGGTTGTTAGGATCGATGGTGAGGAGCCTCCAAAAGGCCTGGGAGGCCTTATCCGTGTCTTTGGCCTTCAGCGCCGCCCGCGCCTCCTCGGCGGCCGCGTCGAGGTCCTTCAGGAGAGCCTGAGCCTCATCCAGGATCTTCTTCGCGGGCGCGTTCTTGGGGTCGAGCTTCAGGGCCCGCTCGACCTGGGCCACCGCGCCCGAGTAGTTCTTGTCTTCGAGCTTCTTACGGGCCAGCTCGACTTGGTTCCCGACCAGGGCCTGGGTCAGGGCGCCGATCTGCTCCTTGGCCGCATCCTGGGGCACCGGCGGCCCGGGAGCCGGCGGTTGCGAGCGTTGCGAGAAGAGGGGGTAGAGGACCGCGGCCGCCACGACCAGGACCAGAATCATCCCCGCGCCCAGGTAGATCGGCAGCCGCGATGGCGCGGGGGCGGGGGGCCGGGACCTGCCGAGGCCGGCTCCGCTCCCCGAACGGGCGGGGAGGGTCTGGGGCGACCGCCGCGTCGCTGCCGTCGTCGGGTCGGGGGTGCGAGCCAGGTCGAGGGCGGTGGATCCCACCACCCGGGGCGCCCCGCTCCCGGCTTCCCCCTCTTGAGGTTCGGGGCCGATTTCATCCTCGAGGCTCGTTTCCCATTCCCGCTCCTCGGCCAGGGCCCGGCGCACGGCCTTTACGCCGTCGCGCAGGCGACCGCCATTCTGGAAGCGCAGGGCCGGATCCTTGTTGAGCGCCTTCTCCACCAGCTGGACCAGGATGGGGGGGAGGTCCACCCAGTGGCGCAGCGGCTCGGGGTTGTCCTGGAGCACGTGGAACAGAACGGTGTGCATGGAGTCGCCGTCGAAGGGCTTATGGTTCGAGAGGAGCTCGTAGAAGACGGCCCCCAGGGAGAAGATGTCGGACCGGGCATCCGCCTTCTCCCCCCGCACCTGCTCGGGCGACATGTAGTGGGGGGTTCCCATCACCATCCCCGTGCGCGTCATGTCCGAGGCGGCGAAGCGGGCCAGGCCAAAGTCCATGATCTTGACCTGGCCGCTGGGCTGGACGTGGATGTTGGCGGGCTTCAAGTCGCGGTGGACGAGGTCGTTGGCGTGGGCGAAGGCCATCCCCTCCCCGATCTGCTCCATGATCTCGAGCTTCTCGTTGAGATCGCTCAGAAGGTTGCCGCCGATGAGGTCCTTGAGGTCCTTGCCCTCCAGGAGCTCCATGGCCATGTAGATCTTCCCCTGCTCCTCCCCGAAGTCGTAGACCGTGATGATGTGGGGGTGGTTCAGCTTGGCGGCCGACTGGGCTTCGCGGAGGAACCGCTTGCGGACTTCCTCGTCGCCGGCCAGGCTCGCGGATATCGTCTTGATGGCGACGAAGCGGTTGAGGTAAGGGTCCTGGCCCTTGAAGACCTCTCCCATCGCCCCTTGCCCGATCTTAGCAAGGATACGGTACTTGCCGATCCGCTCGAGCTCCATGCTGCCTCAAAAACGACAAGGGGAGAGCAAACGCCGACCGCGCCCGGTCTTTAGGTCTTTCCAAGTTGATGATAACACGCTCGTGGCCACCCGCGCCACGCGGTGGCGCGCTTGACACCCCCGCGCGCCGGGTGGCACACTACTTTCGTACCCAGTTGAACCGTCGCTGTCCGGGTCGCCGGCTACCCTCCGCGGCCGTAGCGGCTTGTTAAGCAAGACTGTGAGGCCATGATGACGAGGAAGGTGGCGCTCTTGGCTCTTGGGTTGGCCCTGGCCAGCCCCGTCGCGGTCCGGGCCCAGGTCCCGAGCGGCTGTCCGGGGCCCGGCTGCCCCCTCGCCTTCCTGATCCCGACCCTCTACGGCCCGTCCGGGCTGAAAGTGGAGAGCCAGGCCCTCCTCCCCGATGGCTCCACCCATACCGCCCATTTCAACAGCGCTTTCCAGGCCGAGTTCACGCTGTTCAACACCTCCCTCGCGAGCCAGCTGGCCTCGGTGCCGCTCCCCTCGCCCGCCTCCGGCTTCACCTATGAGCTGGATCCCGCCCTCGGGGTCATGAAGCGGTCCACCCAGAGCTTCGGCCCCATTTTCGCGGAGAGGGCGGAGACCATCGGCCGGAAGAAGTTCTCCCTGGGCATGAACTACCAGCACTTCAGCTTCGACAGCATTGAAGGCATTGACCTGACAGCGGTTCCGGCCGTTTTCACCCACGACGGCGCCGCCCCGGGGGGCAAGGCGGACGTGGTCTCCACCATGAACTCGATCAGCCTGGGCGTCGACCAGTTCACCGCGTTCCTGAGCTACGGTCTCGCCGACTTTTTGGATTTCTCCGTGGCCGTTCCCCTCGTGCGGGTGGACATGTCGGCGACCTCCGCGGCCACCATCCAGCGGATCGGCACCGCCTCCAATCCAAAGATCCACTTCTTCTCCGATCCCGCGGCCGCGGGAGGGTACGGGAACACCAAGACGTTTTCGAGCACCGGGAACGCCAGCGGCATCGGGGACCTGGTTCTGCGCCTCAAGGCGACGGCCATCAAGAGCGGCCGCACGGGATTGGCCCTGGCCGTCGACGTGCGGCTGCCCACCGGCGACGAGAACAACTTCCTCGGCTCGGGCGCGGCCGGGGTCAAGCCCTTCCTGGCCTTCTCCTTCGCCGCGGGCCGGGTCTCGCCCCACCTGAACTTCGGGTATCAGTGGAACGGCAAGAGCGTGCTGGCCGGCAACGTCCTCACGGGCGAGAAACAGAGCCTGCCCGACCAGTACCTCTACGCGGTGGGGGCGGACATCGGACTCGCCCAGAGGCTCACCCTGGCCTTCGACGTCCTGGGCCGGAGGGTGATCAACTCGCCGCGGCTCCAGTCCCAGACCTTCACCCCCCTCCAGAGCTTCACCTTCCCGGGCGGGGGCAGCACGCTTCCCGACATCCGCTTCTCCACGAGCTCCTTCAACATCACGAACGGAGCCGTCGGGCTCAAGTTCAACGCGGGGGGCAACCTGCTCGTCGATCTGAACGGCATCTTCAAGCTGGACAACGCCGGCCTGCGGGCAAACTTCACTCCCCTGTTCGGGGTGGAGTACAGCTTCTAAGGGGACGCCCGGCCGCTCCTACTGGGCGAAGTCGCGGATCGACCAGCCGCCCGGCCCCTTGACGAGCAGGAAGGTCGGCTGGGAGTTGACGGCCTTGCCGTCGATCGTGTCCCTTCGGGCCAGGCGAACCTTGGCCTGAGCGCCATCGACCTGGATTCCGGCGATGGTGACGCTCACCTGGTAGGACTTGATCACCTTGAAGATCTCCCGAAAGCGCTTCTCGTCCTCCGGGGAGAGGTTGGGCTTCACCACCTTGAGGAGCGCCACGTCCTTGGCGGAGACGGCCCGCTCGAAATCGTCGAGGACCTTGCGGATGGCCGGTTCTTCCCCCGTCGTCACGGGCTGGCCGGGCGGGCCCGAAGGGCGGGTGCTCGCGCCCGGGAGGGGAAGGGTGGCGGGAGGCAGCGTGGCCGCCGATGCGACGAGGGTAGTAGGGACGGTTTGCGAGGACGGGGTGACGGGGCGGGCGGACGGAGGGGGGGGCGGGGGCGGGACGCTCCGCGCGATCACCGCCGCGTGGTCGGCGCGCTCGAAGGCGTCGCGGGCGTCCAGAAACTTCCGGGTGGCCACCGCGAATTCCCCCTTGGCGAACAGCTTCTCCCCCTCGCGCACGGCGGCCGTCGCCTCCGCGAAAGCGGGCTGCGCCCCCGCCCGGGCCCGATCGGCCGCGGTCTTGGATTCGCCCATGGACTTCCGCGCGTCCTCCGCCTGGACCCGGAAGTAGCGGTTCAGCCGGGTGGCCAGCTCGGCCGCCACGGGATGATTGGGGTTGATGGCCAGCACTTTGGAAAGGGCCTGCGAGGCCTTGTCCGTGTCGCCGGCCTGGAAGGCGGTCCGCGCCTCGTTGGCCGCGCCGTCCAGCTCCTTCAGCGTGGCCTGGGCTCGATCCACGATCTTCTTCGCCTCTAGGTTCTGGGGATCGAACCTGAGCGCGCCCTCCGCCCTCTCCACCGCGCCCTCGAAGTTCTTGTCCTTGAGGCTTTCCTGGGCCAGCTCGAGCTGGCTGGTGACGAGGGCCTCCGTGAGGGCGTCCACCTGCTCCTTCTGCTTGGAGACCTCGGGGGCGGGAGTGGGAACCGCCAGGGGGGCATGGGTGCGCGTCCATTGAAAGAGGAGCGCTGCCCCCAAAAAGAGAACGAGCGCGCCCCCCAAGAGGTAGACGGGCACGGAGGAGCGGGCCGCGGGAGGGGGCATCGGACGCCCCGGCCGCGGCCCGGATCGGGTCGGGGACCGGGAGAGCGTACGCATGGAGCGGGGGCCGGGAAGCGTCCTTGGCCGGAGAGAGGCCGGGCCCCCGGGGCGGGCGACCGCGGGGGCGTTGACCAGGGTGCCGAGGGAGGGGTCGAGGATGGTCTCGTCCGCTTCCACGGGCTCGAGCGCGACCAGCCCCTCCTCCTCGTCCATCTCTCCCGCAATCACCTTGTCCGCGATGCGCAGCGCCTGCCTCATGTCGCCCGCGTTGCGGAAGCGCAGGGCGGGATCCTTGGCCAGCGCCCTCTCTATCAACCGCACGAGGATCTCGGGAAGGTCCGGCGTCCAATGCCGGACGGGCAGGGGATCGCTCTCCGCCACCTGGAAGAGGACGGCGTGAAGGGACTCGGCGTCGAAGGCCTTGTGCTGGGTCAGCAGCTCGTAGAAGACCGCCCCCAGGGAAAAGATGTCGGAACGGGCGTCCGCTTTCTGCCCTCGCACCTGCTCCGGGGACATGTAGTTGGGGGTGCCGAGGGTGGTGCCGGTTGCGGTGAGCTCCGAGGTGCCGAAGCGGGCCAGGCCGAAGTCCATGATCTTGACGTCGCCGTTGGGCAGGATGTGGATGTTGGCGGGCTTCAGGTCGCGGTGGATGACGTCTTTCTCGTGGGCGAAGGCCAGGCCGTCGCAGATCTGGCCCATGATCTTGAGTTTGTCCGAGAGCTCGCTCAGGGAGTCGCTGCCGATGAGCTGCTTGAGCTCCTTGCCCTCGAGCAGCTCCATGGCCATGTAGATGCGGCCGTGTTCCTCGCCGAAGTCGTAGACGGTGACGATGTTGGGGTGGTTCAGGCGCGCCGCCGACTGGGCCTCGCGGAGGAAGCGCTTGCGCGCCTCGCTCTCCACCGCGAGCTTGGCGGAGATCGTCTTTATGGCAACGTAGCGGTTGAGGACGGGGTCGAGGGCCTTGTAGACCACGCCCATGGACCCCTGCCCGATCTTGCCCAGGACTTTGTACTTCCCGATCGGCTCGAGTTCCACTCCGGGCGCCTCGGCGCGGTGGGTCCGCAAATAGGCGGCCACTCCGGGCCCTTGATCTTTAGCCGGCCAGGGATCATAGCATGGACCCGAGGTCCGGAATTTGACGCGGGGGACGGGTTGTTCCGGGGCCGCCCCGCGCTTGCCGCTTTAGCAGCCGGGCAGGGCTTCGACGAGGAGGCGCCCCGCGGCCAGGCTTCGGAGCTCCTCCGCCAGGTCCAGCGTGCGGAGCACGGCCTTCCGGGCGGCGGCCCGCTCCGCCTCCCCCGAGGCCAGGCGGCCCAGGAGCTCCTTGCCCCAGTCGTGGTGGTACTTCTCGTCGGGCTGGATCTCGTCCCGGTACATGCGCGCGGTCAGGGGGTCTCCCGCCGCCTCGCAGTACGCAATGAAGAGCTGGTTGGACTTGTAACCGATCGCCTCCCGGGCGAACTGGGTGGCGGCGATGCGCTCGACCGTCGTCTCCAGGGTCTCGAAGTACTGGTAGAGCCGGCTGTGGCCGCCGGCGAGGGGGGAAAAGCCGGAGAGGTCCACGCCTATCTCTCCCAGCCGCCGGGCGATGAGGCTGTAGTGTCGGGCCTCGTCGCCCGCCTGCCAGGCGAAGGCCAGCTTGGCCTCGATTTCGCCCGTGGAGGGCATCCAGCGGGCCGCGATCTCGGAGGCCTCCATCTCGTTGCGCAGGGCCCCCCGCAGGAGCTGAGGCATGTCGGAACGGCCCACGGACTCCGGGATCCCCGAAAGCGCGGCGTCGCGGACGGAAAGGATCTGCCACAGGGTCGCGTTCATCTCCTCCACGAACTCGGGACCCGTCATGGACCAGGATCGTAGCACTCCCAAGCGCGCGGCGACACCGGCAAGTCGCCCGCACCCCGCGTGTTAGGATGCCGGGTCGGAGGGGGCGGGGGCTCATGAGCGACCGCATCGCCGTCACGGGCGCCAGCGGGTTCGTCGGGCGCCACCTCACCCTCCGCGCGAGCACTCTCGGCTGGGACGTGGTGGGCCTCGTCCGCTCGGAGGCGGCCGATCGCGTCGTGCGCCAGGCGGGGGGGCGGCCGGTGCGGCCGAGGGGGCCCGAGCCCGACGTCTGGGCGCCCGCGCTCGAGGGCGCGCGCGCGGTCGTGCACCTGGCCCAGATCGGGGCCGAGCGCGGAGGTGCCACCTACGAGGCGGTGAACATCGGCCTGACGCAGAGGCTCATCGCCGCCGCCCGGCAGGCCGGGGTGCCGCGGATCATCTACTTCTCCGGCCTCGGCGTCGCCCACTACGGCCTCGTCCGGCGCTGCACCAACCCCTACTTCCTGTCCAAGCTGGCCGCGGAGGTGGAGCTCTACCGCTCCGACCGCGAGGCGGTGGTCTTTCGCCCCTCCTACATCGTGGGCCCCGGGGACGCCTTCGTGGCCGCCCGCCTGGCGGAAATGGCGGAGGGTGTGGTGGAGCAGCCGGGGGACGGGGCCTACCGCCTCCAGCCGATCGCGGTGGGCGACGCCGTGGCGCTTTTGCTGGCCGCCGCTCTTCGTCCCCCCAGCCCCCGCCCCACCGTCCTCGACCTCGTGGGCCCGGAGCCCGTGAGCTACGCCGAGCTGCGGGAGCGGCTGGCCCGGGTGGCGCGGGCGGCGGGCCGGGCCGCGGACTACCGGGTGCACGAGCGCCCCCTCCCGGAGGTGGATCGCCAGGCCTCCGCGGGGGGCTACCGCGGCCTCTCGCCCGACGAGGTGGATTGTCTCCTCTGTGACGAGATCTCCGACCCCGCTCCCCTTGAGGCCCTCCTGGGCCGGTCCCTCACTTCCCTCGACGACGCCCTGGCCGCGGCGGTGGGGGCGGGGTGAGCGCCACCCTTGGGGCCCTCGCGGGGGACCGGGAGGCGGACGTGGTCGTGCTGGGCGGAGGAATCACGGGCTGCGCGGCGGCCCTGGAGCTCGCCCGGGCCGGTCGGCGGGTGGTGGTTCTGGAGGCGGGGGCGCTGGGCTCGGGCGCCGCCGCCACCGACCTCGGCATCGTCCCCCTGGGCCTCGGCGTGCCCTACGTGGAGGCGGTCCGGCGCTTGGGCCGAGGGGCGGCCCAGGAGGTGTGGGAGACCCACCGTGAGAGCCAGAGCCGGCTGCGCGATCTTTTGGCTGGCCTGGGCGCCGACTGCGGCTACCGTCAGGCGGGCGGTTTCCTTCTGGCCGAGGACCGAGGCGAGGCCTTGGCACTCGCGGACAGCGAGGACCTTCTGCGCGAGGACGGCTTCGCGGGAGAGTTCCTCGACCACTACATGCTGGAGTCGCGGTTCGGTGTGGCCGGGTTCTCCGCCGCCTACTGGGCGGCGGAGGAGGGTGAGGTCGACAGCCGGCGGCTGGTCCAAGCCCTGGCCGGGGCGGCGACAGAGAGGGGCGCGCTCTTTCACGAGGCAAGCCCCGTCCGGGAGCTCGAGCTCACCCGCTCGGGGGCGGAGGCGGTCACCGCGCGCGGGCGCGTTCGCGCCCCCGGGGCGATCGTGGCCCTCGGGGGCGCGGCCCCCAGCCTGGTCCCCTTCCTGGAAGGCCGGGTCGTGGCCCAAGAGGGGGAGATCCTGGCCCTGGAGCCGGAGCCGGGCGCTAATCTGCCCACCCCCGCCCGGACGGCGGGAGGCTGCCGCGCCTGGCGGCTCGGAAGCGACGGCTTGCGGATGCTCCGACTCGGGGGCCCGGGGAAAAAAGACAAAGGGGCAGGGGCCGGGCGCCTACCCGTGCTGCCTTCCCCGGGCGTCCGGGAGAGCGTCGCCTTGGGCGCCTCTTCCGATGGGTTCCCCTGGATCGGGCTCCTGCCCGGCCTGCCCGCCGCCGCCGCCGTCGCCGTCGGCTTCGGGAGCCTGGGCCACGGCTCCGCGCTCCTCGCCGCGCGCTGGGTGGCGGAGGCCATCCGCACCGGCCGCGATCCCACGCCCCGCCGTTACCGCGCGGACCGCGCCCGCGCCCAGGTTTGAGTCATCTGCCCTTCCGCAGTACGCTCACCGGATGCGGCTGGGTGTCACCGAGCACATGGACTGCGCCCACTTTCTGCCCGGCCACCCCAAGTGCGGCCAGCTTCACGGCCACACCTACAAGGTGGAGGTGGTCATCGAGGGAGAAAAGAGCGGGGGGATGCTCGTGGACTTTGCCGACCTTAAGGCCCACCTAAGGTCTGTCCTCCAGCACTACGATCACCGCCACTGGAACGACTTCCTGGAGTACCCTTCGGTCGAGAACATCTGCGAGCTGCTCGCCCGCGAGCTCAAGCAAAGGATGGGCTTCCCCTTCGTGCTGCGGGTCTTCGAGGGCCAGGGGAAGTGGGCCGAGACCTCCTCCTGAGCCCCGCTCCTGCCCAGGGAAAGGGGGGGT
>Ga0210384_10007315_pt1 | contig 11662 bp, 5 predicted proteins | sample IncBWH2MmetaG_FD_160574 | JGI IMG/M metagenome (GOLD analysis project Ga0210384, IMG submission 160574) | Forest soil microbial communities from Barre Woods Harvard Forest LTER site, Petersham, Massachusetts, United States - Inc-BW-H-2-M | ecosystem: Environmental > Terrestrial > Soil >...
TGCCGTCGGTGATTTCGATAATGATCGATATTCCGATCTCTACGTCACCGGCTACGGCCGGGCGATTCTCTGTCACAACAACGGGGGTGGGACGTTCACCGACATCACCGCCAAGGCTGGCGTTGCCGACGAAGGCGGATGGTCAGCCAGGGCAGGATGGTTTGACTATGATAAAGATGGGTCGCTCGACCTGGTAGTTGCCAATTACATTGAGTGGACGCCGAAAACCAACATCTGGTGCGGCGAGCATCGGCCTGGCTATCATTCGTACTGCCATCCGGGCAACTACAATGGGCAGCACATTAAGCTCTACCACAACAATCACGACGGAACCTTCAGAGATGTAAGTGACGCCTCGGGCGTAGGTAAACCCGAAGCGGTCAAAGAGGACCGGGGGATTGTGCCGCGGGATTTCCCAAGATCGTAAATCCGAAATGGATCTCATCCGAGTGGGTATGGAAAAACAAAGACCATGAATCTTCCCCGTCGGCGGTTTCTCGGCTCCTCTCTTTTCGTCTTCGGCGGCACTCTCATGGACGCGCTCACAACTCCACTCTGGCGTTGGAGACGCAGTTTACTCCTTCAATCGACGGCCAGTTCAAATCAACCCTCTCCGGTGCAGTTCGTGGACGTAGCACACGAAGCTGGGCTGAACACTCCCAACGTTTGGGGCGCGACCGATCACAAGAGCTACATCATTGAAGCCAAGGGAAGCGGAATCGCGTTCTTTGACTATGACAACGACGGGTGGCTCGATATCTACCTGACCAATGGAACTCGTCTTGGCGAGAAATGGCCGGAGGGGAAGGCGCCAACATCGCAACTTTTCAAAAACAATCGTGACGGCACATTTAGAAACGTCACTGACAAATCAGGCCTCGCGCGCACCGGCTGGCAGACTGGTGTTTGTGTAGGTGACTACGATAATGACGGTTGGGACGATCTGTTCTGCTGTTTCTGGGGTCATAACATTCTGTTCCACAACAACGGAAATGGCAGCTTTACGGACATCACGCGCAAGGCCGGTGTTTTCGACGACCGGATCCGCTGGGGTGCCGGTTGCACATTTTTCGATTATGATCGCGACGGTAACCTTGACCTGTTCGTTTGCAATTACATCAAGCTCGATCCGGCGCAAACTCCTGCGCCCAACCGACCGCCTGTTTGCCAATGGAGGGGAATCCCTGTAATGTGTGGCCCGCGCGGCCTCCCTGGGGACACGAATGTCCTTTTCCACAATAACGGCGACGGAACTTTTGCCGACGTTTCAGAGAAGGCGGGTATCTTAAAGCCCGGTCCTCGCTACTCCATTACGGCGGTATCCTATGATTTTGACAATGACGGCTGGCCGGACATTTATGTGGCGGTAGATTCACAACCCAGTATTCTCCTCCGCAACAATCATGACGGCACCTTCACCGATATCGCAGTGATGGCTGGCTGTGCTTACAGCGAGGATGGCCACGAGCAGGCGGGCATGGGCGTGGCCGTCGGCGACTACGATTGCGACGGCTGGCTGGACATCTTCAAGACGAACTTCGCGGACGACACTTGCAACCTGTATCACAACAATGGCGATGGGACTTTTAGCGAGGCGACGTTCGCGTCGGGAATCGCAGTCAATACCCGGTACGTCGGCTGGGGCTGCGGGTTTATTGATTACGACAACGACGGCTGGCTGGACATCCTGCAAATCAATGGGCACGTTTATCCAGAAATTGACAAAAACGACGTCGGCCAAACTTACAAGAACCCGCGGCTGGTGTACAGAAACATGGGCAACGCGAAGTTCAAAGATGTTTCAGCTGCAATGGGACCTGGCATCACCGAGCATTTTTCCAGTCGCGGGGCCGCATTCGGAGACTATGACAATGATGGGGACGTAGACGTCCTGGTTCTGAACATGAATGACGTTCCGTCGCTTTTACGCAACGATGGCGGCAACAAGCAGAAGTGGATCAAGATGAAGCTGATTGGAACAAAATGCAATCGCACAGCGATTGGAGCTCGGGTCCGCGTGGTCACCGGCAACCGTGCCCAAATAGATGAGGTGCATAGCGGCTCAAGCGTCATGTCCCAGGGTGACTTGCGCCTTCATTTTGGCTTGGGAAACGCTCAAGTGGTGGATTTGATCGAAGTCAAATGGCCGACTACACAGAAGATCGAACGTTTCACACAAGTAAAGGCCAACCAGATACTTACCATCCGCGAAGGCAGCGGTATTGTGGAGGCTTTAGAAATCGACAATGAGCAGTATGGTCGGAGCAATCTGGTCACACCCCAACAAAGTAAGGTTGGTGTCCCCAATTGCGTTTGCGAGCCAGACGAGGAGCAGGGCTTGAGTCAAGAACAGTCAATACTTCGATGAGAACTCCGTGCTTGACCTCTGTTCTCGTCGTTATCTTCGCGGTGGTTGGCTTAGCCCAGCGACTGGACCACCCGAGAAATACGCCAGCAATAGACGTCAGGAATGGCTTTTACGGCCACCACCACCCAGTGAGCACCAAGAGCATAGAAGCCCAACGTCAGTTTGACCAGGGCTTAGGGTTGATTTACGCCCTCGATTACAGCGGAGCGGGGACCTCCTTCCACCGCGCTGCCAAGCTTGACCCACAAATGGCAATGGCTTATTGGGGTATCGCGTACGCGATGGGCTCAGATTACTACTATCCTGCGCCCGGGGACCCGGTGCGGGAGCTTGACGCCAATGAAGCACTGCGACATGCCGTGGCGTTATCGGCGCATGGTCCCGACGCTGAGCATGCCTATATCACTGCACTCGGCAAGAGGTATTGTAACTGCCCGAATCCAAACCGCCAGCAACAAGCAATCGAATTCAAGAACGCAATGCACGATCTGACGCAAAGCTATCCCGATGACCTCGATGCAGCGACTCTCTACGCTCAAACTATTATGAATCTCAACCCCGCGGGACTGTGGAACTCCGACGGCACGCCCTGGGAAGAAACGCCGGAGATTCTTTCAGTTTTGGAATCGGTGCTGAAGCGCGACCCGCGTCACATCGGAGCGATCCACTATTACATCCATGCCGTCGAGGCATCGCCCCATCCGGAGCGTGCACTTGCGTATGCGAGGGTGTTGCCGTCGCTTGCTCCGTCCATCGGACACGTGGTGCACATGCCCGCGCACATTTACATCCGCACCGGAGATTACCTCTTGGCTGAAGATGCTTGTGTGAAAGCTGCCCACGTGGATGAGAACCGCATTCGGGACTCTCTCAAGCCAGATATGTTTACGGTGTTGTCGTACCTCCATGATCTGTACTTCCTCGTCGCCGCCGCAAGTATGAATGGCCATTATTCAACAGCCCAGGAGGCCGCGAACCAACTGGCGGCCCGGGTGGGCCCAAATTTAAAGGAAATGCCGCATCTGCAGGCGTTTCTCACCGCCCGGACTGCCGTGTTGGTACGCTTCTATCGTTGGGACGATATTTTGAAACTGCCTCCGCCAAATGCAAATCTGAAGGTCGCGACCACAATGTGGCACTTTGCCCGCGGCATGGCATTCGCCGCCACCGAGAGGCTTGTGGAAGCTGAAGCAGAGCATCAAGCCGTAACTGACAGTTGGGAGAATACCGCTCCGGAGGAAGTTCTTGCCATGTCGCCCAACAACAAAACTCGCGACATTCTGAAGATCGCGTCTGATGTGCTGGCGGCCAAATTGGCAACGGCCAGAAATGAAAGACGTCAGGCTATTGCCCAATTGCAGGATGCTGTCGCTGTTCAGGACAGTCTGAAATATAGCGAGCCGCCAAGCTGGTTTTATCCTGTCCGCGAGTCACTGGGCGCGGCGTTGTTTCTGGACGGTCAAATCTCCGAAGCGGAACAGATCTTTCGCGAAGACTTGCGGCGAAATCCGCGGAATCCGCGCTCGCTGTTCGGGCTTCTGGAGGCGTTACGGTCTCGCGGGAGATCTCGTGACGCAGGATTGGTGAGGGCTGAGTTAGGGGTTGCGTGGAAGGGTGATCTGCAGCAACTCAATCTGCATAATTTCTGATGCCAAGAAGTGAACAAGTGGAAGCAAGCTCTAGCGCCAGCATGACAAATAAGGGGAAAGCAAACTTGACCCGCAGGGAGATGCTAAAGACCTCTCTGATAGCCAGCGGCGCTGCGCTTGTCGGCTTTAATGATATGCGGTTGCCCGACTTCAGCAGAGAAGCAAAAAAGGATGTCTTCCAGGGAGGCCAATACCTCAAGTTGATCGAATTTGTGGGAGAAGGTCTGGTGCCAATGGAAACCCCCATGGGGACCGGCCTCGATGGACGTCTATATACAGACCTGTCCGCCATTGCGCTGGATAGTCCGATTACTCCGAACGAGAAGTTTTATCTGCGCACACGGGCTTCTGAGCTTCTGGAAGAGGGTAAGCCTTGGGTGATCAAGGTGACGGGACTCCTCAAGCGACCAATGGAAATCAACATACGGGAACTAGAGAAGATGTCGAGACCCGTCGGTTTGCATCTGATGGAGTGTTCCGGCAATGTACGTTACGCGCATTTCGGAATGCTCAGCGTTGCCGATTGGACGGGTGCGCAGGTGTCTGAAATTCTCGACTTGGTGAAAATGGAAAAAGCCGCGAGTCACGTATTGATCTCTGGCTTCGATCGTTACCCGATTGCGTCCTCGTCATCCTCGCCGGGTGCAAGTTGGATATTCACCGTCGATGAACTCAAGTCGTCAAAGGCTTTTTTCGCGACCCATATGAATGGATCTCCCCTGCCGAAAGACCATGGCGCTCCCGTTCGCCTCGTTGTACCCAACTGGTATGGGTGCACATGCATCAAATGGGTCGATGAAATCAAGCTATTGGGCGAGGGTTCTGCTACGACTTCTCAGATGCGGGAATTTGCAAGCCGAACCATGCAGCAGGGCGTGCCTGAACTGGTGAAAGACTACCGCCCCCCTTTCATTGAACAGGCTGCGATGCCTATCCGGATCGAGAAATGGCTGGTCGACCGAAAAATTAAATACCGTGTTGTCGGCATCGCATGGGGTGGCTCCCGGCCTGTGAGTGGCATGGAAATACGATTCAACTCAGGGGAGGATTTCGTCTCGGTAGATGACTTTGAGCAGACCGCCAACGACCCCTGGAGTTTCTGGACACATCCCTGGACGCCGGTAAAGCCAGAAATTTATTTTATCCAGCTCAGAATCAAGGGTATTTCAGTTCCATCAAGGCGGTTGGATGCCGGCTACTATGTTCGATCAGTTGAGATCACTGAATTCTGAACCTGGTGGTCAAGATCAAATGGTGGCTCCTCCAGTGGATTGAAAGATTGTCTCGGGGCTCATACGGGAAACCGTTTTCATTGTGCCAACTTTATGAGTGAATCAGACCCATGCTTTAAGCTGCGAAGGTTCCACGGTCGAAGAGCCTGTCGACAGCTTACGCTCTTGATTTGCCTCCTCCTGGTGGCCGCAAACGCTTTAAGTACAGCCCCGCCGGTTTCGGATCATCTTCAACAATCAGCGGCATTGATGAGCGTGGGAGATCTGGAGGGGGCGGAAAAAGAAGCAAAATCCGCCCTTCGCGACTCTTCCACCCGGCCCATGGCCTGGGCCACATTAGGCGCCATCCGGATTCGTCAGGAGCACTATGCGGAAGCGGCCGAGTTTCTGAGTGCAGCCCTGCGGCTCAACCCCGGCTTGGTGGGCGCCCGCGTTAACCTGGGCGAAGTCTACGCCCACACAGGAAAAGCGGTTCATGCGCGAGAGTTGTTCAGGGAGGTCCTCCGTACCGATCCGGACAACCGCGAAGCGCGCTTTGCTCTGGCACAGCTCGAGAGTGCGAACGGCAACTTCAGCACTTCTTTGAGCGCAGCCGAACCTATTCTCGCGCAACTCCGTCGTTCCCCTGATGGCATTCTGCTCCTCGCTCAAGATTATGCTGGCCTCAAACAGAAAGACACCCTCCTTGCACTCGTCCGCGACTGGGACGGTTTGCCAGAAACTTCAGCGAACTCCAGCACAGCGTTTGCATCGTTACTTGTAAAGTCCGGCCTGGATCAGAAAGGCCTTGACATTCTTGAGAAGGCGAAAAATAGTGGCCAGGTTTCCTATGACTTGGCCCTGGCGCTCGGCAATCTGTACTTCTCAAATGGTGATCTGAGCCGGGCCTTTGGAAGTTACGAAGCTGCACTCAGCCTGAGTCCCGGTTGTATCGACTGCTTACTACGGCTCGCCAAAATTGCCGTGCAGCAAAAGGATCCAGAAAAGGCTCTTGCTTACCTGATTAAAGCGAAAAACGAGCAGCCCGACAACGCCGAAATACTCTTCGAGTTCGGAAGAACTTGCCTTGAGTTGGACCTGCCGGACGACGCAATCTCCGCCCTCCAAAAGGCGGCACGCTTGCAGCCCAATAACGATTCATACTCATATGTACTGGCGTCTGCTAACGTATCCAAAAAGCAATATGAGATCGCTGCCAAGCGTTTCCAGGCGTTGCTGACGAAGCACCCGGACGATTCCGTCCTGAATTATGCGATGGGCTCCCTCCTATTCCTTGAAGTAAGACTCGATGAGGCAGCGACGTATCTCCACCGGAGCATCGAACTTCAGCCGGATCAAAGCGCCGCTTACTACTACCTCGGCCTGATCGCCGAAGGAAAGGGTGAAAACGATCAGGCGATCGCCATCTTACAGGACGTGTTGCGGCGCGCGCCTGACTACGGCCCGGCGTACGAAGCCCTGGGCGGGATCCTCTTAAAAGAACAGAAGTACCCGGAGGCGAAACAGGCACTCGAGAAGGCAGTTCTTCTCAATCCGAATTCAGTCAAGGCCCACTATCAACTCGGGATCCTGTTGGGTCGCACCGGCAAGCAGGACGACGCGAACAAGGAGTTCGGCATCGTCCACCAGCTCAATGCCGATGAGGAAAAAAGATCAGGCATGCGCCTACGCATCCTGGCTCCACACTGAGCTATCAAAGGCAGTCGCAGCGAACCCTCCAACCTCTATCAATGAGCTTTTTGCTGTAGTTCCGAGATGAAGTCGTCGGCGTATTTCTGCATCGGAGTGCCACGGCCCAATTCCGATGCTTTCTGGAGACTTTGGATCGCCTCGGAGACATGCCCCTCGCTGGCATAGGCTTCCGCCAAGCGATAGTAGTACTGGAAGGTAGGCTTACTGGTGGAGGAAATAGCGGCTTGGTACTCTGCTACGGCCTTGTCAAATTCATCTTCCTGCATTTCCTCCATACCCAGGGCGAAGTGGGCATCTGCAGTCAGAGATCCCTTCCGCGCCTGAAATTGCTCGTCAGTTTCGTCCGGCCGCTTCTGCAATTTCTCAAGCAGTGCCAGTGCGCGATTGGCATCCGCCGCTGCCTCCGACAACCGTCCTGCCACTTCTTTCGGGCTTCCCTTCAGCAGCTTGGGTTGCGGCAGGACCAACGCCATAATGATCAAGGAAAAGGTGTTGTCAGGGTCGAGCTTCAGGCTCTTCCGGCAATATTGGACGGCTTCGTCAAAAGCACCGTTCTGTTGCTGAGCCTTTGCCGCTTCGGTGTAGACATAGGAAAGCACTGGACTATTCGGGTACTTCTTCTCAAATGCATCCACCATTCGAAGGCGGCGGTCAGGTGCACCTTCGCTTTGAATCTCCTGCAAGGCCATCGCCTCCCCGGCTGAGGCTTGCACATCAGTGCCGGTTGGAGTGGTCAGGAGCGCTCGCATATGCGCCTTGCCGCTCGGTGTGACCTTCCAAATATCAGCGAGCAGGTCATCATCCGCTCCCGCCTTTCGCAGCTTTTTCTCGGCTTTTTCCTCCAGTTCAAAGTCAACCCCTCGTTCAACAATAGCAGACGCTGCCGACTGCGGACCGCTCTTCCTCTCCTTAATCAGTCGTATGACTTCATCCAGCGTCAACGGAGAAGAGGAAGATTGAGCGGTGGGAGCAGATTGATTCGATTGAGGATGAGGAGAAAATGCTCCCAGAGGGCAAAAGAGGATTCCGGCCAATAAGACCGCAACTCCAGGTCTTGTGAGCACCTTACGATCATGTGTGGTGTTCGGAATAGGCCCAGCCCCTGATGACAGTCGGTCCAGGAATCCTCGTACAACGAGCCCGCGTCACGAGAAGTCATGCCTTCAGCAGAAAAATAGCGGCAGGGCCCACTCGGGATCCTGCCGCCGCGCCAGGGATGCTTCCGTGAAACCGGAACTAAAACTCCAATCTCAATCCGAACTGAATACTCCGTGGCGTATTGCACTGCCCGGATACTTGTCCAAAGTTCGGGTCGCTCCAGTTGGTATCGGGATTGCACCACAGGTGGCGATTGAATAAGTTACCTATATTGGTCTCGAAACGCGCACCAACCCGTTCGGTTATCGGGATGTTCTTGGCGACAGCGAAGTCCTCGTTGAAGTAGTGGGGACTACGAACCGTTGGGTCGTTTTGCGAGGCGTCTCCAAATTGAAGCGCACCGGGATCCGACCAGCCGGCTTTTACCAGGTACTGCTCGCCGGGTCTAACACCGGAAGTTTTTCCGTAGCCAGACACCCCCTGCACCCTATTTGGCCGTTTCAGGCCGTTAGAGCCATTGAAAAGAAAGCCGCAAAAGTCGCACGCCATGGTAACGCTAAGAGGACGCCCCTCGTCGTAGCGTTGTGTGGCCGACATCGTCCAACCGCCGACGAGTTTGTCCACAACTCCGGTAAAGGCGAACCGCTTCCCCTTTCCGAATGGCAGCTCGTACGACCATGCGAGGATTAGAGACTGAGGAACATCGTCCCGGCTCAACGCCCGGTCGTCGGAAGCTCCGCGAAGCGGATTTTGAATCCCAGGGTCATCTCCCGAGAGCACGTCTTCCGCGCCACTGTTGATGAGCTTGGAATTGGTGTAAGCGATGCGTCCGAAAAGTCCGCCAGTGAATCTCTTGTCGACTTGGGCCGTGAAAGCATTGTACGTGCTGTATCCGTACGGAACACTCAGGACGTTGAGATTCTGGTATTGAGGCCACGGGCGCAGAGCCTGGGCCACGTCTCCCGTAAACCCAGCGTACGGCAATTGAATTCCGGCAGCGATCGCCGCCGGTGAATTGATGTCAGACCCGAGAAGTGCAGCACCCAATTTCAGCACGGAAGGATTGTTCATGTTGTCGAGCAGCCCCAATCCGGCGGCATTGGCAGGCAGCCGGGTCCCGTGATTGCCCGTATAAGAAGCTCTTAGCAGCAGACTGCTGCCAATTTGACGTTCCACCGTCAGAGAGTAGTTCTGATATCTCGGTAGATCATTTCTATTGCTTGTGATCCACGTTGGGCTCCCGCCATTGGCAACAGTGGGACTAATGTCTGGCGGAAGGTTGATCGCGGACTGGGGGAAGCCAGTGTCCCAGTAGAAAGCGGGAGAGAAGCCATTGGTGACATTCGGAACGGTTGGGTTAGTGGAGAAGCCGAGTTCGGCGGTGCCTGCAAACTGGTTGGCTGGGAGGCCTCCGTAATAAATTCCGTATCCACCGCGGATGGAGGTTTGATTATTGATTCGATAGGCGAAGCCAAGACGGGGTCCAAAAGCGTCCGTCGGAGGCTTCTCAAAGCATTTCTTCCCAGTACGACCCGGCCCATTGCCAGCAAAGATGACTGCCCCCAGGTGACCGCCTGCGCCCGGGTTCGGAGTGTTGGGATCGAAGGTTGACTGGCTACCGTGCGCCTCCGACAGACAGCCCTGGTAATCAAAGCGCAATCCGAGGGTCAGGGTAAGATTTTTGGTGGCCTTGAACTCGTCCGTGAACCAGGGAGAAAAGTATTGCTCGTTCTCCAAATGGCGAAAATTGACATTGAAATTGGCGTTGTGGACCTGTCCGACCAGGAATGAGGCGACCGGATCTCCGGTTGAAGTCAACTGGTTGCCGGTCGAGTCCCAGCCTGCGGTCTCGGCATTGCTGAAATTATAGGTGCCTGTAGTATTTGAGTTACCAATTGTTGGAAATTGATGGTGCCGGTATTCGAAGCCAGCTTTCAGCGTGTGCTTGCCCTTAACCCAGGTAACGTCGTCAAGGAATTGCCAGCGGTTAGCGATACAACCCTCGGCAACGGTATCTGACTCGCCATAGTGCGTATAAGGAATTATGGGGCTGGTACCGCTGCCGCCATTGGGGCCGTTGCTGCTGAAATCAACCCTCGGCGCTCCGCCGGTGTCAACAATGGGCCCTACAAGCCCGAGGCGCGACACCCAGTGCTGGCCCGCGGAGACCGGGTTCGCGGGAAGAACCCAGCGATCAAAAGAAAGAGTCGTGTGGTTGAAGAGGTTAGGCTTGATGATCCAGTTGAACTGCTGATGGACCGTCCGCGTGGTGATGTCCTGATAAAACCCCTCTCCGAAGTAAGTCGAAGGGCTCGTGAAATTGCAGCCGCGGTTAAAGCTAGCGCACTGCCTCAAGGAGGGCCGTGTGTTGGCATTAACGGAAGTGGACATGTTGAAATTATTCCCAAAGGCCTGGTCAACCCTGACGAACAGTGTCTTCGGGGTGATGTATTGGTTGCCTGAGGGTTCAAACGCGTTGTCAATCAGCCCCGGCCGGTCGGGAGGCGGGATCAAGGCTGCAAGCTTGGCAGCGATCTGGCTGCGCAGAGGATCATTGGCGGGGATGATATTCGCCTGCCCCGGGATAGGCAATCCTGTCGTCGGATCAAAGCCGTAGCCGTCCCGCACTGGAACGCCGTTCACCGTCCTGGTGGTGGCCGGGTTGAAAATCTCGCCAGCGTAGATCGGCCGTCCAAGAACATCGGTTGCGGTCGGCGTGGAGGTATTCAGAAAGAGAGGATTTGAAAAATCCCCCTGCAGGAAGGCAGGAGTAGGGACAGTGTTGACAAAACTGGGCAAGGTACCCTGGTTAAAGTGAAGGTCATCCAGGTTGGCGAAGAAAAAAGTCTGATGCTTCCGCCCGTCGTACACTTTGGGTATCACAACCGGTCCGCCGATGGTAAATCCCCAGTTCTCGTTGCGCGTGGGAGTCTTTTGCTTAATAAGCTCTCCCGTGGCATTCAGGCCCTGATAGTTATAGTAGTTGTAACCACTTCCGTGGAAGGCAGAGGTGCCCGACTTGGTCGTATATGCGACGAAGCCGCCGCTGGTGCGCCCGTACTGCGCGGAGAAATTGTCTGTGACGATCTTCGTCTCCTTGACCGAATCAAACGGGACAGAGCGCTCCTGCGTGTTGTTATGGTCGATGGCGCTGCCAAAGGAAGCTCCGTCGAGGTAATTCTCCATCGCCATGGTCTGGCCGCCGTTCATACGCGACTGGAACTGGCTCCCGCGGAATATAGGGCAGCCGTTCGGCCGCATCGGGACATAGCCGGGCTGCGCGGCCAGCAGGGATTCAGCCAGACGGATATCCGCACCCATCACGACCGGCAGGTCGCGGTAGTACTTCTCTCCCAAGACCTGCGTACGTTCGGCGTTTGAGACATTAATTTCTACGTTCGTTGCCAGTACCTCAACCGTTTCCGTTACCTGACCCACGTCCAGCGTGGCATCCAGGCGAACGGTCCCGCTGGCAACCATCACGGTGGGAGCGACGAACATCTTAAAGCCGGCCTTCTCCACCTGCACCTTGTAGTTGCCGAGAATGAGTGGCGGGGTAGTGAAATTGCCCGCCGACGAGGTGTCGACAACGATTTTGTCGCCCGTGGCCAGACTGGTGACGG
>Ga0210384_10007316_pt1 | contig 11661 bp, 10 predicted proteins | sample IncBWH2MmetaG_FD_160574 | JGI IMG/M metagenome (GOLD analysis project Ga0210384, IMG submission 160574) | Forest soil microbial communities from Barre Woods Harvard Forest LTER site, Petersham, Massachusetts, United States - Inc-BW-H-2-M | ecosystem: Environmental > Terrestrial > Soil >...
TCTCACTTCGTCGAGGCCGATGCGGGTCTCGTTTGTTGCACCGAAAAGCCGGAAGGAGAAAAAGAATGTCAGCCGAAGCAAAATGCCCGTTCCCTCATGGCGGCAGCCCCAGCAGAACGAATCGTGACTGGTGGCCGAACCACTTGAATTTGAATCTGCTGCATCAGCACTCGGCGCTGTCCGATCCCATGGGCGAGAATTTCAGTTATGCAGAGGAGTTCAAGAGCCTTGACTACAACGCTCTCAAGAAGGATCTTGCAGCGTTGATGACAGACTCGCAGGACTGGTGGCCTGCCGACTTCGGCCACTACGGACCGCTGTTCATTCGTATGGCGTGGCACAGCGCCGGTACGTATCGCACTTTTGACGGGCGCGGCGGGGGCGGCAGAGGTCAGCAGCGTTTCGCGCCACTCAACAGCTGGCCTGACAACGTAAACCTCGATCGAGCGCGGCGCCTGCTGTGGCCGATCAAGCAAAAGTACGGCAAAAAGATCTCGTGGGCCGACCTGATGATCCTCGCCGGTAATGTCGCCCTCGAAACCATGGGATTCAAGACGTTTGGTTTCGCCGGCGGGCGTGCTGACGTTTGGGAACCAGACCTTGACGTCAACTGGGGTCATGAGGCGACCTGGATGGGAACGGACAAGCGTTATTCTGGTGAACGTGATCTCGCGCGCCCATTCGGCGCCACCACGATGGGCCTCATTTATGTCAATCCGGAAGGCCCGGAGGGCGTTCCCGATCCGCTCAAGGCAGCCAAGGATATTCGTGAGACCTTCGCGCGGATGGCGATGAACGACGAAGAAACAGTCGCTTTGATCGCCGGCGGCCACACCTTCGGCAAGACTCACGGAGCAGCCGCCGGCACACAGCTGGGAAAAGAGCCGGAAGGCTCCACGATTGAGGAGCAGGGCCTCGGCTGGACAAGCGCCTACGCCACCGGCATCGCAGGCGACGCCATCACCAGCGGCCTCGAAGTGACATGGACCACCACGCCAACAACATGGAGCAACGACTATTTCGAGAACCTGTTCAAGTACGACTGGGAGTTGACGAAGAGCCCGGGTGGAGCGCATCAGTGGAAGCCCAAAGGTAATGCCGGTGCAGGCACCGTGCCCGACGCTCACAATCCTTCAAAGCATCATGCTCCCGCGATGCTGACCACCGATCTCTCTTTGCGCCTCGATCCAATCTACGAAAAGATTTCGAGACGCTTCTACGAGCACCCGCAAGAGCTTGCGGACGCTTTTGCCCGCGCATGGTTCAAGCTCACGCATCGCGACATGGGCCCCCGCGCGCGCTACCTTGGCCCCGAGGTTCCGAAAGAAGAACTGCTTTGGCAGGACCCCATCCCAGCCGTAAATCATGTATTGGTTGATGACAAGGATGTCGCGGCCCTGAAAGCAAAAGTTATTGCCTCTGGGCTGACGGTATCGCAGCTGGTCACAACCGCTTGGGCGTCGGCGTCTTCTTTCCGTGGGTCCGACAAACGAGGCGGCGCAAATGGCGCGCGCATCCGCCTTGCTCCGCAGAAGGACTGGAAGGTCAATCAGCCCGAGCAGCTCCAGAAGGTGCTAAAGGCACTCGAAAAGATTCAAAGCGAGTTCAACGCCTCGCAATCTGGCGGCAAGAAAATCTCGCTCGCCGACTTGATCGTCCTCTCGGGTTGCGCGGGTGTTGAACAAGCCGCGAAGAATGCGGGTATCACCGTGACCGTTCCTTTCGCGCCGGGCCGCATGGACGCTTCGCAGCAGCAGACCGACGTGGAATCTTTCGCGGTGCTGGAACCGGCCTCGGACGGATTCCGCTCGTACTCCACCGGAAAGACTGACGGCACAGCGGAAGTTGAGCTGCTCGATAAGGCGCAGCTCCTCACGCTCACAGCACCCGAACTGACCGTGCTCGTTGGCGGCATGCGGATGCTCAACACCAACTTTGGGCAGACCAAATTCGGCGTCTTCACCAAGAAACCGGAGGCGTTGACCAACGATTTCTTCATCAATCTGCTCGACATGCGCACAGTGTGGAAGGCGACCTCGGATGCGAACGATACGTTTGAAGGACGCGATCGCAAGACGGGCGAAGTCCGCTGGACGGCAACGCGAGCCGATCTCATCTTCGGCTCGAACGCTCAACTACGCGCGCTGTCTGAAGTCTACGGAAGTTCGGACGCACACAAGAAATTCGTTCAGGACTTTGTGGCGGCTTGGAGCAAAGTGATGAACCTGGATCGCTTTGACCTGGCCCCATCCCGCAGCGCCGTCGCTGCCTAGAACGTTCGGACGAGAAGTGTTTGGTTCGCGGTGGCGCGTCGTTCCTACGGCGACGCGTCACCTCGACGGATGCAATCGACGAAGTGGTCGTTGACCATGCCGGTGGCTTGCATGAAGGCGTAGCAAATGGTGGAGCCGACGAAGCGGAAACCGCGTTTCTTCAAATCCTTGCTCATCGCGTCCGATTCGGGGGTGAGTGCAGGCAATCGCTGCCCCGCCTTCCAGCGGTTGATTTTTGGCTTTCCGCCGACGAACTGCCATATGTAGCGATTGAAGCTGCCAAATTCTTTTTGCAGATCGAGAAATGCCCGCGCATTCGAAATCGTCGACGCAATTTTCAGCTTGTTGCGAACGATTCCGGCATCAGCCATCAGCGAACGAACCTTCTTGGCGTCATAGCGGGCAATCTTCGCCGCATCGAATCGGTCAAATGCGCGGCGGTAGTTCTCGCGCTTATTCAAAATCGTTTCCCAGCTCAAACCAGCTTGCGCGCTCTCTAAAATCAGAAACTCAAAGAGCACCCGGTCGTCGTGCACCGGCACACCCCACTCTTTATCGTGGTACTCGATCATTAGTGGGCTTGTTGCCCAATGGCAGCGTCGGTTTGCAGTGCTTTTCTTTGGTGTCATCGGATTGGGCGTGATCAGCCGCATAATTCGGGCGCACGCGATCGAAGTATAGCTGATTGGAGCAGAAGTGAAGCGAGGGCTGCCCGGATTTCCAAGCAGCCCCGATCAGAGTTCTACTGGTTGGAGATCGTAGCTGTGGTGCCGTCGAACTTCGTGATCGTCACGCTGAACGGTTCGTTGTACGACCTAGCCCGGTCCTGCAGCACACTCAGGGCGACCTGCTCCCCTAATAGAATCGAATAGAGAGTAGAGCTCCGGAAGTGGATTCCCGCGTGAATGCCGTGACCAAACGAAACATTGAACGCCAGCTTGCTCAGCTCTCCGTTGATCGTAAGGCTGTTGGCATCCGGGCCCGTGTAAATGTTGAGAGAACGCCCGTTCGTGCTCGGCACATATACGTCCCGTCCCGCAGCTGTGAGCAGCGGTCGGATATCCTGGTTGCAGTCGAAAAAGAATTTGAGCGCTGTAATACAGGCACCGCCAACTGTCCCGTGGCCGGTTGGGTAGCACGGGTGAGTCGGAGAGCCTTCCGGAAACGCCTGCGGCAGCAAGTAGCTTCCGTAGATCCTGTTCGTTTTCCGGACGGCCTGAGAATTCAGGACATCTTGGTGTAGAGCTGCGGCTGCCTGAGGGCCTCTCGAAAAGTTGTTATTGGAATTGCCGAGCCTCACCTGCACCAGAGCTCCATATTCTTCCGGCCTCATACGCAGATCTACAATCCATTTGTGAAACCAAGCCGCTTTCAGCGCCCGCGTGGCCATTTCGGCCAATGTTCCCGCAGCGTCCGGTCCACCGAGCGTCCCGAAAGCCTTTTGAGTTTGCGAGCCGATATATGGGTTGCCGGGGTTAGGTGGCGTATTGATCTGCGACATAACAAGATAAGCGATAAAGTACGCCTGGTACAGGACGTCCACGTGTGTATACGCGGCGAGGTCCCGACCATCCCGGATGTAACGGAGCGTCGGATCCACCGCCAGCGTGCCCACGGAGTTCCCGCCATTTTGAATGCTTTGATAGACGGAAGGATCGGTCATAAAGTCGCTGCCGCCACCGCCCACAGGAAGAAATGTTTGTAGCAATTGAGAGATCGGCTGCACCCCGAGCGCGGTCGGCTGCACCATGAATTGTGAAAGATAGGGGCCCGACACGTTGCCGTCGCCCGGGTACACCTGTCCGCGAAATAAATTCTGCGTCGTGACGGGAGCCGGGTACTCGTTATTCGAGTTGCTGTTGATGTACGAAAGCTCGTTCATGTCACCCACAGCCTGAGCGGCCAGGGAGTTAGACCCATATTGCGTGAACGCCACATCGCGCAGCAGCGCAGCCCAATAGTGTTCCACTTGCTCGGCTGCTGTCTGCGCACTTGCGACGCTGGGATTGGGCGGGATCACCGCAGCGTGCGAATCGACGCCTTCCAAATCGAAAGCGAGGCAGCCTTGAGGCCCGTTCAACTTCGAGTTGGGACCCCCTCCCGGCGTCCCGACAACGATGTTTTGAAAGGCGGAAAAGGATCCGGTCGCGAGCGCATTCCTCAGGCTAGACCAGGATCTCGCATTTGGCAGGCCCAGCGAATCGTGCAAGAGTGCTTTGCTGTACATGGCGCTGAAATCTGTGAACTCAGCGATGTCTCCATTGTCGGGCTGTACGCCGACGTTGATGTCCTCGGCCTGTGCAGCGTTTACGCGATAATTGCTGCACGCCGAGGCACGAATTCCAGAGCCGTAGCCCACAACGGACGCATCGGCCACCGCATGCTTTCCGCCGAGTAGCGGTTTCAGCATGATCGAGCTGGCTGTCGCCGCCACTGCAGCCGCTCCGCCGACTTTGCCGAGAAATAAACGCCGGCTGGGGTTCCTGGGTTCATGAGTAGCGGCGGATGGTCGGTCTGTTCCGCTTTTGGTTGAGCGACCGCTGCCGTCCTTTGACGGGTCGTCAAGAACAACGCCTACAGGCACACCTCTACCGTTCTTTCCCATGGACACACCTCTCCTGGAGCGCAGGTTGACTGGGGCTTGCTAGGAATTTGTCAAAAGTAATCGACGTCGCCGTTCGGACCGTTGTGCTGGGGGAGAAGCAGCGGTCGAAAGCGGAATCAAGGTCTGGTTCCGCCGGAATCAGCAAACGACATCGGACATCACCCGAAAAAACTGGAAGGTTTCTAACTCTTACAATGCCGGTCTGTCAACTCAGAAAATCAGAAATTTTGGTAAACAGACGAGGTCATCCCAGGCGGGGATTTGTCCTAAATCATGCAGGGAGAAGAAATTGCGAAGTACGGAGGCGAGTAGCGCTCGCGAACCGGAATCTGCCGGCTCGCGAGTCGCATGCGGTCAACTCTTTAGGGATTGCGCCTAGGAAATGTGGCGCTCGAGGACCTTTACAATCTGCTCTTTCGGCACGGCGCCGACGATCTGCTCGGCCACCTGTCCGCCCTTAAACACGAGGAGGGTAGGAATACCGCGAATATTGAATTTTCCCGCGGCATTAATATTCTCATCCACGTTGAGCTTTACTACCTTCAGCTTGCCGGCATTTTCGCGGGCGATCTCCTCGACCGTCGGCGAAAGCATGTGGCACGGGCGGCACCAATCCGCCCAAAAGTCGACCATGACGGGCTGCGTCTTGCTCGCCTCAATCACGTCGGCTTGAAAGTTTGCATCATTAACTGCCTGGATGTTGTCTGCCATTTTCTTCCCTTGAGCGCACGCCATCACACTGCGATAGCATTCACGCTAATGCCTATTAGATGTGCTAATTCCCCGCGGGATTCTGGAACGCTTTGCCGCCTCGTATAGAGTGACATAAGCCGCGGCCGAAGCCTTCCAGGAGAAGTCTTTGGCCATTCCGTTCGCCTGGATAGTACGCCAAATTTTCGGGTCTTTGTAGGCTTTTACCGCCCCTCCGACACCCTGCAGCAGCGCCCGCCCTTCATACTCGTCGAACTTGAACCCTGTACCGTGGCCCGTTTTTGGATCGTAATACTGCACCGTGTCATCCAGCCCGCCAGTGGCACGCACGACCGGGACGGTTCCATATCGCAATCCATACAACTGGGTAAGGCCGCAAGGCTCGTAGCGCGACGGGATCAGGAGCATATCCGCGCCGGCAATGATCTTATGGGAGAGCGCGTCGTCGTAACCGATTTTCACCGCCGCTTTGGCCGGGAAGCTTTCGGCCAGCGCGCGGAAAAACCCCTCATAATCCGGCTGGCCCGAGCCCAGCGCGACGATCGCCAGGTTCTCTTTCATCAAATCGTTCGCCACTTGGGCGATCAGGTCGAAACCCTTCTGATTCACGAACCGCGAAACGATTCCGATCAGCGGGCGATCCATGTTCTCAGCGGGCAGCCCGGCGGTTTCCAGCAGATTTTTCTTGCAGGCTTTCTTGCCATCAAGATTGTGAATCGAATAGTTCTGCGCGATGAAGGTATCCGCCTCGGGGCTCCAGATCGAATAATCCGCTCCGTTCAGTATGCCCACCAGACGGTCCGCCCGATTGAGGATCACGCCGTCGAGATTCGCGCCGTATTCAGGTGTCTGAATCTCCTTTGCGTAGCGGCGGCTCACCGTAGTCAAGTAATCCGCAAACTCGATGCCGCCCTTCAGGTAGTTCACGCCGCCGAAAAATTCCAGCCCGTCGATCGAGAACAGCTGGTCAGGAAGACCGATTCGCCGCATCACCGTGGACGGGAAAAGTCCCTGATAGACCACATTGTGGATCGTGAACACGACGGGCAGCGAGCGCACATTCGGATCGTTCGCGTATTGCGTTCTCAACAGCACCGGAACGAGAGCCGATTGCCAATCGTGGCAATGCAGCACGTCGGGCAGCCACACCCGTTTCGTGAACTCGATCGCAGCGCGCGAAAATTCCGCGAAACGCTCGGCATTGTCCCCGTAGTCGCCGTTGTGAGCGCCGTAAACTCCTTCGCGGTCGAAATATTCCGGATCGTCGAGAAAGTAGTAACGCACTCCCGCCACCGGCGCGGCTTCCGCTAGAGCGGGAAATCGCAGCGTATCGCCCTGCGGAATCGTCAGGCTGGAAATAATTTTCGACGTGATTTTGTTGCCGCGATAGCGCGGAAGAAAAACGGCTACATCGTGGCCCATCTCCGAGAGTGCTTTCGGAAGCCCTTCGACCACGTCCGCCAAGCCGCCCGTTTTCGAATACGGAAGGCCCTCGGAGGCAACGAACAGGATTTTCATCGAGCTTTCATCGTCCTAAAAAAACGGTAACGGAACCACTCAGCTTCGTCAAGCACGCCGCCCGCGCGATTTCCCGTCGATTATTGCTACACTCGCCGCACGATGGCACGACAGCAAATGGGTCAGCACTTCTTGCGCGATCTCGGCTGGCGAAAACGAATCCTCGCTACGCTGCCCCGCGATAACAACGACACATGGATCGAAATCGGCGCCGGGCATGGAGAGATGACGGAATTGCTGGCGGCGAATGGCCGCCGCGTAGTAGCAATTGAAGGCGATCCAAAACTGACCGAGGGCCTGCGAGAGAAAATTGCGTCAAGCTCCGCCGGCTGGAACTCAGTGACCGTGGTTGCCGGCGACGTGCTCGAGCAAGACTTTCGAGCGTTGGCGGGGGGCCAGCGGTTCCGCGTCTATGGCAACCTTCCCTACTACATTACATCGCCAATTTTGCATCGTCTCTTCGACTATGCCGGCCAGATCGATTCGATTCATATCGTCATTCAACTCGAAGTCGCAGAACGAATCGTCGCTCAACCCGGCCGCCGCGAATATGGATATCTGTCAGCCGCCTGCCAGTTTTACACCAAACCGAAAATCGCCCTGCGCCTTCCGCCCGGCGCATTTAGTCCCCCGCCCAAAGTGAAGTCAGCCCTGGTCGAAATGAATCTTCCCGGCGAGCGAGCGCGACTAAACATCGGTGACGCGAGGAACGAAACGCGCTTCTTGGAATTTGTGCAGTCTTGTTTCAGCCAGAAGCGCAAAACGCTGCGCAACAATTTGCGGGCGGATTCTTCAGAAGAGCAGATTCACTCCGCACTCACAGCCGCAGGATTGCGCGCCGATGTGCGAGCAGAACAGCTCACGTTGACACAGTTCGCGGAGATCTTTCGGCAACTCAAATTACTCTGAACTAGCAAATTTAAGCGGCATCCTACGAATCTTCGACAATGGCCATCAGCCGATCCGGAAAATCAGTCATCACTCCATCAGCTCCCGCGGCAATCACACGGCGCATTTCATCGGCGTCATCCACCGTCCACGTAGCTACGAGCAGATCCGCCCGATGCGCCTCCGCAATCAACTCACTCGTGATCAGTGAATTTCGCGGGCACAATTGCCGCGCCCCTATATCCAGCGCTTTCTTCACCGCATCTGTCTGGCCGCCCTCTTCGATCAATAACCCCGTCATGATCGAAGCATCCAGCTTCCGCACACTCTCAATCGTCCCCGGATCAAAGGAAATCACGATCGTCCGCGCCGCGTCCTGCTCTTTCTGCAATGCTCCCACCAGCGCGTGATGCATCCCCCAAGCCGCTTCATATTTCACTTCGAGATAAAACACCACATCCCGCGTTCGCCCGAATTCGAGAATATCTTCGAGCGTCGGCAAACGCTGCCCCATATATTGACGGTCGTACCAAAGTCCGTTATCGAGCCGCCGCAGTTCCGCCAGGGTGAAGTCGGACACTTTCCCGCGACCGTTCGTGGTCCGCTCGAGCGTCGCATCGTGAATCGCCACAAACCGGGCATCCCGAGTCAGGTGAAGATCAGTCTCAATGAACACCACGCCTAATTCCGCCGCCCGCTCAAAGGCTGCCATCGTGTTCTCGGGAGCGTGCCCCGACGCCCCTCGATGCGCTATCACCCAAGGTTTTCGCATGGAAGAGTCATCGTATCAGACGGCTTCGCGCTATTGACCGACTCCGACAACGACGGTTGCTGGGATTGCAACCGCAGAGTTCGCGAAATGCAGTACTAATACCTATTACCATTACTGCCCTCGCAGACCGTACCGGCGGAGAAACCCTTCGCAGTAAAGGCAATCTTTTCGACAATTACGGCAACTGGTGGAGAGACCGGGCGCAATTCTTGCGCCTATCCTCGCCATTGGCGTCAACGCCCGCGGCCTAAGCGCTTGTCCCTCAATGGGATGGGCCGGCAAGCTGGGTCGAATCGACCCCCGGCATATTGGTGGTTCGATTGCCGAGTACTAATGCCGCTCAGAGGCGCGACTTGGGAGTCGTGAACTTGAAAACCGCTCGCTCAACCTACGTGCTCCGCGGAAGAATCCGCCGGACGCAAATCGGCATCTCTGCCTAGCATGAGCTCAAAAACCACTCCAACTCCTGAACCCATCATGGCCACGAACTCGGCCCCCCCAGGCTTCGATCCCGCCAAGGATCTGCCGAAGGGATTCATCGAGTTCCTAGTCCCTCTCCATGAACAATTTACCCCCCGGCAACGCACCCTGATTGAAAAACGCGATCAGGCCTTGGAAGCGTCCCTGCGAGGTCACCTGCCGGATTACCTGCCGCCTTCCGCCGCGACCAAGGAAGACTGGCGCATCGAACTCCCAGCCTGGTGCCAGGATCAACGGAATCAAATGACCGGCCCCGCCGACGACGGCGAGCTTGTCGTGAAAATGCTTAACTCCGGCGCGCCCGGTGTCATGCTCGATCTCGAAGACTCGATGGCCAACTCCTGGCAGCACCTGATGTTGGGTATCGCCAACATGCTCTCTGCGCTACGCGGCCATTTAGCCTACGACGACCGCAAGCGCGGCCGCACCGTCACCATCCAACCAAGCAGTGTCGTCGTTTCACTTCGCCCTCGCGGCTTGCATCTGCATCAAGCCGGCGTGCTGAAAGACGAAATCATTCCTGCGTCGCTCTTCGACGTAGCGATGATCGCCTATCAACTCGACGCCTCCGAGCTGAAACATCCGCTCACCTTCTACATTCCGAAATCCGAATCAGCTGAAGAGGCCCTATGGTGGCGCGATCTCTTCCAGGCGATCGCAAAAGCAAAGGGCTGGGCCAAGGACGCGATTAAATGTATGGCGCTCGTCGAAGCGCATCCTCTCGCGTATCAGATGGAAGAATTCGCCTACAATCTCCGCGACCACATCCTGGCGCTCAATCTGGGCCGTTGGGATTACATGGCCAGCCTCATCCATTTCAATTTCGAAAATCCCGAGTGGGTTCTGCCCGACCGCAACACGATTCCGCACGACGTTGCATTCTTCCAGAATTTCCGTCTGCTCATGCCCGAGCTTTGCCACAAACACGGCCTGCTCGCCATCGGCGGCATGACTGCTCTGTTTCCCAGCCGCGAAGACAAGGAACTGAATGAACGGGCTCTCACCGTCCTCGCTCAAGACAAAAAGAATGAAGCCGTAGCGCTGATGGATGGCGCGTGGACCGGCCACCCCGACCAGAATCAAATCGCCGTGGATCAGTTCCCTTTCCCGAATCAACTCTCGGCCCGCCCCAAGAATGCCGACACACACGTTAACCTGCGTCCGCTTCCCAAGGGCGTCGGCAAGCAAACCGTCGCCGGCACGCGCGCAGCCGTGCGCACCGTGATTCGGTATCGCAACGGCGTCTTAAGCGGCCGCGGCGCAAGCCTCCTCGACGGCTATATGGAAGATCTCGCCACGGACCGGATTTACCGCCTGATGATCGCGCAGCGCATCAAGCATCGCGACAAGGTGAAAATCGTCGACGAAAATGGCACCGCAGTGCCCCACACTCCCGAGTTCGTCAGCCAGCTGTTCGACGAAGAACTACAGCGCATTTTGAAGGAGCTGCCGGCCGGCACCCCCGCGGAAACTACGGAGAGATTCCGCCGCGCTCGTATCCTCAGCGAAAGATTGATTGTCAACGGAGAGTTTAATCCTGTATAAGGACGCCAAATTGCATGAGCTTTGATGAAGTAAGGCTTCGGCGAAACGGCAGCAGCGTCATCCAGGCGATGCTGAAACGTTTGGCAGAAGAAGAAGGACGAGAAGAAGTACAGGAAGAAAGACAAGAAGAAGAAATACCACTTGGACTGAACACGGTGCGAACCGTACCTGTCGAAACTGCGAAGCCGCTAGTCAAAGCGGCCTTGTACTGAGGGCGTGACTCGACGGCAGCGACCCAAGACTGCGAGGGGACGTGGCGCTGTTCGTTGTTTTGGTTGTGGGGGTGGTCGTCGCGCAGACGTGGATGGATTGGCGCGACGCAAAACGGAATTTTGCAGTTCCAGAATGGGCGAAGGGTGTTGCGCTGGCGGGAATCGTTGGCGTGGCACTTACGACAGCGATGTCGTTCGCCTCAGTCTGGCTCCAGGATTATTCCGGTCAGTGGGTAGGAGCAGGCTCTCGCTTATTCTGGCCTGAGCTCGGCTTGGTTCTCTGCGCGATGGGCATCATCGTAGCCGCCGTGCAAAAGAAACGCATGCGCCTAATGCTACTGATGATGGGCTTGCTAGTAGAAGCTTTCTGGCTAGGTCTCACCCTGTCGTAAGCAGCCGCGACCGTTCTGTTGTTGGTCGCGCCTTAGGTTTTGCATTCGTACGCACGACGACGCCTTCCTAGTCGTGGGCTTTTTCCATTCAGCCCCTCGAATTACGTGCCTCGACCTTCTCCTGTCGTCCTATTTTCTCTTGCCTCTGTGCCTCAGTGTCTCTGTGGCCGCCTTGTTTCCTTCTAGCCACCAATTGCCCATCTCTGCTATCCCGCCACCCGTAGAACAGCTATACTCATCAGGGCCAACGTCTCCTCCTGGCAGG
>Ga0210384_10007317_pt1 | contig 11661 bp, 10 predicted proteins | sample IncBWH2MmetaG_FD_160574 | JGI IMG/M metagenome (GOLD analysis project Ga0210384, IMG submission 160574) | Forest soil microbial communities from Barre Woods Harvard Forest LTER site, Petersham, Massachusetts, United States - Inc-BW-H-2-M | ecosystem: Environmental > Terrestrial > Soil >...
TTACATGCCCGAGAACTTCACTTCGATCCGCCGGCTAGCAAACCTCATTGACCGATTGCTGGCTGGCCGTAACGTTAGCGTGTGAGCGGGGCCAGAGGACGGCAAAGCGATGCGAATTCTTGTCACGGGAATGGCGTGGGTGACTGCGCTCGGTGACGACCTCGAGTCTGTCTGGCAGGCGCTGCTGGCCGGGCGGTCGGGATTGAGGCCGGTACCTTTCTCCGGCCGCCTGCGCAATCAACTCGCCGCGCCGGCGATGGCCGGGGATGAATCGCCTTCGGAGCGGCTGGTGAGAATGGCTTGCCAGACAATCCAGCGGGCGCTTCAAGCTGCCGGACATGAGCCGGAGGATCCGGGTGTCCAGTTGGTGTTCGGCACCAGCCTGGGGACGTTCCTGGACGATGAGATATCGCGCCGTTCCCTGTCTGGCTGGGCTCAGGCAGTGGCGCGGAAACTAGGCAGCCCTTCAGCTCCAATCGTGGTCTCAACGGCATGCTCATCGGGCGCCGACGCCATCATGATCGGGGCAGAGTTGATCCGCTCCGGCGCCACAAAGTGTTGCGTTTGTGGCGGAGCGGACGTACTGACAGATAGTAAGCGGCTTGGTCACTCGGCCCTAGGCACGATGTCACCTACTCAATTGCGCGCTTTCGATATTCGGCACGACGGCACGCTGTTGGGCGAAGGCGCCGGATGCATGGTTCTTGAACATGAGACGTCAGGGCAAAACGTACAGGCCATTTACCGGGGCGGGGGCTCCGCGAACGATGCTACCGGAATGACAATCGCTGATATGACGGGGCTCTCCGCGGGATACGCAATGAGACGATCTTTCGCAGATGCTGACGTGCCGTCTTCCGCCATTGGATTGATCAACGCTCACGGTTCGGGAACACCGATGAGCGATACGACGGAATGCGCCGCGTTCGCAAGCGTATTTCCTGAATCAATTCGGCCGGTAGTATTCGCGACGAAGGGCAACTTTGGACACACCCTGGGAGCCACAGGGGCGATCGAGGCAATTGCGTTGGTGTTGGCGATGAACGCCGGGCGGGTTCCACCGATATACGGCCTGGAGCAACCTGTACAGGGGTTTTCGCTGCCGCTGGCGGCTTCCAAGTCCTTCTCTTGCGACGCACGCATCGGTTTGAGCCTTACTCTCGGATTCGGAGGCTTTGACACCAGCTTGATCTTCGAGGCGGTGTCGTGACCGCATGGAGCAGTTTGGCGGTTGCAGCAACTGGTGAAGCCGACGTGCCACGGCTCGAACGGTTCGAGCCGCGAACCCGCGCAACGGTGCGCTATGCCGATCCAGCTGCGTGGATCACAGCCACGGCAGTCGCAAACGCCCTATCGGTATCCGGGGTCTTGCGGTCAGCATCCTCGCACGAAATTGGAATGGTCGTAGTGAGTGACGATGGGCCAGCTGCATCCATGGCGGAGATAAATGCAGCGACGTCCAGCGGCTTCAGTTCGCCTCTGCGTTATGCCGCTTCGAATCCGGGATCGCTGGTGGGTGTGTCATGTATCGCGTTCGGACTCAGAGGACCAACAATCAATCTCACCATGCTTCCTGCTGACGGAATTTCGGTGGCGCTGAGGTTATGCGAGGGGTGGCTGAACCGGGGCGTGGCGCGATGGATGGTGGTCGCGACGTTCAGCGTGAATCGTCTCGAAGGCAAGTGCAGCCGCGCGCTGCTGCTGGGATGTCAAAATCTGATCGGAGGCGTCGGAAAACCATTGACGCAATCGGCTGCGGATTGGCTTGTGTCGCCCGGCATGGAATAGACAATTCGTGAAGCGTTTTCTCTCGACGAATCTCCTCGATTCCTTCGTGCAGCGGACTTCCGAAGCGATGTCGGACCGCCGTCCATGTTCCTCGCCTTGCTGCGAATTTCTCGGCAGAGCATGGCAGCAGCTGGGGCTTCGTCCGGGAGATATCGTCCTGCTGTGCTTGCCAAACGGTAGGGATCTGCTCAATCAGTTCTTTGGCGTACTCATGGCCGGCGGAGTTCCGGCGCTCGTGGCGCCGTTGACGCCAGTCGCGCGCTTGCGCGAAATCGCGCTAGTCATGGGCGCGCGGGCGATCGGAGCGTTTCGGTTGCCAGCCGGCGAGCTCGGCGCTTCGGCGCACGAAGTTATAGGCCCGATACAGGTTGCCATGCTTCCACCGACGCCAGAGCCGTCGGCCGCACCCGGAGAAGCGATTGTACTAACCTCCGGGACATCGGGCTTTGCCAGTGGCTGTGTCTTTGATTTTGAAGCGCTTTTGCTCAACGGGAAGCGGCACGCCGAGTCTATAGGCCAGCGCAAGGAGGATGTCGTGCTCGTCAGCCTCCCTCTACACTTTTCGTTCGCCCTCGTCGCTCAAGCGCTGGCGTCGCTGGTATGCGGGAACCGATTAGTCATCAGCGGACCGCCATTCAATCTGTCCTTATACTCAAGAACATTGCATGAATACGGCGTAACGATTTCATCGCTGACTCCGGTACTGATCCGGTCACTGCTGCACGCTGACGTAAACTTCCTCAGCGAGTTGCGAGTATTGACTGTCGGTGGCGATGCGTTGGAACCCGACCTAGTCGCTCGTCTCGTTGAATATCGGCGAGGTGCAGACTTGTATCTCACTTACGGCTTAACGCAGGCCGGGCCTCGCGTGTCGACGCTGGCGGCTCACGCCGAAACTTCTCGTCGCTACGGCTCTGTGGGCCGTCCTATCGAAGGCACCGCGACTTTCCTCCGGCCGACGGCCGATGGAAGCGGACGAAAGCAGCTTTACGTGACGTCGGAAAGTGTTATGAAGCGGCCTGTTGGCCGCGTGGACGGGCGGCTGTATCACGGTCTGGTTGGGCCTCAAACCATCGCCACCGGCGACGCTTTTGAACAGGACGAACAGGGCTACCTCTTCTTCAAGGGGCGGCTGTGCGATTTTATCAGCCGCGACGGCGTGAAGATCAGCTTGGCTGGAGTGCGCCGCGCGGCTAGACAGCTTTCGCACGTCCTCAGCGCGAAAACGACAGTCATCCAGTATGAGGATGGGAGCGAGGACTTCGATCTCGAGCTAGGTCTTGATTCTTGCGCGAACCCGGCCATGGACGCGCGCGAAATGTTGCGCGGACTCCTGAGCCGCGGCGAGATGCCTCGAAGCATACACGTCGAGTCGACGAACGGAATAGAAGCACACCCGTATAAATGAACTTCGACAGCAAAGCCCTAGCCGACTCACAGGAGGTGGGTACCCAATTGGCAGGGAGCAGCCGCGCAAGCTTGCGCAGATACCTGGCCACTTCTCAAGGAGTGTTGGCGCGTCTTGTGCGCAGCGGATACCGCGCGGTTTATTCGTTCAGCGTGCCGGCACCTTTGGTACTGGTGAAGCCGCTGCTTGGGTTGTTTCTCGCTATGCGCGGAAGCTGGCACTTTTTCTTGCGGGTTTTCGTTTGCGAGCCGCTGTTAAAGGCCTATTGCAAGGAATACGGGAAGCGCTTGCACACCGATTGCTACGTTCACTGGATCCAGGGTAAAGGGGACATTGTTCTCGGCAACGACGTCACACTGGATGGCAAGGTCTCGATCACCTTTGCGGTGCGGTTTGCCGACCACCCGTTGCTGAAAATTGGTGACGGTACCAAAATCGGCCACAACTGTGACTTCCGAATTGGCAAGTGCATCTCGTTGGGGCGCAATTGTAACCTGTCCAGCGGCACTGTCATTATGGACTCCAACGGCCATCCTGCCGATCCGAAGTCGCGATGGGCGTGGCTCCCGCCAGATCCTGATGACGTGCGTCCCGTGATCATCGGAGACGGTGTGTGGATCGGTTTGCGATGCATCATTTTCCCAGGCGTTAGGATCGGTGAAGGCAGCATCGTTTCGGCTGGCTCCATAGTTCGTACACATGTGCCTCCTTACAGCGTTGTGGCCGGTAACCCAGCCAAAGTCATGTTCCGACTGAAGAAACCATCTGCCGCGGCGGCGATCCCGCGCGAGAAGGAGGTCGGTCATGAGCCTGTCAAAAAGCCCTACTAGCCAGCAGGAAGTCGATCGCGAAGCCAGGATTTGCGCGGAATTGGTAGGGCGCTCGCTCGGTGCCTACCTCAAAACCGTCGGGCTTGTTTCTGAAGCATATCTCGCGCAGGTCCTGGTGGCACTCTGGGACAGCGGTGTTTACGAATACGTTCGCGAGCACGGCCGCGCCGAGATCGACATTGTCTCCAAGGAATTAAATCTCGATCCTGAAGTCCTGCGGTCGCTGATCGAATACCTGGTGGGTTGGGGTATTCTGGCTCCGGAAGGGAGATCGTTTGTTCTGAGCGCGAAGGGGCGTTCCTATTGGAACTACATCACTCGGGGGGTGCTGACGGCGCATCTGGCGGGTTATAACCAGTTGTTGACCCACCTGGGACCCCTTTTAAGAAAAGAGATCGACCTGAACGACGCTCGCCTGGATCGTTCCGGCAGGCTGGTTGCGTCGGGTTCCGGATTTGCGCTTTTAGGCAGCGGAACGATTCCGTGGATTCTGAAGCTGATCAAACAGATTGGCGGCACCTATATAATGGACATCGGCTGCGGCGCTGGTGACTTTCTCATACAGTTGGCTTTGCGATGGCCGAATGGTGCGGGCATCGGCATCGACATGAACGCCGAAGCAATCACTGAAGCGCAGGCTAACGCTGCCCGGTGCTCTGTTTCCGACCGTTTGACGTTTCGCCACGCCAAGCTATCTGCCGAGCCTATATCTCTCAGCCGAGAAGTTCTTGAAAAGGTAGACACGTTGACGGCCATGTATCTCCTGCACGAATTCGCCGGCCGCGGCGGAGCAGAGGCGATCGTTGCAGCCATCGCACAATTACGCAAACAGTTTCCCGCGCGCAAGCTGCTGATGCTCGAAGGGGAGCGCGCCGATCCGGCGGCGCTTTTCGCAACTCCCCCGCGCACGTTCGCCCAGTTGGACTATTCCTTCATCCATCCGCTGTCCCGCCAAGGGCCACTGCGGACAGCGTCGGAGTGGAAAGAGATCATCAAGTCCGCCGGAGGGACCTTGATTGACCGCATCCCCGGATTTGGACAGGTTCCTGGGTGGATTTCGCTATACATTATCGCCCTGCAATAAACGGCGCGCCTGGCGTCCTTGAAATTCCGCACGTACGGAATGGAGCCCGTCTGCTGGTGGAGTGTTTGTATCGCCACGGAGTGCGCCATATTTGGGGAATGCCTGGATCGCACTCAACATACCTTTATGACGCCATTTACCAGCACGGTGGCATAGAGACGATTCTATGCCGGAACGAACAGGCCGGCACCTTCATGGCCGATGGATATGCGCGGTCGACGGGGCGGCCCGGAATCGTCTGCACGACGGCGGGGCCGGGCGCGACCAATGCACTCACCGGGATCGCCGAGGCTTTTTCGGATTCCGTTCCCGTGTTGCTCATCGCCGGGCAGGTGAATCACGACCGCATTCATGAGTCGTGCGGGCGTTATCACGAAATCGATCTCGAGAAAATCTTCAGGCCCTGCGTGCGCTTTGCTGGCACAGTAATGAAGACCGATCAAATTCCGGCAATGACGGACGCCGCTTTCGACGCGATGGTTGCGGCGAGACCTGGTCCTGCAGCGATCATGTTTCCGCAGGACTTGATGGCGCTGCCTGCCGACACCGCTGCCTGCGCTACGCCCGCCGAATTGCGCCGCCGCGCCCCAAGCAGCAATCTGATTCGCCGCGCCATTGAGCGAATTCGTCAGAGCCAGCGCCCAGTGATTCTTGCCGGAGGAGGCGCTGTCTGGTCCGGCGCTGCCCAAGAGGTGGAACAACTCGCGCAACGGCTGGGTTGCCCGGTGGTCACGACCCTGAACGGGAAGGGAATTCTTGACGAGCGCAATCCGCTGTCCTTGGGCCATGGCCGCACCCGCCGCGCAAGGATGGCCCTGTCCCGGGCGGATCTGATGATTGCAGTTGGTTGCCGATTCACGGAGGTATTTACCGCATCGGGGACGATTCCCATTCCGAAATCATTGATCCAGATCGATATTGATCGAAAACAAATTGGGATCAACTATCCGGCCGAAGTGGGGATCGTGGGTGACGCGCGGACTGTTTTGCGGGCCCTCATCCCCAAACTCGTCATTCAGGAGACCGCGTGGCGCGATATTTGGCGGCACGCGCGCCGTGCGCCGCAGTTGAAGCCCCAGTGGCTTATCGACACTCTCCGCGCTCAGCTTCCCGAAGAGTCAGTCGTTTTTGCCGATGCCAGCGAGATGGGTCTTCGCATCCAGTTGGATTTTCCCTCGTACGCTCCGCGAACGCTTTTCTACCCATCGAACTACGCTACCCTCGGATGGGGTTTTCCGGCGTCTCTTGGCGGCGCGATCGGCCAACCCGATCGCTGGACGGCCTGCGTATGCGGTGATGGCGGATTCCTTATGGCTGCGCAGGAACTGGCAACCGCCGTCCGCTACCGCTTGCGGGTGATCACCGTGATTCACAATGACTCGAGTTACGGAGCCATTAAAGCAATTCAGCAGCGCAAGCACAATTGTCACTACATTGACACGGACCTGAACAATCCCGATTTCATCAAACTGGGCGAGTCATTCGGTGTGCCCTCGTGCCGAGCAGAGAATGCCGAGGAGCTCGTAACCGCACTCCGTAATGCCCTTCGACGCGAAGGCCCCAGTCTCATTGAAGTCCCAGATCAATGGCGGTCGCTGCGCCTGTGAACGAACAGATGAGCGCTGCGAGTACGATCCGTCGCACGGCTCTCATCATTGGGGCCAGCGGTGGCGTGGGCCGGGCCGTTGCGGCCATACTTTCACGTATGGGTTTTTTCTTGGTGCTGGTTGCTCGGGACCCGGAGAAACTGGAACGCACCCATCTCGGATTCGATCCTGACGCAAAGCTAGCGATCGTCCTACCTTGCGACGTGACCGATCGCAGTAAAGTGCAGGCCATGGTCGAGGAGACGCTTCGGCGGCTGGAATTTATCGACATTCTGATCTATGCAGCCGGCGTGAATGTACGCCAAAGGAGCCTTCGATCACTTGATCCCGCGGACTGGGACCAGGTGATCTCGTCGAACCTTACCGGCGCCTATAATGTGCTCCATTTTGTGCTTCCTTCGATGCGCGCGCGGGGAAGCGGGCTTATTATCCAGATTTCTTCTTTATCGGGGCTGCGAGCCAACATCGTGAGCGGCGCCGCTTACTCTGCGGCAAAACATGCTCAATCCGCGCTAGGAATCTGCATTGGTCGCGAGGAACGCGGGCGCGGGATTCGTTCGACTGTCATCTACGCCGGAGAAATTGATACAGAGTTTCTCGATGTCCGTCCTTCCCGCCCGGGGGGATGTGCCGACGAAGGCCGTCGAAAGATCATCCTGCAGCCCGGAGACATCGCTGCCGCGGTTCGATTTCTGGCTGGTTTGCCTCGTACTGTCCATGTTCCCGAACTCGTGATTAAGCCGACGATTGATGATTTTTCGTGAGTGGCCGACGCCTGACAGCGGCCCAATAATCGGGCCAACCACGATCACGCGGCACGGAATGTCTGCGTGCCACCGAATGTCCGCAAATCTGATTCGTAATTCACTGATTTGGGCCCCGGAATACGTCCGGCAGAGATTGCGCAACATTGTGCAGACGGTGCCGCTTGAAAATATATGGGTAATCATGGCGGATCATTACGAACCATTGTGGCAGCGCCCTGGCTTGGAGACTGCGCGAATGCGCGTCGCTTTGTGGCGGTCGAAATGGCCGGCGATTGCGAGGCGCTGTCAACGCGATTCCGTCGGAAGCCCGCCGCAGTACACGTTTTTCTATCCTGAGGAGGAATATCACTCAGCGCTGGTTGAACCCCTGGCTGAGATGGTTCGCGATGGCGTCGCCGATGTCGAGGTTCACCTTCATCATGATGGCGAGGGACGCCAAAACTTCATAGACCGCATCAGCAACTTTTGCGACGTTTTGCATGACCGACATGGTCTATTGCGCGAGCGCAATGGGAAACTGACGTTCGGATTTATCCATGGCAACTGGGCGCTGGACAATTCACGTCATGATGGCCGTTGGTGCGGATTAAATGACGAGATCCAAATTCTCCACAAACTTTGTTGCTATGCCGATTTTACGATGCCGTCTGGCGATTCGACCCAGGCGCGCTTGATCAATACCATCTACTACTGCACTGATGATCCTAATCGGTCCAAATCCTATAATTCTGGAGTGCCCTTAACCTCGGGCGGCAGCATTGCTGGTGATCTACTGATGATTCCCGGGCCCCTCGGACTTCGCTGGAAGGGCCGCTTGCTTCCACGTCTGGAGACCGGCGAACTTGCTTCTAACAATTTGGCAACGCCATATCGAGTAAAACGGTGGGTAGAACTCGCGCCGCGCATCGGGGCCAATTCGTTCATTAAGCTGTATACGCATGGAGCACAGGAGCAGAATTCTGCTGCTCTGCTGAGCGGTGGATTGGAGCTTGCTTTCAATCTCCTGGTGGAAGAGGCAGAGAGGCGCGGCTGTTCATTGTATTTTGTCTCAGCATGGCAGATGTATTTGGCTATCGATGCGCTTCGCCAGTGCCGCAATCCCGTTGCAGCGACAAAGCTTCTGGGCAATGGCCAACCCGCTATTAATGCTACACCCTTGAGGCGATAGCATGGCTATCCATTCGGAATTCCTGCCGGCCCAAGAAAACGTTCAGCTCGGACGGTTTGTGTAAGTTTCCACTTGCGGGTAGGACGCGTGACAGATGGCTCAGTTAGTGCCACAAGCAAAAACAAAGACGCTCAGCGTTGGGATCGTCGGCTGCGGAAAAATCGCTGACGGTCACGTCGAAGAGATTCAAAAGCTGGATTGTGCTCGTGTGATCGCAGTTTGTGACCTCGAGCCGCTCCTGGCCGAGCAACTCGCGGTGCGCTATGCGATTGGCCGCTGGTACACCGATTTTGCCCGCATGCTTTCTGAAAATCCGCTCGACGTAATTCATATTGCTACACCACCAGCCTCACACGTGACGCTCGCACAGAAGGCTGCTGAGGCTGGTTGCCACGTATTTATCGAGAAGCCTTTGGCACTGAACGCAATAGACGGCCGTCGCCTGATCGACTGCATTCAACGGTGCGGCCGAAAGATGACGATCAACTATTGGGGCAATTTCGAAACGCAAGCATTGGCCATGGCCGAGTTTGTGGAGAAAGGTGAACTGGGCGAAGCGGTGCACATCGAGAGTTATTATGGGTACGATTGGGCGGACGGTTTCGGAGTCGTTCTCCTCGCTGATGACCGTCATTGGATTCATCGACTTCCTGGCAAGTTGTTTCAGAACGTTCTCGATCACGCGATTAACAAGGTGACCCCTTTCCTTCCTACGGAACCTATGGAAGTTATTGCGCGCGCCTACCGCCGGGGGCAATCGCGCGAGCACACGAACGGGCTTCTGGATGAACTTCGTGTAATGATACTCGCGGATCGTGTGTCTGCTTATATAACCTTCTGCTCGCATGCGCGGCCCACAGGCCAATTCATGCGCGTGTATGGCACGAAGAATACCATTCACATTGATTACGCCCTGCGCACCATGATGGTCGAAGAAAGACAAACGATACCCAGTGCCCTCGGCCGCTTGCTGCCTCCTTTTAAGTCCAGCTGGCAATCTCTGCGGCAGGCGACCCGCAACGTTCGCGAGTTCGCCGGATCGCGGTCTCACTTCTTTACTGGATTAAAACGACTCCTGGCCCTTTTTTACCGGAGTATCTTGGATGATACGCAAGTTCCGATACCCTACGCGGAAATGTTGCGTGTGTCGGAAATCCTGGATGAAATCTCAAAGCAGGTCTATCGAGTGGAGCCGGGGTGAAGGTCCTGGTTACTGGCGCGGGAGGGTTTCTTGGAACAGCAGTTGTAGAGCGGCTGCTGGCATATGGCTACAAGGACATTCGCTGCAGTGTTCGGCGGCGAACGAATCTGCCCAAACTTAATTTACTCTCCGCGCGCTATGCACCGTCACACCTCGAGTACTGCGTTGGGAATCTGAAATCCCCGCATGACGCAGCCAGTGCGGTAGAGGGCGTGCAGCTCATCTTTCATCTCGCTGCCGGTCTACGGGGAGCTGCCGCTGACCTCTTTCAAGACACCGTAGTAGCTTCGAGGAATCTTTTAGTAGCCACTGGCAGGCGCTCGCCCCTCCGCATTGTCCTGGTGAGTTCATTCGCCGTGTACGGATTGGCCCGCCTCGGTCGCGGTGCTTACGTGAATGAAGAAACTGCGCTTGAGACACATCCTGAATGGCGGGACCCCTACTCGCACGCCAAACTGCGCCAGGAGCAGATGTTCTGGAAATATCATTCTCAGAATGGTTTCGAACTGGTAGTTTTACGCCCTGGAGTAATTTGCGGTCCCGGCGGCACGCATTTGTCCGAGCGCGTTGGTTTGAAGATTGGCGAATGGCATTTGACTTTTGGCGGCAATAACCAGCTTCCGCTGACTTACGTTGAAAACTGCGCGGACGCCGTAGTTTTCGCCGGCACTCACAAGCAAGCCGCGGGACAGGTTTACAACGTCCTTGATGACGGCACCCCAACATGTCGCGAATACCTGCAAGCGTACAAGCGGGAGGTCCGAAACATTCGCTCGATTCCGGTACCCCACTGGGGCCTGCAATTTTTGTCCAGAACACTCGCGAAATATCATAAATACTCGAAGGGGCAGCTGCCTGCGATCTTCACTTCCTACAGGGTGGCAAATCTGTGGGGAGGGAATAGCTTCGACAATTCCAAACTGCACGCGCTCGGGTGGAAACAATTGGTACCAAGCGCCGAAGGTCTTCGTCGGTCGTTCGCGGCATTCCGAGAAGAACTAGAAGCATCTACGCTCAAGAGAACTCCTGCACTTTTCGTGACGGACTCTTCGCAACAAATGCCGCAGCATCGGCAGGAAACTCGTAGCCTTCAGAGTTAACTGTTTATCTGCTCCAATTTGATCCTGCGCTCAAAGAGTGCGGACGCGCGCGGAAACATCTCTCGCGACGCGTGAAGGTATCCCTTCGATGCCAAATCCATACCTTCAGAGGCCAACTACGCGATACTCGGCGGCAAAAAGCAGCTACCCATGACCATGATGACCCTAACCGCCGCTCCTCCAGCTGCACACAACAATACGAAGACAGTTGGGCGCAACTTCATGTTTATGGGCCTGGAAGTCGTGATTACGCTTGTCGTCACGTTGCTGACGACCGTATTCATTGCGCGTCTGATCGGCCCGACCAGGCTTGGATATTTCAATCTGATCTATTGGTTGACGAGCATTACTTGCTCGGTCGGTTCGCTAGGCATTCCACTTTCGACTTTCAAGTATTTGGGCGAATTTCTTGGTGGCGGGAAAAGAGAATTGGCACGCGCAGTTTTTTTTTACAATCTTCGGGCGCAGACGACAATTGCCTTCGCATTGGCCGCCACGGCCATGATTGCGGCACTAATACTCGTCGATCCCAAATATCGCCTCTGTTCAGCTCTGCTGGTGTTGAGCATCGTGCCGAACATGATCACGTTTGTCCCCTCGCAGGCGAACACGGCTGCGGAGAGCTCAATCCACAATACGCGAGGTGCTCTTGTCAGAGCCGTGGTGTACGTCGTCGCGGTAACGTTGAGCTTGCACTATGGATGGGAT
>Ga0210384_10007318_pt1 | contig 11660 bp, 10 predicted proteins | sample IncBWH2MmetaG_FD_160574 | JGI IMG/M metagenome (GOLD analysis project Ga0210384, IMG submission 160574) | Forest soil microbial communities from Barre Woods Harvard Forest LTER site, Petersham, Massachusetts, United States - Inc-BW-H-2-M | ecosystem: Environmental > Terrestrial > Soil >...
CGGTTTTCCATTCTGCAATGTGGCCGCTGTAACGGAGCGAGATTTCCTCCAGCATGCCATCGCTGACCTGGGCCAGGAAAGATCCGAGACGCTCGGCCAGAACGACGTACGGCTGCATTTCCGCGTACTCCTCGTGCGATACCGAGGGCACGTTGACGGCATTCTGAATCACTCCACTCTTCAGGTACTCCTTCACCTGCTGCGCCACCTGAACTCCAACAGCCTCCTGCGCTTCGTGGGTGGAACCCGCGATGTGAGGTGTGAGGATCACGTTGTCGAGCGCGGTCAGGGGCGAGTTCTTCAGCGGTTCTTCCTGAAAAACATCGAGGGCAGCGCCGCCGACGTGACCCTGTTTCAGCGCCTGCGCGAGGGCAACTTCATCGACCAGTTCGCCGCGGGCACAGTTCACGATGCGGATGCCTTTCTTCATCGACTTGATGGTGTCGGCATTGATCATGCCCGAAGTCTGCGGGGTCAGGCCGACATGCAGGGTGAGGTAATCGGCGAGAGCATAGACCTCCTCGATTGGGCACATTCGGATGCTCTGTTCTTTGGCGATCCCGGCAGAGACGAAGGGGTCATGACCAACGATCTCCATGCCAAAGCTGCGGGCGCGCCGCGCTACTTCCATGCCGATCTTTCCCAGGCCGACGACGCCAAGGGTTTTTCCTCGGAGTTCGGTTCCCTGCAGGGATTTCTTTTCCCACTTGCCGGCATGCATCAGGCCATCGGCCCGCGGAATGAAACGCGCCAGACCGAGCATGAGGCCGATGGTCAGTTCGGCGACGGCAACGGCGTTGGCGCCGGGCGTATTCATCACCGCGATGCCCTTGCGGGTGGCAGCGTCGAGGTCGACATTGTCGACGCCCACCCCGGCGCGACCGATGACGCGGAGCTTGGGCGCGTGCTCGAGCAGGGCCGCATCCACCTGCACGGCAGAGCGCACGATCAGGGCATCGGCAGATTCAAGGTGAGCGGTCAGCTTGCCTTCGACCTGATCGGGAAGAACGATCGTCCACCGCGGTTCCTGCAGCAGGGCGATGGCGGAGGCAGAAATTTTCTCAGCGACAACGATTTTCATTTTTCGCGTGGTCTCTGCGTTTCCGTTGTGGCGGAGACTAACGAGCGGCTCCGGCGGTTTCAGTCTGGCGCGCAAAGACTTCCTGGGCGGCTCGTACGGCCGATCCAAAAGCTACGCTCTTGCCGGTCACGTGGGCGAGCACGTGTTCGAGAGCGGCGAGGGCGCCAATCGTATCGAGATAGTCGTAGTAGCCGATGTGCGCCATGCGGAACAGCTTGCCCTTCATCTCGCCCTGCCCGTTGGCCACGACCGCGTTGAAGGTCTCGCGGAACTCCTTCACGATCGCGCCGGAGTCTACGCCTGCGGGCGATTCGATCGCAGTGACGGCGGACGCGGGAGCGGAAGGAGCGAATAGTTTCAGTCCCAAGGCCTGCGCGCCAGCGCGAGTCATCTCGGCCGCGAGTTCAGCGTTGCGAACGAGATCTTCGCGTCCAGCGGCAACGCTGCCATTGCCCAACTGACGAATGTAGTCGAGGGCGGCGCCCAGCGCGGCAAACAGAGAAGTTGCCGGAGTGTAAGCGGATTCGCCTTTAGCCGCCGACTTGCGTTCCTTGCGCAGATCGAAGTAGTAGCGCGGAGATTTCGTGATTTCCATGCGCTGCCAGGCGCGCTCGCTCACGGCGCAATAGGCGAGGCCGGGGGGAATCATCAGAGCCTTCTGCGAGCCACCAACAATGATGTCGGTACCCCAGCCGTCGACGTCGAGATGCGTGGTGCCGAGGCCGGTGATCGCGTCGACTACGAGCAAGGTGCCGTCGCCGGCGGCACGTACCAATTTCGCAATACCCTTTACGTCATGCCGAGCTCCGGTGGAAGTTTCGGTGGCCTGCATGTAGACGGCTCGCACGTCAGGGGTGAGCCGAGAGCGTACTTCGTCGAGGGCGAAGGTTTCGCCGTAAGGCTTGCTGAGGACGTCGACGTTGCAGCCGTAGGCTTTGCCCAGGGCGGTCCAGCGCTCGCCGAATTTGCCGGCGGTGAGGACGAGTATCTTGTCGCCGGGCGAAGTCAGGTTCGAAACACTGGCTTCCATGACGCCGGTACCCGAGCAGGCGAGCACGAGGACGTCGTTCTGCGTGCCGATGAACTGTTTCATGTCGGCCAGCACGCGAGTAAACAGGTTGCGGAAGTCGGCGGTGCGGTGGTGAGCAGTGAAGGAGGCTTCCGCGAATTGAGCTGCAGGAAGCAGTGGCGTCGGGCCGGGAGTGAAGAGGCGGTTTTTGCGGAGCATGGTATGAGTTCCTTGGAAAAACGGATGGTTAGTAGTGTAGCGGAAGCAGCGGCGAAGGCGCACGTTTGGGGACATCGCCAGCAAAGCCGGACTTCGCCCCGCCGGACAGCCGAGGTGGCTGTCCCTACGCGATCTGCGGCAACCGCTATAATTTCCTTCCATGAGCCTGATTGATCAGATTCAAAAAGACCTCGTGAGCGCGATGAAGGCCAAGGACGAGTTGCGCCTCTCCTGCCTGCGAATGGTGAAGACCGCGCTAACCTTGCGGCAGACCGAAAAGATGGGACCCCTCGACGATAAAGAGTCGCAGCAGGTCCTGACCACCCTGATTAAGCAGCGCAAAGAGTCCGTCGAGCAGTTCACCAAGGGCGGCCGGCAGGAGATGGCGGACAAGGAAGCCGCCGAGATCAAGGTGATCGAAGGCTATCTGCCCAAAGCGGCCGGAGAAGAAGAGATTATTGCAAGCGTGAAGGCGACGATCGCGGAAATGGGTGCCCCCACAATGAAAGACATGGGCACTGTGATGAAGAACGCGATGGCCAGGTTTGCCGCCGCCGGAATGCGTGTGGATGGAAAGGTCGTCAGCGATGCGGTGAAGAAGGAATTGGCAGGAAAGTAGTGGCACGAACTGCGTAGGGGCGGACGCCCTCGTCTGCCCAGTCGTGCGCCAGCACGACGGATTTTGACGGGCGGGCCATGACCATGATCACGGAGGCAATTTCATGGTGATCTAATCAACACAGGCCGTCCGAGCTCCGCTCGGTCGGACAGGCGGGGGCGCCTGTCCCGACGTGGACTGTGCCCCTACTTGCTTCTTTGGAGTTCTCGATAGGCCTCGCTCTTGGAGACGCCCATTTCTTTTGCGAGTCTCTTCAAGGCGGCTTTCTCGTCGATCTTTTCTTCGGACATGATCTGGTCGACACGCTGGCGAATGGATACTCGCTCCGCTGCCAGGCTCTGCGTTGGGCCTTCCGCTTTGGCAATCAGCAGCGTGATCTCGCCCTTCACGTCCCCGCGGGATTTCAGGGTTTCGAGAATCCCCGCGGCGGGGCCTCGCAAAAATTCCTCGTGGATCTTCGTGACTTCGCGCGCGATTACAACGTGGCGGTCCGGTCCCAGCACCGCGACAATATCTTCAATACTGTCGAGCAGGCGGTGAGGAGCTTCATAGAAGACCTGGGTGCGCGGCGAAGACCGAATACCTTCCAGCAGAGTGCGCCGCTCTCCTCGCTTTGCGGGTAGGAAGCCGCTGAAGCGGAATGAGTCCGTTGGCAGGCCACTGGCGACTAGAGCAGCAAGAAATGCAGACGCACCGGGGATGGGAACCACTGGCACATGGTGGCGAATCGCCAAGGTGATCAGCCGGAAGCCGGGGTCGGAGATGCCGGGCATTCCCGCATCGGTGACCAGCGCAATCTTCGCCCCCTTTTCGAGATCCATCACCAGTTCGGCGGCTTTCGTCATCTCGTTGTGTTCGTGATAGCTAACCGTGCGGGTCGGAATGCCGTAGTGATCGAGGAGTTTCCGGGTCTGGCGCGTGTCTTCGCAGGCGATGAGGTCCACGCCCCTCAGCACACGTAGCGCCCGCAAAGTGATGTCCTCGAGATTGCCGATGGGGGTTGCGACCAGGTACAGGGCAGGGCCCGGATCGAGCGGTGTGGACTTCGACGCGAGCTCAGAATCCGCGGTCATGGCGGGAAGGATAACACCCAGAACTTCAGCTCTCAGCTGTCAGCTCTCAGCGATCAGCTAAATCGTCCTCTCCGGACGGTACCGAACCGTCATTCGAGCCCCACACGCGGGGAAGCATTGAGAAGCTATCTCATAAATCGGTTTTGAAAGGGCGTGGCTTCAGCCGCGCCGTCCAGAGCCGCATAAAAGTTGGGGCTTTAGCCCCTGAGGAGATGGAAGCTTATACGTTTGGTCCATTATGAGATAGCTTCTGACAACTGATTGCGAAAAACACGCTGATAGCTGAACGCTGACAGCTGAGGGCTCCTGGCTGCAAATTGACGCGACCTGCCGCGTCCTCCTAGAATCTAATCACTCGATAGGGCTAGCGCTTGCAGTCCCACGCGTGGCCCGAGAGTTTCCTCAGAATCTGGAGTTGCATGCCACTTTACGAATACGAGTGCAAGAAGTGCCATCACCGCTTTGAACGTATCCAGAAATTTTCCGATCCCCACGTGAAGAAGTGCCCGGACTGCGGCAGTCCGGTGGAGCAGGTGGTGTCCGCGCCGGCCGTGCAGTTCAAGGGATCGGGCTGGTATGTCACCGACTATGCGAAAAAGTCGGGGTCGGGCGCTTCTTCCTCAAACGGCGAGTCCGCCGGCAAGAAGGAAGACAAGAAGGACGATAAGAAGGAAAGCAAGACCGAAAGCTCGGCCAAGAAGGGTGAGAAGAAAGCCTGAGGCAATCCCTTCCGAGGCGAAGGGCTCGTCGCATTAAGCCAGCGGCCGTTTCGCGTGACCGACGCCGGTACGAGCCGCAACGACAGCGCCAGTCCTCCCGATAGCCCTCCCGTAAGTCGCTGAATACACAGACATCCGCCGACTTGAATCCCATGCACCCTGAGCGCATCTAATTACATGACTAGTTAACTATTGTTAAGACATCTATTTCGGAAAGGGACACACATCATGATTACGGTTCGGCGGAGTGACGAGCGGGGAGGCGGCAACTACGGATGGCTCGACACCAAGCACACCTTCAGCTTCAGTGATTATTGGGATCCGCGCTGGATGGGTTTCCGCTCGCTGCGCGTGATCAACGAAGACTACGTGGCGCCGGCCTCGGGGTTTCCGACCCACCCGCACAGTGACATGGAAATCATCACCTATGTGCTCGAAGGCAAACTGGAGCACAAGGACAGTCTCGGCACCGGGTCGGTGATCCTCCCCGGCGATGGGCAGCGCATGACGGCGGGTCGAGGCATCCGGCACAGCGAGTTCAATCCCTCGAAGAGCGAGAAGGTACACCTCTACCAGATTTGGCTGCTGCCGGAGAAGAAGGGGCTGGAGCCGAGCTATGAGCAGAAGAGTTTTGCGGCCGAGGAAAAGCAGGGAAAGCTGCGGCTAATCGCCTCGCCCGACGCGCAGGATGGATCGGTGAAGATCAACCAGGATGCCCGTCTGTACGTGAGCCTGCTCAAGCCAGGCGAAGAAGTCGCGCATGACTTCGGTAAGAACCGTCACGGTTGGTTGCAGGTTGCCAAGGGCAGCGTCGAAGTGAACGGCAAGTTCCTGACGGCCGGCGACGGAGCGGCGATCAGCGACGAGCAGAAGATCGCGTTCAAGGCTGAGGAGGATAGTGAAGTATTGTTGTTCGATCTGGCATGAGCCAGGCGGCCCGGAGCGAACCGTAACAAATTGAGGATCTGAAACGCGATTCATGTTGAACGAATCGCGTTTCATTTTGGCAGCGTCTGGCCTTCGGCCAGGTTCCACATGACCCGGGCAAACTTCCACGACCCGTCCGGCTGCCGCTTTAGAACTCGGAGAGCCTTCGCACGAAACTTCTTCACATCATCTCCCTTTCCCGACTCGGAGAAGCTGGCGTCGAAGTAATCCCACTCATAGGCAACGCCATCGACAATTTGAAGGTCCTTGATGTCGGGCTTATAGCCAACTATTTTCACCTGCGGATGCTGGGCTTTGTCTCTCTGGTTCGCGGCAAGGATTGCTGCTTTGCCGATAATCGGGGCCGCGTCAGGCTCAAGCAAAACGCCATCGTCGGTAAAGAGGTCTGCCAGGGCCTGGGGTTCGTGCGCCAGGGTCGCGTCGATATCCTGCTGGTGTAGCTTTTCAATCCCGTGCAGAGCGGCCTCATCAGCGGCAACAGTTCGCCGTGCAAAACCCACTGCTGTCAGAAGTACGGCGCATGCAATCGCCACCAGGCTGAACCCCAACTTACGCACGCTGCGCATTTTTCCCTCCGCGGCGGACGTGAAGCATTCTAGACCGGCAATGCTTGTCACGTCCGCAGACGGAGCGGCTTAGTTCTTGGTTTTGGCTGCCTGCTTCTCGCCAACACGCTCGCTGACATTGAACGTCAACTTGCCGGCCTTTTTGTCGGCGTCCACAATCACGTGGTCGCCGTGCAGGACTTCGCCATCGAGGATCTTGAGGGCGAGTGGGTCCTGAATCAGCCGCTGGATCGAGCGCTTCAGCGGACGGGCGCCGTAAGCCGGATCGTAGCCTTCGCGGAGGATCATTTCCTTCGCGGCATCGGTCAACTCGAGCGAAATCTTGCGCTCGGCCAACTGGCGTCGCAGGTCCTCGAGGCGCAGATCCACGATCTTCACGAGCTGTTCTTTGCCCAGCGGACGGAACACGAGGATGTCGTCGACGCGGTTCAGAAATTCAGGCTTGAAGTAGCCCGAAAGTGAGCTAACCACTTCCTTCGAAGCTTTTTCGAAATCCTCTTCGGTGCGCAGGTTTTCTGCCACCAGGAACGACGACCCGATGTTCGAGGTCATGATGATGATGGTGTTCCGGAAATCGACCTCGCGGCCCTGCCCATCGGTCAAGCGGCCATCATCCATGATCTGCAACATGATGTTGAACACGTCAGGGTGCGCTTTTTCGATTTCGTCGAAGAGCACGACCGCGTAGGGGCGGCGGCGGATGGCTTCGGTGAGCTGGCCACCCTCTTCGTAGCCGACATATCCGGGAGGCGCGCCGATCAAGCGGGCGACGGCGTGTTTTTCCATGTATTCCGACATGTCGATTCGCACCATGGCGTGCTCGTCGTCGAAAAGAAACTCGGCGAGCGCGCGCGCGAGTTCCGTTTTTCCTACGCCCGTGGGTCCCAGGAAAATGAACGAGCCGATGGGACGCCTGGGATCGCTGAGTCCAGCGCGGGAGCGGCGAATCGCATTGGCGACGCGCTGCACGGCTTCGTCCTGGCCAATCACCCGCTGGCGCAGGCGGTCTTCCATGGTGACGAGCTTCTTGACTTCGCTCTCCAGCATCTTGGAGACGGGGATGCCGGTCCACTTGGAGACGATGCGGGCGACGTCTTCTTCATCGACTTCTTCTTTCAGCATGCGGCGGGCGCTGGTTTTTTCCAGCTGCGCCGTCAGTTTCTTGAGTTCCTCTTCGGTTTGGCGGATAAGGCCGTAACGGATCTCGGCCACCCGTTGCAGATTGCCTTTGCGCTCTTCCGCTTGTTCTTCGATGCGCAGCTGCTCGAGTTTTTCTTTGAGAGCGCGCTGGCGGGCGATGAGGTCCTTCTCCTGCTTCCATGCGGCCTTCAAGGCATTCGACTTCTCGCGGATCCCCGCCAGTTCCTTGTCGATCACGGCCAGTCTTTCGCGCGAGTTCGCGTCGTCCTCTTTCTTGAGCGCCTGCTTCTCGATTTCGAGCTGCATGGCGCGGCGTTCGAGCTGATCGATTTCCGTCGGCATGGAATCGATCTGGATGCGCAACGAGGCGGCCGCTTCGTCGATCAGGTCGATGGCTTTGTCGGGCAGGAAGCGGTCGGTAATGTAGCGATGCGAAAGCGTGGCGGCGGCCACGATGGCGGAATCTTTGATGCGGACGCCGTGATGGACTTCGTAACGCTCTTTCAGGCCGCGCAGAATCGCAATCGTATCTTCGACCGTGGGCTCGCCCACATAAACGGGCTGGAAGCGGCGTTCGAGCGCGGCATCTTTTTCGATGTACTTGCGATATTCGTTTAAGGTCGTAGCGCCGATGGCGCGCAGTTGTCCGCGGGCCAGCGCGGGCTTGAGCATATTGGAGGCGTCGATAGCCCCTTCGGCGGCCCCGGCACCGACCAGCGTGTGCAGCTCGTCGATAAACAGGACGATCTGCCCATCGGATTCTTCGATTTCCTTCAATACGGCTTTCAGGCGGTCTTCGAACTCGCCACGGTATTTCGCGCCCGCGAGCATAGACCCGAGATCAAGGGCAACCACTCGCTTATTCTTCAAGGCTTCGGGCACGTCGCCCGAAATGATGCGCTGCGCCAGGCCTTCCACGATGGCGGTTTTTCCGACTCCGGGCTCGCCAATCAGCACAGGATTGTTCTTGGTGCGGCGCGAGAGAACCTGCACCACTCGGCGGATTTCTTCGTCGCGGCCGATGACCGGGTCGAGCTTGCCGCGGCGCGCCTGTTCGGTCAGGTCGCGGGCATAGCGCTCGAGCGCCTGGTACTTGGCTTCAGGATTCTGGTCGGTGACCTTCTGATTGCCGCGTACGGCGGTCAACGCTTTGAGAATGGCGTCGTACGTAGCGCCATGGCGCGCGAGGATCGCCTGCGCGGGATCCTTCTTGGCTTGCGTGGCCGCCAGCAGCAGGTGCTCGGTCGAGACGTAGTCGTCTTTGAAGTTTGACGCTTCCTTGAAGGCGCGATCGATCAGCTGGTTGAGGGCAGGTGACATGCTCGCCTGCGTGGCGCCTTCCCCGGAGACCTTTGGCAACCGGCTGATCTCCTGGTAGAGATCGTTCAAAACGACCTGCGGGCCGACGCCGAGCTTCTCCAGGATGGGCGGAACGATGCCCTCGCGGTCTTCGAGCAAGGCAGCGAGCAGGTGCACGGGCAGCAACTCGGGGTTGCCGTGTTCCGAAGCAATGTCGTTCGCGCGCTGGATGGCTTCCTGCGCCTTTACCGTAAATTTGTCCCAACGGATAGCCATGAGTTACTCCTGTGGTCAGTGGTGAGTGGTCGCGGTTTGTAAGACACCTCTGAATCGGTGTCATTCTGAGCGTAGCGAAGAACCTACGCATTTGACTGGCAGCGGCAAGAATGCAGAGCTCCTTCGCTTCGCTCAGGATGACAATTGTCAGGCAATGATCCCTTACTTATGGCCATCCTGAGGGGCCGCGCGTCCGGTATCTTTTGAGCTGCTTCGCCTGAGCCCGGCACCCGCAATCGCCTTCTCGCGATCACGAAGATTCTCCAAGATCTTGATCTTCTCGGTAAAGCTCAGCGCAGCAAGTCGCTTGCTCATTTCCTTCTTGCCTTGGATTGCCCTCTCGCGCAAAACCCGCGTCTGGCCCAACTCATTCGGACCATGATTGTTGTCTTCGGTCACAGCCTTCACTCTTTCTTTTCCTGCCAGCATTGTGAACCAAATGACGAGGCCGAGGCAAAGCCCCGGCCTCTCTAGCACTCGACTGAGTTGCCGAGCTTCGCTCGGCTGGACAGCCGGGGGCGGCTGTCCCTACGCGATGGCGAGGACAAAATGCCCTCGCGACCGCCGGCGAGCCCCCTTCGACTGCGCTCAGAACAGGCAGCCGGCGCTACTGCCATCAGGCAGCCTTGCTCGGTCCTTTGCCTTCCAGCGTCTTCTGGCCGCCGACGTTGACCTTGATCTGCTTGGGCTTGGCTTCTGCCTTCTTGGGCAGAACAACTTTCAGAACGCCCTTGTCGTAGTCGGCCTGAACCTTCTCCGCGTCCACGGTAGTGGGCAAGGTGAAGGTGCGGGTGAAGCTGCCGTACTGGCTCTCCACGCGGCGATAGTTCTCTTCTTTCTCTTCCTTCTCGAATTTGCGCTCACCATGCACGGTGAGAACGTTGTTCTCGATGCGAACATCGATGTCCTTCTCGTCGATGCCCGGAACTTCAATCTTCAGGGTAACGTTGTGCTCGTCCTCGTAGACGTCAACGGGCGGGGCAAAGCTGGTGGTGGTCAACGATTCCTCGCGGCCCTCGGGTCCATAGGACTCGCGGAACAAGCGGTTCATCCGGTCCTGCAGGGTGGCAAATTCACGGAAGGGTTCCCAACGGGTAATGACTGTCATGGCTCGAAAAACCTCCTAAAATTTGATCTTGGGTTGGTACTGGTGTTCAGTAGAATTGGATGAGCAATTAGCGCTAACGAATCATAAAAGTTGAGCGTATTATTGTCAATATAAACTTAATTATTTATTTATCATTAGGTTACATAGAAAATCAGGCATTTCAAATAGCTGGTTTCGGGAACAGTGGGCAGTATGGGATGGTCTTTGGCCTGCCCCCGTTGCTCGAGCAGGCGAAGGTTTCTGTGGACATCGCGGGCGGCGTCGGTGACGACAGCAAGGAACTCCGACGGGCTGACGTGGTAGGAGCAGGAGCAGGTGACCAGGATGCCGCCGGGACGGAGCATTTTGAGAGCGCGGAGATTGAGTTCCTTGTACCCGCGCAGAGCGGTTTCGAGATTCTTGCGGGTCTTGGCAAAGGCTGGGGGATCGAGGACGATGACGTCGTACTGGCGGCCGGCGGCGGAGTAGTCCTTGAGCAGATCGAAGGCGTTAGCCTCGATCCATTCGACTTCGCGCTGGTTGAGCAGGGCGTTCTTGTCGGCGACTTCAAGGGCGGGACGGGAGCTGTCGACGGCGGTGACGCGGTCGCAGGTTTTCGCCAGATGCAGGGCGAAGGCTCCCTGGTAGCAGAACACGTCGAGAGCGTCGCCGTGGGCATACTGGGCGGCGGCCGCGTAGTTTTCGCGCTGATCGAGGAAGGCGCCGGTTTTCTGGCCTTCGCGGACGTCGAAATGAAAGCGCACGCCGTTCATGGTGAAGACGGTGCTGGTCTTGTCTCCAATGAGCAGGCCGGATTCGCGGGGCGGCAGCGATTCGAGTTCGCGGATGTGAGGCTCGACGCGCTCGGCGATGGCCGCAGGCTTCAGCTGGGTGGTCAACTCGTCGAGCAGGGCGGCCCGAACGGGCTCGGCGTCCATGGCCTGGGTGAGGATCTGCAGCGAGAGGATGTCGTTGTAGCGGTCGACGATGAGGCCCGGAAGGAAATCCCCTTCGCTGAAGACGACGCGGTAGGCATCGGTATCGCGGACCAGCGGCTCGCGGTATGCGATTGCCGCGCGCATGCGCTGGCGCAGAAGCTTTGGGAAGTCGGCGACCCGCTCTGGGGAGATCATCCGCACGGCGATCTGCGAACTACTGGAGTAAAGAGCCGATCCGAAGTAGCGGCCGCGCTCGTCGGTGACCGCGACCACTGCGCCCGGGGCAGCATCCTTGGCCGAGAGGACGTCAGAGCGATAGACCCAGACGTGCCCGGATTTCAGGCGGGTGACGGCGCGGGGGGAGATGACAGCGGTGGGGCCTACTGGGACTACGATTTTCTCGCGTGTTCTCGGTCGTAAGGCAAGATGAGAACGGTCGACAGGCATCTATTCATCTTAAATGGAAGACGCCAGCTGAATGAATGCCAGTTGATTGAGGTGTTAGGAGTTCTGCGGGTTAGCACCACGCTCGGGGTGGTCAAAGGTCGTCAATGAGTGTTAACGCCTGTGGGTGTTGAAAAAGTCACTTCGATTAGCAGGATGAGATTCAGCAGAAGCATGTTAGAAGAAAGCATCTGCCATGCTTTGTTTGATTCTGATCGTCGGAGGCCTGCTGATCATGATGG
>Ga0210384_10007322_pt1 | contig 11657 bp, 8 predicted proteins | sample IncBWH2MmetaG_FD_160574 | JGI IMG/M metagenome (GOLD analysis project Ga0210384, IMG submission 160574) | Forest soil microbial communities from Barre Woods Harvard Forest LTER site, Petersham, Massachusetts, United States - Inc-BW-H-2-M | ecosystem: Environmental > Terrestrial > Soil >...
CGCACTCCTGATAGGCTTACGCACCAGCGCCGCGATCCCATCGTGGTCCCCAAGGGGGCGCTAATTCCTCATGAGCGAAACTTCTGCTCGCCGCGGCACGCCGGAACTCTTCCCGGAGTTGTTTCGGGGTTTGCGCCAACTGGAAGGGCGCTTTCCCACGAATGAAATTGCTGCGCGCATTGTCAACGCCGCGATGGCGCAGCCTGACGTAGCCGGGGCCCGATTGTGGCGAATCGATAAAGGCGTGGCAGAGGTTTGGGCGCACGCCGGTAGCCTGCCCCCGGCGGCCGAGGGTGGGGGCGCGGCGGGATCCCGGCGCGATAGCGGTACGGAGGCAACGCTGTGGACCGGAGCGCTGGGTAGCGATGATTTTCGCATCCGCGTGCTCGAAGTTCGCGGAATGGTGCCGCTGACCGATGTGGCACGCGCGCAGTTGGACGTTTTGGCGCGGTTCGCAGCCGTCGTACTGGCGCTTGCGGAACGCCGCGGCGCGATGGAAGAGCTGTCCTGCATCGTGGAAGCCACCAAGCGGCTGAATTCGACGCTCGATCTCGGCGAGCTGATTCACATCATTCTGCAAATCGCCACGCGCCAGACCGGTGCCGAACGCGGCACCGTGTTTCTGATGGATCGCGAACGCGGCGAGATGTGGTCCCTGGTCGGACTCGGACTGGACCAGCACGTCATCCGCTTTGCTGCTGACCGTGGCATTGCCGGATGGGTAGCGCGCGAGGGAACCGCGGTGCGGCTCGAGAATGCCTACGAAGATGCGCGTTTTGAGCCGGAGTTTGACCGGCGACTCGGCTTTACCACGCGGCGCGTGATGGGTCTGCCGATCCGCAACGAGTCCGGCGTAATCATTGGCGTGCTCGAACTCCTAAATAAAGCTGAGGCTTTCACCGCGGAGGATGAAGCGTTTCTCGACGCGCTTTCTGCGCATGTGGCTCTGGCGCTCGAAAAAGCGCAACTCCACCGCGAGCGCATCAAGAAAGAAAAAATGGAGCGTGACCTGGCGCTCGCCCGCGAAATTCAGGCGGGATTCCTGCCCGAAGCGCCGCCAATTTGGAAGGGCATCGAGATTTGTGTTTCACACCGCGCTTCGCAGATGGTTGGCGGCGACTATTACGACTTCCTTCCCGTACAAGCGGGTGGAAAAGAAGCGTTGCTGGTGGTCGTGGCGGACGTGGAAGGCAAAGGCGCGGCCTCGGCGCTGGTCATGGCCAACGTGCAAGCGACTTTGCACGCACTTGCGGACCATGCCGAGCCGCTCGACAAATTGCCAGCGACGATCAACCAGAAAATCCTCGAAGGCGCTCGCGCTTCCCGTACAGCTGGCCGCAACACCAAATATCTGACGATGTTCATTGCGTTTGTCGAAAACGAAGGCCGCGAGCTGCGCTACGTCAACGCCGGGCACGTGCCGCCGGTGGTGATTCGTGCCGACGGCAGTCAGGAGTGGCTGGAAACCGGTGGCATGGTCGTGGGATTACTTCCGGACGCGTCCTACGACTGTGGATCCGTGGCTCTGGGACAGGGCGATTTGCTGGTTGCTTGTACCGACGGCATCACCGAAGCGATGGACGCCGACGGCAACGAATACACGCGCGAGAGGCTGGCGGAATCGGTGAAAAAGTGCCGCACGCAAAAGCCTGAAGAAATTTTGCGCTGCATCCTGGAAGAGGTGGATCTGCACTCGCGCGGAGGGGTGCATGAGGACGATCGAGTGCTGATGGTGTTGCGGGTGACGTGATCTTTCCTTGCCCAATTGACCCTAACCCGTAAGCGGCCGTCGCCAGGCAGTTTTTGCCTTTCCGAGCCCGAATTTAACGTAGCGAATTGTAAAACGCGAGCACCCGCCGCCGGAATTCGACCGGCTCGTAACCAAGGGCTGCGGTGTGGAATGCGCCGGGAACGATCCACATCTGCTTCGATCCTCGTGCGGCGCCGTAGATGCTTTTCGTGTGACGACAGGGAAGCGCTACATCTGCGGCGTCGCAGATCAGGAGAACGGGGAACGCACGCATGGCGACTGCTTTTTCCGGGGAGACCTCGGATGCCGGAAGGTTGGCCAAAGACTCCGCGTGGTAAATCATTGTCCAGGTTCCTGGAGCGAAAAGCGTCTTTCCCAGCCAGGGATAGCGCCGAAGCCCTGCGTAGTCATACGAGGCTTCGCGAAGATTCGCAAACGAAGCTTCGGCCACGACTGCTTCGATACGGGGTTCGACGGCGGCGCATTGCAGCGCGATGCCCGCACCCATCGATTCACCGAGTGCGAAAAGGTGTCGCGGGTGCTCGGCGCCTTCGAGCGCTTCGACGATGGCACGTGTGTCGTTGCGTTCGAGCCAGCCGTACGTGGCCATCGCGCCTTCGCTCGCGCCATGCGCGCGGGCATCCATCATGACCACGTCGTAGCCGGCGCCAATCAACACCAAAGCGTGCTCTAGAACACCCATGCGATTGTCGGCCACGCCGTGAAACAGCAGCACCCAATCCCCGGTGGGTTTCGCAGAACGTACCTTCCAGCCACGAAGCATGGCGCCGTCGGAGGCGCGCACGTCGAACTCTTCGGACTGTGCGTGCTTTTGCGCAAACGCAATGCCCGCTTGCTGGATCATCTCTGGCGTAAGCGATCGCCTCACAGGATGAAGGAACCACGGCGCGACGATCCACCCGACGATTGCGGCGATGAGCGGAGCGGCAATCAGGAGCTTCAGCACGAATCGGATTGAGCGACCCATTTACACGGGAGATACGCCAAAATTCGCGCGGAAGTTCCTGGCACCCGCGGTCGGGGTGTTCGTTCTGCCGCTACGAAGAAAACAAAACGGACTCGCGCTGAAACATTTTCACCGCCAGGAAAAGTGCGATGCCTGCGTAGAGACAGGTGCAGAAAAAGATCAGTGCAATGTAATTCCAATGGTAGGTGCCGGTGACCAGCTCTTTGCAGAGCAGGCTCACGTTGAGAATGGGAACCAGCGCGAGCTTCGAGGTTAGCTCGATGCCGGGCAACACCGCGGCGATGGCCGGCACGATCACGATAAAGGTCATGGGTGTCAGGTAGCTCTGTGCTTCTTTGAACGTTTTGGCGAAAAGAGAAATGGTCATCAGCACGGCGGAGAACAGGACGGCGACCGGCAGCGTCATTACGAACACCGCAAACACAGTTTTCGCGTGCATGGTCAACATCGGGAAGCCCTCGCCCATGCTTTGCTCTCTTGCGAACTGCGAGAGGATGGCGAACGAGCCGCCCATGGAAATCACGGATAGGGTAGCGGTTGCCAGGGACGCGGTCAGAACCACTAGGAATTTTCCGAAGACCAAATGCGTCCGGTCGATCGGACTGGAAAGAATCGTCTCCATGGTGCCGCGCTCTTTTTCGCCGGCGGTCAGGTCCATGGCTGGGTACATCGCGCCAGTCATGCACATTAGAATAACCAGGTAGGTGATCAAGCCACCGTACGACTCGCCGGCGACCTTTTCATCGGAAACGACGTTTTGCTGCTCGATATCGAATGGCTTCATCAGAGTTTCCGGAAGATGTTCGGACGCGAGGCGGCTCCGCACCATCGCGTCGCGATATTCTGTGAAGAGTTTCTCGATGCGGTTCGCGCTGAGCATGGATTTCAAGTCATCCTTGAAAATATAGATCTTCACTTCAGGATGCTGGCCACGAGCCACGCCGGCTTGAAAACCTGGAGGAACGAAGACGGCGGCGCGGATCTTCTTGTCCGAGATTAGATCCACGTAGTCGGCCGAACGCGGCAAAACCCGAAGGTTTCTGGCTTGCTTGAGGTCTTGCACGACGTCCGGGGAGTCCTCGCCGCCGAGGATCATGATCTTCGAAGGTTCCCGGGTGGCTTCGCCCGCGATCTCCACAAAGGCATAGCCGATGCCGAAGGTGAGCACCGGAAACAGGAAGAGCGGGATCAGAATCGACGAAATGAGCGTGCGACGATCGCGGAGCGCTTCGGTCAGCTCCTTGCGATAAACGATGCCGACATTGCGCAACGACATGCTAATGATCCTCCGAGGAGACATAGTGGGGCGCGACCACCTTGACGAAGATTTCCTCAAGGTCTTGCTCGTCGTATTTTTCGCGAAGCTGTTGGAGCGAGCCTTCCGCCAGAAGTTTCCCGTTCTGGATGATGCCGATCACGTCGCACAGTTTTTCCACCTCGCTCATGATGTGCGTCGAGAAGATCACGGTTTTGCCGAGATCGCGACATTCACGGATGAACGCGGTGATGGTACGGGCCGTCATGATGTCGAGCCCCAACGTGGGTTCGTCGAAAATCATCACCGCCGGATCGTGCACCAAGGTGCGCGCGATTGAGGTTTTCTGTTTCATCCCGGTGGATAACTTGTCGCAGCGGCGGTCGCGAAAGCCATTCATATCCAGACGGTCGAAGATTTTATCGACGCGGGTTTTCAGGACAGAATCATCGAGGCCGTTGAGCCGTCCAAAGTATTGCACCAGCTCTCGTGCTGTCAGTCGCGGGTAGAGTGCGGTAGCGGTGGAAAGGAAGCCGACGCCGGCGCGGACCTTTTCGGGGTGGTCCACGATGTCGTGGCCGCAAACGAGGGCTGTGCCGCTGGTCGGCTCCAGGATGGTGGCCAGCATGCGCAAGGTAGTGGTTTTGCCGGCGCCATTCGCGCCTAGCAGTCCGTAAATTTGGCCGGGCATGCAGCGAAAACTGACATCATCGACCGCGCGAATCTCTCCGCGTTTTTTGTCCCGGAAGTATTTGGACAGGTTACGGACTTCAATCATCGATGGCCTTCCTGGGATTCCACACGAGAAGCACCGCGCATCCCAGCCGGCACGCGGTCATACGTAAAATGTTACTGGAAAACCTCGGTGCCGTGTGATGGCAAAGCCAGCGCTGGGTTCCATCCGGCAATCTGGCCCTATGGTGGAGAACGAGATTCCTTAGAGACGCCGCCAGCGGAACTGCCGTTTGAGAGCTCGCTGACACGCGCTCTTGAAGGCAACCTAGCCTACATCTCGGGGCGAATCTCCGGCATCCATCTATAAGAGACGCGAATCACGCACAACGACGCTAGGGAAAGCTGCGGCCCTGTTGCTACAATCAACCTCTTTGAGGCCCACCGGACGGAGGGCCAGCAAGCCACGCATATAGGACGAGAGGCCACCGGGCGCGTGTGTGCTCGCGGACCGCTGCCTGAAAGGCACAAAGCAACAACCGGGAAAAATGGATCGCCGACTGCGTAACCGCATAGTGATCTTCCTGCTGCTCGCGGGCGTGCTGGCGCTGGTGCTGATTAAAGTCAGTGGCCGCCAGCCGGTGGCGAAAATTTCCGCGGTGACACCAGTTCGCGAAAATATCATCGCTTCAATCTCCAGCAACGGAAAAGTGGAACCTATCTCGCCTTTCGTGATGCGTGCACAGCTGGATACCTTCGTCGAGAAAATCCGTGTTGTGGAGGGGCAACCCGTCAAGAAGGGGCAGCCATTGCTCGAACTAAACGTAAAGGATGCGGAAGCCCAACTCGCCGAAGCGCGCTCGAAACTGCTGCGAGCGCAAAACGATCTGAGAGTCGCGAACAATGGAGGAAGGCCCGATGCGGCGGCGCAGGTTGTCGGTGCTCTCTCCACTGCTGTGGCGCAGCGCGACCGCTTGCAGCGCAGCCACGACGCGTTGTTAAGACTAATCGAGCAGCACGCGGCCACCAAAGATGAACTCGCGGCCAACGATGTGGAATTGACGAAAGCTCAGGCGGAGGTTGCCCGGCTGACGGCCGCGAAGCAAGAGTTCGACCGAGGTGTAAGTTTGGACGCGAATCAAGCCCCATTGCTGGTGCAGCAGGCACAGAGCGAGGTCGCGGCGCTGGAAGAAAAAGTGCGTAACGGACACATCACGGCGCCATCCGACGGCACGCTCTACTCCTTGCCAGTGAAGGCCGGAGATTACGTACGGGTGGGCGATTTGCTGGCGGAAATGGCCGATCTGCGCAAGGTTCGCGTTCGCGCCTTTATCGACGAGCCTGAGCTCGGAGCGCTCGAGCCCAACGAGCCAGTCAAGATCACCTGGGACGCACTTCCGAATCGGGTTTGGATGGGGAAGACGGAAACGGTTCCCAAGCAGGTGGTGGCTCGCGGTGCGCGCAGCGTCGGCGAGCTGCTATGCACGGTGGACAACGACAAACTGGAGCTGCTGCCTAACATAAACGTGAATGTGCGCATCAATTCCAAGGAGCGCGACAACGTGCTGGCGGTACCGCGCGGCGCGGTGGAAGCCGACGCGAATCAGCGATTCGTCTATGTGGTGAAACAGGGCGACTTTGGAAAAGCGATCCTCGAAAAGCGCGAAATTCACGTGGGAATTGCGGATTCGACAAACTACGAAGTCACCGGCGGCTTGCAGCAGGGCGAAATGGTTGCACTGCCGGGCGACACCGATTTGAAGGACGGCATGGCAGTAAAGATCATGAATACGGACGCGAGTTCCGTGAAGGGCCGGCAAGATGCCAACTAGGCCCATGCGACCGGCTCGGCTGCTGGTGTTGCTCTTGTTCGCGAGCGCGGCCTTCGGGGCTTCCGCCCAGACGCGCTCGCGGCAGGATGAAGGTTTCGAGTCTGGCCGGCAGGCCTACGAGGCCAGTGATTACTCGAAGGCGGCTCAGCTCCTGCAGGAGGCCGCATTAAAAAACCCGCGGAACGCCGAGATCTATCTACTGCTGGTGAAGACTTACAACGAGATGCAGCAGCACGACTCCGCGATCTCCAGCGGCGAAAAAGCAGTCGAACTCGATCCGCAAAATTCGGTTTATCACGAATGGCTGGGCCGCGCGTACGGGGATAAGGCCGAGCACGCCGGCATCTTTTCGGGTCTCTCGCTTGCCAAGAAAACGCGCAAGGAATTCGAGACCGCGGTGCGGCTCGACGAAAGAAATTTTTCCGCGCGGCAGGCGTTGATCGAGTATGACTGCAGCGCTCCTGGAATCGCGGGCGGGGGCGAAGAAAAAGCACTTCCTCAGATCGCGAAGCTCGCCGAGCTCGATGCTGCCGAAGGCCACTATGCCGCTGGCAACTGCCGGCGGCAGAAGAAAGACTTCGCTGCAGCCGACGGGGAATTCACCAAGTCTCTGGAGAATCATCCAAAGTCGGCGAACTTGATCTATGACATTGGTGACTACGCGATGAAGCACAGTCAGCCCGATCGGTTGATAGCGGTCGCGAGCGAAGGCGAGAAGGTAGCTCCGGAAGATCCCAGGGGGAATTTCTATCGCGCTGTGGCTTTGGTGCTGAGAAATGATTCCAGCGGAAAAGCGGAATCGCTTTTGCGCGACTATTTGAATCGAGCGCCGACCCGAAGCGGCTACCCGCGCCGGTGGGATGCCCATGAATGGTTAGGCCGCTGGTATGAGAATCAGGGCAAAACGCGGGCCGCGATCGACGAATATCAGGCGGTTTTGAAGTTAGATCCAAAAAGGAAAAGCGCGAATGAATCGCTGAAGAGGCTAAAGAAGGAATGAAATGTCGCGGCGCAAATCCAAATCGCAAAACGTGATAGTGAAATCGAAACATATGTCGCTCAGGGTCAGCGGGAGCCGAGTATCGCCATGATGGCTGTACGGGAAACTCTATCGGTGGCCATTGATGCTCTGCGCGCCAACAAGCTCCGCGCGATTTTGACGTCGCTCGGCGTGATCATTGGGAGCGCCTCGATCGTGCTCGTCGTCACCGTAGCGTTGACCAGCCAGAAATTTGTGATTGGACAGATCGAGGCCATCGGCTCGAACCTAGTTTGGGTGGAACTGATCAACGCGGGCAGCAAGGGGCAGCCGCTGAGCTATGAGCTCACCGTCGATGACATGAATGCCGTGAAGGCGACCGTGCCCGGAGTAACCGAAGTTGCCGGTACGCGCGAGTTGCCGATGTCTGTGGTTGTAAGCGGCCGTGAGCGGCCTGTCAACCTGATCGGCGTCACCGAGGGGTATCAAGCCATTCGCCGGTTAATCATCGTGCGCGGACGGTATTTCGACGCCTCCGACATGGAAAATCGCAGTAAGGTCTGCTTGATCACCAAACAGGTCGCGGAGCGAGTGTTCGGCTTCGACAATCCCCTAGGCGGAACGATTCGCATGGGGGAACTGACGTTTACGGTGATCGGGGTTTTTCGCGAGCGCGTGGCCACGTTTGGCTTGTCTGAGATTAAGGACGAGTCGGTGATCATCCCGTTGACACTGATGAAATACTATACGGGCGTTGACGTGCTGCGAGTGTTGTACGCGCAAGTGGAGCATCCGGAGGACGTGCCTTCGGTCGAGCGGCAGCTGGCGCGGGTCCTGCACAGCCGCCATCCGGCCGCAGCGGAGTACGACGTGCAAACGCTTGCCGCTATTCTCAGTGCGGCAAAAAATATCTCCATGGCACTTACCATCGTTCTGCTGATATTTGCCTTCATCTCCCTGTTGATCAGCGGAATCGGCATCATGAATATCATGCTTATCACCGTGACCGAGCGCACCCGTGAAATCGGCATTCGCAAAGCCATCGGGGCCGCGTACCAGGAAATCTTGTATCAATTTCTGATTGAAGCGTTTTTGATTAGCGGAGGCGGCGCGGTGCTGGGAATTTTAATTGGTCTGGCGATCCCTGCCGCGGTGCAACCGCTGCTTCCTGGAAATCTGCGCGTCCCGGTTTCCGGGATAAGCGTGCTGGTGTCTTTTATTGTGTCGTGTTCGACTGGCTTGCTCTTTGGGTACCTCCCTGCGAATCAGGCGGCACGAATGCAACCTGTCGAGTCACTGCGATATGAGTAATATCTGAGGCCGAGGGCGATCCGTGAGGTAGGCATGAGTGAGTCCAGCGCGAAAAATTCGAGCAGAACAAAGATCCGCGGCAATCGCGAGGCGATCAGAAAGCTTTACTGCGCTCTGTTGACCGCTGCTCTAGCGGCGGCGCTGAGCGCCGGAGTGTGTGCGCAAGACCCATCATCGTCGAAAGCGCCCAGTGGGGCGAATGTTCCTGTGGCGCTGACGCTGAAGCGCGCCATCGAGCTCGCATTGCAAAACAGCAAAGACATCCAGGCGGCGAAACTGCAGGCGACCTTGGCCGACCGTTCAGCGATGATTACGAAATCGCAGTTCCTTCCGAATCTTTACGCTGGATCGGGCGCGGGCTACACCTACGGAATTCCGGAGACGCCCGGCGGACGTGCGCCAGCGCTTTTCAGCCTTACGTACCAAGAGCAGGTTTTTAACGAACCGTTGCGCGGTCAGGCGAAAGAACTCCAGGAGCAGGCGAGATCACAGCGGATTATTCTGGAAGACTCGAAGAACAGCGTTATCGCGCGGACGGCGGCAGCTTATCTGGAGCTGGGCATGGTCCGGCATTCCCTCGACCTTTTGCGCAAAGAGCAAGGCAGCGCGGACAAGATTCTGGAAGTTACGCGAGAACGCGAGAAGGAAAATTTCGAGCTCCCGGTGGAGGTCACGCGTTCGCAGCTTACGAAAGCGCGCGTGGTCCAACGCATCTTGCAACTTGAGGGGCGGCAGGATGAGTTGGAAGTATTTCTGCGAAGTCAGACCGGGCTTGCATTGGATACGCCGATTGAAGTCTCACCCGAGGACTTGCCGGGCGAAGCCGAGCAGGAGGGCGCAAACTTGGTGGCCATGGCAATGCAGAGCAATACTTCATTGCTCGCAGGTGAAGCCGACGTGCGCGCGAAGGAATTTCGATTGATCGGCGAAAAGCGCGGCTACTATCCGACGCTTGAACTGGTCAGCGTCTATAGCTTGCTAGGAAAGTTCAATAATTACGACCAGTTCTTCAAGACATTTCAGCGGAACAATCTAAATGTCGGAGTCCAGGTACAAGTGCCGATCTTCAGCGCGCAGACGAAAGCCAGCATCGCGCTCGCCGAAGTCAACCTCCGTATCGCTCAGGCGAATCTTGCCAACAAGAGGAATGAAGTAAGCGCCGCGGTGCGCCAGAAAACGCGGCACTTGCGGGAGCGCGACGCCGCTAAGGAAGTGGCGCGGCTCGAACTGCAACTAGCTCAGCAAGATGTTGCGGTGCTGCAATCGCAACTCGACGAGGGCAAGATCAATCTTCGCGAAGTGGAGCGCGCGCGGCTGGAAGAAAACGAAAAGTGGATGCTGTATCTCGACGCGAATTTTCAGCGCCAGCAGGCGCAACTGGATTTGCTTCAGACCGCCGGGCAGCTAGACAAAGTGTGGCAGTAAAACAACCGTTAGTACGATTAGGCGACGGGCTTTAGCCCGACGAGCCACTCGCGTGAAGCTTTTGCAACTCCACGGACCTCAACGCATATGCAGATCAACCAACAAACTCTCGGAGCCTTTCTAGCCGCGGCAAAAAAACTGGACGAGGGATTCGACAGCTTGCCAAGGCATGAGTTGAATGTACCGGGGGCCGGCCAGCTCGCAAACGTGTTGAGTGCGACGGCCGAGCGGCTTCACGACAACTACCCTTACTTTCATCCCCTATATGCCGGGCAAATGCTGAAGCCTCCCCACCCGGTTGCGCAACTCGCCTACTCCTTGGCGATGTGGATCAATCCCAACAACCATGCCTTGGACGGCGGACGCGCCACGTCCGCGATGGAAAGAGAAGCCGTCGCCGAGATTGCCGCGATGTTTGGTTGGACAGACTTTCTCGGGCACCTGTGCGGCGGCGGCACCATGGCGAATCTCGAGGCGCTGTGGGTTGCAGGACAACTCCAGCCAGGGAAGAAGATCCTTGCCAGCGAGCAAGCACACTACACGCACAAACGAATCAGCGGGGTCCTGCAACTCGAGTGCGAATCCGTGCCGGTGGACGCGCGCGGCAGGATGGATGTGGATGCGCTGAAGGATCGCTTGGCGGTCGGCGACGTGGGCGCCGTAGTGGCGACAATGGGCACGACGGCCAGCGGCGCGGTCGATCCGCTGCCGGATATCCTTGCGCTTCGCGAACGATACGGTTTCCGCGTTCATGCCGACGCGGCGTATGGCGGGTACTTTACGCTCGCGCAAAATCTTGGCGACCATGCGAAAACGGCATTCGCGCGCATCACGGAAGTCGACTCCATCGTGATCGACCCGCACAAGCACGGCTTGCAGCCTTACGGGTGCGGCTGCGTCTTGTTTCACGATCCGCGCGTTGGCCGGCTCTACAAGCACGATTCGCCCTACACCTATTTCAGCTCCGCGGAACTCCATTTGGGCGAAATCAGCCTGGAATGCTCGCGGCCAGGCGCGGCGGCCGCGGCGTTGTGGGCGACGCAACGTCTGCTGCCGTTGCAACGGGGAGGGGAATTCGCCCGGGGACTTGAGCGCGGCAGGGAAGCAGCGATCGCATTGCACCGAAAGCTTCTGGCGAGTGAATCTTTCGTGCCGGGCTTTTCGCCCGAACTGGACATCGTGGTGTTCGCGCCGCGGTCGTCCAGCGTCGGAGAGATTTCCGCGATGTCGCGCAGGATTTTTGACGAGACTGCCACCCATGGATTGCACCTGGCACTTGCCGAGTTGCCGGTGACATTCTTCGAGGCATTGCCGGCGGGCGTCAAAAGGGATGGCCGATCTCTGACCTCCCTCAGATCGGTCTTGATGAAGCCGGAGCACCTCGATTGGGTAGACCGGATTTGGGAGATTGTCCAGGCTGCAGCGACAGAATCCGCGATTACCGT
>Ga0210384_10007323_pt1 | contig 11654 bp, 5 predicted proteins | sample IncBWH2MmetaG_FD_160574 | JGI IMG/M metagenome (GOLD analysis project Ga0210384, IMG submission 160574) | Forest soil microbial communities from Barre Woods Harvard Forest LTER site, Petersham, Massachusetts, United States - Inc-BW-H-2-M | ecosystem: Environmental > Terrestrial > Soil >...
CGTCCACCTCGAGGGTGAACTCCAGGCGGTTGGTGAGCATGGAGTAGAGCGTCATCACCGCGCCGATGCCGTTGTCGTCCTTGATGTTGATGATCTGCTCGGACTTCTCGTCGAGGGTGTAGGGCGAGAGGCGGCGCAGCTCGAGCAGGAAGTGGCGGTAGTCGGCCAGCCGGACCGGCGCCAGGACGGGGGGGGCGGCGGCGGCGGTCTCCTGCGCCGTCGCGGCGGTCGCCGGCAGGTTGGCGGGGGTGGTGGCGGCGGCGGGAGCGGGCGGCGCCGGAGGCAGCAGTGCCTGCGCCTCGTCGTCCGCCAGTCCCTTCCACCAGAGGGTGAAGAACAGGATGCGGTTGGTGGCCGCGGTGACCGCTTGGCGGATGCGGTTCCGGAAGGTGATCGCTTCCTGGTTGCCGGTGTCGGAGTTGAACCACAGGGAGCCGTAGTTCGCCAGCAGGCTGGTCTGCTCGGTGATCGCCTCGTAGCGGCGCAGGATGGCGAGCAGCTGCTGCTGCGACATGCGCGCGGGCCCGGCGGCCAGGGTCGCGCGGCAGGCCTCGAACTCCCGGAGAGCCGATTCGAGCTCGGCGAGGCGCCGCGCGATCACCGCCTCGGTCGGCGCCGGGAGCAGCTCGGAGAGGTCCCAACCGCGCAGCTGGTAGGTGGTCGTCGAAGGGGCGGTGATGGTCGTCATCTGGGGTTGGAGGGCCTCGGGTAGGGGTGTCGTGATCGGGTCGTGGCCGTCGTGGTTCCGTGGAGGCTATTTTAAGTAGTGGGTCAGTTTCCCGCGGCCTCCCTTTGGGCGAGGCCGCGGCTCCGCCTGTCGCCAGTCGCGGCACCCCGGCTGGGAGGGGCCAAAGTCACACGCCCCAGGAGCCTGAGCCCCTCGCCCAAAGGGAGGCCGAGGGAAACTGACCCACTACTCTATTTTAGCCGAGGACGCGGCGGAATGACGGTCGGCACCCCGGCGCCCGCGGCGAGCTGGTTGAAGCTCGGCAGGTCGTGGGCGAGGAGGGCGTCGAGCTTGGCCAGCTGGGCGTCGATCGCCGCCACCAGCCGATCGCGCACCGCGATCGCCTGGGCCGTCGGGCGGTAGTCGCCGAATGACTCCATGGCCAGGCCGTTGAGCTTGTCGTCCAGGCGGATCGGGTGGCCGACCGCGTCCTCGAGGCTGTGGGTCCTGGTCTGGTAGAGCGCCTCCTCGACGGCCTCGAGCTTGCGGTCCAGCTCCTTGGCCGCCCGGCGCACGGCGGCGTAGGGGTCGGCGGCAGGCGGGGGCGGCGCGGCGGTCCCCGCGGCCCCGGCGGTCCCGGCGCTGCCGGCGCGATTGCCGGCGGCGACCTGTTCGCCGGCATTGTCGCCGGCCGCGCCGCGCTCGCCGTCCTCGTCCTCGCCGGGGACGGCGGCGCGCAGGCGCTTGCCGAGATCGGCGATCTGGGCGCGGACGGCGCGGATGCGGCGTAGGGCGTCGTGCGTGACGTCGAGCCTGTCGCGGATGCCGAGCAGGAACTGGTGCTGCGCTTCGAGGTCCGCCTGGCTCGAGCTCGAACGGGGGTCCTTGACGATGGTGAGCGGCGCGGTGGCGACGGTCCGGGGCTGGCCGCCCACCGTCAGCCGCACCTGGTAGGAGCCGGGAGCGGCCGGCGGCGCGATCAGCTCGCGGTGCCACAGCACCATGCCCGGGAAGTCCTTGGCGCGCCGGTACGTCATGTCCCAGACGAAGCGGTTGAAGCCCTGGGCGGCGGGAGGCTGCGGCTCTTTCGGGGCCTCGAGCTCAGCGAACGTCGGCTGCTTCTCGGCCTCGCCGCCGGCCTCCGCCCCGGCCTCGCCGGCCTCCTCCGACTCGCCCTTGCCGCCGGCCTCCAGCTCGCGCGCGACCGCGCCGCCCGCCTCGCCTGCCTTGCCCGCCGCGCCCGCCTCGCCCGCCTTGCCCGCCGCGCCCGCCTTGCCGGCCTTGCCCTCCTTGCCGGCCTCCTTGCCGGTGCCCGGCTTGGCAGCGGTGTAGCGATGGATCACCTTGCCCTCGCGGTCCAGGATCTCGATCTCGAGCGGCGGCTTCCCGGCGGCGGGCTCGTCGCGCAGGTAGTAGTCGATGACCGCGCCGCTCGACGGGTTCGGCTCGCCGTCGGAGCCGCCGCCGTCGCCGCCGAAGCCGCCCACGCGGTAGGCGGGACGCGGTGTGAACAGATGGACGGGCCCGGCTCCCAGCTTGGGGTCGGCCGCCAGCTCGCGCAGCGGCTCCAGGTCGTCGAGCACCCAGAAGCCGCGCCCTTCGGTCGCCGCCACCAGGTCGCCTTCCTTGACGGTCAGGTCGGTGACCGGCACCAGCGGCAGGTTGAGCTGCAGTGGCTGCCAGCGGCCGCCGTCGTCGAACGAGACGTAGACGCCGCCCTGGGTGCCGGCGTAGAGCAAGCCGCGGCGGGCCGGGTCGGCGCGCACCACGCGGGTGAAGTGGGTGCGGTCGATGCCGTCGTCGATGCGCGTCCAGTGACGCCCGTAGTCCGCGGTCCTGTAGAGGTACGGACGGTCGTCGTCGGTCTTGTACAGCGTCGCGGCGAAGTAGGCGGCGCCGGCATCGAGCGGGCTGGGCTCGATGCTGTTGATCTGCGACCAGGCCGGCAGGCCGGCCGGCGTGACGTCCTGCCAGTGGGCGCCGCCGTCCCGGGAGAGGTGGACCAGGCCGTCGTCGGAGCCGACCCACAGCACGCCCGCCGCGACCGGCGACTCGGCGACGGCGAAGATGGTGTCGTAGTACTCGACGCCGGAGTTGTCCTTGGTGATCGGGCCGCCGGAGGGGCCCTGCTTCGACTTGTCGTCGCGCGTCAGGTCGGGCGAGATGGCGGCCCATCTCTGGCCCTCGTCGGCGGACTTGAACAGCACGTTGGCGCCGGCGTACAGCACCCGCGGATCGTGCGGCGACAGCGCGAGCGGGAAGTTCCACTGGAAGCGGTACTCGAGGCCGGCGGCGCCGGCGCCCATCGGGACGTCGGGCCAGGGATCGATGCTGCGGAGCTCGCCGGTCGCGTGGTTCACGCGCATGAGGAAGCCGCCGTACGAGCCGCCGTAGACGACCTCGGGGTTGCGCGGGTCGGCCAGGACGTAGCCGCTCTCGCCGCCCGCCGTCGGCTCATACTGGCGCCAGCGGGAATCGAAGCCGCCCTCGGGACGGCTCGAGATCCGCAGCGCCGAGTTGTCCTGCTGCGCGCCGTAGATGCGGTACGGGAAGTGGTTGTCGGTCGAGACGCGGTAGATCTGGGCGGTCGGCTGGTTGTCCTGCGGCGTCCAGGTGAGGCCGCCGTCCTCGCTGACGGTGGCACCGCCGTCGTTGGACTCGATCATACGGCGCGGGTCGGCGGGATCGATCCACAGGTCGTGGTTGTCGCCGTGCGGCACGTGGATGGACTTCCAGGTCTTGCCGCCGTCCTTCGAGCGCAGGAAGAACACGTTGACCACGTAGACCGACTCGGCGTCCGCCGGATCGGCGTAGATCCGGCCGTAGTACCAGGCGCGCTGGGTCAGCTCGTGGTCGGCGCTGGTGCGGTGCCAGGTCTTGCCGGCGTCCTTGGAGCGGAAGACGCCGCCGCCCTCGGCCTCGACGAAGGCGTAGACGTTGTCCGGGTCGGTGGGAGAGACGGTGACGCCGACGATGCCCAGCGTGCCTTTCGGGAGGCCGGAGCTCTTCGACAGGTCGGTCCAGCTGTCGCCGCCGTCGGTCGACTTCCAGAGCCCGCAGCCGGGGCCGCCGCCCTCCAGGCTGTAGGGGGTGCGGCGCACGCGCCACATGCCGGCATAGAGCACCCGCGGGTTGACGGGGTCCATCGCCAGGTCGACGGCGCCGGTGTGGTCGTCCACGTACAGCACGCGCTTCCAGCTGGCGCCGCCGTCGGTCGAGCGGTAGACGCCGCGCTCGGAGCTCGGCCCGAAGAGATGGCCGAGCACCGCGGCGTAGACGAGGTCGGGGTTGCGCGGGTGCACGCGGATGCGGGTGATGTGCCGCGAGTCGGCGAGGCCGGCTCGCTTCCAGGTCTTGCCGGCGTCGGTCGACTTCCACATGCCGTCGCCCTCGGAGACGTTGCCGCGCACCGTCTCCTCGCCGGTGCCGGCGTAGACCACGTTGGGATCCCAGGCGGCGACGGCGATGGCGCCGATGGAGCCGCCGAAGCTGCCGTCCGAGACGCTGTGCCAGCTGCGGCCGGCGTCGGTCGACTTCCACACGCCGCCGCCGGCGCCCCCGAAGTAGTAGGTGGCACGGTTGCCCGGCACCCCGGCGACCGCCGCCGACCGGCCGCCGCGATAGGGGCCGACCTCGCGCCAGCGCAGCGCCTTCCAGCGCTCGGGCTCGAAGCCGGAGGCGGGGTGGGCGGCGGCCGCGGCGAGGACGGGCGAAACCAGCAAGAGCGGCAGGGAGACCAACAGCGGCAACAGGGCGGCCGGCCGGCGGAGCCGGCGCAGGCAAGGCAGGAGCAACCGTGAGGGCATGTTCGACTCTCTCCGCGAAGGTGGGCCCGGGGCCCGGTCCAGTGCTGTCGGGGCGAGAGTCTAGAACATTCGGGCTGCCAGGGCCGACCGGCCGGCTAACCGGTGACCTGGCGGGCTTGCCGGAGGCGCCGCACCCTCAGTGGAGCTTGCGCAGCTCCTCCTCGATGCGCTCGGCAAGGTATATCTTCGCGTCTGGGAAGCGCTCCGGCGGTTGCTCGGGATCGAGGAGTAGCAGCTGCAGAGCCGGGGCAGGTCCACTGTCCACTGAGTCTCGACTCCGGAGCGTGATAGCGAGCCATGGCCGCGATCCCGATATTGGCTCAGTTGGTCTCAGGATTCCGTGCCAACCTTCTCCCGCACCGCGTGTTCCTCTGGTGCGGATTGCTCGGTGGTCTCGTGTTCGTTTTCCTGGTGCCGCCGTTCTGGGTGGCCGATGAGCCCGCTCACTTTCGTCGCGCCTACGACGTGAGCCGCGGCCACCTCTGGCCCGAGGTCGTCCACACCTCGCCTGGGGGCGCTTACACGTCCGGCACGGTCGGCGCCGAGCTGCCTCGCAGCCTGCAGGCGCTCGATCATGAGCTGCCTGCCGGGCCAGGTGCGACCTCGCAGCGCGCCACGATCCTCCGCGCTCTCCGAGATCCTCTCGCTCCCGACGATCGAGTCTTCGTCGACTTTCGTGGTACTGCCTGGTCGCCCTTCCTCCCCTACGCGGCCCCGGCCCTGGCGATCGCTGTCGGCCGGTGGTGCGGAGCCGGACCGCTGCTCTTGCTCTATCTCGGTCGCCTCGCCAACCTGTTGGCATGCAGCCTGCTGATCGCACTGGCGATCCGCCGGTTTCCCACGGGCCGCTGGGTGCAGGTGCTCATCGCACTGACGCCCATGGCCATCACCCTCCGGGCCTCCTTGTCGGCAGACGCCGCTGCCTTCACCGCCGCTTGTGTCTTCGTTGGCCTGGTCGCCGCAGCCTCGTCGGGCTCCCGGCCGCTGCGCGGGGGCGACCTCGCCGCTCTCAGCGGCGCGGCGGCGGCCCTGGCGCTCACCAAGCTGCCATACGTCCCGCTGCTCTTGCTGCCGCTGGCGATCCCCGCCGAACGCTTCAGCGCTCCGTCGCGTCGTCGCTTCCTGATGGCTTACGGAGCCATCGCGCTCGCTGCCGTGCTGTTCTCGATCGTCTGCTGGCAGCGCATCCCGTTCGCCATGCGCCCCGACGTCGACCCCGCCAGCCAGATGCACTCCTTGGTGGCGCACCCCCTGAGCGTTCTCCAAGTGCTGGCGCACGACGTCGCCCAGAACTGGCAGCTGTACCTGATGGAGGCCATGGGAGCTCTTCTCGGTTGGCTCGATATCGGGGTGTCACCGGTCATCATCTACGCTGATCTCTTGCTCATCGTCCTGGTGCTGTTGCTCGACGCGGAGGCCTCAGGTCTACCGGGCAGGCGGCAACGCTGGCTCCTGCTGATCAGCGTGACCGCCGGCGCATTCTTGGTGTTGGTCTCGCAATACGTGTCGTGGACCGAGCCGGGTCACGACCTGCAAGGCGTCCAGGGGCGGTACTTCCTGCCCATTGCGCCGGCCGCCGCCTGGCTCCTCCAGCCGCGATCCCTGGCCGGCCGCCGGTCACTCGCAGACGCCGGTCCGTGGCTCGCCGCGTTCACGGCCACGCTGTTCGTCTTCGTCTTCCTGGCGGTGATTGATCGCTGCTACCGCTAGCTCGACCGCGTCGCCGCGCTCGGCGGCACGAGGACTTCGCGGATCTTGCGGGCGAGCTCTTGGGGGAGGAAGGGCTTGGCGAGGAAGGCGGTGCCGCTGGCCGGTGGGCCGGCGAGGGGGGCGGGCTGCTCGTCTTGGCCCGACATGAAGAGGACGCGGAGAGCTGGGCGCAGGTGCCGCAGGTCCTCGGCCAGGGCGCGGCCGCTCCTGCCGGGCATGGCGACGTCGGTGAGCAGCAGGTGGATGGGGCCGCGATGGCTCCTCGCGGCGTGCTCCGCCTCGCCGGCGTCCGCGGCGGCGAGGACGGTGTAGCCGCTCGCTTTCAGGATCTCGCTCACCAGGTCGCGCACGCTCGACTCGTCTTCGACCAGCAGGATCGTCTCGCTGCCGCGAAGAGGTGCGGGAGGCGCGCCGCCGAGCGGGGCGGCGGGCGCGGCGGCGGCGGCGCGCGGCAGGTGGATCTCGAAGGTCGTGCCGCGCCCCGGCACGCTCGCCACCGCGATCGCGCCGTTGCTCTGGTGGACGATGCCGTGGACCGTCGAGAGCCCGAGGCCGGTGCCCTTGCCGCGTTCCTTGGTGGTGAAGAAGGGCTCGAAGATCCGCTCGAGGACCTTCGCGTCCATGCCGATCCCGGTGTCGGAGACTTTCAACACCACGTGCGGCCCGGGCCGCAGGCCGACGCGGGCGCGGGCCTGCGCCCGGTCGAGCTCGACGTCGCGCAGCTCGAAGGTCAGGCTTCCTCCCTGCGGCATCGCGTCGCGCGCGTTGACGGCCAGGTTCAGGATCACCTGCTCGAGCTGGCTGCGGTCGCATTCGACGCGGCCGAGGCCGGGAAGGGCGACCATCGTCAAGCGGATGCCCTCGCCGAGGAGACGCCCGATCATCGTCAGGAGGCCGCGCACGAGCTCGGCGAGATCCAGCACCTCGGGCTCGAGGTTCTGCCGGCGGCTGAGCGCCAGGAGCTGGCGGGTCAGCGCGGCCGCGCGCTCGCCCGCCTGGTGGATCTGCTCGACCCGGTCCCGCGCCGCGTGGTCCGGCCCGAGCTCGAGCGCCAGGATCTCGCTGTAGCCGAGGATGGCGGTGAGGTAGTTGTTGAAGTCGTGGGCGACGCCGCCTGCCAGGCGGCCCACCGCCTCCATCTTCTGGGACTGGCGGAGTTGATCCTCCAGCTGGCGCCGCTCGTCCTCGCCCTTGCTGATCTCGCTGATGTCGCGAGCGATCGCCGAGGCCCCGGCGAGCCTGCCGTCGCTGTCGCGCAGCGGCGAGATCGACAGGCTGACGACGACCTCGCTGCCATCCTTCCGCCGGCGGACGGTCTCGAGGTCGCGCACCCCCTTCCCGGCGCGGATCAGCCGCGAGATCCGCCCCGTCTCGGTTGCCTGCGACGGCGGCGCGACGATCGCGACGTGGCAGCCGATCGCTTCCGACGGCCGGTAGCCGAAGAGGCGTACCGCGCCCGCGTTCCAGGTGAGGATGGTGCCGTTCAGCCCGATGGTGAAGATCGCGTCCTCGGAGCTCTCCACGATGGCGGCAAGCCGCGCCAGGCTCTCCTCGGCTCTCCTGCGCTCGGTGACGTCCGACACCATGGCGAGGGCGCCGACGAACTCGCCGCGCGGTCCCAGCAACGGGCTGGTGGCCGGCCGCAGCCAGACCACCGACCCGTCCTGGCGCCGGAAGCGGAAGTCGCCCTCGCCGCCGCTCCGGCGCTCGCGCCGCATGAAGGTCCGCGCCGCCCGGTCGCGCGCCCCCGGGTCCATGAAGTCGTACAGCTTCCTGCCGAGCATCTCCTCGGCGCGATAGCCCAGCATCGACGCCAGGCGGTCGTTCACGAAAGTCGTCCGCGCGTCCACGTCGAGGGTCCAGATCCCCTCGGCGGCGGTGGTCACGATGGTGCGGTAGCGCTCCTCGCTCGCCCGCAGGGCGCTCTGCGCGTCGGCGGCAGGCAGGGGGTGGCGGTAGGCCTGGCTGAGGGGCTGCATGGGTCCCGCGGTCGCGGAGGGCGTCGACGCTCCCCGACTTCTTGCGATTCGGCAGTATACACGCAGTTGCCGTCTTATCGGCGAGAACGGAGGGGAGCGGCCGGGCGTGGGACGGGGCGGTCAGCCGCGATCAGGGATAGTCGTTGACCTCGAGCTTGTCGAGCGGCAGGCCGCAGGGATAGAACAGGTTGAACACCGGCTGCTCGATGATCTCGGCGAAGTGCAGCAGCAGCGGGCCGTACTCCTCGATGCCCGACTGGCCGGCCTCGATCGACTCGTACTCCTGCCTGGGGATCTCGAGCTCCTCGGCCAGCTGGTCGACGGTCTTCTGGCGGCGCTCGCGGTGCTTGCGGATCAGCTCTCCGGCCTGGCCTTGACGGGTGTCGGCGGACCTGCCGCTGTCGGCGAGCAGGCGCGAGGTGGGGGTCTCGAGCTTGATCGCGACGAGCGCCAGCAGCGGGCCCCACTGCTCGGCCGGCGAGGCGCCGGCCTCGAGCTCCCGGTAGCGTTCTTCGGGGATGGCCAGCTGGGCGGCGGTCTCCTCGACCGACAGCTTCTTGCGCTCGCGTTCCTTCTTCAGCACGTCTCCGAGTTTCACAGGGCCCTCCTCGTCGTGGATCGAGTCGCTGTTCGACGGCACGTCCTGGTAGTGTCCCAGATCGCCCCTGCCTCCCGACCTCCCGGGCCGATCATGGCCCGCAGATTAAAGTGCCCGCGCCGCCGCCATCCGGGACAAAGCCACTACCGCCGTCTCTCGGCCGAGAGCAGCTTCAGCGCCTCGATCGGCCGCCGATCCGGGGCCATCATCTTGATCGCCCGCCGCAGCATCTTCTCGGCGTCCTCGCGGTCGCCCATCTGGCGGTGGATCTCGCCGGCGTAGTAGACCGCCAGGCCGCAGTCGGGATCGCGGCGCAGGGTCTCCTGCAGCTCCTTCAGGGCCCGCGCTCCCTGGCCGGGCGCCAGGCAGAAGCGGCAGTAGGCGAGCTCGGCGCTGTAGAGGCCGTTCTGCGGATCGCAGTCGGACGCGAACTCGATCAGCAGCGCGGCTTCCTGGAGCTTGCCGGCGTCCATCAGGGCGCGTCCCTTGCGGTACTGGACCTCGGGATCGAGCAGATCGGTCTTGATCGCCGGATGGTCGGCGGGGGCGCGGCGGTCGCGCTCCTCGCGCCGCGCCTTGCGCCGGAACAGCAGCGTGTTGCGCTGCTCGAGGTCGAGCAGCTCGGCGTAGGCGCGGGCGCCGGCCAGGAAGAGGTCGTGCGCCTTCTCTTCCATGCCGCCCAGCTCGGGGCCGGCGAGCGTCCAGGGGGCGAAGCGCCTGGCGAAGTCGAGATACTTGCTCTCGACGGCGGCTGGCGAAGCGTCCTCGTCGGCGCCGAGCAGGTCGAAGGCGTCGAGCCGGCGGTAGGAGAGGTACGCCTGCATGATCTCGTTGCGGTAGGCGGTGGTCGCCGGCGAGGCTTCGCTCCGCGACGAGGACGGCGAGGACGACGAGGACGAGAAGGCGGTGTCCTGTGGAACCGCGGCGGCGGCGAGGTCCGGCACGCCCGCGGCGGTGGCGGCGGCAGGGTCCGGCGCGCCCGGAGGAGCGGCGGCCGGGGAGGCGGGCTGCACGGCGCGCGGCGCCGGCGTCGCTGCCAGCTGATCGGCGGTGATCACCATGCCGAGCATGGCGAGCGCGTAGAGCAGGCGGGTGATCTCCTCGAACGGCAGCGCGGTGCCGAGCGCCAGCTCGTCGATGCGCCAGCCCGAGCGCAGCGCGATGGCGACCTGGGCCTGGCGCTGGCTGAGCCGGACCTCGTCGAGCGCGCAAGGCGGGCTGGGATTCAGGCAGAGCTTCTTGCCCACCAGCGGCACGACGCCGGCGTCGACCTCCTCCTGGGGGGCGAACTTGGTGATGCCGGTGACGATGAGCTGCGGCACGCGGATCTTGAGCGGCGACTCCGGGTGCGGCACGTCGGCGTGGGTCCGGAAGTCGCCGTCGCGCCAGGTGAAGACGTCCAGCAGCTTCTTCGCCAGGTTCTCCTGCAGCACCCGGAAGAGCTCCTCGGCGGTGACCACGTCGTGGTCGAGGAGCACCTCGCCGAGCGGCAGGCCGAGCGAGGCCGACTGGCCGAGGTAGGCGTGGAGGTCCTCGGCGGCGAGCTTGCCCTGGGCCACCATGTAGCGGCCGAGAGTCTCGTGCACCAGGTTCGAGCGGCAGTCGACCGGCAGGCCGTGCTCGAAGACGATCCGCTTCGAGATCTGCTTGCGCCGCACCTCGACGATCAGCGTCCGCCGGTGGGCCGAGAAGGCGAGCAGCAGGGCGGCGAAAGGCACAGTTCCCCGCGGTCCCCCCGGCCCCGGGGCACCAAGGGCGCCCTCGTGGAGCCGCGAGATCTCCTCGAGCTGCTCGGGTGTCGGGATCAACGCGGGGAACCTCGTGGAATTGCGGACGGCGGACGACGGCGCGAGGCTACCTGCTGCATCGGAGGCTGTCAAATGCGCCGGGCCAGTGGTAGTGGGTCAGTTTCCCGCGGCCTCCCTTTGGGCGAGGGGCCAAAGTCATACGCCCCAGGAGCCTGGGCCCCTCGCCCAAAGGGAGGCCGCGGGAGACTGACCCACTACCGGCCGCGGGGCCCTTGACCGTTATGGTTCGTTCACATATGATATTGGCAATTGGTAATGCTGCATGGTGGATCTTTCCATCGAGAAGGAGTGCCCATGACGTGGGAATCGCAGGAATCGCGTTGGATCTGCGCCGCTGCCGTGCTCGTGTGCCTGTTGGGACTGCCGCTGGCCGGCAGCGCCGCGACCCCGCAGCTCCTCGGTGCGGAGGTCCAGGTCAACACCAACGGTCTCTCCCAGCTGCACCACCCGGCCGCGGCTTTCGACGGCGCGGGCCACTCGCTGGTCGTCTGGGAGAACGACCTGCTCGGGGTGCGCGGCCGCCTCTACGATGCCGCCGGCCATGCCCTCGGCAACGAGCTGCCGCTGGTCGCCAACGTCGCCTGGTCCGTCCTCCCCGGCACCGCGCCGGTGGTCTTCCATCGCAACCCGGCCATCGTCTTCCTCCCCTCCGGCAACTTCCTGCTGGCCTGGGCGGAGGAGCGCGGCATCCTCGAGTGGACGATCTATTTCGAGAACCTGCAGGTCCAGAGCCGCGAGATCGTGGTCCAGGAGTTCGACATCGCGGGCAACCCGGTCTCGGGCCCGCGCACGATCAGCTCGGGCGGCGTCGGCTTCAAGAGCCTGCCGCGGCTCGCCGTGCGGCCGGCGGGCGACGTGGTGGCGGTCTGGATGAGCTCGTACGGGGCGACGAGCACGCCGGCCACCGAGCTCGGAGTGTTCACCCGCCAGCTCTCCAACACCGGCCGGCCGAGCGGCGCCCAGACCCAGGTCGACACGAAGAGCGGGGCCATCGGCCTCGAACCGGCGCTGGCGGTCGACCCGGACGGCAGCTACCTGATCGCCTGGACGAGCGAGAACGGCACGGACACCTTCAGCACCTCGATC
>Ga0210384_10007324_pt1 | contig 11653 bp, 4 predicted proteins | sample IncBWH2MmetaG_FD_160574 | JGI IMG/M metagenome (GOLD analysis project Ga0210384, IMG submission 160574) | Forest soil microbial communities from Barre Woods Harvard Forest LTER site, Petersham, Massachusetts, United States - Inc-BW-H-2-M | ecosystem: Environmental > Terrestrial > Soil >...
CGTCGGGTGGATGGGGCTGCATCCAGCGCCAGTCGACGCGGGTGTAGAGCTCCTCGGCCGCGGCGCGGATCGCCGCCTCCTCGCCGCGCGGATCGCCGGGCGCGCCGGCGGCGGCGTCGAAGTAGGACCCGTCGACCAGCACTCCGGCCATCAGCAGGGCGGTGTCGATGGGCGACAGCTCCACGTCCTTGAAGCGCCTGCCGGTGCCCATGTCGAGGAAGTGGTAGAAGAAGCCGTGGTAGCCGGTCATCCCCGCCGGCGCCGGTCCCTGCGGTGCGGCGAGCAGGAAACGCAGCGTCGCGAGGGCGCGGGCGCGCGCCTGGGCGCGGGTCACCCAGCCGCGCTCGACGCCGATCGGGTAAGCGGTGAGACCGAAGCCGACCGCGGCGACGCTCGAGAACGACGGGCTGGGCGCGCGGTCGGGCACCAGGCCGTTGGCCGGATTGGCGAGGTCCCAGAACCAGCGGAAGGTGCGCTCCTCGAGCTGGTCGAGGAAGCGCTCGTCCTGAGGCAGCAGCCGCGGAGCCGTCGCGCCAACCGGCGGAGGGGCGCTCGTTGCCGGCGCAAGGCGGCTGGCGACCGCAAGGAGCGGACCGAGGAGAGCAGCGAAAGCGATGATCTTGCGGCAGCCTGGTGACATCACGCCCATCCTAGTGCACTGCCTGCCGGAGGGGGACCCGAAGAGTGCTCCACTGGGCCGCGGGCTGTCGCACGGCGGCGATGCTCGCCCCCGGGCGGGCGATATGGGGAGGGGCGGGCCGCACCTGCGCCCGCCCCAGTCTGGTCTTCGGTCCCGCGGCTAGAAGTTCACCTTGAGCCCGACCTGCTCGCGGCGCCCGAGGTTGACCACGCACCCCGGCTGGCCGAAGCTCGGGTTGCCGCCCGGGCCGATGAAGTTGTTGAGGCAGCCGTAGCTCGCCCAGTTGAAGGCGTTGAACATCTCGGCGATGAGGCCGACCGAGGCGCTGCCGGCCACATGGACGTCCTTCTCGAGCCGGAAGTCGACCGAGCGGTCGGCGAAGCCGCCGCTCTTCGGCGGATAGATCGATTGCGAGAACGGGTGCGTGATGAGCCGGTCCTGCAGCGAGAAGCCCTGCGTGAAGTCGAGCTTGTCGAAGGCGGCGCCGGTCCCCAGCGCGATGTTCGTCGCGAAGATCATGTCCCACGGGATCCCGAAGATGCCGCTGGCGACGATGCGCGCGGTCTCGGTGCCGGGCACGATGTGGCGCGGGTAGGAGTTCGCCGTCGGATAGTCGAGGCTGAACAGGTCGTTGCCGGTCTGCGTCGCCTTGCCCAGGGTCGCGGCGATGTGCGCTCCCCAGTCGCCCCGGTACGTCCGGTCCAGGGAGAGGTAGGCGCCGTCGTACCAGTACCGCTTGCCTTCCGGGTCGGAGAGGATCACGCTGCCGAAGCCAGGGATGATCCCAGGGCAGCAGGGGGGCGGGCTCGCCGAGATGAAGGTCAGGCCGCGATAGCCGCGCACGCCGTTGTAGCTGAGCGAGGCGATCCAATCGCCGAGCGCCTGCCGGACGCCGATGTTGAACTGGTTCGAGTAGGGCGGCTTGAGGTTGTTGTTGAGCAGGAAGATCTGCGGATTGGTCTTGCCCGAGGCGATGAGCGCGTCGAGTCCCGCGACCGACAGGAAGCTCGGGTCCCACATGATCGTCGGCGCGCCGTTGCGGATGCGGCCGTCGGGCGAGAACTGGATGTTGTAGACCGGGAACTGCAGGCGGTAGCGCTCGTCGAGCGTGCCGTTGAGGAAGTCGCGGTCGAAGTAGCGGCCGAAGCCGCCGAAGAACACCGTCTTGCTGTCGCCCGCCACGTCGTACGAGAAGCCCAGGCGCGGCTGGATCGCGGCGGTGTACTGGCTCCGGTTGTGGCCGTTCGAGAAGTAGTCCGAAGACACATGGCCGGTCAGCCCCTGCACGATGTTCGCCGGGGTCACGTAGCCGGTGTCGAGCTCGTGCGCCTCGTAATCCCAGCGCAGGCCGATGTTCACCGTCAGGTGCGAGTTGACCGCCCAGTTGTCCTGGCCGTAGATGCCGTACTCCTGGTTGTTGGTGGTGAGGAGCGGGTTGCCGAAGCCGAACACCGCCTGGAACGGCTGCGCGAACGTCTCGCCGTTCGCCGGATCGAAGTTGAAGTCGAACTCGGGGTTGCCGTTGAGGCTCTTGTTGACGTTGTAGTGGAGGAAGTCGAGGTTGAAGCCGAGCTGGACGCTCTGGTCGCCGTGCCATTTCGGGCCGACGAAGCTGAAGTCGTCGCGCAGCTCGATCCGCCGCTGGTCGAACTTCTGGGTGGTGGTGTTGCCGCCCAGGCGGATGACGCCGAAGAAGTTGAGCCCGACGAGGTTGGGATTGGTCGGCGTCGGGTTCCAGGCGTAGTCCTGCCAGCTGAGCGCCGCCTGGTTGAGCGCGGTGCTGTTGTTCCACGAATGGTGCAGCGCCGTGCCGTAAACCCAGTTCTTGAGGTCGGTGGCCGACTGGAACGACGTCTGGTTGCCGAAGTCGCGCGTCTCGTGCTCCTTGCGATAGGTGCCGGTCAGGTCGACGAGCTGGTTGTCGGCCGGCTGCCAGCTCAGCTTGCCGAATCCCAGGTTCGACTTGAAGGGCGCGGGGAAGACGCCGGTGAACTGGCCGAACTGCGGCCCGAAGCTCGAGTTGCCGAGCGTGACCGGCGTCGTCGCGGTCTCGTCCACGCCCTCGTACGACAGGAAGAAATGGACCTTGTCCTTGACGATCGGCCCGCCGACCGAGGCACCGGGCTGATTGCGCTTGTAGTCCTGGTTGGTGGCCAGCGTCGAGAACTGGAAGCCCTGGGGCAGCATGTCGACCCACGCTTTCGGCTGGTAGTAGTCGAAGAGCTGCCCGTGGAAGTCGTTGCCGCCCGACTTGGTGACGGCGGAGATGATCACGCTCGATGCCTTGTCGTACTGCGCGCCGTAGTTCTGGGTGATGACCCGGAACTCCTGCACCGCGTTCTGCGGGAACGGGTTGCCGCGGCTCGAGTCCTGTCCGACCAGGCCGCCCTGCAGCACGTCGTTCTTCTGGCTGATGCCGTCGATGAAGACGTTGGTCTGCTCGGACGGCTGCGCGTCGGCGGCGATCACCTTGCGCTGCGGGTCCTTCGAGATCCGGACGCCGGGAGCGAGGGCCGCGAAGTTGAGGAAGTTGCGGTCGTCCTGCGGCAGGTTCTCGATCTGCTGCGTGGTGACGTTGGTCGCCGCCTCCGGGGTCTTCATCTCGATCAGCGTCTCGCCGGAGACGGTGATCGACTCGTTGAGGACCTGCGTCGGCGTCATCACGAAGACGACGCTCAGGTTCTGCCCGATCAGGACCTTCACGGTCTCCGAGCGGGCCTCGAAGCCGGGCGCCGTCACCGTGATGTTGTACTCACCCGGCGTGAGGCCGGCGAGCTGGAAGGACCCGTCCGCGCCGGCGGTGACCGACTGGTGGAATCCCGATTGGGTGCCGGTGGCCTGGATCGTCGAGCCGCCGAGCACCGCCCCCTGCTCGTTCGTCACCTTGCCACGGATGGTCGCCGTCGACGTCTGGGCCGCCGCGGAGACCGCCAGCGCGCCGGCGAGCACCGCCCATACACAGGTCTTCAACGTTCGTTGCATGAGTCCCCTCCTTGTCTTCGGTCCACGTTACAGGTTCCAGGATCTGACAGATCGTTGGGCAGCGCCGCCGCAAGAGCCGCGCACCACCAGCTCGGTGGGCAGGGTCTCGTGCCGGCGCTGGTGGGCGTTGCGCGCCTTGACGGAGCTCAGCAGGCGCTCCATTGCGCGGGCGCCGAGCTTGGCGATCGACACGCTGACCGAGGTCAGCGGCGGGGTCATGTAGCGCGCGATCGGGATGTCGTCGAAACCAGCCAGCGCCAGGTCTTCGGGGACGCGGACGCCGGCTTCGCGCACCGCGTAGAGGCAACCGATGGCCATCGCGTCGTTGGTGGCGAAGACCGCCGTCGGCCGGCCGCCCATCGCGACGATGTGCCGGCCGGCGCGGTAGCCGGCCTCCTCGCTGAAGTCGCCGTCGATCTCGAGCTCCGGCGCGGCGTCGAGGCGCAGCGCCGCCACCGCGTCGCGGTAGCCGCGCAAACGCTCGCGGGCGTCGTAGTTCTCGGCCGCGCCCTTGACCAGGGCGATGCGACGGTGGCCGAGGCCGGCCAGGTGGCGCACCATGGCGAGGGCGCCGCCGTGGTTGTCGACGTTGATCGAGTCGAAGGAAGTGCCGTCCACCAGGCAGTTGAGCAGCAGGATCGGCAGCGTCTCGGGCAGGTTGGCCTCGAGCGTGTGCGCGTCGACGTCGGGCGACATGACGATCAGGCCGTCGACGCGGCCGCGCATGGCGCGCAGCAGCGCCTTGATCTCGGCGCGGTCGTTGTGGGAGCTGGCGACCAGCAGGTGATAGCCGCTGCCGTGCGCCGTCGAGTCGATGCCGCGCATCACCTCGGAGAAGAACTCGCCGTGGAGGTCCGGCAGCAGCACGCTGACGGTGTGGGTCTCGTTGGTGATCAGGCTGCGGGCGGCGCCGTGGGGGGTGTATCGCAGCCGCTCGGCGACCTCGAGGATGCGGCGGCGTGTCTCGCTGCGGACCGGCCCCTTGTCGTTGAACACCCGCGAGACGGTCGCGACCGAGACCTCGGCCTCCCGCGCGACCTCCTTGATCGTGGCGCTCATCCGCGAGCTAAGCTCCTCCCCGGCAGCAGAGAGATTCGCACGTCCTCATGCTCACGCTGTATCGCTAACGGCAGTCCTCGCTGGATTGCCGATGTAACCGTTTACATTCTGGGTATCGTACGGACCCAGGCGCCGGGTTGTCAAGCGGCTGTCACCCCCCGCACCTCCTGGCGCCTGTTTGGAACGAACCCCTCGTCCTGCCGACCTTTGGGCGAGGCACCAAAGCCCTCTCCCCCTGTCCCCAACCCTCGCCCAAAGGTCGGCAGGAGGAGGGGTCCGTTCCAGGGCGCGCCAGGGGCGCCGGGCGGACGCTACCGCAGGTACTGGGTCACCTTGACCGCGCTGGCGCGCACCTGCGCCGAGGTGATCAGCAGCGGATGGTACTGATCGGTGAGCCAGTCGGCGTGCCTGCGGCCGGCCCCACTGATACTATTGCGTATGTTCAAACATTAGTGATATTCTGTACTGCTGTGGAGCTTGGCTGTCGAAATCAATCGACAGCTGTCCAGCAAATGGAGAAAATATGATGAAGACCGTGTTCCGCGTACTGAGCGTATCCTCCCTGCTACTGGGACCTGCGATTCTTCATCCCTCCGCAGCGGCGGCGGACAGCTGCAAGATCGTGGTGCCTCCATCGTGCCGCCAGTGCGTTCCCGATAACTCAGGAGGTTGCTGTAGGAACCGCGGATCCTGCGGCTGCATCTATGTCATGTGCCGGTCCGCAGTGGCGCCGGCGACCTCCCCGGTGTCGACCCAGCCAGACTTCGCGAGCTTCCTCCAGCAGCGGGAATCCGGCACCGACCGACCTGCGGTGGCGCCGTCGCCCGCTTGTCAGCTCTCGATGCCTGCTACCTTCATCTCGACGCCTGCAGGCGCCCTTCTGGTCATGCCCAAGCGTTGACGCCGATTCGGCAGGTCTCCCCGCCCGGTGGGCGGCAGCCCATGCCCCGGGCGTGCCCCTCAACCTGGTCCGGCGTGCCGAGCAGCCGCGTGCGAGTGGGGTTATAGTCCACCGCGGTCTCGGATGGATGCCCCCCGCCCACGAGGATCTTACCGCCGCGTCCGGCTGGCGATCGCGGCCGCGGCCGCGCTGGCCATCGCCTCCGGGTGCAGGCGCGATGTCGGCCGCGGGCCGGCGACGACCGGCGGGGAGACGTGGGCGGCGAAAGCGCCTCTGGGAGCGCCGACGCCATCGCCGATCGCCGCCGAGCTGGCGCGGGCGGCGCGCCCCGGCAGGCCGGTGCTGTTCGTGGGGCTGGACGGCGGCGACTGGCAGCTGCTCGACGGCTACATGGCGGACGGCACGATGCCCACCCTCGCGGCGCTGGCGCGGCAAGGCAGGTCCGGCGTGCTGCGGACGATTCAGCCGCCGCTCTCGCCGCTGGTCTGGACCACGATGATGACCGGGGTCTCGCCGCTCGAGCACCGGGTCCTCGACTTCACCCGCTGGAACCCGGACACCGGGGCGCGGGAGCCGATCGGCAGCGGCGAGCGGCGGGTGCCGGCGATCTGGAACATGGCCAGCGCCGCGGGCAAGAGCGTCGCCGTCTTCGGCCTCTGGGCCACCTATCCTGCCGAAGCCGTGCGCGGCCTGATGGTGGCGGACCGCTTCGCCTCGTTCACCGCCCGCGACCGCCGGCCGCCGCCGGGCGTGGTCTTCCCGCCCGGAAGGGAGTCCTGGGCGCAGGAGGTGCTGGCGTCGACGGTGCGGCGGACGGGCTACCAGGAGCTCCATGCCTACCTGCCGTGGCTGGATGCCGCCGAGTACGAACGGCAGATCGCGCAGCCCGAGCCCTACGCCCACCCGGTCAGCGCGCTGCGGCGCATCCTCGCCGAGACGCGCGCCTACCACGCCCTGGCACGCGCCTGGATCGAGCGCGCGCGGCCGGACCTGGCGGTGGTCTACTTCCAGGGCACCGATACCCTGGGGCACCTCTTCGCGCCGTACGCGCCGCCTCGGCAGCCCGGTGTCACGCCGGAGGACTTCGCGCGCTACAGCGAGGTGCCGCGCCGCTACTTCGCCGAGATCGATCGCTTGCTGGGCGACTTCCGCGACCTCGCGTCGCGGCAGGGAGCGGTGCTGTTCCTGGCGTCCGACCACGGCTTCCGCTGGCGCGAGGGCCGCCCCGCCGCCGCCGGCAGCGCCGCCGCTGCCACCGCCGCCCGCTGGCACCGCGAGGAGGGCATCTACCTGCTCTGGGCGCCGGCGGCGGGGTCCGCCGGGCGGCCGCCGTCGCCCGCGGCGCCCCCGACGCCGGGCTCGCGCGGCCGCGGCGGCGTCGCCCAGGTCTGCGCGACGCTGCTCGCGCTCCTCGGCCTGCCGCCGGGCGCGGGTCTCGCCGAGCCGCTGGCAGCGGCGATGGAATTCGTCGCCGATAGGGGCGCGCGGGTAGCGGCGGCGATCCCACGGCCGCCCCTGGCGGCGGCGCCGGTCGACTATCGCCGCTTCTTTCGGGCGGGCGGCTCGCCGCCGGCGGCGGCACGTGCGGCGGGTGCCGGGAAGGCGGCACCGAGCCAGCCGGAGGACGAGCAGCTCGCCGCGTTGCGCGCTCTCGGCTACATCGGCGCGCACGAGCCTGGAAGGCGCTCGGCCGGCGTGGCGGCCGGCACGGGCGGTGGAACTGCCGGCACGGCCGGCGCAGCCGGGTCGCCACGGGCAAGCAGCCCCGCGTCCGTAGCCGCGCACGGCGGGTCGCCGCCGGCGTCCCCTGCCGCCGCGGACGCCACCCGCACCGCCGCATCCTTCGACAACGAGGGCCTGCTGCTGCGGCAGGCGGGACAGCTGCCCGCCGCCCGAGCCGCCTTCGAGGAGGCGCTCGCCCGCCAACCCGACCTGCCCGCGGCGCTCTGGAACTTGAGCGATCTGCTCTTCGCCGAGGCGGAGGCGGGAGCGAGAGACGGAGGCGGCTCAGGGAGCGGCACCGCCACTGGCCGCGACGCCCTGCTCGACCGCAGCGACGGCCTGCTTCTGCGTGCCCTGGCCGGCGACTTGCCGGACGGTGTCGAGCACGCGTTGGAGCGGGCCTCCCGCTATGGCCGAGCCGGCGCCCGCGACCATGCCCTGAGCCTGCTCGAACGCGCCGCGGCCCTCCGGCCCGGCGACCCACGCCTCTGGCTGCAGCATGGCCGTTACCGGCTCGAGCAGCAGCGCTGCGACCTGGCGCTCGCCGATTTCACGCGCGCCCTGAAGCTCGACCCGGCCTCCGCGGTGGCACACGCTTCGGCTGGCCTGGCGCTGCTCTGCCGCGGCGACGAGCCGGCCGCGCTCGCCGCGTTCCGCCGCTCCCTGGTGCTCGATCCCAACCAGCCCGAGGTGCGCCGCTTCCTCGACCATCCCAGGTGATGCGGGCGGCCTGTACCCACTACCCAAGCCGCCGGGCGCGGCGCCGCCAGAGCCGCCGCCTTGTGCTAGGATTTGGCGCCACAGGGCTGTAACACAGGAATCGGAATCGGCGCGCGCGGCCCCTGGCCGCGGCCCGGGAGGAGATCCATGCGGCAACATCGAGTGTTGCGCCGCGACGGCCGGCGCCTACCCCTACCACCGCGGCGGACGGCGCCTGCGGCGCTGGCGGCGGCATGCGCCTGGCTGGCGCTGGCGGTCATCGGCGTGGCGCCGGCGGCGGCGCAGACGACGGGCGGCATCGTCGGGCGGGTCACCGACGAGCAGGGAGGCGCGCTGCCCGGAGTGACCGTCGAGGCGCGCAGCCCTTCCCTGCAGGGGACGCGGACCGCGACCAGCGACGGCACCGGGCGCTACCGGCTGACCCTGCTACCGCCCGGCGCCTACAGCGTCGCGATCACCCTGGAAGGGTTCGCTCCGGAGAACCGCACGGCGGTGACGGTGGACCTCGACAAGGAGACCACGATCAACGCCGCGCTGCATCCGGCGGTCGCCGAATCGATCACGGTCACCAGCGAGGTGCCGGTGATCGACGTCACCTCGCCGTCGATCGGCACCAACCTCGACACCCGCGCCGTCGAGACCCTGCCGACTGGGCGCAACTACTCGTCGGTGGTGCAGATCACTCCCGGCGTCAGCTCCGACGCCAATCCCGAGAACACCGACCAGTCGACGATCACCGCCTACGGCTCGAGCGGCAACGAGAACGTCTTCTTCATCGACGGCGTCAACACCACCGGCAGCGAGTACGGCTTCCAGGGCAAGGAGCTCAACTTCGAGTTCATCCAGGCGGTCGACGTCAAGAGCGGCGGCTACGCGGCGGAGTTCGGCCGCTCGACCGGCGCCATCATCAACGTGATCACCAAGTCGGGGGGCAATTCGTTCCACGGCGACGCCTTCGGCTACTACGACAACGACTCGCTGCAGGCGACCGCGCAACAGGTGCAGTCGAGCAACGGCACCGTCGCCGGCTTCACCAAGAAGGATTACGGCGCCGACCTGGGCGGCTTCCTGATCAAGGACCGTATCTGGTTCTTCGGCGCCTACGACCGCGTCAACAACACCCAGAACACAGCGCAATCCGGCCGGATCATCGGCTCCGACAGCACCCATGACCTGGCAGCCGCCAAGCTCACCTTCCACCTCACCCAGAACCAGACCGCGATCGCCACCTTCTTCCAGGACCCGCGCGACGACACCGGTGCGATCATCGACGCCAATCACACGCTCAACGGTGATCCGCTCACCTTCGAGGGCAAGCGCGTCTTCGGCGGCAAGGATTACGCGCTGCGCTACGAGGGCCTGTTCGCCAACGCCTGGGAGCTGAGCGGCCAGGTGTCGCGGCACAACGAGGCCAACTCGGTGGAACCGGCGACCGCCGCCGGCGACGTGATCGAGTTCCGCGATTCGAGCAGCACACCGTTGGGCTTCTTCCAGACCGGCGGCTTCGGCCTCATCCAGGAGAAGACTTTCAAGCGCGACTTCGCGGGCGGTGCCATAACCCGCTACCTCTCGGGACACGAGCTCAAGCTCGGCTTCGAGTACGAGAAAGAGTCCGCCCAGGTCATTCGGCGCTTCAGCGGCGGCCAGCAGGTCGATTCCTTCCCGCTTGGCAACGGCCAAACGGTGTACAGTCACTTTTACTGGACGACGCCGAGCGCCACCGGCTTTCCCAACTTCAACGCGCCGGTGTCGGCCCTCAACGCCTCGCCCCAGCACCGCAACACCAGCGCCTACCTGCAAGACCACTGGGCGGCGCTCTCCAACCTGACCGTCAACGCCGGCGTGCGCTGGGACCGCCAGGAGATCATCGATCCGCAGGGCAACACCGCGATCGACCTCAAGAAGGACTTCGCGCCCCGCGTCGGCGTCGTCTGGGACCCCACCAAGGACGGCCGCTCCAAGGTCTTCGGCTCCTACGGGCGTTACTACGAAGAGATCCCGATGGACCTCGTCATCCGCTCCTTCTCCTTCGAGCGGCAGGCGCGCGTCTTCAACTTCAGCCCCACGGGCACGACGCCCGATCCAGCGGCGGAGGCCGCGGTGATGCAGACCTCGGCGATCTTCGGCGGCAACGTCGAGCCCGCCGACCCCAACCTGCACAACCAGTACATCAACGAGTACCTGCTTGGCTACCAGCGCGAGATCCTCCCCGACGTGGCGGTCAACGTCCAGGGGATCTATCGCAATTACGGGCAGATCATCGAGGACTTCCTCTGCCGCACCGACGGCACCTACTGCATCGGCAACCCGGGCCAGGGCATCATGCAGCGCATCTCCACCCTTGACTTCTCGCGGACCTTCCCGGCGCCGAAGCCCAGGCGCGTCTACAAGGGGATCGAGCTCGACCTCACCAAGCGCTTCTCGCACAACTGGCAGGCGCTCGCCTCCTACGTCTACTCGAAGCTGGACGGCAACTACGACGGCACCTATGCGCCGTTCACCAACGTCGGCGCCGACCCCAACATCTCGGCCGCCTACGATTACTACGATTTCTTCACCAACGGCATCAACCTCAACCGCATCACCGACAACGGTCCGCTGTCGAACGACCGCCGCCACCAGCTGAAGCTGTCGGGTATCTACATCACGCCCTTCAAGCTGTCGGTGGGGCTCTCTTCCTTCTACCGCAGCGGCACGCCCCTGACCGCCTACGGCTACTCGGACATCTACGCCCGCTACGAGTTCTTCCTGACCGACCGCGGGGCCCTGGGGCGCACGCCCGCCAACTACGACGTCGACCTCCACCTCGGCTACCCGCTGCCGGTCGGGCCGGTGACCCTGAACTTCCTGCTCGACGTCTTCAACCTCTTCAACACCCAGCGGCCGATCCTGCTCGACGAGCGCTGGGACTTCAAGCAGGCCGACAACGCCTCGCCGACGCCGACCAACTCGAATTTCGGCAAGCCGGTGCTGCGGACACCGCCGACGTCGCTACGGCTGGGAGTGCGGCTGAGCCTGTGAGGTCGCGGGTCAGGACGCGAGGGTCCATCCCCCCCTGCCTCCCTTTGGGCGAGGGGTCCCAAGGGAACGGACCTGAGGACTTCGGGTGCCTCGCCCAAAGGGAGGCAGGGGGGGATGGACCCTCGCGAAGAAACTGACCCGCGACCCCTCTGAGGGAGATGGTATCCTCGCTGGTCAGCAATGAGCCTCCTCCTGCCCCTCCTGATCCTGAGCGCCTTCGGCGGGGCGCTCGGCCCCGCGCCGCGCGCGGCCGGGGCGGCCCATGCGGCGGGCGATGCGGCCAATGCGGCCGATCCGGCCGCCGCGCTGAACGCGCTCTTCGCCGAGCAGTGGCAGTACTCGCTGCGCGAGGACCCGCTGGCCGCCACCGAGGTGGGCGACAACCGCTACGACGACCGCCTGCCGTCGATGACGCCGGAGGACCTGGCGCGGCGGGACGAGCACGCCCGGGACGTCCTCGAGCGGCTCCGCCGCATCGGCCGCGCGCGCCTCGGCGAGGCCGACGCCGTCAGCTACGACCTGTTCGAGCGCGAGCTGAGTGACGACATCACCGAGTACCGCTTCAAGACCTACCGCCAGTCGATCACCGCCGAGGGGGGCTTCCACAC
>Ga0210384_10007326_pt1 | contig 11653 bp, 10 predicted proteins | sample IncBWH2MmetaG_FD_160574 | JGI IMG/M metagenome (GOLD analysis project Ga0210384, IMG submission 160574) | Forest soil microbial communities from Barre Woods Harvard Forest LTER site, Petersham, Massachusetts, United States - Inc-BW-H-2-M | ecosystem: Environmental > Terrestrial > Soil >...
ACGCTGATCGGCAAGGTTTATAGTGGCAGTGACCTCCGATATTATTTCGGCGGACAGCTGTTTTCCAATTACAACAGCGTTTTTGGACTAACGGGCACCGCGGACGCGACCTCCATCGACGGAGGCTCCACCGTGGTATTCGGCAAATCCGGCGGCGTCCCCGTCGTTGCTCCTCAACTTCCGGTCCGCGCACGAGGTGGATTTGCTCAAATCGGATTGCCCCTATCGCGCTGGTTTGGGTCTGATCCTGAAGGGCGCAACGCCGGTTGGTCCTTCTATGCCATGTACGGTACAGACCAGGCCAATACTCGTGACCTCGCTAAAGCCGCCCCCGGCGGCTCGCGCGCACGCAGCGACATGACCGTAGGAACCCTTAACTACAAACTTAACAAGTGGGTATCCTTCTCCTTCGAAGAGTCTCTCTATCGCACCCGCGCAAATACCGCTGTGCCGGACTTACCTCTGTTTATGGGCCTGCACCAACATGAGTGGCGAGATGTTCGCAGCGAGGGCGGAGCCATCTTCAGCTTCTAACCGCACGCAACCGGAGAGCGGGCCAACCAACGCTCGCTCTCCATCAGTCTTACGAGCTGGTGTACCTTATTCCCCATACTGTCCTCATCGACCACTAACGCATCTTAGGTGCATACTCGGCCGTCCTTTGATGCTAGGGAGGACGAAATGAAATTCTCCCAAACCTGCAGGCCCCTCCCCCGTTCATTCTTTTTATGTGGAATCGCCCCGGTCCAAACGAATGACCGATTCCGGATCGTAAGTCACTGTGTCTTCCCCCGCCTGACAACTTTCCAGCGAAACCGACTCTCTCGAATTCACGAGGCAATTTGGTGCTTTAGAGACTGGTAACTTCTCATGGCACTCCTGGTTAAACAACAAGCTGCAAAATCCCTAGGTCCCCTGTTTGGTCCGCTTTACCTCTTTTATCTACTGGTCGATGACCTCAAGTCCTGGCGATACCTCCCAAAATGGCTTTCATCATGTCGGCCCGGACGATCTCTCATCGGCGCAGCGAAGCCTTGGATACCTTATGAAGCGGCGAATTGGCTAGAGCATTATCTCAACCGCAATTGCAAGGTTTTCGAATGGGGATCAGGCGGCTCTACAATTTTCCTGTCGGAACGCGCCGGGCAAGTCTTTAGCATCGAACATGACAAGAAGTGGCATACGCGGGTATCAAAAGCCTTGGCACAATTCGGGATAACGAACTGCTCCTACCAACTCCACGAACCTAAGCCCATTGCCGGAACTTTCTCGGCCCTAGATGAGTCACAAAGTTTTCGCTTCATCTACGATGACTACTATCCAGGCACGACAGTCGATGAATATGTACGAGCCATCGACGTCCATCCCGATTACACCTTCGACCTGGTCTTGGTGGACGGGCTCGTAAGGACCCAATGCATCCAACACGCTATCAGCAAAGTCCGGCCCGGTGGTTACCTCATGCTAGACAATTCCAACAACGCCGAGGTAGCCGAAATCGTCCGCAAGCTGCAAACCTATCCCCACACAGTGTTTCGCGGGATAGCACCTGGGTGGCCGCCAGCAAGATGGAGCAACACCATCTGGCGGATTTCCTGACGTAATTTTCCGGTTCGGTTTACTAATCGACCTAGAAGCTATTGTTCGGGCGTTTCATCCACTACTTTGTAACCGGCAGGAATTTGAAACACCGTCGGATTTGGCTCGTTGCGATCCACGTGCGTCACCGTCACCGTTTGCTGCCCAGTGCGTGGGTCGTCATGTTTAACGAGCATGTTCAGGTGTAATTCCTCGGAATACCACGTGTCGTCAGTCACCACTACGGCTTTGCCCGTACCGCTGGCAGCCGCCGGAACGGTTGTGCTTCTACGCGTGCCATGAACGGACACATTTTCTATGGATTGCGTGCCCAGGTCTTCTTCTATGACCACCGCATTGCGCGCCGGAGCGGCCGCACTTGTTTTTGTTTCCGTGTCAGCTGATGCTTCTGACCGTGGCATTTGTCTCGCGATATGCGTCGCTGGGTCCAAGAACGCGTTCAATCCTGTCAGCGGATCGTAAATATGAAAAGAGAGCAGCTTGGGCGCTCCGGCAACCGCCGGGTTCATCCATTGTCGGCGTTCATTGTAGATTCTGCCTTGAAGATCGCGAGCGATATTATTAATTGTCTTCCTCACGTTCGTGGACCCGTCAGGCAAAATTTGTGTGCTTTCCAATTCCACGACGGCGGTCAACGGCACCCCAGGCACGGGTGTGACAAATAGCCCGAACATACGCACGATCACACCCCGATAGGGCGGCGGCTTTAAAGTAGATGTATTCTGGGAAAAGCCAAGGGAAGTCGCAAGCCCAGCAACCACAGCCAAGCACGCTATACTCCTGATGCCTCTGGGTAACATTGCCGTATTTCACAGCGGAACTGCCGGAATTGTAAAACTGCCGCAAAAGGGTGTCAATCAACTCGCAGGCTTAAGCTCTTCTGCATCCTCACCACAGCATATAGACTGTGCGGCGAGCTATGTCATCTGAGCGTCAATCCACATCAGGCTCATTTCTTCTAAGCCATTCCGTGGCTGCCTACTTGTTGCTGACCTTCACGATTTCTTGGCTGGGCGCGCTCGCTGTAGCCGCCCGGCATCTGCTGCACCACGAGCCACTACCGAAAATGACTGGCATCCTCATGTTTCCGGCCATGCTTCTCGGACCCAGTCTTAGCGGCATTCTTCTCACCGGCATCGTCGCGGGTAAAACTGCCTTGCGCGATCTGTTTTCCAAATTGTTGCGGGCCAGAATTCGTGCCCATTGGTATGCCGCGCTACTCATTCCCCCAGTTCTGGTTCTTACTCTTCTCTTCGCTCTAAAAACATTTCTTTCCCCGGTTTACACTCCCAATCTTTTTCTAATAGGAGTGTTGTTCGGCGTCCCCGCCGGACTTTTGGAGGAAATCGGCTGGACTGGATTCGCGTTTCCCAGAATGTCTTTGCAATTCAATGCCCTGGAAGCAAGTATCTTACTCGGATTGCTCTGGGGCTTATGGCACTTGCCGGTCGTTAATCACCTCGGAACCGCAACGCCCCACGGCGCATATTGGTTCTCATTTTTCCTGGCATTCACTTTTGCGATGACCGCCATGCGCGTCCTCATCTGCTGGCTCTACACCAACACGAAAAGCGTACTAATAGCTCAGCTCATGCACATCTGCTCCACCGGCTCGTTGGTCATTTTCAGCCCTCCCGCAGCCTCCGCCAGGCAAGAAGTAATCTGGTACGCACTTTATGGGCTCACGCTATGGATCGTCGTTCTCTTCGTAGTAAAAAGATGCGGCACGAGCCTAGCAGCCTAACCGCATTACCATAAGGGGGATAACTGGCGGTTGAGCTATGAACCTGGATCTTGTATTAGTTTCGTGATCTGCACTCCAGGACCTACTCCGTCCACGACGGGCTGAAGAACTGGCTTCCCTGCGGGAGGTGTCCAGCCAGGTTTCCTTGGAAACGTCGCTTTTTCAGTTAGGGAGCAGAGCCTCTATGTGTAGGTTATTCAAGGTATTTGTTGTCGCACCGCCGATGTGTTAGGCTGTGCCAGCGACACGCTCCGGCACCAGGGCGCGTAAGTTCCTGCTAACGCCAGAGGTTATCTCCCGCACCAGTCCCGGATAAGCGCCACAGGGCGCGTAGCTGCCTCCAGAGACTGCCACGGAGCCACCGGGTCGTTCATCGCCAATGAAAAGGACGTAACCACGCCATGCCTGCCACCCAGTCAGCGTCGCGCGCCGAGCAACCTACGGAAATTAAGCTTGCGCATTCGCCGGATTCCGACGACGCCTTTATGTTTTACGCCCTTGCTACTCATAAGCTTGCTACTCCCGGGTACAAGTACACCCACGTTCTTTCCGACATCCAGACTCTCAACGAAGCCGCGCTAACGGAAACGTACGACGTCACCGCTGTCAGCTTCGCCGCGTACCCTTCGCTTCGCGATAAATACGTCTTGCTCGACTGTGGCGCCAGTTTTGGAGAAAATTACGGTCCCATCGTTGTAGCATCCAAGCCGCTGCGCAGAGAGGAGCTCGCTCGCAAGCGCATCGCTGTCCCGGGATTAAAAACCACCGCATATCTCACCCTTAAACTCTTCCAGGCGGATTTCGAGGCCGTGGTTATGCCTTTCGACAAGATTCTTGACGCCGTAAAAGCCGACGCAGTGGACGCGGGACTCCTTATTCACGAAGGGCAGCTTCTTTTTCCAAAACTCGGCCTGCATCGCGTCATCGATCTGGGTGTTTGGTGGCACGAGAAGACCAATCTCCCCTTGCCGCTCGGCGGTAATGCGGTTCGTCGCGCGCTAGGCCCCCAACTCGGGCGCCAGATCGCCCGTACCATTCGCAATAGCGTGGAATACGGCCTCGAACATCGCGAGGAAGCCCTCAACTACGCCATGCAATTCGCTCGTGACATGGAAACCGATACAGCTGACAAATTTGTCGCAATGTACGTCAACAGATGGACCCTCGGCTATGGCGATCGCGGCAAGCAAGCGGTCACCGAATTGATCACTCGCGGTACCGCCGCAGGCCTGCTCCCCGGCCCCGCATCCGTCGAATTCCTCAGCGAAGCATAAATGTCGTCAGCCCTGTTGCCCGCCTTTCGACGACGAGCACCGGGTGGCCCAAACCTCGAATTCGCGTGTGGGGATTTTGGCAAAACCGCTAGTTACTTTGTCGACTCAGCAAAAAGCAAGAATATTTTCCGTCGCAGTTTTCTTCTGACATTTTTTTTGTTGCTTCCGGCTTCGCGCGGCCATGCGCAAACGGCCGCCGAACTTCAAGACCACTCTACGAAACACGCCAGCACATCTGACACCTGGCCGCTGCAAGCAGTGCGTGGTTCGCACGCCATGGTCACTACCGACGAAGCCCTCGGCTCCCAGGCCGGCGTCGCAATTCTGCAGCAGGGTGGTAACGCAGTGGATGCCGCCGTTGCCGTAGCCTTCGCGCTTGCGGTCGTCGAGCCTGCCGCCGGGAACATCGGTGGCGGCGGATTTATGTTGGTGCGGCTTGCCGATGGCAAAACAAATTTCTTTGACTATCGCGAAGTTGCGCCCGCCAAAGCCACGCGCGACATGTACATCCAGGACGGCAAACTCATTCCCGACGCCAGCACGCTCGGCTACCGCTCTGTCGCCGTTCCCGGCACTGTCGCCGGTTTGGAATTGGCCCTGAAAACTCACGGTACCATGAAGCTCACGCAAGTCATGGCTCCCGCCATTCAATTGGCGAAGAATGGCTTTCCCATCACTGAAAATCTTGTTCGCGAATTCGACGAAGAAAAAGCCGGCCTGGAAAAATTCTCCGTCAGCAAACGCATCTTTCTGACTGGTGCTCGGAACAAAAATCACATGTACAAAGTCGGTGAGATTTTTCGCCAGCCGGAACTCGCCGCCACTTTGCAGCGCATCGCCAAAAACGGCGCGGCCGATTTTTATCGCGGAAAAACTGCGCGTATGCTCGTGGCCGACATGCAAAGCAACGGCGGCATCATCACCGCCGACGACCTGGCGAGTTATCGGCCGAAGATTCGTGAAGTTCTTCGCGCTCATTATCAGATCGATGGCCACCGTTGGGACGTTCTCACATCGCCGCCTCCCAGTTCTGGCGGCGTGGCGATCATCGAAGCCCTCAACATCCTTAAGCAAACGCAGTTAAAAGGTTGGGACGATTTGCCGAGCGTGCGCATGGTGGTGGAAGCCATGCGTCGAATATTCGCGGATCGCGCCGCTTATTTAGCGGACCCTGATTATTCAGATGTTCCCGTCGCCGGTCTCATCAGCGATTGTTACGGCAAGGAACTTTTCGCGACCATCGATCCCCAGCACGCCTCTTCAAGCAAGGAAATCAAAGCCGGCACACCGCACCTCTGCGGAATTTCGGCCGGTCAATCCAGCGCGCCCAACACTGTGGTAAGCCTCGGCGAAGGCCCTCACACCACGCACTTCTCGGTGGTGGACGCCGCAGGGAACGCCGTGGCCAGCACTTACACGCTCAATGACAGTTACGGATCGCACGTCACCGGCTCTGCTGGATTTTTGCTCAATGATGAAATGGATGACTTCACCACGCAACCAGGCGTGCCCAACGCGCTTTTCGGGTTGATTCAATCAGAAGCCAACGCCATAGGGCCCAATCACCGCCCGCTCAGCTCGATGACTCCGACCATGCTGTTGCGCGACGGTAAATTGAGTTTTGTTACCGGCTCTCCCGGAGGCCCCACGATAATTTCCGCTACCCTCTTGAGCGTCATTAACTGGATGCACCTGGGCATGGACGCGCAAGCGGCTGTCAACGCCCCTCGTTTCCATCATCAGTGGCTGCCGGATGAACTTGTGCTGGAAAAGGAATTTTCGCCGGTATTCGAGAAGGCCCTGAATGCCAGTGGCTACGCCACCAAACGTAAAGGTCACATCGGGCTGGTAAATGCCATCGGCATCGACGCGCAGACCGGCGACCGTCTCGGTGCCGCCGATCCCCGCGACTACGGTTCCGCCATGGGCTACTGACCTTGGGAATATTAACCTTGCTCCCGAATGTAATTATTCGCGCAACCACTCTTGTTATTCACGCGTCAACGACGGCAACTCTTCAAAGCGTCAAGGATTTTATAGGAATATAATTCTTGGGACCAGCTTATGCGCAGACTTCTCTCCTCTTATGTGTTTATATCTCGCAAAGTCACTCCCGAACTTCTGGGACAGATCGCCCATGCCGGCTTTGAAGGCGTGGAACTTTTTTGTTCGCGTAGTCATTTTGATTACACCTCGCGAGCCCAAATCCAGGCTATGGCTGAAGCTCTCAACACCCAGAAACTTACTCTCGAATCGCTGCACGCGCCGAATAGCCGCGATCTCAGTGCTACGCGTGAAGGTGGTACGCCGCTCTCCATCTGCGAAGTGGAGCGCGTACGCCGCGTCGAAGCCATGGATGAGTTGAAACGCGCCATCGATGTGGCAGAAGATTTGCCGTATTCGCGCATGATCCTGCACATGGGAGGCTCACGGGAGACCGCGGACCCGCGCAAACGCGACGCCGCGTTCAGCACGCTTGAGCACCTCGTCCTTCACGCCCACCATTGTGGCGTGACACTGTGCATCGAAAATACTCCCAGCGAAATGGGCGATCCGGCCTATCTGCGCACTTTTGTGGACGAGACACGGCTGTCCGGCTTGCGCTTTAATTTTGACATCGGCCACGCGCATCTTTGCGACGGACCAGCAGAAGAACGCATCGAAAAATGTTTCGAGCCCATGCGCGACCTCCTCACTAGCGTACACTTGCACGACAATCACGGCGACAAAGACGAGCATCTTCTGCCCTATGCCGGCACCATCGACTGGCCCGCAGCTATCAAGTTGCTCAAGACTGCTCCCGAGGGGGAGAAACTTCCTATGGTGCTTGAATTAAAGGAAAAGACCGGCCATAACGCGCCCGCCGCAACCGAATTGCTGGAGTCCGCTCGCGCCGCGATGGACGAATTTGAAGAAGAATGGGGCTGACCCTCCGAGCCTGTCCGCTTTTCAACTTTTCAACCGCCACTGCTAAAATGGTTATGAGCAAACAATCTGCTGATTCGGTTGTGTCCGCACTCCCACTTGGATCGGCCGCGAAGACTCGCGAATTCAGGAAAATTAACGAATGACCATTATTTCCATCGAAGAAGCCGGCAAATACGAGGGGCAGGAAGTAACGATACGTGGCTGGCTCTACAATTTGCGCGAATCGGGCAAGCTGATGTTTCCGATTTTTCGCGACGGTACCGGGATCATCCAGGGCGTATGCGCGCTCAAGGAAAACCCTGAAGCGTTTGAAGCATTGAAAGGTCTCACCCAGGAATCTAGTGTTATTGCCACTGGGAAAATTCGCGCTGAGCAGCGTGCTCCGGGCGGATTTGAGATGGGCGTTTCAAAAATTCAGGTGCTTCAGAAAGTTTCGGAAGCGCAGCCGTTTCCCATTCAACTGAAGGAGCATGGTGTTGATTTTCTTCTCGATCATCGCCACCTGTGGATCCGAACTCCTCGGCAAGCCAGCATTTTACGTATTCGCGCGGAAGCCATTCGCGCAGCGCGAAATTTCATGGATAGCCAGGGCTACATTCTCACCGACGCCCCGATGTTTACGCCGGCAGCCTGCGAAGGCACCTCCACGCTTTTTGAAGTGAATTATATCGACGACCAGAAGGCGTATCTTACGCAGAGCGGCCAGCTTTACATTGAAGCTACCGCTATGGCGCTCGGCAAGGTGTATACCTTCGGTCCCACGTTTCGCGCGGAGAAATCGAAGACTCGGCGCCACTTAACGGAGTTCTGGATGCTTGAGCCAGAGGCCGCTTACGCTGAACTCGGCGACATGATGAACCTCGCCGAGGGCCTGGTCAGCGCTGTCGTGCAGTCGGTGCTCAAAAACAAATCACGCGAGCTGGAAATGCTAAAGCGCGACACCAAAAGACTGGAAAACGTGAAGCCACCTTTTCCGCGCATCAGCTATGAAGAAGCCATCGGTATTCTCAACAAACACAACAATCCCACAAAATTCGGCGACGACATTGGCGGCGACGAAGAGACCATTGTCTCCAATGAATTCGACCGGCCCGTGATGGTCCATCGTTACCCGGCATCCATTAAGGCTTTTTACATGCAGCCGGATCCGCAGCGTCCCGATCTTGCGCTTGCGTTCGACATGCTGGCTCCCGAAGGTTACGGCGAAATCATCGGCGGCAGCCAGCGCATTCACGACTACGATCTACTGGTGAAGCGCCTGCATGAATACAATCTGCCGGAAGAACCGTTTCAGTGGTATCTCGATCTGCGCCGCTATGGCAGCGTGCCGCATGCGGGATTTGGTCTGGGTCTGGAGCGAACCGTGGCGTGGATTTGCGGCACGGAACACATCCGGGAAGTGATACCCTTTCCGCGCATGATTTACCGGGTATATCCTTAATATCCGCGACAGAAAGAACACCATATGGGGCAAAAAGTCAGAATTATCGGTGTGCCCATGGACCTGGGGCAGAGCCGCCGGGGCGTCGACATGGGGCCATCGGCTTTGCGTGTCGCAGGGTTGCAGGCGCGGCTGAAGCAACTCGGTCATCAGGTCGAAGACATCGGCAACATCCCCGTCAAGCAACCCGAAGAAATGCCGGTCGGTGAAAAGCGCGCCAAGTACATGGCGGAAATCGCCGAAACCTGCAAAGACCTTGCCGAAATTGTTCAAAAATGCCTGGAAGAAGATTTCGTGCCCTTGGTGCTTGGCGGCGATCACTCCATTGCCGCGGGCGCCGTGACTGGCGTGGCCGCGCATTTCCGCAAAGCGAAAAAACAAATTGGCTACATCTGGCTTGACGCGCATGGGGACATGAACACACCGGAATCGTCACCATCGGGCAACGTGCACGGAATGCCGCTGGCCGCGGTGATGGGTTATGGTGCACCGGAGCTGGTTGATCTACTTGGTTTCAAACCAAAAGTGGAACCGCAAAATATTGTTCTGGTTGGGGTGCGCGACCTGGACCTTCAGGAGCGGCGTCTGGTCAAAAAATCCGGCGTGCGGGTATTCACCATGCGCGATATCGATGAACGCGGCATGCGCGAAGTCATGGCCGACGCTCTCAAGTACGCTACCGATGATACCGATGGAATTGCTGTCAGCCTGGATATGGATTTTGTCGATCCATCAGACGCACCGGGTGTCGGTACGCCTGTACGCGGAGGCGTAACTTACCGGGAAGCCCACCTCGCCATGGAAATGATTGCGGACAGCGATGCCATGGCGTCCATGGAGGTGGTGGAGATTAATCCGGTGATTGATGAGCACAACCGGACCGCACTACTCGGTGTGGAATTGATTTTATCCGGCTTGGGCCAAAAAATTCTGTAGCACTGAACGTTAAAATCTGCACTGCAAGTTTTTCTAAGTCCCAAACAAAATCCCATCGTCTGCGGTAACTGGCCAACCTTTTATCCACCGAGTGCGCCGCTGGCGCCTTCCGGCAGTTCGATCTGATATTTGGTGCGCGCTTTTTCTCGATGCTGCTCCAGCGCCAGATCGATCAATTTGCTGATTAGTTCGCGGAAGGGGATGCCGTTCGCTTCCCACAATTTTGGGTACATGCTAATAGAAGTGAAACCGGGAATAGTGTTCACTTCGTTCAAAAAGATTTTTCCGCCTCGCTTTTCGATAAAAAAGTCTACTCGCGCCATTCCGCTCAATTCCAGTGCGCGAAACGCTGTGACCGCCATCGCCTGCACTTTCCTGACTTCTGATTTTTTGAGTTTTGCGGGAATCAGCAGTTGCGTGCCTTCTTCGAGGTATTTCGCTGCGTAATCGTAAAACTCACGGTGCGGCACGATTTCGCCAGGGATGGATGCCCGCGGATCGTGATTGCCCAGAACCGAAACTTCGATTTCGCGAGCACTCACCGCGCGCTCGACCATAATTTTCATCGCAAATTCCGCCCCTAAATCCAGCGCGGGGCCCAGTTCAGCGCGGGAATGCACCTTGGTCATGCCCACAGAGGAGCCCAGCGTCGCAGGCTTCACAAAAACCGGATATTTAAATTTTTTCTCTATGGCGCGACGGATTTCTTTCGGCTGGCGTTCCCAGTCCGCGCGTTGCACCGCGATCCACGGCACCACCGGAATCCCAGCCGCCTGCATCAATTTTTTCGCCACGTCCTTATCCATGCCAATCGCGGAACCCAATACACCCGCGCCCACAAATGGCAATCCGGCAAGTTCAAGCAGACCTTGCATAGTGCCATCTTCACCGAAGGTTCCGTGTATCACCGGGAACACGACATCCAGTTTTTGTCCTTGCGCGCTTCCGTCGATGGGCATCAACGCCGATTCGGTGGGATCGGCACTCATGACCACGCGCTGACCTGTCCTCAGAACCTCCGGAAGCATTTTTTGCGCGCCGGCGCCGATCAGCCAGTGGCCTTCCTTGGTAATGCCGATGGGCACCACTTCGTATTTTTGAGGATCGAGCCCGCGAATAATTGCGGCAGCGGAGGCCAACGAAACTTCATGTTCGCCCGAGCGCCCGCCAAAGAGCACGCCGACACGCAGCTTTCGTGAATGACCGTTCAGTGGGACTTGCATTCGCTTAGGATGGCATTATTCTGGCGGGAAACTTAAAGACTTGTCTTTGGTGAGCACCCAAATGCTTACTACCCTGGTGTTACGGCTTTTTTCCGCGTCGCCAGCGTCGGGCAGGGGTGAAAACGGACTAATCGCTACTCGCACGGCAATGGCATTAGCTTTTGGGGGCGCGTTTACTTTCAAAATTTTGTAACTCTTGACAGGACCGTAGTAGCCCTGCGGTCCCCAATCAGCCATAAAATCCTTCATGCCGTAACTGGGTCCCGGTTTCCATAACCGGTACGCGGTGTCGGTGTCGCCGGCGACCAGCGCGTCAAAGAAATGTTCGGCAGCGCGTCTTTCCGGATAGTAGCGAAACGCAAAATATAAAAGTACGACCACGACAAGGGCTAGAGCCCCAATCGTGAAAGCCATGGCACGGGATTTGTGAGATTGGTCGGCAGGTGGGTCAAATAACGTCATGTTTTTCTCCTGCCCGCGAGCAGTGAAAATCAGTATAGCTTAAGCG
>Ga0210384_10007327_pt1 | contig 11653 bp, 10 predicted proteins | sample IncBWH2MmetaG_FD_160574 | JGI IMG/M metagenome (GOLD analysis project Ga0210384, IMG submission 160574) | Forest soil microbial communities from Barre Woods Harvard Forest LTER site, Petersham, Massachusetts, United States - Inc-BW-H-2-M | ecosystem: Environmental > Terrestrial > Soil >...
CGAAAGACGCCGATAATCAGGCAATACGGGAACCACATGCCCAGGAACTTCGGCATGACGGGTGGGCCGCTGGGAAGTACGGTCATCATCCCGACAGGTCCCTGCCTGTACTTCTCGATCACGGCCGGCGACTTCATTTCTTTATGGGAAGTAAAAGGGAAGTGATAGTAGCCGCGCTTCAGGCCCGCGGTGCGCAAGGCGGCGAGGACCAGGGCCTCATCGGGGATCTGCTGGCAGTCGCTTTTGTGGTAAGGCAGCACCGTGTGCATGATGGCGCTGGCAACAAACACAATCATTGCCGCAAGCAGGATCGGGCGCCAAAGGGTGACAAGAGGGACCATGCGTTGTCTCCTTGCGTACTGTGAGGGCGATTCCAGGATTTCGCATGCGAGGCTACGCCCGCCCGAAGGGGCGGGCAAAACTGAAAAATCTCATCTGGCAGAAGGGCCGCTCAGATCGCTTGTTCTCCTCGGATTGACCCCTCCATCATCACCGGTCTAGACTCGCTTGCGATGGAGTCTCCCATGAAACGTGCTGCCCTGCGGTTGGCTGTATTGTCCCTGTTCGGAATCCTCGCGCTGGCGGATGAAAGTCATCACCACGAAGACCTGACCGCGGAGCAACTGGGGACCGTGCATTTCCAGGTTTCCTGTACTGCGTCCTCGCAGAAAGCATTTGAACGCGGCGTCGCGCTGCTGCATTCGTTCTGGTACGAGGAAGCGGAAAAAGAATTCGTGCAGATCGCGAAGGATGACCCGGCCTGCGCCATGGCTCATTGGGGCGTGGCCATGAGTTTGTGGCACCAGCTCTGGGACCATCCCAATGCCGCCACCGTCAAGCGAGGCATGGCGGAACTGAAGAAGGCCCAGTCGCTGCTCCCCGCGACTGATCGCGAGCGCGACTACATCGCAGCCCTGCGCGCGTTTCACCGGAAGAAAGGCGATCACGAGGAACGCGCCAAGGCATACTCACAGGCGATGGAAGGCGTCTATCACCGGTATTCCGATGATCGCGAGGCGGCAGCATTTTATGCGCTGTCGCTGCTGGCGTCGGAACCGGACGGCGACACCACATTCGCCAACCGGAAAAAAGCGGCTGCCGTGCTGGAAAGGCTTTTCAAGGAAGAGCCGAACCATCCCGGAGTAGCGCACTACCTGATCCACAGTTATGACAAGCCGCAACTGGCTGAGCTGGGACTGCCCGCGGCGCGCAGCTATGCCAAGATCGCTCCCGCCGCTCCACATGCGCTGCACATGCCGTCGCATATTTTTGCGCGGCTCGGGTTGTGGCAGGACGACATCGACTCCAACCTGGCATCCATCGCCGCCACGCGCAAGACTGCGGCCATGCACATGGGCGGCGAAGGTCATCAATTTCACGCCATGGATTTCCTGGTCTATGCCTACCTGCAAAACGGTCGCGAGGCCGATGCCCAGCGCGTCATCGAGGAAGTGAAAGCCTTGCCGATGAAGGACATGAACGGCGTAGGCTATGATCCGCACGCGTATGCGTTGTCGAAATTCCCTGCGCTCTATGCTCTGGAACTCCACCATTGGACGGAAGCCGCCGCCTTGACTCCCGCCCCAGGCGCGGACTCCGGCGACAAAGCGATCACCTATTGGGCGCGGGCTATAGGTGCGGCTCGGTCGGGCAATGTAGCCGAAGCACGAAAAGATATCGCCGAGTTGGAGTCCATTCGTCAGGAAATGCTGAAAAACAAGAAGACGTCCTGGGTTCAGGTAGTGGAAGACGCGGAGAAGGAAGCCGGAGCATGGGAGGCACATGCCGAAGGCAAAGACGAAGAGGCAGTCAAGACTTTGCGTGCCATCGCCGCGGAAGAGGAATCAACCGGCGACGAACCCGAGGACATTCCAGCGCGGGAGATGCTAGCCGACTTGCTGCTCGAGACCCGACATCCCGACCTTGCGCTGGCGGAGTATGAGACTGCTTTGAAATTCAATCCCAATCGCTTTAATGGGCTTTACGGCGCAGCCAGTGCCGGCGAAATGGCCGGGAAAAATGACAAGGCCTCAGCCTACTACGCGCAATTGGTGAAGGTGTGCGACGGGTCGAACTCCGAACGGCCGGAACTGGAGCGGGCAAAGGCACTGCTGGCGAAGAACTAGTACCGGCTGTGTAGGGACGGGTCTTCGACCCGTCCAGGGCGAGCGAAGCTCGGCTGGGTTCTGTGCCTGCGGCTTTTTTCCGGCTTGATTCTTCTTCCGAGATTCTTCTTGCAAATAAGGATATTCCGGGAATCGATCAGTCCTGCATCGCGAATCCTGCCGAGCCCTGCTCGCCTGGACGGGTCAGAGACCCGTCCTCACACGGGCATTGCCAATCCCCTAGTGCCATATCAGCATCTTTGCTACGAGAGTTGCCAGCATCACCGCTGCACCGAGGGTTGCGTTGTATTCGCGATGCTTCCAGTACAAATCCCAGGAGAACGCTCCGCTATTCGCAGAGGGGAGTAATCGCGGGAACAAGCGGGGCACCTGGCGGGCGTAGTCTTCAAACTGCGGGAAACGCTGCCGCAGAAATAGCTCCTCGGCGCGAATCACTGGAAGATAGATCGCAAAGAAGAGAAGAATGATTCCCGCGACGATCCACCAGCTTCGCGAGGCCAACGCGAACCCGATCGACAGAATCAGTGAACCGAGATAGAGCGGGTTGCGCGTGTGGGCATACAGGCCTCCGGTAGCGAGTTGCTCGTTTTTCTGCAGCTGCCCCGAGGCGAGCGCCCGAATCACAAGTCCTGGAATCACCAGAGCGGCGCCCATCAGGATCGATTCCACTGTGGGCTTGGCCAGCCAGAAATAAAGTATGGCAAAGGCAAAGCCCAGCGGGACTCGGACCCGGCGCGCAATGGCGGACCAGCTAGCCATGACTCTCCCTCAGCAGTTGCCGGGCGGCAGCAACTACTTGCCCAGAGCTGATTTCAAGCAAGCCATCATCGGGCCGAAGTACATGGCTGTAATTGGTGGCGCTGGCGGGGCTGCGCAGCACGATACTGCGAGTACCGAAAGGACCGTTGCGCGCCGGATCGGTCGGCCCGAAGATCCCGACCACTGGAATTCCAAGCGCCGCCGCAAGATGCATGGGTCCGGTATCGCCGCCGATGAACAAACGGGCGCGACGAGTGAGCGCGATCAGCTGGGTAAGCGAACCAGTAAATGGTTCAGCCGCGCCGCCGCTGGCAGTTTCCACGGCACGGGCGAGGTCTTCCTCTCCCGGACCAAAATTGACCAGCGGTTTCAGACCATTTTCCGCCAGTTGCCTGGCCACTTCTCCGTAGCGTTCGGCCGTCCATTGCTTCGCTCCCCAACCGGCGCCCGGATTGAGCAGAGCGAATTCCAGCGCGCCTTGCGCTTTCAGTCGGCGGTCACACTCCTGCTCGGCAGCGTCATCGTGGGGAAGCCTGACCTCCGAAATTTTCAACCGCCGCTCGGCAACAGCCTCGACGAGCGACAAATTCTGTTCCACAATATGTTCGCCACGAGCGATGACCTGCCGTGTGTAAAACATGGTGGCCAGATTTTCACGAGGCTGGGCCGCCCCGTAGATGACCGGCGCTCCCGACCACCGCGTCAGCAACGACGAGCGCACCGCACCCTGAAGGTCGACGGCGGTTTCATATCGTGCCGCCCGCAAATCGCTCAAGCTGGCTGCGATCCTCTCCCAGGTCGAGACGGAAAAGGGCGCGGAACGCCATTGGCGGGTGTTCACGGTATGGACTCGGTCTATCAGCGGACGCTCCGCCGAACGCGGGCCGGAGCGAGGCATGGACAAAGTACACAGCAATTCCGCCCAACGTTCTTCGACGAGCCACCCCAGCATCGCCTGGGGAAATGCTTCTCGCAGCGCCGCCACGGCGGGAAGACCGTGAATCACGTCGCCCATGGCGCTGAGGCGCACGATCAGGAGCCGATCGATCTTCTGTTCGACAATCGCCGGGCCCTCCGCATTTCTGGAAGAGGTCTGGGCTGGAGATGATCTGCTCACGAACGTGTCCGCCCGAGGCGCGAGCGGATCATCTCAGTGCTGGAATGGTTTTTGGGATCGCCCACGATTTCCACTCGTCCCCCGCAGGCGATCACTTCGTCGCGCTCGGGAACGGTTTCGGCCGTGTAGTCCGTGCCTTTCGCGTGAATGTCAGGACGGATTTCACGAATGATCGCGCGTACATCTGATTCAGGGAAAATTACCACGACGTCTACATCGGCCAGCGCAGCCAGAATTTCAGCGCGTTCCTCGGCCGGCATCAGCGGACGGCCTTCACCTTTAAGAGCGCGGACGGAAGCGTCGGAGTTGACGCCTACGACCAATCTCCCGCCCAGTTTTTTGGCAGCACGCAGGTAACGTACGTGTCCAACGTGCAGGAGGTCGAAGCCGCCATTGGCCAGCGTGATGGAGTCGCCCGTCCGGCGCCATTTCGCAACTTGCTGTTGTAATTCCTCGCGAGTGAGAATCTTGTTTGCGATGGTTTTTGTCCTGGGAGTCTTCTCAGTCGAAATCGCCTAGCCAGAATCTTCTAAACCAAAATCAGTGAGCCCGAATCACCGGCGGTGCCTGATCCAGCGCCTGCAATAGCTCCTGTTGCGATACGGTCGCCGTTCCTCGCTTCATGACTACGATGCCGCCGGCATAGTTCGCCAGGTGGGCCGCGTCTTCGGTGCCACCCCCGGCGGCCAGGGCAGCGGTGAACGTGGCAATCACGGTGTCGCCAGCGCCGGTGACATCCGCTACCTGGTCGGACCCGAAAATCGGAATGTCGGCCGGCTTGTGACGGTGAGTGAAAGCCACCATGCCATCACACCCGCGTGTGATGACCAACGACTGAAGCTTCATCTGCGTCATCACTTGCTCGGCCGCGGCGCACAGCATGCGCCAATCGTCGCCAATCCGCATTCCCAGGGCGGCTTCGACCTCAGGTTCATTGGGCGTGGCCGCGGTCACGCCAGAATATTGCAGCATGCGGTAACGCGAATCCAGCACCACGGGCACTCCACGCAGGCCACCTTTGTAGCGAACCGCATTCAGGATCGCTGGTGTGGCTGCTCCATACCCGTAGTCTGAAATGAGCAGGACGTCCGAGGCGCGAGCATACTCCCGCGCGGCCAGCACCAACTCGCGTTTCAAGTGACGGTCGGGTTCGGCCTCAGGCTCGCGATCCACGCGCACGACCTGTTGCCGCGCCGAGTGCGTCGAGCCTGCCAGAATGCGAGTCTTGGTTACGGTCGTATACCTCTTGTCCTTCAAAACGCCGACCACGGGAACGTGTTTGTGGCGAAAGGCCTTGAGCAGCAGGCGGCCGGGTTCATCGTCGCCGACCACACCGACCGGGAGCACATTGACGCCCAGATCCGCAAGATTACAAACGGCATTGGCACCACCTCCCGGAACCACGCTGCGTTCGCGATGCTTAAGAATGAGTACGGGCGCTTCGCGCGAAACTCGCGAAATCTCTCCGAAGATAAATTCGTCGGCCACGAGGTCGCCGAGCACGGTGACCGTGACTTTGGGGAAGGCCTCGACGATCTTCCTCAGACGCTCGGTTTCTTTGAGGTGCTTGCTCATTTGTGTCAGGGCCGGAGCCGTCACTGCCGCAACTCCGAGGGCGAGACACCCTCGGGACAGCGGCAAGATGCCGGCGCTGCAAGAACTTCGATTTTCTCACGCCGAACGTCTTCTCTCTGCAATCCTGGCCAGCATGGTATCCACAGCGTTAGCTGCGTCGATCAATTCCATTTTGACGGCGACCACGGCGAGCGGTGCCAGCGCGGTCAGATTGCCGCCCAGATTGACTGCGTCTTTTTCTGTCGTCACAAAACCGTCCGCTTCGCTTCGCTGTTGCAGATTCTGCAGATCACGAATGTCCTGCTCGGTATAGGCGTGGTGGTCACGATAAAAGGCTTCAGCAACCGGTTCAATGCCGGCAGTTCGCAGTTGCGCTACGAAATTCTTCGGCCGTGCGATGCCACAGAAGACGACCGGCCGAGACGGAACGTTGGTGGGAACGATCCCGCGACGCGCCCTCCAGACCAGTTTCTGCTCCAACGGGAACGCCTCCGAGGACGCGCCGCTGGTAAGCACAACCGCATCGGCCCGACGGAGCGCGGTCAGCGACTCCCGCAACCGTCCCGCGGGGAGCAGGCGATCACGAGCATCTTCGGGAGTGACGAGCACGATATCGAAATCGCGGGCAAGTGAGCGATGCTGAAAGCCATCGTCGAGCAGATGGAGTTGCGGTCCGAACTTCTGCTCGGCGAAGATGCCGGCGGCGTGGCGGGCTTCTCCAACAATGACCGGAACATTCAGACGCCGAGCCAGCAGCAGGGGTTCATCGCCGAAATCATGAGGTGAACCGGGGGGCTCCACGAGGGCCACGCCTCGAGTCTTGCGTCCATAACCACGCGAGAGGATATCGAATTTCAAGCCGCGCGCTTTCAGCAGCTCACCCAGCAGCAGTACAAAAGGCGTTTTGCCCGATCCGCCGACGGAGAGGTTTCCGATACTCACCACCGGGCCGCTGAGTCTCTGGGCGCGAGCCAGGCCGCGATCATAGAGCGCGTTCCGCGCCCGAACACCGAGCCCGAAGAGTGAGCTAAGCGTATTCATTCTTGTGCGTTGCCACAGAACGCGTGGAGACGGGGTTCTACCCCGTCCGGGCCGCGGCTGGAAGTGTGTATCAGGTCCTGGCGATCCAACCTCTGCATGGCCTCGCCATGACCAGGGCGGGTCAGAGACCCGCCCCCATACGTTCTGATGAGGCTTCCAACAATTGTTCCAGTGCCCTCAGCGTTCTTTCCGTTGCGCCCATTTGCGATCGCAAGGTTTCGGATCCACGACGGCCCAGCGCGATTCGCTCTCCTTCATTGGACAAGAGGTCCATCAAAACGAGTGGAAATTCCGCAGCTCCGACTACGCGGACACCATTCCGTCTTTGAAACATACCGACGATGTCACGGAAATTTTCTGTGTGATTGCCGACCATGATGGCCACCCCGTGCTGCGCCGGTTCGATGATATTGTGTCCGCCGCGAGGGACCAGGCTTCCACCCACGAACGCCACGTCGGCCAGCGCATAAAGGGACGTGAGCTCGCCGATGGTGTCCACCAGAAAAACGCCGCCCGCGATGGCATCGCCGCTCCACAGGGAGCGTCGCCAGAAACGGATGCCAAGCTGTTCCAGCAGTTGAGCAACTTCACCGAACCGTTCGGGACGGCGCGGCGCCAGGATCATTACCGCCCGAGGATGGCTGGCGAGTACGTTCTCGAAGGCGCGCAGCAGCAGCCGTTCTTCACCTTCGACGGTGCTGCCGCAGACCACCACCGGCCCGGCGCCGGTATGCTGAAAATTCGATCGCAGGCTCCCGACAATCGGCGGAGGATCCGGCGCGCTCACATCGAATTTCAAATTGCCGCTGACCTGCACGCGGTCGCCGGGCGCGCCGATGTCGCGCAACCGGGAGGCATCCTCGGCGGTTTGTGCCAGAAACAAATCAACGTTCAAGAGAACTCTCTTCAGGATGCGCCGAAAGCGACGGTATCCGGGCAGGGAACGATCGGAAATGCGCGCATTCACCACGGCAACGCGGACGCCGCCGGAATGAGCGAGCCGCAGGAAATTGGGCCAGAATTCAGTTTCCGCCAGAACAATCAGCCGCGGCCGCAATACCGATAAATAGGGGCGGATGGCAAATGCGAAATCCAGCGGGAAGTAGAAGACGTTGTCTTCTCCAAAATGCTTTGCAGCCAGCTTCCGGCCAGTGGACGTCGTAGTCGAGACCACCACTCGATAGTTTTGGAAACGCTGGCGCAACCGACTTACCAACTCGCTGACCGCCAACACCTCGCCGACCGAGACCGCGTGTACCCAAATTGCTGACGTGGACTGAGTCTGCAGCCGAGACGGAACTCTCCCCAGGCGTTCGTCCAGTCCTTCGCGGTACTTGCCATGGCGCCGCTTGCCAAACATCCAATAGGGCAGGCTGGCCAACAGGCCAGCTGCCAGCAGCGCGCTATAGAGCAAGTACATGAAGGAAGAGACATTCTAACCGCAAGCTGCACCGGGCAAGGCACCAGTATGCAAGCCGGGCGCATCCTATAATCAATCATCATGTTAAGAGGAGCTTTGAAGATATACATAAGCCCGGCAGTGGCGATCGCCGCCATCGCCCTAACTCCGCTGCTGTGTCTGGCGACAAAAGAATTCGTCATGCCGCAGGCCGAGCCCGCCAAAACCTATCCTGCGCACGACCAGCATCCGGCTGAGACGGTCACAGTCGCAGTGGATCCCTACGATCTGACGGAAAAAACAACCATCTTTTCCGTTCACTACAGCGAGCTCGGGTTCCTTCCCATCTTCGTTGTGGTGACCAACGACGGCAGCCAGACGGTCGAGTTGTCCGGCATCAAGGCTCAACTAGTCACGGTGAACCGCGCCAAACTTTCTCCCGCGACGCAGGAAGATATCGCCCGTCGTATTACCCGTCCCTCGGCAAACACGAATCGCTATCCGATTCCATTTCCCAACAAGAAAGTGAAGGGTGGAATGAACAAGCAGGCGATTGATGAAATACAGAACGCCCAGTTTGTAGCTAAGGCTGTCGAGCCCCATAGTACGCAATCTGGATTCCTGTTCTTCGATGTCTCCGACGTATCCGTACCTTTGGCTGGAGCGACCTTCTACCTTACTGGCGTGCGCGATGCCAAAGGGAACGAGCTGATGTATTTTGAAATCCCTCTGGAGAAGTATCTGAGCGCTCCCGCCCACTAGTCGCATTGTGACTATGCGGATGGCCAAGAGTGTCCGCGCCCACACCGGCAGTTACACTGGTCAGGCTTTATAATCGGGGATTATGGTAGCCACGCCTGAAGTTTCCATAGCAGCGGCGTCGAAGTATGAACCGGTGATCGGGTTGGAGGTGCACGTCCAGCTCCTGACCGCGACCAAGATTTTCTGCTCCTGCTCCACTCATTTTGGCGATCCGCCCAACACCAACGTTTGTCCCGTTTGTCTGGGATTGCCGGGAGCGTTGCCTGTGCTGAACCGCAAAGCGGTGGAGTTCGCGGTGCTCGCGGCCATGGCGTTGAATTGCCGCATTAACGAGACATCGGTCTTTGCGCGCAAGAACTACTTTTATCCCGACCTGCCCAAGGGCTACCAGATTTCGCAGTATGACAAGCCACTGTCCGAGCATGGCGCCGTCGAGATCAAGACCGCCGGCGGTAGCAAGAAGATTGGCATCACCCGCCTGCATCTGGAAGAAGACGCGGGCAAGAGCCTGCACGAAGGCTTCGCCAACTCTTCGGAGACAACGGGTATCGATTTGAATCGCAGCGGAATGCCGCTGATCGAAATCGTCAGCGAACCCGACATTGCCTCCCCCGAAGAGGCCTACGAATATCTCACGCGCCTGAAGGAGATCATCCTCTACACCGGCGTCAGCGACTGCAACATGGAGGAGGGCTCGCTGCGCTGCGATGGCAACATCAGCGTGCGACCGCTCGGGCAGAAAGAGTTTGGCACGAAAACGGAAGTGAAGAACGTCAATTCTTTCCGTTTCATCCGCGAGGCTCTGGAATATGAGATCGAGCGGCAGATCGGCGTGATTGAATCTGGAGGCAAGATCACGCAGGAGACTCGCCTTTACAACTCCGTCGAGGGCAAGACTTACGGCATGCGGTCCAAGGAGCAGGCCCACGACTATCGTTATTTTCCTGAGCCCGACCTGCTTCCGCTGGTGGTAGACGCGAAATGGCAGAAGGAGATCCGCGACGCGCTACCGGAGCTTCCTGAAGCCCGGCGCAAGCGGATGGTTACGGACTATGGCATCACCGAGCAGGACGCGCAGGTGCTCACGCTCACCAAAGCATTGGCCGACCAGTTCGAAACGGCAGCGAAGGCGGCCAAGAGTCCGAAGCGGGTAGCCAATCTGGTGCAGAGCGAGTTGATGGGACGCCTGAAAGCGAAAGGCCTGGAAATCGAGCAGTCGCCCATCTCGATGAAGGGTGTGGCGGTATCGGCCGACCTGGTGGAAAGCGGTGCGATCTCGGGCAAGATGCTCAAAGATCTTTACGACCTGGCTTTCGACGGCGGGAAAGATTTTTTGGTTGTTTATGAAGAAGAAGGCCGGCCGGAACAGTCCCGCGACACTTCAGCATTGGAAAAGACTGTTGATGAGATTATCGCGGCCAACCCCAGGCAGGTTGAGCAGTACCGCGCGGGGAAGAAGACAGTGGTGGGGTTTTTCGTCGGCCAGGTGATGAAAGCTTCGAAGGGCCAGGCGAATCCGCAGTTGGTGAATGAGTTGCTGGCCAAGAAGTTGGACTAGAGGCCCTGCAGGATTGTGTGGGACCGGGTCTCCGACCCGGTCGGGCGGGCCCAAGGGCCGCAGCTTCATGCAGCCGAAGTACGAGTACCGCCGTGGTCTTCCCCACATTCAAAAAGATAATCGGCAAATTTTCATCACTTTCACTGCAGACCGCCGCGGGAGACTTCCTGCTGAGCCCAGAGATATTGTCCTTGAGTGCTGTCTGAAGGAAAACGGCAACAAGTTCGACCTCCATACTGCGGTGGTCATGCCAGATCATGCCCATCTCTTGTTGAGCCCGTTAAGAGCTGCGGATGGATGGAACTTCAGCTTGCCCCAGATCATGCATTCCATGAAAGGTGCTTCTGCCAGAAAAATCAACGTTCTGCACGGCCGGTGCGGCGAAAGGCACAGTGGCTTCTAGGCCGCCTGACCGGGTCGGAGACCCGGTCCCACACAGACTCGGGTAACCATGCGGTCAGTACCTTCCGTTATGTAAGGCTTCCGCCTCTACCTCGGTAACATGGTCCTAGCCGCAGCCCGAGGTGTGCGATGAAGAAATGGAGACTCGACCGCATCGTCAGCGTGGCCACTTTGGTCACGTCGCTGATTGCGCTCATCCTTGTCCTGAAGAGGCCGGCGCCGGTGGCACAGCCGCAGCCAGCCGCGACCGCCGCAGTCAACGCGGAATCCTTTCAGCAAAAAGTCCAGCAGCTGGACCAGCCCAAGGAGCCCGGTCAGTCGCCGGCTGAAGTTCGCATCAACTCCGACGAAGTAAGCGCTGCCCTGGCGCAGGCAGCCGGACAGATTCCGATGACAGCAGCTTCACAGGCCGTACCGGGCGTTGGCTCCCCGGAAGCGACACTCGCGCCCGGGCAGCCTGACGTCAAAGACTACCAGGTGAGTTTTGACGGCGATGTCGCGCATGGCCAGTTTCTTACCCAAATCGCCGGCAAGGATGTGTGGGTCACGCTCTCGGGACATCTCGGGTCCAAGGACGGCTATGCAACGTTCGACCCTACTGAATTTAAAGTGGGTGACCTGAATGTTCCCGTGTCACTGGTGAACGACGCCTTACAGAAAAAACTCAACGAACAAAGAGACCGCCTGAAGCTACCAGAGAACGTGGGCGGAATGAAAGTTGAGAACGGCGAACTGGTGATGACCCAGAAATAGATTATCCAGCCGCAAGGCTGCCACCGGGCCGTAGTGCAGTCGCTCACCTACCTCAACGTAACTTCTCGCAATAGCATTGTGCTGACTATTTCCCGCATCTCCACCCGCTTCTCGCCGAGCTGTTGGGCAGCTTGCTTTGACCCTAAAATCTTGTCTCGTAT
>Ga0210384_10007328_pt1 | contig 11653 bp, 14 predicted proteins | sample IncBWH2MmetaG_FD_160574 | JGI IMG/M metagenome (GOLD analysis project Ga0210384, IMG submission 160574) | Forest soil microbial communities from Barre Woods Harvard Forest LTER site, Petersham, Massachusetts, United States - Inc-BW-H-2-M | ecosystem: Environmental > Terrestrial > Soil >...
CCGATTGGTGGGCGCACGCCGCATCGTATCTCGTGGGGATGTATTGGCGGCTTGATTGTCTGCGTGCGGACCTACGTAAGCAGAAAACGCTCGATGCCGAGCTAACCCAACTCGATGTCATTCCGAACCGGGTTGAAAACCCGGTGAGGAACCGGCACTTGATCGACCAGCCGTTCGAGTCTGCCAAATGGCGGAAGGCGGGAAGGCGGTTACCCCAGCAGCGGGTTCACCACCTGCACTGTGCCGTAGCGCTGTTTCCCCGCAAGATCCTCGGAGTACAGAACCGCGGCGCCGGATTGTTCGGCGGCTTGCAGGATGAGCGCATCCCAGAAAGAAGTTTTGTATCGCTCTTCGATCTCGAGCGCCTGGATCACCGATTCGGGAGTGTTGACCACGATCTCCCAGCTCAGATAGTCCTGAAGCAGCCGGCGGAGTTCGTCCACCGAAAGCGGTTTGGCCACCTTGCGGCGCAGGTTGACGCAAAGCTCCTGCAAGACCTGAGTGCTCAAGACGCCGTGCCCGCTCGTCCACAAGCGCTCAATCAGCTGCCGCGCTCGCTCGTGCTTGATGCCAGCAGAACGATCGTGGGCGTAAATCAGAATGTTGGTATCGACAAAATATTTTTCGGCCATGGTAGGCGGCTTCGCATGAATCACCTTTCATGAATCTCGTCGCGCGAACCGGGGGGCGTCCAGCGCAGATCCATCCCTTCGCGCAATCGCGCCAGCGCGCGCTGCCGTGCCCGATGGTAGGATTTGCGCTCTCGCACGATTTGCTCCAGACGCGCCGCCAGCATAGCGCTGATCGACGTGTCCTCTTCCGCCGCGAGTATGCGGACTGCGCGCAGGAGGTCGGTATCCAGTTTCAATGTAACGTTCGTTTTCATCTTTGCACGTGTTTACGTGCAGCACAATTTTACGTGCTCATAATACTTCTGTCAACCATGTGAGCACGCGAGTTCAACGCGGCGCAGCCTCTGCTAAAATCGCCCCAATATGAGCCCCCAGCCCCCATTTGCCGACGTTCCCGAAGCGATTGAGGAAATTCGTTCCGGGCGCATGGTCGTCGTCGTGGACGACGAGGATCGTGAGAACGAAGGTGATCTCACCTTGGCCGCCGAGAAAGTTACGCCTGAGGCGATCAACTTCATGGCCAAGTACGGCCGCGGGTTGGTTTGTCTGGCCATGACCGAGGAGCGGCTGGAACATCTGCGCATCGGGCCGATGACGCAGGAAAATACTTCGCAGTATGGCACCGCATTTTGCGAAGCCATCGACGCGCGGCAGGGCGTCACGACCGGCATTTCGGCTTACGACCGCGCGCGAACGATTCAGGTGGCGATTGATCCTGCGACCACGCCGACCGATCTTGCCCGGCCCGGGCACGTCTTCCCTTTGCGAGCGCGTAAAGGCGGCGTGCTGGTTCGGGCGGGACAAACCGAGGCCTCGGTCGACCTGGCGCGGCTGGCGGGCATGGTTCCAGCGGGCATCATCTGCGAAATCATGAATGACGATGGCAGCATGGCGCGCGTCTCCAACCTCATCGAATTCTGCCGCGAGCACAGCCTCAAGATGCTGACGGTCGCTGAACTCATTCGCTACCGTATGACGAATGAGCGTTACGTTCACCGTGTCGGCGAGGCGCTGGTCGACACGCGCTTTGGCGAGTTCCGCCTGATCGCCTACGAAAGCGAAGTCGACGGCGGCGAGTCGCACGTTGCGCTGATTCGAGGCGACATTGAGCACAGCGAGATTCCAGTGTTCGTGCGCATGCACGCGCACTGCCTGATGGGTGACGTTTTTGGCGCGACCGGCTGCGAATGCCACGCCACGCTGGAAGGCGCGCTGCGCCGGATTTCTCAGGAAGGTGGCGCATTGATTTATCTGCATCAGACTTCGCAGGGATTCTCGGTGGAGCGCGTCGGTGAGCGCACCGCGCTCAGTTTCCATCGCGGCCGCAAGCTACCTTCGCTGTTCGAAGCCGAGAGGCAGATTCAGCGCGAGATTGGAATTGGAGCGCAGATTCTGTCGGATCTGGGGCTGCGGCGCATCCGGTTGCTGACCAATCGTCCGAAGAAGGTGGCCGCGCTCGAAGGATTTGGGATTGAGATTGTCGAGCAGGTGCCGGTGGAGTTGAAAGAAGAAAAACTGACGAAGCATTGATCGAGCGTGGCTCCGCGAAAACGCTAGAACGGCTTTCGCACCACGACTTCAGCGTCACGGATGAAAAACTGCGCCGAGCATTGGCCCGAACCGCAGATCACCGGCAGCAGGCCATTGATTTGTTTGCGCGTGATCAGGCCCAGCATGCCGCACGACGGGCAGGCGAGCACAGCCCAATAGGGATCTTCCTTTTCGCCGATCTCGCCGGCGTTCTCCAACACGAAGACGGTGCCAGGCTGCATCTGTTCCGGAATCCACTCACTGAGAAGATCCAGTTCGCCGACCATGTTTCCTCCGTATGCTCCTTGCGTCCGTGTCTTTGCTGCGTCGTTGCTGCCGTGGCGCAACCCATCCCTATGAGGCCTTTCTAGCACGCCTCCGCTGCGCGGATGAAGTTACCGAAGTATTCGCCTTTCCAGAGATGACCCCAGCCCGCACCTGCTTTACCGCATCGCTCAGACAGATCCCCAAAATCGGCTGGTTGGAGTTCTTAAGAATGTCGACAATCTGCCGCGCGGAAGTTTCGAGATAGATATGAGTGCCGTCGGTCAGCAGGTGATATTCGGAAGTGTGGCTGACGATCTCGGCCAGCCCCTTGCCGAATTCGCGATCGAGGAAGCGCATGACCTTGCGCACGCCCTGCAGCGAAAATCCCTTGCGCCGCAACTCGCAGATCACGGCCACTTCGGTGAGATGGTTCATCGAATACAGCCGGCGATGGCCTTCCCGCGCGGGCTTGACGACGCCACGCTCATCCCACCACTGAAGCTGGCGGGGCGTGATGCCGGTCAGTGCGATCACCTCGCGGGATGTAAAGCGATCTTGCATCTTCCCCCAGAAATGTTTGAAACAGTCGTCAAGCCAAATGTTTCAAACATTTTAGGCATGAGATGGCAGCGGTCAAGGGAAGAATCGGAGGAAGAGGGGTGACTAAGGGAGTTCCTGGGTAGCTAGGCGCGTTCAAGGCCCCCTGAGGATTCCCTTCGGAGCCTATCGCGCCGCATTACTGCAAGGGATCCTTCGACTGCGGATTTGCTTCGCTCTCGCGAAGCAAATTCCTCGCTCAGGATGACAGAACGCTCAGAGACAATGGCAACACCCGCCGCCTACAAAGTGCACGACCTCTAGACTGTCGCCTTCCTTGAGCGGAGTTTCGGACCAGCGGTCGCGGGGCACGATGTCGCGATTCAGTTCGACCGCTACGCGATCGGCCTTCATGCCAAGCTTTTCGACCAGGGCGGAGAGTGTGAACCTTGCAGAAGAAACGTCAAAATCGCGTTCTTCCCCGTTTATTTTGAGTTTCATGGATAGCGCTGATCTGTGATTGATTGTAGCGCGTGGTTTATTCGGCTTTGCGCAGGAGAAACTTTCGGGTCGCGGTGCGGCCCTCAAAATTGGCTTGCACGAGCAGCGAAGACTCGGGCAACTCGGACTCTTCCACTTCGATCTTGATCTCGGCTCCGCCGCCGGAATCGGCAACCGCCTGGGTGTAAAACGGCGCAGCGCCAGGGCGCCCGAAGCGAAAAGTCAAGCGGGCGCCCGCCGCGGCCGCGCCCCCTTCGGTGACGCGCAACTGCATGCTCAGGTTGCGGTCGGAGTGAACCGATTCGGCGTTCAGCCACTGCACATCCAATTCCTTCACCGTGGCTAGAACTTCGGGTTCGGGACGATCGAGGGCCTGATCCAACTTCCCTTCCCGGATCGCATCCAGCACCAGGCGATGCTGCTCGCGCAGCTGCTGCTCCTTTTGCGTGTCGCTGAATTGAATCTCCGGCGATTTGTTGGCGTAGGAGGTCGCCTTTTTGCCGATGCAGCGTCCGCGGACAAAAACCTGCGTCTGCAACAGGCGCTCACTCTCGCGCGCCTCGCTCTGCACGTGGTAGATCGTATCGCCGTGCTTTACGTCGGTATTGAAGCCAAAAATCATAGGGATTGCGCAGTTTGCGGGTGCTCAGGTTGCCTTATTTGACGGCCTGCTCCCGGCCATTGCAAGTGCAAAAGTCGTCCAATTCCCAAAGTTACAAAATGTTCATCTTCCTTCGCGAAAACTGACTGCTCGCTCGCTTGACACTACTGCGTGCAGCCCATAACCTAGAATGTTTCCGGTAGTGCTTGGCGCGAATTATATATACCCCGTCCTATGCCCGACAATTACTTCGCTCGCTACCTCCCGTTTTTGATCCATATTTTGATGGCGGGCGGCATTGCTGGCGCAATTGTCGTGCTTTCCTGGCTGATCGGGCAGCGGAAACCCACCCGCGCCAAACTTTCTCCTTATGAATGCGGCATGACCCCGATCGGCGACTCTCGCGAGCGCTTTTCGGTGAAGTTCTACCTGGTGGCCATGCTGTTCATTTTGTTCGACGTGGAAGCGGTATTCATCTATCCCTGGGCGGTCATTTTGCGCCAACTGAAGCATTTCGGACTGTGGGAAATGGCGGTGTACCTCGGCGTTTTTCTGGTCGGCTTCTTCTACGTTTGGAAAAAGGGAGTGCTGGACTGGGGCGAGACCGGGCGAGGTAAGGCCTGATGCCGCTCGCCTCTCCCATCACGGATCTGGAGCAGTTAAAGAACCACCCAGCCGTAGCGCGCCTCGTGGCGTGGAACGCAGCAGCCGTGCAGGGCGTGAAGTTTGATCGCGAGGAAATGACGATCTACATCGATCGCGCGGCCATTCGCGAAGCTTGCGCGTTGCTGAAAGAGGATGGCACGTGCCCGTTCAACTTTCTTTCTGACGTCACCTGCGTGGACTGGTATCCAGCCGAGCCGCGATTCGAAGTCGTGTATCACTTGCTATCGATTCCCAAGAAAGAGCGTGTGCGGCTGAAAGTTCGCTTAAACAGCGCCAGCCCTGCGGTTGAGTCGCTGACCTCGGTCTGGCCCGGCGCGAACTATTTCGAACGCGAAGTTTTCGATCTGTTCGGCATTCGCTTCACCGGCCATCCCTATCTGCGGCGCATTCTGATGCCCGAAGACTGGGAAGGCCACCCGCTGCGGAAAGACTATCCCGTGGAGGGCTACCGCTAGAGTTTTCGCGGAAGAACGATGGCACACCTCACGCCCACGCCCGTGCTCGAACCCGGCCAGGATCGCACCATGATCTTGAACATGGGACCGCAGCATCCGTCGACGCACGGTGTGCTGCGCGTGCTGCTCGAGATTGACGGCGAAACCGTGGTGCGGCTCATGCCTGACATCGGATTTCTGCACACCGGGATCGAGAAGACCTGCGAGGCCAAGTTCTACCAGCAGGTCGTGCCGCTGACCGACCGCATCGACTATCTCTGCCCCCTGACCAACAACCTCTGCTATGTGTTGGCAGTAGAGAAGCTGCTGGGGCTGGAGATTCCTCCAAAAGCGCAGTGGTTGCGGGTTTTGCTGAATGAGTTAACCAGGATTAACTCGCATCTGGTGTGGCTGGGCACGCACGCCATGGATATCGGCGCGCTGACAGTTTTCTTGTATTGTTTCCGCGAGCGCGAAGAAGTGCTGCGCATGTTCGAGATGGTCAGCGGACAGCGCATGATGACCTCGTATTTCCGCGTGGGCGGAATCGCGCTGGAGCCGCCGCTGGGATTCTTTGATCGCGTGCGCGACTTCGCGGGATATTTTCCGGAGAAAGTCGACGAGTACGAGAATCTGCTGACCGGAAATCCTATTTGGGGCATGCGCACCAAGGGCGTAGCGGTCATGACGGCCGAAGACGCGGTCGCTCTTGGCGCAACTGGGCCCACGCTTCGCGGCAGCGGCGTCGATATTGATCTACGCCGCGACATGCCGTATTCCAGTTACGAAAAGTTTCAGTTCAAGGTGCCGGTTTCGCAAGCCGGCGACGTCTTCGCGCGGTATATGTGCCGTGTGCAGGAGTTGCGCGAATCGATCGGAATTGTTCGCCAAGCGCTCGACGGCATGCCGGAAGGCCCAATCAAGGCGGACGCGCCGCATGTGGTGCTGCCCGACCGCGAGAAGATGAAGACGCAGATGGAGGCGCTCATCTATCACTTCAAGATCATCACCGAAGGGTTTGCGGTGCCGGCGGGCGAGGTGTATCAGGCAGTCGAATCGCCGCGCGGCGAGATGGGGTACTACATCGTGAGCGATGGGACCGCGAAGCCCTATCGTGTGCACATGCGCTCGGCGTGCTTTGCCAATCTGCAGACGCTGGCGAAGATGTGCGAAGGGCATCTGCTCGCAGACGTAGTAGCGGCGATCGGGAGCATTGACATTGTGCTGGGAGAGATTGACCGGTGAGGAAATTGAGCAATTGTGTAATTTGGTAATTGAGAAATTGAAACCCAATGAGGAGCTGGTTTTGATTTTCAATTACTCAATTACCAAATTTCCCAATTACTAAATTGGCTTCTATGAAGTTTTCAGAAGAATTCGAAACACGTTTCGCCGAGATGGTGCCTCACTATCCGACGAAACGATCGGCGCTGGTGCCGACGCTGCTCTACGCGCAGGATGAGGTTGGATTCCTGTCGGATGAAGTCGTACTAGAGATCGCCTCCCGTCTCGATCTGACGGAACTCGAAGTGCGCAACGTGATCAGCTATTACTCGATGCTGACCACCAAGCCGCGCGGCAAGTTCAACGTGCAGGTATGCACCAACATCAGCTGCATGGTGCGCGGCGGGGAAGAAATTCTGCAGCATTGCGCGAAAAAACTGGGCGTTGGGCACAAGGGCACGACTCCCGACGGGGTGTTCACACTCGAAGAAGTCGAGTGCATCGGCGCTTGCAGTTGGGCTCCGGCGGCGCAAGTCAACTACGATTTCCACGAGAACCTGACGATAGGCAAGATGGACAGGATTCTCGATGAGTATAAGAAGAAGGGAACGCAGTAGAACAATTTTTGATTGTTGATTGAAAACCTAAATTGGTGGGGTCTTCAATCAACAATCAAAAATCATCAATCAACAATTCCCAATGGCTGGCTTGGTCTCACATCCCGACGAGGTAAAAGTGGTCTCCCAGCGCTTTGGCCAGGACGCGACCAATATCGACCGCTACCTGGAACTGGACGGCTACAAGGCCGTTCAGAAGGCGCTCGCCATGGAACCGGACGCCATCGTCAACGAGGTCAAGAATTCTGGCCTGCGCGGGCGCGGCGGCGCTGGCTTTTCTACCGGAATGAAGTGGTCGTTCGTCCCCAAGCAGTCGGCCAAGCCGAAATACGTTCTGTGCAACGGCGACGAGAGCGAACCCGGCACGTGCAAAGACCGGCTGATTTTTGAGCACGATCCGCATTCCGTGATCGAGGGCGTCATGATTGGCGGCCTCGCGGTCGGCGCGAAGAGCGGGTACATCTACGTACGCGGCGAATATCGATATCTATCGATCATCATGCAGAAGGCGATTCGCGACGCCTACGCCAAGGGATTCCTGGGCAAAAACATTTTCGGCAGCGGGCGAGACTTCGACGTTTACTGGCACGGCGGCGCGGGCGCCTACGAAGTCGGCGAAGAATCGGCGCTGATGGAATCGCTCGAAGGCAAACGTGGCATTCCCCGCATCCGCCCGCCGTTTCCGGCTGTTGTCGGACTTTGGGGCGGGCCAACGGTCATCAACAACGCCGAGACGCTCGCTAACGTACCGCACATTATTCTGGGCGGCGCGGAGTGGTACGCCAAGCTGGGCACGCCCAAAAATGGCGGCACGCGCCTGTTTTGCCTGAGTGGCAACATCGCCAAGCCGGGGGTCTACGAGCTGCCGATGGGCTACAACCTGAAGAAGATGCTTTACGAAGTGGGTGGAGGCATCCCGAATGGGCGCAAGTTGAAGGCGGTCGTGCCGGGCGGAGCGTCGTGCCCGTGTCTGACTGCCGATGAGATTGACGTCGCCATGGACTTCGATTCGGTGGCGAAGGCCGGATCGATGCTGGGTTCGGGCGGCGTTGTCGTCATCGACGACGCGCAGTGCATCGTGAAATTCGCCCTGCGCACCATGAAGTTCTATCGGCATGAAAGCTGCGGCTGGTGCATCCCGTGCCGTGAAGGCACGGACTGGCTGGAAAAAACGCTGAAGCGTTTTCATGCCGGCGGCGGATTGAAGAAGGACATCGACAACATGCAGTATCTGGCAGAAAACATGCTCGGGCGGACGTTCTGTCCGTTGGGTGACGCGGCCGCAATGCCGACCATCGCGTTCGTGAAAAAGTTCAGGAAAGAGTTTGAAGATCACTTGGAAGGCAAGCTGTGCCCGTATGAGAAAGCGGCCGAGCCGGTTCTGGCCTAGGGAGACTATGAGCACTCAATATGCTGAAATCACTCGGTCGCCGGGTACTTTTTACGGCGCTTTTGGCGCGCATGTCGTATATGGGACTTTGTACAAGGATCAGAGTGGCAAGAGGATTTGGCTGCTAAACCTCACGCGGGAGTGGTCTGAAGACCGCGAGTCTTCGAACGGCCACTACTGGATCTCGGGGACCGAATTTCGAATGGCCTTAGGAGGTGATCTCTTCGCGTCGACATATTCCGTCGGTGAAGTTGTTGTGGACCTGGCCCCTGATGAAAGGCGAGCAGCGATTGAGGCAATCGACACATGGGAGGGACGCCCTGTCGCCGCGTAGTTGAGCACCGGTATCGTGGGAGGAGCAATGTTAAGAGCGAAGGCGATCGGAATTCTCCTTACATCGGCGATCCTGAGCTTCTGTTCCAGCAACAGCCTAGCCCAGTCGCAGCCGGCCACGGATGGTTTCGCCTGGAAGCAGGCTAGCAAATCTTGGAAGCTCGGCTACGTTACCGGTTTTATAGACGCCGCGTCGTGGGCCCATGGTAACGTCGACGCCCAAGTTCACCTGCTCAAGTCGCTGTCGGCCAAAGATCGCGAGATTCTCGCGGAGGGCAAGAAAGTCTGGGACTACGGAAATATCCCTTATGTGCAGTTAGTTGATGGAATGGACGATTTCTATGTGGACAATCTCAACAAAGCGATCAAATGGGATAGGGCTATTTCCTATGTGCGTGATTGTATTCACGGCGAGCCCAAGGATTATCTCGAAACTGAACTGAACTTCGAGCGCAAGTTGGCAACTCAGAACTAGCTGCTGGGATTAGAAAATGGCTGAAGTTTCCCTCACTGTCGACGGTAAGAAGTTCACCGCTCCCGCGGGCACGCTGCTCATTGAGGCCTGCAAGAGCGTGGGCATCGAGGTGCCGTCCTTCTGTTACTACCCCAACCTCTCTTTGCAGGGCGCATGCCGCATGTGCCTGGTGAAGGTCGAGAAGATGCCCAAGCTGCAGACCGCCTGCACGACCGTGGTTGCCGAGGGCATGATCGTCACCAGCGACAGCGATGAGGTCAAGCAGGCGCGCAAGTCGATGATCGAGATGTTGCTGGGCAATCATCCGCTGGACTGCCCGGTGTGCGACGCGGGAGGCGAGTGCGAACTGCAGGACATGACGTTTTCCTACGGCGCCGCCGAATCGAAGTTCATGGAGGCGAAGAACCATAAGGAAGAGCAGCAGTGGTCGCCGGTGGTGTTCTTCGACCGGCCGCGCTGCATTCTCTGCTATCGCTGCGTGCGCATCTGCGGCGAGGGCATGGACGTTTGGGCGCTGGGCGTGCAAAACCGCGGCGTGAGTTCCATCATCGCGCCCAACAAGGAAGATCATCTGGAGTGCGAAGAATGCGGCATGTGCATCGACATTTGCCCGGTGGGCGCGCTCACTTCGGGCGCCTATCGCTACAAGACGCGTCCGTGGGAGATGAAGCACGTCGGCACCGTCTGCACGCACTGCGGCGACGGCTGCAAGACCACGCTGGGCGTGCGCCGCTCCGATACGGGCATGGAAATTGTCCGCGGCGACAACCGCGACAAGAGCGGCACGAACGGGGACTTCCTGTGCATCAAAGGCCGCTATGGCTTCGATTTTGCCACTCATGAAGAGCGCTTGACACAGCCGCTGATTCGCAAAAACGGCAGCCTCACGCCGTCGACGTGGGAAGAAGCATTCGAGCTTGTTGGCAAGAAGTTCGCTGAAATTTGCGACCGAGACGGCGGCTCGGCGATCGGCGTGATTGGCTCGACGCGCACAACAAATGAAGAGGCCTACCTGCTTTCGAAATTCGCCCGCGTCGTACTGAAGACGAACAACGTCGACCACCACCGTACTGCCGACTTCCCTGGCCTGGCTGCCGCGCTGCGTGGAAAACCCGGCGCGACCGCGAGTATGGCCGACGTCTACAATGCGCCTGCGATCCTGCTGATTGGCAACGACCCTACCGAGCAGCATCCACTGTTGGCCTGGCAGATTCGCAACAACGTGCGACTGCACCGGGCCAAGCTGTTTGTCATCAATTCGGCACCGATCAAGTTGCGGCGGCAGGCTGCGGAGTTCATGCAGATCCCGGTGGGAGCAGAGGGCAGTGCTTCGAGGTTTCTGGCGGGCGACGATTCGGCCGCCGATGTGCTGGTCTCCGCGTCCGATTTGCAGGAGCAGGACGGACGAATGCGTCCGTCCATACGTGAGCAGTGGCTGGCGCGGCGCGACAAACTGCGCGGGGAGCAGAATCTCGTCATCATCTTCGGGTCAGAACTTCGCGCCACAGCCATTGCCGATCTCATCGCATTCGGTGGTGGCATCTCCGGCGCCAAGTTCATCTGCCTTGCCGACTATTCGAATTCCCGCGGCGCGGCCGACATGGGCCTCTATCCTGACCTGCTCCCCGGCTACCACCACGTCATCGGAAACAGCACATTCCGTCAGGAATGGGGAGAGATCCCGCAAGCTCCCGGACTCGATCTTCCCGGCATGATCGATGCGGCGAAGGCTGGCAAGCTGAAAGCTTTTTATGTCGTCGGCTCAAATCCGGTCGGACGATTCAACATCGATCCCTTTGTATTCTCCAAGAGTTTCGTTGTCGTGCAAGACATGTTCCTGACCGAGACCGCGGTCATGGCAGATGTGGTGCTGCCCGCCGCCAACGCCTACGAGAAATCCGGCACGGTCACGAACACGTGCGGCGACGTGCAACTGGTGAAGAAAGCCGGCGAGGTAGCCGGCACGAAAACCGATTTTGAAATGATCGTCCGCATCGCCGATGCCATGGGCTTCGAGGTTCGCAAACTCGTGCCGTTCGGCGGGGGCACGCGAGCTGATATGGGTCAATCGCGCGGCGCGCAATCCGGCGAAGCCGACCGCCACGCGGTCTGGCTCGAAATGCAGGGCCTGGAGCCGAAAATGAGCCCGCTCGATCCCATGGCGATTCTCGACGAGATTCAGCGGCTGGTACCCGGCTATGACGTGTCGCGCATGAATCTGTTGGCGGGAAACAGCGAACACACATCGCTGGAAAAGAACGGAGCCGGAGCGGTGCACAAAGCGGAATCGATCGTTCCGGCGAATGACAGCTTGTTCAGTTCAGGAACCTTGGGGCGCTACTCCCGTGCTTTGAAATCGGTGATGGAGAGTCACGAAATGAAGCCCGCGGAAGTCGCGGCAGACTGAAAACTAGCAGTGAGCTATGAGCAATGAGCGGTGAGCAAG
>Ga0210384_10007329_pt1 | contig 11647 bp, 9 predicted proteins | sample IncBWH2MmetaG_FD_160574 | JGI IMG/M metagenome (GOLD analysis project Ga0210384, IMG submission 160574) | Forest soil microbial communities from Barre Woods Harvard Forest LTER site, Petersham, Massachusetts, United States - Inc-BW-H-2-M | ecosystem: Environmental > Terrestrial > Soil >...
GCGGGTGGCGGTGAAAGGGTCGGGTAATTTCCGGAAAACTCCTTTGCCGTCGTGATGAATCTCGCTGGTTTTTCCGTGGAATAGCTTGGGCGCACGGATAATTTTCCCGCCGAAAGCCGCTCCAATGGCTTGGTGACCCAGGCATACACCGAGAATCGAAATTTTCCCCGCGAGTCGGTGCACCAGATCGACGCAAATGCCCGCGTCTTCGGCGTGCAGGGCCCGGGAGAAATCACGATTTTCTCTGGCTTGCGGCGTTGGATTTCTTCGACGGAAATTTTATCGTTGCGGTGGACTTCCACCGTGCAACCAAGCTCGCCCAGATACTGCGCCAGGTTGTAGGTGAACGAATCGTAGTTGTCGAGCAGGATAATCAAGATAATTTCCTGTGCCGGCGTACGCGATGCGCGGCTTCGAGCGCGGTCAGAAGCGCGCGCGACTTATTGATGGTTTCCTGAAATTCACCTTCGGGCGTCGAATCGGCGACGATCCCGCCTCCGGCCTGCACGTGAGCGACGCCATTCTTGATGACCATAGTCCGAAGCGCGATGCAGGAATCCAGGTTTCCCGCAAAGTCCAGGTACAAGACGCCGCCGGCGTAAATCCCGCGCCGCGTGCGCTCCAGCTCTTCGATGATCTCCATGGCGCGAACCTTCGGCGCTCCGGAAACCGTGCCCGCGGGAAAACAAGCCATCAGGGCGTCGAAGCAGTCCACATCCTCGCGCAAACGCCCGCGCAGACTGGAAACGAGATGCATCACGTGGGAGAAGCGCTCCACGGTGAGCAACTGCTCCACCTTCACCGTACCATACTCGCAGACGCGGCCGAGATCGTTGCGGCCAAGGTCCACCAGCATGATGTGTTCGGCGCGTTCCTTCTCGCTAGCGAGCATTTTCTTCTCGTTGAGCTGATCTTCCGCTTCGTCCTTGCCGCGCGGGAGCGTGCCGGCAATCGGCCGGTAGAAAACGTCGCGACCCTGGACTTTGACGAGCATTTCCGGGGAGCTGCCCACGATAAGAACGTCGTTCATCTGCAAATAGAACATGTAAGGAGAAGGATTGAGGACGCGCAGTTCGCGGTAAACCTCGAATGGATCGGCCTGTGTTTTCGCGGAAAAACGCTGGCTCAACACCACCTGAAAAATATCGCCCGCGCGAATGTATTCCTTTGCTCTGCGAACGGCGTCGAGATACTCGCCACGCCGGAAATTCGATTTCACGCGAAGCGGCGAGCGCTTTTTCTTTTTCGCGAGCTTTTTCGGACGCTCTGCGGCCACGGGCTCTTCGAGCATCCGCCGGGTGCGCTTGATTTCTTTCACGGCGGCTTCGTATTTCTCACGCAGGTTGCCGGCGTCCTCCGTGAAGACGTTGCGCACGATCCACAAGCGGTGCTGCAGGTGATCAAAGGCGATGATGCCGCGATAAAACATCAGCATGGCATCGTAAAGGCCGATCTCGTCGCGCAAGTTTTTCGGGAGACGCTCGATCAGCCGCACCATGTCGTAACTGAAAAACCCGATGGCGCCGGCCACCAGCGGAGGGAGTCCGGGCAGGCGCACGGGACGAAATCGTTCCATGTGAGCACGCAAGAAGGAGACCGGATCTCGCTCTTCCCAGACCAGGCGGTCGAGGCTCTCGAGAACACAGGCGCCATTGGCGTAGCGGAATACTTCTTCGGGATTTGCTCCGGCGAAAGTATAACGGGCGATTTTTTCGCCGCCTTCCAGGGTCTCGAGAAGGAACGAGTACCGCGCGCCCTGGGCGATACGAAGGTACGCGCTTACCGGAGTGAGCAGGTCCGCGGAAAACACATGGTAGACGGGTATGAGGTTTCCTTCGCGGGCCAGACGCTGGAACTCCCGGAAACTTGGCTGAATCATGAATTGCTCCGGGACTTTTCTTCGGAGCGCAGCGCCCCCAGGACAGCAGCACGCATAACCGCTTCGGGAGCGCGCTGCCCGGTCCAGATCTCCCACTGGGCGATTCCCTGAGCGAGAAACATTTCGACACCGGATACGGTAGCGATATTTTTTTGCGCTGCGAGTTTCAAGAGTTGCGTCCTCTGCGGCCGGTAGATGAGATCCATGACAAGGCGACAGTGTAACTCGCGGGGCGAAAGAGGAGAAACCGCGGCCCAGGGGTGCATGCCGACGGGAGTTGTATTGATGATGGCGTCGAAGAATTCCGTGCGTAGGGCGCGGCGCGGCACAACTTCGCCGCCGACCGCCCGCGCAAGTTCGCGGGCGGCTCTCTCGCGGCGCGCGCACACGCCGACAATCGCGCCGGCACGAGCCAGCGCAAAGGCCGCGGCCCGCGCCGAACCACCTGCGCCAAAAAGCAGCACGCGACTGCCCTTGATGCGCAGCTTCCTCTGAAGCGCGCGCAACACGCCGACGTAGTCAGTATTGCACCCATAGAGCGAGGCGTCCCGCCGCACCGCCACCGTGTTCACGGCGCCAATGTCCGCGGCGAGGGGTTCACAATCGGCAAGATGCCGGAGGATGGATTGTTTGTGCGGCAGGGTCACGCTAAATCCGCGAACGCCAAGGTCCGGGATGGCATCAAGGAAATCGCGTAACTCATGAACGAGAAAGGGCAGATATACGGCGTCCATCTTGCGCGCTGCGAACCCGGTATTGTGCAGCAGCGGCGAAAGCGAGTGCCCAATGGGATCGCCAATCACGCCATAAACTTGCGTGCGCCTCGTCAATTGATGGGCGCGATAAAGATGTTTCAGTTCGGATAGCGAAACCTGTCCTGGAGCCGTTGCCGTAGCGACCGGCGCATAAGCCAGCGCACTACCCTCGCGGAGTGCCAGGATCCGCGCGGGCAGGGCCACCTCTCCCATGGGAACAGCCACAAGATTTTTCGTGCGCCTGGCAGTTCTCAATAGTCGCACGCTGTCCGCTATGGTGCGGGCGTTGGCGGCGATCTTGACGGCGTCTGCATTGTTGAGGTGCAGCAAGCGCAAGACGCTGCTGAGGGGCGGTGTGCGTCGAAAATCGTGTGCGGAGAGCAGCACGCGCGGCGGCAGGCCCAGCGCGCGCATCGAGGCCTGCGGCAACTCGCGCAGAGTTTCAATCTCGAGGTCGCACCATTCACAGCCTGCCTCGCGCGCCTGTCTCAACCAGTGAATTTCCGCTTCGAACCCACCAGCGAATTTTCCCCCTCCTACTCCTCTGCGGCAGGTAGCCAGGAAAACGTAGCGCGAAGTCTTGTGCTTCTTGACCCAGCGAAGCACGCGAGCGCGTTCCGCATCACTCCTTAACCAATCCAAGCGCAATTCGACGGTAGAAGTCTCCCGGAGCGCCGCACGTATCTGGGAGGCCATCTCCGCGGCGGTAGGCGCCGCGGTAACTCCGCAGATGCGCCTCAATCCTATTCCAAACGCACCCATATCCGGCCGTCTTGTCTCCATTTGATTGAAAGTACGGCTCTTAGTATGCCGTATCAAGAATGTAAAGCAACCTCGGTCATTCTGTTGACGCTTTCCTGATGGCCTGTTAATTTGCTTGGAATAGTCCCCGCACGGCCCGTACGGCGGGTTTTCTAAGGAGTCTCGCAATGCGCGCAAACGTAGCTGGCTTGTGTCTCTCATTCTTCTTGGGCAGCGTGATGTGCTCGGCGCAGAATGCGCCGCAGGCTACGCCGTCGGCCGGTCAGCCCGATGCTTCGACCGTTTATTGCTCGGGCTTTGTCACCGACCAAAAGGTTCCTGACGAAGTGCGGCTGGTTTCCGGTGAACAATCAACCTATAAAGTGATCTTCGAGCGTGGCGATTTCGTGCACATCAACCGCGGCTCGAACCAGGGAGTTAAGGAAGGCGACCGGTTCACGGTAGTCCGTCCCCAGGGGGACCCCATGGACGTTCAATGGTTCAAATGGCAGTTCAAATTGCTAAAGGCTATGGGCACTCCTTACATTGACGCCGGGCAAATCCGAGTCGTAAAAGCTCAGCCAAACGTTTCGGTCGCAGAAGTGACCTTCTCCTGCGGTTACATGCAGCGTGGCGACATCATCCTGCCGTTCGAAGAGCGGCCCGTTGCTCCCTACAAAGAATCCGCCAAGTTCGATCATTTTGCACCTGTGAGCGGAAAGCCCGTGGCAATGATCGTGGCGGGCAAGGATTTCCGTCAGGCGTCAGGCAAAAACGATGCCGTTTATGTAAATCTGGGAACGAATCAGGGAGTGAAGGTGGGTGATTACTTCCGTGTCTTCCGGTATCAGGGCTCGCTGGCCGAATCGGCGCCACAAACCAAAGGCTATCAATACACCATCTATGGGTTCGGAAGCGCTCCGAAGCGTTACGAATGGAACGATCTGCCCCGCGAAGTGCTGGGTGAGGGTATCGTCCTCAGCGCCAGCCATAATTCCTCGACGGTGATGCTCACCTACGCCAGCAGCGAGATTGTTGCCGGTGACTACGTTGAGGTCGAATAACTCTCTTAGCTAGATCAGTTCAAGCCCATAAGCTCCCGCGAAAGAGACCACCTCGCGGGGTCTTTTGTTCGGTACGACGTTTCAGAAGGAACAGCGTCGCTCAGGCTTTCGATTCCGGGTAAATTTCGGAGAACACTTCACACGTAAATCCCAGGATTTGCGCTCCTTCCGCGCTCCACGCGCCGGGATGGAGTCCCGCCTTCCGGCAAGTCTCTTCAAGAAATTGCTGGCGATCAAGATGATGCTCGGTCGCAACCTGGGGAAGCAGGAGGCCGCGCTTGGCGCCGCTCACAACGATAAGCCCATGCCTGCCGACCTCGATCTCTTCCGGACGAATCGGCACGGGCGCCGACATCAGCGAAATTTCTATGCGGAGTTCCCCAAGCTCTTCTGTTTTCAACGGTGAAAACCGCGGGTCCTGAAGGGCCGCGCCTGCGGCGCACCGCATGACGCTCTCTCCCAGAGTCTCCTGGGTTTCGACGACGCCAATACACCCTCGGAGGCGTCCGCGAACGTGCAGGGTAACGAATACGCCTCTCCTTTCGAGCGAGATTCCCTGCTGGGGAATTTCGCTGGGAAGTTGGCCGCGGGAAACGGCTTCGATAACGGCCTGTCTCGCCCACCGTAAGAGAGCCAGGCGGTCCTCTTCAGAGGGGAACAGCATCCTGAGACTTCTTGTGGCGTTCAAGCATGCTGAGCTTGTGCCGTTGTTTGATGCGGTCGTCCAGTTGGCCCCAGAATCGCAAGAAATATTGCGCCGCCGAAACCAATGCGCTGATCACCACCAGCCAGAGAAGGATCAACGCAAGCGGCTTTAATTTCGCGTGCTGGGATCCAGCGATCAGCACCGCGACGGCGCACACCTGCAGGACCATCTTGGTCTTGCCCAAGAGCGAAGGTTCAATCGTGAATCCCTCCGCCGATGCGATATTGCGCAGACCCAATATCGTGAATTCGCGGCCGATGATGATCACCACCATCCACGCAGGCACCAGATGCATGTCCACGAGGGAGACAAAGGCCGCGGAAATCAGCAGCTTGTCCGCAATGGGGTCGAGCAAAATGCCGAGGGTAGTCACCTGGAGACGCCGCCGCGCAAAATAGCCATCGGCCCAGTCAGTGGCCGCTGCGGTAAGCAAAATCAAAACGCCCCAGAATTCGAAGTGCATGGGAAATCCCCAAACCTCCACGTTGGGGCTCCGCGTAAGCAAGACCACAATGAGGAGCGGAACAAAGAAAATCCGTAACACCGTGAGTGAATTGGGGAGATTCATGCCGCTTGCTGGCGGAAGGGCCGGGCAAATGCTTCCAGCCACCGCCGCGACTCACTATAGACTTGGCTTCGTGATGCGTCAACGTCTGGAGGTCGGGTTGAAGCTCATGAGAAGACAGTACCTTACCGTAACTAGACCGGCGAGGGCGATGGACAGCTGAGTCTTGATAACCAGATTCCTCCGGCTGTAAACCTGTGAAAATGTGCGACTTGGCGGCAAGACAGAGAACGGTGCAGTGCGGCGCTCAAATAGCCAGATGAGGTAGATTAAGTATTGTTTTTTGAACAAGTTACAACACGTCAAAGCATCGCGCATCTGAATTACTATTCGGAAGAACCTGGCAGGAGATCAGTGGCGCCTTGCGAGTTTCCACAAGGTTTTCCACAGGAGATGACGCTCCATTCACAATGCGCCGCAAGGATCGCGTCGGGGATTCAAGGCCGCCATCGGAGCGGATTTCGTGTTATTACTCCGGTGTCACTACCTGAGTTATGCTGTTTCATTCGCTAAATGGCGCGGGGACCCCGCAGAACACGCATCGGCAGGAAGAATAGCGCACTCAAGAGCGCAAACACCCCGTGCACTGCGATTCCCAGAATCCGAAAGGGCAGCGTCAGCAGCCACACAATCGGATACAAAACCAGGGCCAGCAGCGCGAGCGGCCAACACACCACGAACAGGATGCACCAGAGAAAAAAGGCAGCCATTGCTGTCCTCTCCCATCACTCTACTATCCGTTACGTTGAAGCGGGCCGAAATGTTTCCTTCGCAGCATAACTCGCGAGCCGCAGGCGCCGGGCGATTGAGACAGGCACTTCGGCGTCCAACAGCATGTGTGAATCTTCCACTTCCGACCTCAGGACCCGGCCGAGCGCGTGCACCAGTGCAAGGGTGCGCCCTTCCGTCATCGGCATGCGCAGCGAGAGCGTAATCATGGGATCAACAGGAAGCGCCCCGTCCATCCGGCGCAATAGTTCTTCGATGCCTTCGCCCGTCAACGCCGAAACCAGCACCGGACCGCCGTCGATTCCCGCTCCCATGGCGTAGGGATGCACCAGGGGCGCACGCTCCTCCGGCGTCAGTTGATCCACTTTGTTGAACACCCGGAGTTTCGGCCGATCGTTCACGCCGAGGTCGCACAGGATCTTCTCCACCGCGTCGTCCAGCTCGGCATGGTGGGGATTCGAAACGTCACTGACGTGCAAGATCAATGCAGCTTCCTGAACCTCTTCAAGAGTCGCGCGAAATGCGTTCAGCAATCCCTTGGGCAGATCCCGGATGAAACCCACGGTGTCAGAAATCAGAACCCGGCGGTTGGAAGGCAGTCGGACGGCTCGAACCGTCGGATCGAGGGTAGCGAACATGCGCGGGGAGACCAGCACCTCGGCGCGGCTCAGGGCGTTGAATAAAGTTGATTTCCCTGCATTGGTGTAACCCACAAGGGCGATGGTGCCGAGAGGAACGGCATTGCGTGCTTCGCGGCGCAAGGCGCGCTGCTTGCGGACTTCATTGATGCTTGATTCGATCTTGCGCACCCGGTCGCGGATCCGCCGCCGGTCTGTTTCCAGCTTTTTCTCGCCAGGTCCCCGCACGCCGATGCGTCCCGCGGCGCCGCCGCCCCCGCTCTTGCCGCCGAGGCGCGACATCGCCGCGCCATGCCCGGTCAGGCGCGGGAGCATGTAGTTGAGCTGCGCGAGTTCCACCTGCAGCTGTCCTTCGCGGCTGCGCGCGTGGCGGGCAAATATATCCAGGATCAATTGCGTGCGATCGATCACGCGGCATTCCGTGGCTTCCTCGATATTCCGCTGTTGCATCGGAGAGAGATTGCTGTCGAAAATAATCAACGGCGCGTCGTGGCTTGTCGCTTCCGCGCGAATTTCATCCAATTTGCCCCGCCCCACGAGGGTTGCGGGGTCCGCTTTGTCGCGCACTTGGAACACCGTGCTGGCCACCGCTGCCCCCGCGCTCTTCGCAAGCTCGACGAGTTCCACGAGCGATTCTCTTCCTTGTTCGCCCGCGGGCATTCCGGGAAAGCGAGGAGCGCGCTTCCAACCCACGCCGACCAGCAAAGCGCGCTCCGCCGTTGAAACCTGTTGTTGTGTTTTCATCACCGAGGCCGGCCTGCTGTCATCGAGGAGTCCAAATATAAAGGGTGATCGAAACTACGCAAGGAGGGGTTTTCTTCATCCAATTGATTATACGCCTCTCTTTTGGGTGTCGCGACTCACCTGTATTTCTAATAGTGGGTTATTTTGACTTTTGACCCTCGGTTGGGTCACCTGAGAGGTATTGCGCGGAGATGTCGATGCCAGCGCACTTAACGACTTGAAAGTCGAGACTTACATGATCCCCAGGCCTTGCGCTCTCCCCGTACGTCACGTGAAGGTGTGTCGGAGTTACCCATTCCATCTTCAGATTCATCGTCGCATACTGGTGAGAGAATCCCAACACTTGCATCGGAGGCTGTGACCCCTTAAGCCATTTCAGGTACACAGTGGTCGCATCGTACGCATTTCCGGGACCACTCCACTGCTCAGAGCGAGCGACCGCCAGCCAATGGCCATCCGGAGATCGGGATTCTGCGGACCAAGTTGTTGTCGGACCGCAGCCGCAGAGTAAGATGCAGACTTCGATGGTGATAAGCGAAACGGCCTTCCGCACTCTCACGTAATCCCCCTACGTGTCATTTTACGCCGTTCTTTCCGCCCCTCGCTCGAGTGTTCCGCAGAAAGGAACTAAGATCGCCACGTCCCACAGTTACGGTGTCCAGCGGAGTCAAAATTCAAAGAAGCCCACTACCGGATTTCTTGCGTTTGCAGATATTGGAGTGCGTCATTTTGCAACCCAGCATCATCTCCGAAACCCACCAGCCAGTGAACGCCGGGCTCCTTGCGGAACCACGTCAACTGACGCTTGGCATACCGGCGTGTCGCTTGCTCAATCGCCGCGCGCGAGGCATCGAGCGTCATTTCGCCGCGCACCACGGAGCGCAGTTCGCGGTAGCCGATAAAATCAAACGGCTTCGCGTTTTCCGGAAGCCCGCTTGCCACTAGGCGGCGTACTTCCTCGATCCAGCCCTTCGAGAACATTTCTTCTGTCCGCACGCGAATCCGTTCGTAAAGTGCCTCGCGAGGCGGCGCCAGCCCGATCTTCACCGTGCGCCATCCCTGCAGAGGGCTCCGCCCCCCTCGGTGCACTTCCGAAAGCGGCTTGCGCGCCAGCAGGCAAATCTCGATGGCCCGAATCAACTTTTGTTCGTCGTTTGGTGCGATTTTCCGAGCGGCAGCGGAATCCAATCTCTCGAGCAGCCGATGCAAGTGTCGTCGACCATGGCCCGCAGCGCTCGACCGCAAGCGCTTTCGGAGCTCCTCGGACCGTTGCGGCAAGTCCGCCAAGCCCTCGAGCAGCGCACGGAGATACAACCCAGTCCCCACCGTGAAAATCGGCAAGCGACCGCGCTGGCGCAAGTCTTCCAACACCCGGAGCGCCATCTGCACATATCCACCGGCCGTCGCTTCTTCCGTCGCGTCAAGAACATCCAGCAAGTGGTGCGGGATGCCGTGACGCGCAGCGAGCTCGGGCTTGGCTGTCCCAATATCGAATCCCCGATAGAGCTGCGTCGAATCGCAAGCGACGATTTCTCCGTCCAGCCGCTCGGCCAGCCACACCCCCAGCGCCGATTTTCCCGAAGCCGTTGGACCTACGACGGCCACGAGCGACGCCAGCGTATTGTCGTCTTTCATCGAAACAGGATATGCCACGCGCGGATGAGTAGAACGACGAGCACTACCAGAGCTAGCAGCAGGCTGCCGAGAATTTGTTGGCGTGCGAGCTTCACTCTTGCCGGCCGTAGTCCGGCTGCAAATTATAGAAATACGTAAATCGCAGCTCGATGTAGGGGCCCTTAAAGGCTGACGGCAAGGGTTCAAACGGGTTGGAGGCGCGAATCGAGGAAATGGCCGCGCGATCGAGCGGCTCTTTGCCGGAGCCATACACCGTCACAGGTTCGCCTGTCGGAACGCCACCATCCCTCAGAATTCTGAACTGCAACGAAACGACGCCTTTGTCGCCCAGTTGCACCGATTCCGGCATCACCGCGAACCAGTTCCGCTTGACGCTCTGATACACGCGGGCCAGATAGTCGTTGAAATCCACGCCCTCCGTGGGCGTGAGCATTTGAATGCCTGCATAAGCGCTGCCCCGTCCTCCGCTTCCTGGGGCTCCGCGGGTGGGGATTTGCCCGCCGTCGCCGATGGCACGGGGCGCGTTCATTTTGGCAGCCTCTCGCATGGAGTCCTGAATCGAGCGCCCCGGCGAGTCTCTTGGCAGCAGCAAAGTGCTCGCCCTGGGTTGTTCCTCGGGAACCTCGAGCTTCAGCGGCGGTTTGGGCGCATCCGTTTTCGACTCGTTCGGCTGAGGAAGCTTTACATTGGGTTGCGGAACAGGGGCGTTCGGCAACTCTTTCACGACTTTCTCAGGCTCCGGCGGCTTAGGCGCGGGTTGCGGCACGGGAGGTGCAATCTTCTTCAGAATGCGTGGATCGAGATGCATTTTTTCGCTGCTTAATTCCTTGGGACGTGGCGCCGTCTTCAAATCGTCGAGCGCGCCCGGGGGAAGCAAAACAGTAATCTGCCGCCGGGCAAGGTCAAGCTGCTCCTGCGTTGGCGGATGGTAGGGAAAGAGTTTTGGCTGAAGAATGATCAGCGTAATCACCAGAATATGAAAAACCACCGAGGAGACTCGGGTGATTGCCTCCTTTTTCGATTTCCCCTCGGCAGGCTCCTTGGCGAGCAGGTTGACTTCGCCCGTCAGGAAAATATCGGCTTCGACGAGGTCCAGCGGAATATTTTCGATCGTTTCGAGCGTCTCGGGACGCGAAGCGCCTTGCGGCACCGCAATTCGCGCGTCCATATCCGTGGGTTGCAGCGGCAGCTCGTTGCTCTCTTCGACCTGGAAAGCCTCCGCGTTCAAATCGCGCGGAACCACCGTCCGCGCGCTAATCGATTCGAGGGGCAGTGAAGCAGGGATTTTCGTCTTTCCGTCGAGAACCACGATCGGCAGCATCGCTGGAACGAGCGTGCGTTCATCCAGCGTCGATGGACGCCGCCGCTGCGTCGCGGTGGCATCGACAGTGGGCGGGCGAGAGTTCTCGGGAACGAGGAATCTTGGGATCATTTTCCTGTCTTGGACGGTGCGGCGAGTGCACTCAGTTGGACGCGCTCGGCGTGTTCCTGGATGCTCGTCATCACGCGTCCCGCCAACTCCAGCGCCGCTCTGCCCGCGGCTCCGCTGGTGCGCGGCTCGCGGCGCGTGCGCACCGCATCCACGAATGCTTCCAGTTCGGCGTGCAGCGGTTCGACGTTTAGCGCGGGCAGTTTCTCAAAACCGAACTCCGGCTGCGGGCCCGCCTTCTTCACGCCGATGCGTAGAGCGTCGCGCCGCGCATAATCGAGCGAAATGTACTCGTGCTGCTGAAAGAAACGCATCTTGCGCACGCGTTCCGTCGAAACGCGGCTCGCGGTAATGTTCGCAACCGCGCCGCCGGCGAACTCCAGTCGCGCGTGCGCGATGTCCACCTTGTCAGTCAAGACGGGAATGCCCACGGCCTTCACTTCGTCCACCGGTTCGTTGACCAGCGCGAGAAGAATGTCCAGATCGTGGATCATCAAGTCGAAGATGACGTCCACGTCCAGGCTGCGCGGCGTAAACACTCCAAGGCGGTGTACCTCGAAAAACAACGGCCGGTTAAGTATCGGCTCAACCGCGAGCACTGCGGGATTGAATCGTTCCACGTGGCCCACTTGCAGAATTCGCCGGTGCAGTTTCGCGGCAGCGAGGAGTGCGTCCGCCTCGCTTAAGTTGACGGCCATGGGCTTTTCGACCAGGACGTCGAGGCCCATCTGCATGAGTTGGCAACTGACCGCGGCATGATCT
>Ga0210384_10007330_pt1 | contig 11647 bp, 11 predicted proteins | sample IncBWH2MmetaG_FD_160574 | JGI IMG/M metagenome (GOLD analysis project Ga0210384, IMG submission 160574) | Forest soil microbial communities from Barre Woods Harvard Forest LTER site, Petersham, Massachusetts, United States - Inc-BW-H-2-M | ecosystem: Environmental > Terrestrial > Soil >...
GTTCGGAGTGCACCCGTCATTACATCCTCGCTCGCCGCCGCCAGGCGAATATGCGTGTGTCCCATCTTTCCCCAGCCGCCAGGAATCGGCAGGAAAATCTCGGGGGCCTCCTCCACAAACGCCGCCTGCTGCTCCAGCGTAAGCATCAGATTTCCGTACCCCCCTGCTTGCGAGGCCAGCGAAGCAAATTTCCTGCCTCCTACACGAAAAGCTGGCAATCCTGCGTGGGAGTACTCTTCCACCCGCTCCAGGCTCAGTGCAATCCTGCGAAAGTCTGCTGCGGTCATCGGGTGACTCCGTGGATTACGAAGTATCTGACCATCATCGGACGGCATATGTCTACTGCTCCGGGCAGAATCATGGGCAAACCTTCCGTTAAGGCTTTGAGGAAGAGGCTTTCGGGAAGAGTTGCCGACCATCCAGCATGCAGTATCCATTGTCCAGCTTGTTTTGCACCTAGAACCGAGCGCGCGCGATCGCAACTGGTCGGACCTTTGAAACCAAGGCCTCGAGGAACTTGTCGGGAACGGTCATCCACGCAAAGTGGCCCGCGTTCGGGATCAGGACCAGGTCTTTCTTCGGTGCCTTGACGCAGTTGAAGTAATCGACGGCTGCCGAGGTCGGGGCGACGTGATCGTCCTGGCCATCGATGACAAAAAACGCAGTGTGGATGTCGCAGGCGGTCTTGGGCAAATCGGTGGCGACCTGATCGGGCAAGACACGCTCTGCGGTGAACATCATGCCATCTTCGAGATTCCTGGCCTGTTCGGGCTCGCGGGCTTTGAGTTCGGGGAACTGGGTGCGTAAGTGTTTGATCCAGCCTTGATCCGAGGGAGCCATGATGCTGATCAGCGGACCCAAACTGAAGTACTGCTTGGTGTTGGTGGGGTCGGGGCGCCCGATGGCTTCAAGCTTCTTGATCTGGGCCTTGTCCCCTTCACGGCGCGCCTTGGCGAGGTGGAGGTCGAACTGCGTGTTGACATTGGCGGCCCAACTGGAGACCTGGCCGGTGCCGACGTAGGCGGCGAAGAGTTCGGGGCGCAGTTGAACCATATGGACCGCGACCAGCGATCCCCAGGAGTGGCCGAGCACGATGACTTTCTTCTTGTGAAGTTCGCGGCAGAGATAAGCCACGAGTTCGACTCCGTCTTTGGAGATGCGATCGAGTGTGACGTCAGGGGTCTTTTCGCCGTAGTGGCCGTATGTGTGGCCGGTTCCGCGCTGGTCCCATTGCACAACCGTGAATGCCTTTTCCCAGAGTTTGAAAATGTCGGCGGCGGGCCATTGCGCTTCCCCAGGGCCGCCGTGCACGACGAGCAGCACGGGGTTGGAGCGGTCCTCACCGCGAATGCTGATCCATTGCTCCAGGCCGCCGAGCGGGACAAACAACACTCGGTCGATTTGCGCTGTCGGCGCTTGTGCGTTCGCGCCGATCGCGGTCGCCAACGACAGAATTGCCGCCATGCAGAACGAACCCGCAAGGGGGCGAACCATCATTTGCCTCACAAATGCCGGGTAACACGAATTTGAATGCCTTCGGTTCGAGTACCGTTCCGCCGTTGATAGCGGCGGCATGGTTTAGACGCGACTTGTAACACGGGGTTAGCAACCCCGCCGCCCCGGCAAATCCTGTGCACCAAAGCTTCTGATTCGGACGGCGGTGATTGTTCCCGGATAACCGGCAAACCTTCCCGTTACGCCTGTTAGGAAAGAGTTGCCGACAATTCAGGAATTGATAGTGCATACGGGGGGCGTACAGATCCAAACAAGGTACGTATCGTCGGCTACTCGACTCCGCTCGGCCGAAGTAGCCGAGTTCGCCCGTGACTACTTCTTGTTGAGCATCAACTAGGATCGAGAGCCCCTGCCTTTCGCTCCTCCCCGCCGAGGTCGCCGGATCGCCCTGACCTTCCCGGAGGGGCCTCCTCCGCAAAAGAACTGTTTGCCGCCATCGGACTCGAGCCCTGAAACGTACACGCCAGTCGGCATCTCGAGCCTCTCCTGGACTTCTCCTGTGCGGGGATCGACCCGCCTTAAGTCGCTCTCCTCACCTTCCCAAGTGGCATGCCAAAGCTCTCCATCGACCCAGGTGACCCCGGTGACGAAGCGGTTGGATTCGATGGTGCGAAGAATCGCGCCTGTCTCAGGATCGATTTGATGGATCTTCCGGTTTCGATACTGCCCGACCCAAAGCGTACCTTCGGCCCACGCGAGTCCCGAGTCGCCGCCGCCGCCGGGCGCCGGGATCGTGGCGAGCACACGGCCAGTTTTGGGATCGATCTTCTGGATGCGATCCTCGGCGATCTGAAACAGGTGTTTGCCATCGAAAGCCGTTCCTGCATGCGCCGCGACATCTATCGAGCGCACCATCTTCCCGCTCGACGGGTCGAAGGCATTCAGCTTGTCGCCAGATGCAAACCAGACGTGCTGACCGTCATAGCTAACTCCATGCACGCGGTCAGCTCCCGGGAAAGGGCCATACTCCTGGACGATTTCAGCGTTTGATCGTTTCATCCTTCCACCTTAATCAATCGGCAGAGGAGCGGGGAGTAACAAAATCGTCGTGAATCCTGGCGCGGGCGGCGTGATCCAACGACGGGCTCGCGCTTTACCAAACGACTGCACCTTGCCGGCTGCCGCGAGAGAATCGAGAGCCCGCTGCACAGTCCGCTGGCTGGACCCAAGCGCAAGCGCCAGGGCCGAACTCGACCACGACTCACCGTCGGCGAGGAAGGCGAGCACATCCGCATGTTCCTCTTCCACTGGCCGCGCCAGTACGACGACGTCACGTACGCCGCGCGGCGCCAGTGCAAACCCGAGCTTCGTCGCGCTGATGCCGGCGAGCGACCGAAGCGCTTTACGGAGACGTCCAATTTCCACTCGCAACCGCGCGCGATGCGATTCATCCGTGAACCTTGCACCGAATGCCCGCGCAAGCAACACATCTCTCGGCACGTCTCCAGGCCACGCTTCTCCCAGTGCGCGTGCGAGCGCGAATAACACCGGACGTCTTGCAAGTGAAACAACCGTGCTCGCGTTGCGCACGGCATTGCGACACGCGTCCACGACAAGCGCTTTCGAAGCCAGCAATGCTTCAACTTCGTCGAGCAAAAGGAGCCGCTCTCCGCCACGCGCAACAAGGCGCGCCGCTGGCGTATTCAGGATGCGGGATGCACTTTCGACCTCTGCCGTGAGCGCAGGGATACGTGCGTCGCGTGCGTTGCTCTCAGCCCGCGAAAGCGCGTCTCGTGCTTCTTTCGTCCGGAGGCGCCGCATCGCTATTCCGGCAACCACGAGCGCCTGCACAGTCCTCCATGCGGGCGGGAACGGACTCGGATCCAGGTCGGCAAGCATGCGTTCGGCCTGATCCAGATGCCCGATCAGGACCAGGCGCCGGACCTCTAGGTATCGCGCATACGCCGCATTCAAACGGTCGCCGTGCGCTTCGAGGGTGGCACGCGCGGCGTCGAGTGTTTTCGGTGGCCAGCCCAGGTCGCGCGAGGCAAGTGCGATTTCGGCCTCGGCTACGACGCACCTTGCGCGGGCCACGGACTCTTTCGGACCGAAGGCGCGCGCAGCATTCCGCAAGAGTTCCTTCGCTCGTGTGAAATCGCCAAGCTGCGCCATCGCGATGCCGCGAAGCGCGAGCGATGCCGCATCGTGGCGCAGCGCAACTCGCTTTAATGCCCCAAGGGGATCACCCGCCGCGAGCGCACGTGCTGCAGCCGTAATCAGAGAGTCCATCGGAATCCCGCCACACTTGTCACTCCCACCCCTTCGATGCCCCGCGCTAAATATAGCGCATGACAACCAAACACCAAGTCAGAGCGAGCGCGGCTAGAACTGCTGAAAGCAGAAAAGGAACTCACGCGGCGCAGCGACCAACTGGCACGCAAACGCCAATAATGCCGTGATGTTCCTGCCGCGACAGCAACAGCCGGGCTTGGATGAGGCTCAGTTTCCAATTCAAATCGGACTCGAACTCGCCTGGGTACATGCATGTTCCTAATTGCGCGTGGACCGCGACAATTGGCAAGCTGGGACGGTGCCGACGGCGAAATACAGGCGTGAGAGGCAAATTCGAGCAGTCAAATCACGTTTTCGCAGAAGGCATGGCATGAATACGACGCAAGAATCAAAAGTGTCCTCGTCCATCTTCATCGGCAGATGGACACCAAAGGTTTTGTTTTTGCTCGAAAAAAGACCCTATCGGCACGGGCAGTTGCGCCGACGGCTGGGGAGCGTTTCACAACGAATGCTCACCAGGACGCTTCGCAACCTCGAATCTGCGGGCTTAATCGCCCGGCGTGTCACGCAATCGAAGGTCCTTGCTGTCGAGTACTCGTTGACGCAACTCGGAAGGACCATCATCGCTCCACTTGGAGGCATGTGCCGCTGGGCAAAACGCTACCGCAGGAGCGTGAGCGCCGAGGTGCGATTGCGAGAGGCCGAAACCGGGTAAAGCAGAATCTTTCGTGGGGGCATGTCCCCCGGCAAAAAGTACAGCATCGAAAAGGATGACAGAGAGTACAGCATCGAAAGGATGACAGTATGAACATCGAAAATAAGACAATGTTGATCACCGGCGCGAACCGAGGCATCGGACGGGCGCTAGTTGAGGAAGCGTTAACGAGGGGCGCGAAGCGGGTGTATGCGGCTATGCGCCAACCCCTTGCGCATTCCGATGGGCGCGTCACGCCCCTGACCCTGGATGTAACCGACGCCACGCAGATTCAGGGAGCAGTCAAGGACGTCGGATCTCTTGACATCCTGGTCAACAACGCCGGCGTGGACCTTCACGACGATCTTAGCGACCGCGCTGGGATCGACCGGCACCTGGCCGTCAACTTCTTCGGTACGCACGGCGTGACCCAGGCCTTCCTCCCGCTGCTAGCTCGCTCTGAGGGAGCTATCGTCAACGTTCTGTCGTTGGCGGCATTGGCAAGCGTGCCGTTCAGTCCGGCATACGCAATCTCGAAGGCAGCTGCGTTCTCAATGACGCAATCGCTGCGCGCTCTTTGGGCCGGACGCGGGGTGAAGGTGCATGCAGTCTTCGCCGGTCCCGTGGACACCGATATGGCTCGAAGCCTCGACATCCCGAAGGCTTCTCCAGAGTCCGTCGCACACGCCATCTTCGGCGGAGTCGAGAAAGGCGAGGAGGACATCTTTCCGGATCCGATGTCGGAGGGTATTGCGGAGGGCTGGCGCACCGGTGTGGCCAAGGCACTGGAACGCCAGTTCGCTGCTTACACGCCCGAGAGCGTGGCGAAAGTTGCATAGGTCGCGAAGCCAGTCGCCGGAGGCAAATTAGCAGTTCAGAGGAGGGACATATGTGCCCAGCATGCATCGCAAGCACAGCAGTAATGGTCGCGGGAGCCGGATCCACGGGAGGAATTCTGGCGGTGTGCATCGGCAAATTTAGAAAATTTTTCAGAGCGAATCGTCTCGGTCTATTTCAGAAAACAAAGGAGAAATGATATGGCAACAAGCAAAGAGAGAGACAAGGAACACGGGAAAGGGCATATCGCGATGAAGACACCCTCGATCGTGTCGCAACAGGAGTGGGAGGCTGCGCGGCAGCAGTTCCTCGTGAAGGAGAAGGCCTTGACTCGCTCCCGTGATGCACTGGCCGCCGAGCGGCGACGGATGCCGTGGATGGCGGTGGAGAAGAGGTACGAGTTCGACGGACCCAAGGGCAAGGTAAGCCTGGTCGATTTGTTCGAGGGCCGCCGCCAGTTGATCGTCTACCGCGCCTTCTTCGAGCCCGGGGTGTTCGGCTGGCCCGAGCACGCCTGCCGCGGCTGCTCCTTCGGCGCCGACCAGGTCGCCCACCTGGCCCATCTGAACGCCCGCGATACTACCCTCGCGTACGCGTCACCCGCGCCGCAGGCGGACATCGCGCGCCTGAAGGCGCGGATGGGTTGGGAGATGCCGTGGTACACCATCACAGACAGCTTCGACAAGGACTTCGGCGTCGATGAGTGGCACGGCCACAACGTGTTCTTCCGCAACGGCGACAAGGTGTTCCGCACATACTTCATCAACAGCCGCGGCGACGAGGCGATGGGGAGTACCTGGAGCTATCTCGACATCACGCCGCTCGGCCGTCAGGAGACTTGGGAGGACTCGCCAGAGGGTTACCTCCAGACCGCGCCGTACAAGTGGTGGAACTGGCACGACAACTACGACGCCCAGGCCTCGCCCGACCCGAAGTGGGTCGATATAATAACCGACCCTCAAGAAGCCGCCGCCCGAAGGCGCGCCGAAGAGGCGAAAGCGAGCTAAAGAAGGGCGACCACTTCGTCGCATGAAAACAGTGCCCCAGGCGGTAAGGAGGGAACGATGACAGACTTCATGAGAGGTGAACTTGGAGCCCCTAAGGTAGTCGATCGGAGCACTTTCCACGCCGAGCCGGACGCATTGCTGGTTCGAGAGAAGGCTCACACAAGAGAAGGCGACGCCATCGCAGCCGCCCGCCGGCGGCTGCCCATGGAGGAGGTGCACCCCACCATCACGCTGATTGGTCCGCACGTTGTCTGCCGTCTTCGTTTCGTCGAGCAATCCCAGCACAGTCGTCCAACCCAGCGTCCACAATGACGATATCGGCACCAGGTTCGTTTCTCCGTCTGCGTTCAGCGAACTGATTAGCGCCACGGGGGGTTCCAAAGTAGAGAATTTTCGGCTCGATCGCGCGAAACCTTGGCTCACTCATCTAATGTTTCTCGTTCTATTGCTCCCTTTCGATTAGTCTGTTGCCGTGTTTCTTAACACCGTCATCCCAGGCTTCCGACGGGCACCGATGTTTCATCTGAACGTGAAATGTCGTTGCGGCAGCGGCACTAGAATGGACTCATGAACACCACATACCCTATCGCCGCCGTCGGAGAGCTCATCGGTGAGCCTGCGCGTGCCGCGATCCTGATTGCCTTGCTGGATGGAAAGGCCCGCACGGCGGGAGAGTTGGCGCTAACCGCGAATGTTTCGGCCCAGTCCGCCAGTGCGCATCTTTCGAAGCTCGTGGACGGGGGGCTGCTCAAAGCGAGCCGCACCGGCCGGCATCGTTATTACGCCATGGCTGGGCCAGACGTCGCGCACGCGCTTGAAGCTCTTGGGTCGATATCCACTCTGCCTCGCGCCCGCATCGCGACACCGCGCCCGCGCGCCGCAGACGATATGTACACCGCACGCTCCTGCTACGACCATTTGGCGGGACGCATCGCAGTAGAGCTTTCCGGTGCCCTCCAAAAATGCGGCGTGATCCGCCCTTGCGGTGAACGCGACTACGAACTCGGCAGGGCCGGTCAAGCTTGGTTCGCCAATCTCGGCATTGACACCGACTCGTTACGCCGTTCGCGCCGGATCTTCGCTCGCCAGTGCCTCGATTGGACGGAGCGCCGCCCTCACATTGCAGGAGCTCTCGGCGCCGCACTCTGTTCCCGCCTCTTAGCTCTCGGCTGGATCGCCTGCCGCCGCGATAGTCGGGTAACGCGCATCACTCCCCGTGGTGCCCGCGAGCTTCACTCGCGCCTTGGCCTCACTGCCTAGATGTGATCAGACTTCCCGGAAACTTCAACCCACGGTTCAATCCCCAACTAGTGGGTTGGGAAATACGATTAGATGGCGCTTTGCCTATTGCTGACTGACTCTAAGGGCAGAGCGCCGGGCAAGCGAAGAGTCCGAATGTCCCGCTTGGGTGGTTGGCCGAAGAAGCGGCTGTATTCGCGATTGAATTGGCTGGCACTTTCGTATCCGACCCGAAAAGCCGCGCTGGCGGCGTCGACGCCATCCATGAGCATGAGTTCCCGCGCGGCATGCAACCGAAGTTGCTTTTGATACTGAAGCGGACTCATGGCCGTCAGCGCCCGGAAATGGTGGTGCAGGGTGGAGACGCCCATGCCCGCGATTTTTGCGAGATCTTCCACTCGCAGCGGCTTCGCGTAGTTCGCCCCGACCCACGCGATCGCCTTTGCCGTCCGGTGGCTCTGATCTCCGAGTGTGGCAATCGCTCGAAGGCGTGCCCCCTCAGGTCCCCGAAGGATTCGGTAGATGATCTCGCGTTGAATCAGGCCACTGAGAAAGGGGATGTCCTGCGGTGTGTTCAGCAGGTTCGTGAGCCGGCAGCAGGCATCGAGCAACTCGGGTGTGGTCTCACCGGTGGCCATGGCCGGACTGTCAGACGCCGCAACCGGCGCGTGAATCTCCTCCCGGCCAAGAAGTTCCCGGACTACCCGCATATCGAGCTTGAGCACGAAACAGAGATAGGGCACATCGTCACTTGCCTCGATCACATTGCAGATAACAGGCAAATCGAGCGACGTCAGGAGGTATCGCGACTCGTCGAAGATGAATGTGGTTCCGCCGAGGTCTGCGCGCTTTCGCCCCTGCGCGACCACGGCGAGGCTCGGCTCGTACGTGGCGGATGCCGGTGCCGTGGGGGCGGTTCGCCGACTCAGCAGCAAGCCGGGAACGTCGGTTATCAGTTTCTCTCTGGGCCCAATGAAAGAGGCAATTTTATGAGCCAGCTCCTTCCGCAATTCACGGGCTCGATCTGACGATCGAGTGGCATTTTTATTGGTGTTTTTCATGCACTGGTTTCCTTTGCACTTGTCCACAAGATAGCCGCTCGCCCTCCGGATAGGCCAATCATTTTTCACAGAGCAAGAGGAATAGGCAATAAATCGGAAGGATTAGGATACCGCTTTCGCGGCGTTTGATCCTAATCTTGGGATGACAGAACGGGTTAGGAAGGAGAAGCAATGAAAAAACGCAAACTTGGAAAAGGCAATCTTGAAGTCTCGGCTATTGGCCTTGGCTGCATGGGAATGAGCTTCGGTTATGGTCCGCCTGCGGACAAGAAGGAAATGATCTCTCTGATTCGCTCGGCCGTCGAACGTGGCGTAACGTTCTTCGACACCGCCGAAGTTTATGGTCCTTTCACCAACGAAGAACTCGTGGGCGAAGCGCTAGCTCCACTTCGAGACCAGGTGGTGATCGCCACCAAATTCGGGTTCATACCTGATCCCAATGGTGGACCGCGTTGGAGGGGGCTGGACAGTCGTCCGGAACATATCAAGCAGGTTGCCGAGGCCTCGCTCAAACGCCTCAAAACCGATGTCATCGACTTGTTTTATCAGCACCGCGTCGATCCAAATGTGCCAATCGAAGACGTTGCTGGTGCCGTGAAGGACCTGATTCATCAAGGCAAGGTCAAGCACTTCGGACTCTCTGAAGCAGGAGTCGGAACAATCCGTCGCGCACACAAAGTTCAGCCCGTCGCGGCCCTCCAAAGCGAATACTCCCTGTGGTGGAGAGAACCCGAGACCGAAGTCATAACGACACTCGAGGAACTCGGGATCGGATTCGTTCCATTCAGCCCGTTAGGCAAGGGCTTCCTCACCGGCAAGATCAGCGGAGACACGCAGTTCGACAAGACTGACTTCCGCAACATTGTTCCTCGCTTTACGCCGGAGAACCGCAAGACGAATCAGGGGTTGGTTGATCTGATTGGCAAGTTCGCGCAACAGAAAAAGGCGACACCGGCTCAGATCGCGCTGGCCTGGCTTCTTGCGCAGAAACCGTGGATCGTTCCGATCCCGGGTACGACGAAGGTGCATCGACTTGAAGAGAACATCGGAGCCACTGCCGTTGAGCTTGCCAGCGAAGATCTTCGGCAGCTGGAAACCGCGGCCTCAAAGATCCCGGTGCAAGGTGCTCGTTACCCCGAAGAACTGCAGAAGTTGGTGGGCCGCTGAGCAACCACGGATAACGAAAGCCGAGTTGGCAATCCTGCCGTTGCCGGATCTTGAACGGTTGGCCCCCAAGCCAGGAGAGATCCGGAAAAAACCACGAGACATGGGGCACCCTGCCTTTGTTCGGCTGGCTAGAGTTTGTTCAATCCGTCGAGCGCGGCGACTTTGTAGGCTTCCGCCAGAGTGGGATAGTTGAAAACCGCATCACGGAAATACTCGATACTCGCTCCCAGGGTGAGAACGACCTGGCCGATGTGAATGATTTCCGCCGCCCGATCGCCAATGGCATGTACTCCGAGCAGTTTGAGGGAATCAGGGTCGAAGACCAGCTTCAGCAGGCCCTGGTCATCTCCCAGCATCTGGCCTTTCGCCAGTTCCGCATAGCGGGCCAGCCCCACTTCATAGTTGATGTTTTCTTTGGTCAACTGTTCTTCGGTTTGCCCTACCATTGAAATTTCGGGGATAGTGTAGATTCCATAAGGGATGAGGTTGGGAGGCATCTTGCCCGGCTTGCCAAACATGTGACAGCTGGCGAGGCGGCCCTGTTCCATGGAAGTGCTGGCTAGAGCGGGAAAACCGATGACGTCGCCGGCAGCGTAGATATGAGGAACGGTAGTCTGAAAATGTTCATTCACCGAAAGTTTGCCCCGACCCTCGGCGCTTAAACCTGCGGATTCCAGATTCAACAGATCGCTGTTTGCTTGCCGGCCAATGGTGTAGAGCAACCCCTGGCCGTGGACGTTCTTCCCGCTGGCCAGCTTGGCGAACACGCGGTTGCGCTCTTCGTCGAAGCCGACCGAAACAACTTTTTCGCCGAGCCGAAACACGGTGCCCAGCTGCCGCAGCTGGAAGCACAGGCTTTCCACAATTTCGCGGTCCACGAAATCCAGCAATATGGGCCGTTGATCGAGCAGCGTGACTTTCACCCCCAGGGTCGCGAACATGGACGCGTATTCGAGGCCAATAATGCCAGCGCCCACGACAATCAGGTCTCTTGGAATTTCTTCCAGGCAGTGCACCTGATCGGAGTCAAAAATTCGTCGGCCATCGACCGGGATATCTGCGCTGTGCGCGGGCCGGGTGCCGCAGGCGATGAGGATGTGTTGACCCCGCACCAGTTGCGCACCCTCATCGTTCCTGACTTCAAGGGTATTGGGGTCGAGGAAGCGCGCGTCACCCTCCAGAATGGTCACGTAGTTCCGGCGCAGCTGTAACTTGATTACTTCAACTTCACGCGCCATGACTGACTCCGCCCGGAAGATCAGGTCGGACATAGCGATCCGGTCTTTCAGGGCATAACCGCGGCCATAAAAAGTGCGTTGCCGGAAGCCGCTGAGGTACAAAACCGCTTCCCGCAGAGTCTTGCTGGGGATGGTCCCGGTATGAACGCAGACCCCTCCAACGCTTTTTTTCCGGTCAATGATCGCCACTTTCTTGCGCATCTTGGCAGCGCAGATGGCGCCCTTCTGTCCCGCCGGACCGCTGCCGATCACCACCAGGTCGTATTCGCTAGCTTCCATAAACGACAAAAGTTACCATCCTCCGTTCTGAAACGAAAGTTAAATGCGGCTTAGTAACAATCTATTAACAATCCCGCGCTACCATGCCTGCGGCAGGAGATCTCGCCCATGGCCCGTCCCAGCCTTAGCGATCCGCGCTACTACTTCAATCGCCACGAGTCCTGGCTGGCGTTTAACCGTCGTGTGCTCGAAGAAGCTCTGGACGAAGGCAATCCGCTGCTGGAACGAGTCAAGTTCCTCGCCATCACCGCTAGCAATCTGGACGAATTTGTCGAGGTACGAGTCTCCGGCCTTCTGCAGCAGGTAGAGCACGGAAATCCGCTCACCGGCCCCGATGGACTATCACCCGAAGAACAACTCCAGCGTCTCGCCGCTGAA
>Ga0210384_10007331_pt1 | contig 11647 bp, 12 predicted proteins | sample IncBWH2MmetaG_FD_160574 | JGI IMG/M metagenome (GOLD analysis project Ga0210384, IMG submission 160574) | Forest soil microbial communities from Barre Woods Harvard Forest LTER site, Petersham, Massachusetts, United States - Inc-BW-H-2-M | ecosystem: Environmental > Terrestrial > Soil >...
GTCTTTCAAGCTCTCTCTGATAGCATGCGCGGTCCTCCCGTCTCTGGATCGCCGCGGCCATGGTTTGGCAAGCGACGAGAATCTCGCCGACGCAGGTATCGAGCTTGCGCAGTCTTCGGTCGGCCCACGACTGGCTGATGCCTGGGTACTCGCAGGACTCGAGAGTGAACTTGAGGCGACCAGTCGGAGTGTAGTCCCATCGATCCGGCTGCCACCTTGTGTTTGACTTTTGTCGTACGAGCTCTTCGCTCGTGGGCTTATGTTCCTTGCGCTCCATGGCTTCAGTCACCATAAACTGCAGTTTTTCAGCATCGGGTACAATCACGACCGCGTCATTCACGTCACCAACTGCGGACGCGTCAGCAGCAAGGGACGGCACGGTTGTCGTCCCCTGAGTGATCTTCGGTATGACCGCGATTGGCTTGCGTATTTTGTCGTAGCGCGCAACCAACAACAAGGCGGCCGCCAAGCGCTCCTCACAGGAGCTTAAAGTGTTGGTCGATCAGGTCCTCTTCGATGCGGATGTTCCGTCCAAGCCAGCAGCCGAGTCATGGCCATTGTGGAGAGCGCGCGTCAATGACCACCAACAGGACGAGATCTTTCGCTATTTGGCCCTTTTCACCGCGGCGACCAGGCCAGGATAGGGGTCAACGGCCTTTCCCTTCCACCACTGCCTTTCCGGCCCCAACTCGAAGATCATAAAATGCAAGTGCGGCGTGCCTGCATCCGCGTTTCCCGTCGAGCCCACAAAACCGATGACGTCCCCGCGCGCGATCGACATGCCCTCCCGCAACCCTTCCGCGTAGCGGTCCAAGTGTGCGTAGTAGTAGCAATACTCTCCCACTTCGTCGAACTCGTATATGGTGACGCCGCCCGGTTTGCTCAAGAACAATTTGCGAATCGTTCCGGGTACCACCGCACGCACCGGTGTGCCTCTCGGTTCGATAATGTCGATTGCCTCATGCCGATGTCCGTTATGAATTTCTTCGAACGTATCTCGCAAATTCGCAAGGGCGAGCCCGCTGATGGGCGGAGTCATCTCAAGAATGGAAGAGGTCCCGCCAACGGCAAGAACCGCCAGGAAGAGCGCGGGAATGAAAACGAAGAGCTTCAAGCCTGTTCCTCCAAGCCTATTCCTCGAGCGAATGACGGTGTGCCGCGTCGAGCCACATGCGACAGAATCATACGCATCCCGGCTCGTCATATGGATGCACTCAGCCGATTCGCCATGCCGGGACCGCCCCCGAAGGGGCGCTCCATGGAGCGGAAGCGTCGATGGAAGATTCAGGTGGCTTGCGCAGCAGAGCGTTCTTGTATCTCCCTAGGTCCTACCGTATCGCGAATTTCGCTTTTTCATTGCTCGAACACCACCGGCGTACCGTTTGTAACCAGGCTAGCGAGTCTGGTGGCGTCCCAGTTTGTAAGCCGCACGCACCCGTCAGACTTGGAATAGCCGATCTCCCCCGGATCAGGCGTGCCGTGGATGCCGTAGTGGGGATCGTTGATGCCGATCCATACGACACCCACTGGATTGTTCGGGCCCGCTGCGATGGTCGCCTTGGCGCTAGTGCGATCGGCGTTCCAAAACAACTCAGGGTTGTAGTTGTAGGTTGGATTTCGCCGCACCTCCGTGACCTTCCATTTTCCGAAGGGCAGCGGATTGCGCGCGCTGCCGCTGGTCACCGGAGCGAAAAAAACAATCCGGCCTTTCCGGTCATACACTTTCAGGATTGACTCCTTCTTCGAGACAACCACCTTGACCATCCCAGCGCGGTCCCGCGCGGAACGCGACACGTTCGGGACACGGATATCTTCTCCCGCGCTGAAATGGGCGCCGGGATTCAGGCGCTTGAGCAGGGCCGGTGCCGAGTGGAATTTATCGCCGAGCTCTTGCAGCACGGATGTGTAGTAAAGCCCCGGAAGTTTCGACTTCTCAATCATGTCTTCCGGAATCTTCTCGCTGAACGGCCCTGCCGAGTCTTTCGCTGTGATCCTATAGGAGACAATCGGCTCAACGCCCGCACCGGCACCGAGCGCTTTGAGCACCGCCTCGCGATTCCGCGAGGCTGGAGCAATCCCACGCGCGGCTGCGAATGCCTTCAGAGCCTTGCTGCTATTCTCACCGCCACTTCCGTCAATCTCGCCCGGCGAGAAGCCAGCCCGATCGAGAAGGACCTGCATTTGGACCTCTGTGGTCGCGGCTGCTGGAGCGGACGCTGCCGGGCGTTTCGTTGCGATCGATGTGGAGGTGGCAAAAAGAATCGCTCCGGTTGCAACGAGCCCTGACAGGGTCCTAAGACTGAATTTCGTAGCGCATTCCAGCGCGACGATGTGATTTTTTCGAGCCATGCTGTTGCACCCCACGCAATGCGACCATAACAGGCTCCTGTATGGCGCGGCTGTCCAACACCGAACACATTTGGCAGAGCGGGCGATGGGAATCGAACCCACGTCCGAACACGGACAAGTTACTGAAAATGCTAATTTATTACCGTCAGTTTCGGTCCACTTCGGTCTACGACGTTTTGGCGAGGCACAGGGCAAACCACCGAGCGTCTCCGATAGAATAACCGTTTCCCGATGTCGCGATCGGCCGAAATGGACGTACAATGCTGTTATTTTTAAGTTTGGCGAGAAATCCGGTTATGATCGAAAACATTGAATTATTGAATTACGGAAGCCGTAGCAGCGCTGTTAGGTGACTATCTGCCGATCGAAGGAGACCCCGATGACGAACTTGCGGAAGCTCCTCAGGTACATCTCGCAAACAATGCGGTTCATTCTCGGAATGTTTATCCTGCTCACGTCGCTCAACCGCCCTGTAGAAGCCCTAACATTTTCGGATAACTTCAATCGTCCAAACGGAGCTGTGGGCAATGGATGGTCGGTTTTTTGCGGCGGTGCCAGTATAGCGGGTGGACAGTTACAGACCATCGGAAGCACGAGCGATGGTGGTGGCGTTTTTCGCAACCTCACCGTAACGTTTCCACTCAGGTTTTCTTTTGATTTTTCGACTGCAGATCCCGCCGGCGGTGGTTGGTTCATAGCTTTCAATGCCGCATCAACGCTTATTCCTGGTCCGGCTTCAGCGCAGGTAAGCTTCTTCCAATTTGCGGGCTCAAGAAATATCTTCACGAATATCAACGATCCGTCTGCTGCTTCGCCGAACCTGCCAGAGAATCTCGAGACCACTCCTTCTTTCTCGTCCTTACTCTCTCAAATTTTCACGGGAAATCTGCTGTATTAATCCATGCTCACCATCCGCAAACAACAACTAGCCGCTTTCGCACCCCTCGGCAAGGAGTTCTTCGAAGATCGCATGCTCACTCACCTAAAGAAAGTTTTCCCCCAGCAATTCGAATCTCTCGGCGAACCCAAACTCCGCGAAACCGTGCAATACGGCACCCAGCGCGCGGCTTCCTACCGCATCACCTCCGAACGCGACGTCTGCAAATACATCGACCTCATGGTGTTTTACGGCCGCGACTTTGACAAGGATCTCAAGCTGCCTTGGGCCCAATCCATCTTGCAGAATCAAGCCATCCGCAACCCCTCGACGAAAATGGAACGCCTGTACAAGGCTGCCGAAAAACACGAAAATGAAAATCAGCCGAGGAAACAGCCATGAGCAGCTCCGGCAACCCACTCGGGGCCGCCTCCAACGACGCCAACCAAAACATGAGCCCCGCCCCCGCCGGCTCGCCCTGCCAATCCTGCGGCGACCCTCCTCCCGATCAATGTGTTGCTCCTGAGAAAACACATTGGATCGCCATCAAATTGGTCGACGAGCTCGGCAAGCACGTCCCGTACGAGGCCTACGCCGTAACTCTTCCCGACGGCAGCGTGGTAGAAGGTTCGCTCGACAAAAACGGACGAGCCAAAATCACCGGTATCGACTCCGGCACCTGCAAAGTGTCTTTTCCCGAACTGGACAAAGAGTCGTGGAGCTAGCTTTCACATACACTAAGCGGCGAGGAAAAGCCTTTAGACTGGGGTCTAATCAGCACTCTGACACCAAGGTCCAAGTCCGCCAATGCGCTCTGATTATACAAGACTTGGCAATGGTGCTATTTTCAGAATGCTACTGAATGTTTTCGGACAGTAGACCCGGAAGGGAGCGCAGATGGGGGACCCGTTCATGAACTTGATTCATACCTGCGAGCTCAACGACGTCAATGCATTCGATTGCCTCATGGAACTGCTGCGGCACGTTGCGGAGTTGAAACAGAACCCGGCAGCGTGGATGCCGTGGAACTACCGCGACACCCTGGCTCGGCTGGCGACGCCCGTGGCCGCGTAACGTAACATGATGAATCCTGCTGGCCGAAAAGTATCCTCGGCGGCCAAGGTTGGGCGACACTCCGAAATGCCGAGGAGACGGGCGTCCGACAAAGGCAAAATCCGGAGACGTTTTCGGCCAGGCACGGAAGCCGAGTTCCGCAAACGGGAAACGGACCAGCGTCCGATCCGTCCAGCCGTACACCTCGGCTCGATTCTGGCCGCTTCCCGCCAGAAATGCCCGGATCTGCTCCAGGCTCGTCGCTATGGAACCGTCAATCCTGATGATCAATTTCCAGCATTCTGGTACTGTCCTTGAGGATCATCTTTGAGAATCCAAGCTCGATTTCAGGCTCATCTTGTATGAGTCGTGCTGCTTGCAAGCACATTATGAACTATAATTGGCGGAGTCAGGTCGTTTTACCTGCGATTGTTATTTCCTTCACGAGAGGTATTAAATGCCAGATGACCGTACAGGTCTAGATCAGACTTACGTCGTGCAGCAAGGCGATTGTATCTCCAGCCTGGCCTATTCATGCGGATTCAAGTGGCAAACCCTCTGGGACTACAATCCCGAGTTGAAGGCTTTGCGGAAGAATCCAAACGCGCTCCAGCCAGGCGACTTGATCAAGATTCCTGCCCTGCGGCCCCGTTATGAGGAGCGGTCCACGGACCAGTTGCACCGGTTTGTCCTCAATGGTGTTCCGGCGAAATTCCGCCTGGTTCTCGAGCGGTTCGACGAGCCTGTAGCAAACAAGAAATGGTCTCTTTCCGTGGATGGCCGGATATATTCGGGTACGACGGACAGCCAGGGACTGCTGGAAATTGCGCTTCCGCCGGGTGCGGTGTCCGGGATCCTTAAAGTGCCGGACGAGAATCTTGAGTACGACCTCAGCTTCGGCTGTCTCGACCCTTCGGATGCGATCTCCGGAGCCCAGGCGCGATTGCAGAACCTGGGCTTTTACCACGGAGACATCAGCGGCGAGATGGACGACGAGACACGCGACGCGATCATCTCGTTTCAAACGAGTCATGGTCTTGCAGGCAGCGGTGAACTTGACGATGGCACCCGCCAGGAACTCGAGATGCGCCACGATCTGATCCACGCGCCGCCTGCGGCCGCATCCAACCCCCCTCCTCCGGAAGTCGCTGGCGAGTCGGACCAAGTGGAAGAGCCGCAGATCGACGAAGCGGAAGACGAGCGCCGCTTCACGCAATGGGAACAAGACGACGATCAGGATGAGGAGCAGTGAATGGCCTTGACGACAGCCCAGCGCCGTGTCATGCGCCATACTCAAGAAAGCAACTACATCAATACCCTCAACGTGGCCGACCAAGTCAAGGTCCACTTTGTGTGGTTCCCCGGCCCGCAGCCCGTGGCCGACGCTCGGATCGACCCCCTGATCGTCGCACCAGATGCCGCGGGCAATGAGCGGAAGGTAGAATACCTGTGGCAGCGCACGGGTTTGCCGAGTGTCCGCCGCACCATGAACGAGGGCACCATCACCGTGCCCCTGCCTCCGGGCGGCAAAGGTACTCTGACCGTTTTCGATACCAAATGGGAACTCACTCGCGCCGCCAACGGCGTGACTCTGGACGCGAAGACCACGATGCGCGGCGTGCAACAGCGGCTCGACCGCCTGGGCTACCATCTCCGCCAACCCGGCCAGGTCAGCCCTGGTCTCGACGGAACCGAAGGCCACATCACCGAAGCGGCACTCATTTCATTTCAAGCCGATTACCGGCCCGGCGTCGCCGGGGGGTCGCCTGGCCGGCTGCTCATCCGGGGCGAATGGAACAGCAATCCCGAGATCACATTCCTGGTAGATTCGAACCAGTCGGCCGTGGACGCGCCGCTTTCGCAGAACTCTCTCGATGTGATGCCCCGGCCATGAACGCCGGCCGTCTGGTCGTGGTAGGCGCCGTGCTGGCCGCACTCGCCAGGTTGCCGCTGCCTGCGGCCAGGCCCCAGGGAAAAATTATGGACAATCGAACCTTATTGAAGGATCTGGTCCTTGCCGGCCGCAAGGAAGAAGCCGCCAAGGTCGCCCGGTCGCTCGGTCCCCAGGCCGGCGACGCACTGCTCGAGGCCTCTTCCAGCCCCAGGTCCTCGGTGCGCATGCTGGCTCTCGAACTGGCTGCCGACAATCCATCGCCCGGAAGCTGCCGGACCGTACTGGGCCGCCTCTCCGATTCGAATGCCACGGTCCGCAGCGTCGCCGGCAGCCTGGTCCGCATCTGCCGCGACCACGACAATGCCCCCGACCTCGTGAAGGCCCTCGACCAGCAGCAGGATGCCTCGATTCGTAACTCTCTGGTGGCTCAGTTGGGCATCGCGGGATCGCAGGAGAACGTCCCCCTCATCCGGCGTCTCAGCCATGACCCGCAGTTGGGCAACTCCGCCTCGCTCGCCCTGGTCCAACTCGGCGACACCCACGAGCGCCGGCAACTCATCAAGCGCCTTTCCGACAACGATCTTCAGACTCGCACCGGCGCCCTGCGCGACGTCAGCACGGTCGGCGATCCGAAGCTTGCTGCCTGGTTCGGTCCGGCGCTCGCGGACGTTCGTGACGCGGTGCCCATCTCCAGGCCTCACGCCAGCCCCGCCGTATACGCCCGGGTCTGCGATTTCGCCGTTATGGTCATGACCCAGCTTGGGTACCACTTCTCGTTCCCGGTGACCTTCCTGGAACGCCGCCCTCTCGAACAAATTCAGGAGGCCGCGCGCATGGTAGAGGCTATGCCGCGGGAGAACAGATAGTCGAATGGCTGCCGATTTCACTGCTCAGGTTTGGGGGGGCGAACGCATCTACATGGTCGGCTTCGGCCGCGCAAAGACCGGCGACCCTCACATGGATTATCCCGATGTCGACGACATCGGCTTCACCGACGATGCGCACGCCGCGGAGCATGGCCCGATCGTGAACGCCGTCACCGGCGACCCCGCGGTCAAGGCGCGCTTTCACCGCGTGGAGATTTCCAATTCGGCCAAGCTCTACCTGGTCAGCACGGATCCTACGGTGGCACGAATTACGCATCCGGCCGGCGGACTTCTGAGCCACGACCGCTCGCAGAATTTCACCTTCGCCAGCGGCAACGCTGCCGGGCGGGCGGCCATCGAAGTCCGTTACAACTATACCGATGGCCCCGTCATTGGACGCTTGTACGTGCAGGTGAACCTGAGGGTGAATGTCCTTCTGCGCCTCCACCTGGTAACGACCGTCGCCGGCAACGGCCACACCAACCCATTCCTCGGGGTGACCGCCAATAATCCAGCGGACCGCCACGCGGCGATGAAAAAACTGTTCCGGAGCATCAACCACATTTGGGTGCCATACGGCGTCTTCCTCCAGGTGGAGGGCACCGTGTATGACAAAGCCTGGACTGCCGCCGCGCTGGGAACGGCAGTATATCCGCCGCCGGATGCCAACTTGGACCAGGCTGGAGCCACGGACCCCGACCGTTCGGCCCTCCGCGTGAACGTCTTCTTCATTCCGGCATTCTCCAGCGCCGCCACGGTAGCCTTCGCCACCTCGGTGAACTGGGCGAAAACCACGTTGTCCTATTTCCCCGCTGGAGCACCCGCGGCCACCCGGCACCTGGCCAATCACGTCATGGTCAGGACGAGCGGATTGGCGGACACCCATGCCGTAGCTCACGAGCTGGGGCACTATTTCAACCTCTGCGCCATAGACGGCGCCCGGCCATGGGCCTACCACTCGTGTGCCGACACGAAGGTCGCCAACGACAACCAGAAGATCCGCGACGATTCTGTCACGCGCCGCAGGATCATGTACCCCTATGTCGGTTGCCGCAAATGGCCACCAAGACGTACCGGAATAACGTGGGCTACGGCAATTTCAAGCCGGGGGATTTGGTCTCTTCCCGCCGGCTCAGCCAGGACGTGACCCTCGACGAGGTGGCTCGCGCCACTGCCGTGATCAGCAACGGCGCGAATCTCTACGCGGCGTGAACATAGTTGGCGAAGTTGGCCCTCTCCTGGCGTAGCTTCGCCACTAGGGCCGCGTACCCGATCCTTGGCGCGGAAAGCTTAAGGTCGAAACCGCTCCGGCCGAGGGCGTTTCGGCTCTTGCCGTCGCGTGCCCGCCGTGGGCCGCAGGTGCACCTCGTCCTGTTGTGCTGTTAGGTCGTGCTGTCGCCGGCCCAATCGGCGGTGAGATTTCGGCTGCGGAAATCCGGAAAGTGCACTGCGCCGGCATGACTGTGCCTCCCGGAAATCTCGAAATATCTGACGGGACGGGAGTTATGTTTCCTTCATAATTCTAGCCGATGCTCATTTTTCTCACGACACTCCTCGCATCTTTGGCCTCGATCTTCCGGTCGCGTGCTTCCCTCGGGCCCGAGAACCTGGCACTACGCCATCAAATCGGCGTGCTCCAGAGGTCTGCAGGAAAGCGCCCAAAATTGACCTCGGGCGACCGCCTGTTGTGAATCTGTCTGTCGCGCCTCTGGCGCGATTGGCGCTCATCGTTGGCCATCGGCAGGCAGTAAGTGAGAGGATTGGGCTTGACCCTAATTTAGCCTCGTGAGAAATACCCACTTCGCCTGGGGGCGGAAACATTGCTCGCCCTTTGCGACTTCACGATACTTATCGCGATTCGCCCCTCAGCGCTGATGGCGCGCATCCTCGGCGCGAGATTCTAGTCGGCGCGGCGAAATGCATGGTCAATCAACTGGGCATAGCTAGAGCAGCACTCGATACAGCTTTCCTTTGCCGAACCGATGAACAAAAAGGCCGCTTCGCAACACGCTTGTCCGTTCCACAACATTTCGGAGGACAGTGCCGGTACCTGCAACTAGGATTGCGCCATGTGAACACAACCGTTGAAGGCCTCCGAATGCCATGTTTACCGCTGCAAGACCATTCGGCGCAAGGGGCAGGAGAGCTAGAAGTGAAATACGTTTCCGGGGAGGTTAAATGTTAAGCCGCATTTTGCAGTTGCTGCTGGTTGTTGGTCTGGTTACGGGCACGTTATGGGCAGCGAAAGATCCTTTCGTAGGCAAATGGAAGGTGATCCCGTCCAAAAGCAAACTCAACGACGAAATGAAGGTTGAGGTCGCAGGAGCAAACAGATACGCCATCACCTTTGGCCCCGGCGCAGTGGACACCGTCGTGGCCGACGGGAGTGACCAGCCGGCCCTCCAGGGGACCACGCTTTCCGTCACGGTGGAGGGGCCCAACAACTGGAAGGTCGTTCGGAAGAAGGAGGGCCGCACCATCGTCACGGGGCTTTGGACGCTTTCCGGAGACGGCAAGTCACTCAACGACGAATTTACTGCTTACCAGCCCGACGGTTCGACAATAAAACTGCACTATGTGTACGAGCGGACTGCAGGGAGCTCAGGATTCACGGGCACATGGGATAGCGCGAGCGAGGAGCTGAACTCAGTGATCGAGCTCGAGATCCAGCCCTACCAGGGTGACGGCCTTTCCTTCAATTCGTCCATTTACGCTAGGAACATGAAGTTCGATGGGCACGATTGTCCGGACGAAGGTCCGGATGCGGCTCCAGGCTCTGCATCTTCGGGCCGCCGAGTGAGCAAGCGCAGCCTGGAAATCACGGACAAATCCAAAGGCAAGATTACCGAGACCCTGAGGATCGAGCTTTCTCCAGACCTCAAGACCTTGACGATGTCCATTCTCCCTGTGGGGGAAAGCAAGCCTAAGAGCATCCTTGTGTTTGAACGGGAATAGACGTGCGAGTCCGCGCTCCTGCCCGTGTGGGTCGCGATTCGGTCGGGCACGGCACGAGGCGTCTTGGACGACATTCTTTCCAGTGTTGTAGAGTCTTGGGATGAGGAATCGGTGGGCCCACTGGATCGCGGCTATCCTGCTGTGGAGCACTCTGGGGGTACTATTTGCCCTGCCGGGTCTTTCATCTAGCAAGAGGACCAGCGCTCTGCTTGGCTCGCTTGCCCAGTGGTGGTCTTGGGGCCTGGTCACACCTCTTATCTTCTGGATAGATACGCGGCTTCCCTTCAAAGGGAACCAGCTAGGGATGCGTATTTTCGCGCATTTGCTCGCGAGCGTGCCTCTTACCGTCCTTTACTTCTATGTGGTCATCGCGATGGGCGCCTTTCTCGGCCTGGGCACATGGGGCCTGCTGGCGCATCCTCGTTCTCTTCTGAACCCATTCGGCCTTCTCTGGAGCTGGGTTGTCTATTGGGTCATATTCGGTGCGCAACAGACATTCCGATACTACGAACACTATCGCGCCGGCGAATTGCGGCTGGAGCGAATGGAGCGCAGCTTTTCGCAAGCGCGCCTGAATGCACTGCGCATGCAGCTTGACCCGCATTTCCTCTTCAATGCGCTCAACACCATTTCGTCGCAGGTCGAGCGCGATCCGAGACTTGCGCGAACTATGATCGAACACTTGGGCGATCTGCTTCGCCTGTCGCTCGATGCGCGAGACAAGCAGGAGATTCCGCTTGCGGAGGAACTCGCTTTTCTTGACCACTACGTCGCGATCCAGAAGATTCGTTTCGCAGAAAACTTGCGCATCGAAATACAAGTCGCCCCCGAGGTGAAGTACGCGCTCGTACCTTGCCTCATCGTGCAGCCGCTGGTTGAGAATGCCATTCGTCATGGCATCTCGCGGCGCGCCTCAGGCGGAACTGTGACAGTAACCGCTGGGCGCGACGCGAACCAGGTCGAGATCCGTGTGGCGGACGACGGCGTAGGATTGCCGCCAGGATGGGCGCTCGAAACGTCCTCAGGTATGGGATTGTCGGTCACGCGCGAGCGCATAGTCAGTCTACATCCGGGCGAAACAAGCAGGTTCTCCGTCCGGCCGCGTACGGGGGGCGGGACAGAGGTGGAAATTTCGTTGCCGCTGCGATTCGCAGAAGAGCGAGCCAATGGCGCAGCCCGCTGAGCCGATCCGCGTTCTCGTGGTCGATGATGAAGCGCCCGCACGCCAACGCCTTTTCGATCTGCTCAAAAAGGATCCCCAGGTCGGAAGCGTACTGGAAGCAGTAAACGGAAGAGCCGCCGTGGAAATCATCGGACGAGAGGCGCTGGATATTGTCTTTCTCGATGTGCAGATGCCCGAGATGGACGGCCTGCAGGTGATTGAGACCGTTGGTGCGGCGGCGATGCCGCTCACTGTGTTCGTCACTGCCTACGATAAGCACGCCATCCGTGCCTTCGAAGCGAATGCGCTCGATTATCTGCTGAAGCCGTTCAGTGATGAACGGTGGGAAGCCGCGCTCGCCCGCGCCAAGACGCGGCATGATGAGCTCAACCTTCGGGAATTTGGCCGCGGCGTCTTGCGCATGCTAGCCACGCGATCGCAGGCCGGCCGCTATCTTGATCGCCTGGTGGTGAAGAGCAGTGGAACAACGC
>Ga0210384_10007332_pt1 | contig 11646 bp, 8 predicted proteins | sample IncBWH2MmetaG_FD_160574 | JGI IMG/M metagenome (GOLD analysis project Ga0210384, IMG submission 160574) | Forest soil microbial communities from Barre Woods Harvard Forest LTER site, Petersham, Massachusetts, United States - Inc-BW-H-2-M | ecosystem: Environmental > Terrestrial > Soil >...
GGCCCGAAATCCGTAAGCAATTTCGTCTGCGGCCGCGGAACCACCGGTAACTCGCCGCGGAACAGCAAGAAAATCCGGTTAGGGTTCTCCGCGTAAATGCTCTGCCCCGCTCCCCACGTCCACTTCTCATTCCCCGGCAATCCACTGATGGGCTTCGGCCAATCTTTGGCGATGTCATACGGCCCGAAAATATCCTGCCCGCCTTTTTCTCCGGGAATCGCGACGAATCCCGCCCCAGCTTTGCTTTGCCCCTGGACGGGCATCAACTTGTTGCCAAGCCCGAAGCCCAGGGCAAAAACAACGGTAACCACTATCAGGCCCACCAAACGCGTCCGCATATTTATCCTCCGAAGAATCAAACCAAAACCCCAGCCCGTGAAACGATGCCAAAATTCTCCGCGCTGCTCTGCGTCTCTCAGCGTCTCAGCGTTATTTTTCTCTTTTTCTCGCGATTCCAGATGCCGCCTGTTACTGAGCCAGTATCTTCGGCAAAGCGTCCACGCCGGCCTGCGCCACCGTGCCGTCTTGCGCCGACGTGCCGCCGCTCACCCCGATCGCCCCGATAATCTTTCCGTCCACCACCAGCGGTATGCCGCCCTCGGTCGCCACCACTCCGGGCAATTTCAAGATACTGTTGTTTCCGCCAGTAACGCCGTCTTGAAACACTTTCGTCGGCCGCTTGAAGGCGATCGCCGTGTGCGCTTTGGCCTGCGCCACTTCAATGCTGCCAATCTGCGTCTCGTCCATTTTCTCCAGGCAAACCAAATTTCCGCCGTCGTCCACGATGACGATCACCATGGTGAACTTGTTCTTGGCCGCCTCGGCTTCCGCAGCCGCGGCAACCTGCTTGGCCGCCGCCAAAGTCAGCGCCTTCTTGTCGGCCAATTTTTGTGCCCACACCCCCGCCGCCAATCCCAGCGAAGCCACCACGATCACCGCCGCCTTCAAACTGGTCTTCATCGATTCCCTCCTCGAGATTGTGAAATGACTTGTCGCGCCTGACCTATATATAAGGATGCGAATCCTAAAACTGTCCAGTGCAGCGGGCCGTCCAGCAGTACAGTGGTCAGACAGCTTGACGTATGCTTCAGTGCACGTTTTTCTCAATCCAGCTCTCGAAGAACGCCGCGATCCCATCGCTGTTCTTCTCCAGCATCATTTCGTGCGCATTCCCCGGCAAGCCGACATCTTCGAGCTTCACGTAGTCCGTCTTCACTCCCGCCTGGTTCAGCCACTTGGCATCGCAAGAGTCGAAAACGCGGTGGTAGCTCGCTTCTGCCGACACGTCGAGAACGCGAATGCCGGTCATGTTGATCAGCTTGTGAGCCGGCTCCTTCTGCAGCCAACAGGGAACGAGTCCCGAGCCATCGGACTTGGCCTCCAGTTCGACTTGCAAATCCGCGACATCGTTGATCGGCGGATCGTATTTGACGGGGAGACTGGTCACGCCCCAGACCAGGTTGCCCTTCCCGGTGTAAATTTGTTTCGCGGTGTCCACGTTCTGAATCGGAGGACCCGCTGGCTCGGCGGTGAGAATTGCTTTGACCAGCTTGGGCCGAGCATCGGCGACCTGAAATCCAAACAGCCCGCCCTGCGAGTGGGTAATCAAAATGACCGGAGTCCCGATCTTTTCCAGCAGCGCGATGTGCGCGTCCAGATTCAGCTTGTCCTGGCTCCCACCTTGCAAAAATTGCACCTGGGTCTTCGCGAAATCGTCGAAGACCGGGTCGCCCATCTTGCCTTTGTTCGGAGCGTTGCTCGGCCATTGCGTATATTTTTTGGCCTGTGGCCAATCGCCGAGTTCCGTCAAGTCGGTCCAAATTTTCTCCAGTTGCGGCGCGGTACGAATCGTCAGCGGTCCGTCGGCGTCGGGAACGTAAGCCGAGCGCCCGCGCGCCGGATAATCCACCATGTACACAACGTAGCCCTGCTTCAGAAAGTAGTACGCCCATCCCGCCCGGCCGTCCGGAGTTTGCAGCCAGTCGGTGCCGGTCTGCCCAGCTCCGTGCAAAAACACGATCGGATAGGCCCGGCGTATTTTTTTCGGCACCATCACTTCGACATACTCGGCGCCGTCCATCACTTCTTTACCTTCGCCGCCGACATAGTGGCCGCCCACGTAAAAGAATCCCGTGCGAGCAACGTCCGCGGTAGAAAAAGTCGGAATCGATGCCGGCGGAGCGGCTCCCCTGCCGTCCTGGGCGTGCAGCCCGAACCCCGCGCCAATTAGAACGGCCAACAGCGCCGCACGGAACGCGTTAGACTTCGTTCGCTTCATACCTCTTGCTCCAATCCTTTTTCAAAACCACGAATGCGATTCCGGCTCCAATTCCTTGCCATTGGCTAGCGTCACCTTGGCCAAGCGCATGCTGCTCGTGCCATTTTTCGCGGGATGGCCGCTGAAAGTCACTTCGTCGCCGGGCTTGAGAGTCTCCTTGGTCCACCCGGCCCTGGTCAAAGCGTTGGGCCCGCCGCGCGTTTCGATCGCCCATTTCTGGATGTTGCCCTTGTCGTCTTTCACGTCGGCATAAATCATGGAGTGCGGATTGATCCACTCGAAACTCGTCACCGTGCCCTTGACCGTGATCAGGTGCTCCATGTCGAACATGGAAGCACCATGGTGCGCATAGGCTGGAAGGCAAACCAGCAGCAGTGCGAGAACCGCAACGAGTCTGGCGAAGAACCCGGTTTTGATCGTGTTGCTGAGAATGTCCGTGAGGAAAGAAGAAGGGGTCGTCGCTTTCAGGTTCTTGAACTCATCCGGTGTAAGAAAAACGGCCATCGTTTCCCCTTTGTTTCCGGAAACCGCGCGACGCAGCGCCACCAGAAGCCAACGTGACCTCAGGGCCGACAAGCCCTGAGGCCACACTGGCAAGGGGTAAAGCGGAACCGCCAACCGCGCTATTTGTTGCTGACTACTGTCCGTACTCCAAAACCCGGAACGTGCCAGGAACTGGCTGGGGACGCGGATTCGGATTCTCCGCGGTCTTTGGCCCCGCCGGCTTAAGATCCGACGTCACCAGGAACACATGGTGGGTCTTGGGGTCCAGCGCCATGGTGCGGGCGCCAAACTCGGTCTTGACCTCGGTCACGCTGTACTTGTCCGGAGAGTCCTCGTGGACGATGCTGAGTACTCCTTCACGGCAAGAGGCGAACGCCAGCTTTGTCCCTGGGTCGAAGGCGCTCGCGTCGGTGTCTTCGCCGATGGCCGGCGCTGCTACGACCTTACCGGTATCCGCGTCGGTAACCGCCAGTTTCTTGCTGTCGCTGCAGCCGCTGAACACCCGCCGCGTGGCGGTGTCCATCGCAATACCCGAAGGCGCTTCGCAGCCTGCCAGCGCATAGGTATGCTTAACAGCCAACGACTTCGCATCGATTTCGACCAGCGAATTCTTGTCTTCGATGTTCAAAAAGATGCTGCCCTTGCCGTCCAGCACCGGCGTCTCCGGCTTGCCGGCCAGCGCCACCGTTCCTACCACCGTGCCCGCGACCGCATCGATCACCGTCGCGTTGGCGGTGCGCCCGTTGAAAGTCCAAATGCGCTTGTTGGACGCATCGTAAAGAATGGAGTCGGGATTCTGCCCGGTCACGTTGATGGTCGCGGTAGCTTTGAGCGTGGAAAGGTCAAACACGGTGACCGTGTTTGCCTGCCCATTGCTCGTGAATCCCTTGCCAAGATCCTTGGCGAGCGCGATGCCGTGTACGCCCTTGGTGTCTGGAATATCGGCAATGACATCGCCCTTTTCCTCGTCCACCACCATCACGTGCGTCCCGCGCGAGATATAGATGCGCTTCGCATCAGGATCGACCGTCAAATAATCCCATCCCCCATCGCCGCCCACCGGCATCTTCTTGATCAAGTGATATCCGCCTTGCGGCGCCGCGTTCACCTTGCTTCGCGAAAGAAGTAAGAACGTCGAGGCCAGGAGGCACACGAAACAGAACAATCCCAAAATCCGTCGTAGTGACATGACGCTTTTCCCCCCAAATAGATTTGCTTAGATCCGGGCACCCCAGCCTTAGGCTACGTAGGACGGCCCAAGCCAGGGTCCGGTTACACTAGCGGGTGTAACGGTGTCACGCCCAACCTAAACGGAAGATAAATGCTCAGCAGACTGCGGTCTCGCCTGAATCCCACCCACTGACGCACCTTTTGGCACAGATCCGTACATCATTTCAGCTTGGTCATTGCTCGCCGATCTTCCGAACATACTCCGAGCGTCTCTCTTGATTCGCAATGAGTACTTTAAGTTGTATATACCTCGGTGATAACATAAATAAGCTATTAAGGGATGCAAAGCCCGTTCGCCTCCCGGTCGGAGTCGCCCTCACAAACACCCCGGCAGTCCACCACTCGTCGATCCTCCTCACTGCTTGACTTAACCCATGCATTTTCTTACGTTTATGAGTTCCGTGCAGAAACGATAGGGCATAAGTGCCTTAGATTCAGGGTGATACAATCTAATCGCGGCGGAGCCAGAGGAACCGCCCTGACCACCATACCACCGGACTCTTCCTTGCCTCTCCAACCACACTCATGTATAATCCCGTGTCTTCGAATTGTAAAATCTTCTGCATCGAGGTCCTATGGCGCAGCCCTGGAAAACCGACAAGTGGTTCACCAGCCCCTGGAATCACCTGCCGGAGGTTCGCAAGAATCTGGCTTTCCCCTCCAAAATCAAGATTCATGACGTCACGCTGCGGGACGGCGAGCAACAGACTGCGGTGGTTTTCCGGCGCGAAGAAAAAGTAGCCATCGCCAAGCAACTCGATGCCGCCGGAGTGCACCGCATCGAAGCCGGGATGCCCGCGGTCTCCGAACAGGACAAGGCGGCGATCCAAGACATCGCCAGCCTGGGGCTGAAATCGGAGATTTTCGCCTTCGGCCGGTGCATCGCCGAAGAAGTTCGCACGGTCAAGAAGTGCGGCTGCAGCGGCGTGGTCATCGAAATCCCTGCCAGCGAGCACATGATCAAGAACGCCTACGGCTGGACCGTCGACCGCGCCATCAAATCCTCCATCGACGCCACGCTGGCCGCAAAAGAAGAAGGCCTTTACACCGTTTTTTTCACCATCGATTCGACGCGCACGGAAGTCGGCCCCCTGCTGGACATGGTTGAGCGCGTGGCCACTGAAGGCCACATGGACGCCTTCACGCTGGCCGACACCATGGGCTGTGCCACGCCGGAAGCGGTGCACTACGTAGTGAAAGAAGTGATCCGGCGCTTGAAGAAACCAGTGGAAATCCATTGCCACCAGGACTTCGGCTTGGGTGTAGCCAATACCATCGCGGCGCTGGCAGCGGGAGCCACGGTGGCGCAGACCACCATCACGGGCGTCGGCGAGCGCGCCGGAAACGTTCCCATGGAAGATGTAGTGATGGCGCTGCTCTGCCTGCACAACATCGACCTGGGTATCCGCACCGAGAAACTGTGCGAGCTCTCGCGCTTTGTTCTGGAACGCGCCAAGCTGACCGCTCCCCCGAACCGCCCAATCGTCGGCGACAAGCTGTACGAAGTGGAATCCGGCATCATCGCCGGCTGGGTGCGCTTGGCGCGCAAGGAACATCCGCTGGAATATGTTCCGTTCGCACCGTCGCTGGTGGGACAGAAGCCGGTCTCCATCGTGCTCGGCAAAAACAGCGGTCCTCCCTCGATCGAAGAGTGGTGCGAGAAGCTGGGCGTGAAGGCCAGCGACGAAGAAAAAATGGCCATGGTGCAGATGGTCAAGGCGAAGTCTTTCGAAAAGAAAGATCTGCTGACCGCGGATGAGTTCAAGTCCATCGCCGATCGCGTGCTGCAGAAGGCTGCAGCGCGCTCTTAGCGAAGGCTTAACGCCAGCGGCGTCCCGGCAACTCAGGCACCAAGAAAATTGAGCCGGCCCGGGCAAATGCGGTACTTTGAAGGATAGAAGCAGGTCCCCGGCCCGCTTGCGTTTTTGTCCCCAGGGTGTGAGGTACGAAGTTGCCCAAGGTCAATTTCACTCTCAACGGTAAACCAGTCACCTGCTCTTACGAGCCGGGCATGCACTTCCTCGAAGTGTTGCGCGAGGAATGCGGCATCGTGTCGGCGAAGAACGGTTGCGCGCCGGAGGGGAGTTGCGGCTGCTGCGTGGTGGAAGTGGACGGGCGGCCCGTGCTGTCCTGCCTGCGCAAACCGGAGCTGATGGAAGGCCACGAGGTGGTCACGCTCGAGGGCACCGACGAAGAAATGCGCCGGGTGCTGAGCGAAGCCTTCGCCGTCGAGGGCGGCGTTCAGTGCGGCTTCTGCATTCCAGGCATCCTGATGCGTTCGTCGCTGTTGCTGAAGCAAGGGCGCACCGATGACCGCGAAGCCATCGCGCAGGCGCTCACCGGCCACATTTGCCGCTGCACCGGATACGGACGGATCATCGACGCCATTCAAACGGCGGGTGCCGCCTGGAACAACGGCAAGCACGTTGACAAGACGGAACCCCGGCGGAATCTTTTCTTCGGCGAAGAGTTTGGGATGAGCCGCAACCCAGACTTCGTCCCAGATAACGGCGTCAATGGCATCGGGCGATCGTCGTTACGCTACAAAGGCCTCGAACAAGCGCTGGGCGAGAAACCCTTTGTGGACGATATGTTCGTTCCGGGAATGTTGCACGGCGCGCCGGTGCTTAGTGCGCATCCGCGAGCCAAAGTTCGGGCGATCGATACCTCCGCGGCGCTGGCGATGCCGGGAATCGTAAGGGTTTTCACGGCAACCGATGTTCCCGGGGAGCGGGGCGCTGGCCTCGCAGTCGCCGATTTGCCGATCTTTGTGGCCATTGGTGAGACCACTTGCTGCGTCGGAGATATTCTGGCTCTGGTAGTGGCGGATTCCGCGTTCCACGCGCGACAAGCGGCCGACAAAGTGGCAGTCGACTACGAAGTTCTTCCGCCGGTGACCGATCCGTTCGCCGCGCTGGAACCCGACGCGCCGCAGGTGCATGCGCCGGGAAATCTGCACGAGTCCAAGAATCTGATCGAAACCACCGCGTTTGCGCGCGGCGATCTGGAGGCGGCGTTTGCTTCCGCGGCGCACGTGTTCGAGCGCACCTTCGCCACGCAGCCAATCGAGCCGGCTTTTCTGGAGCCGGAGGCGTGCTTGGCGATCCCTCAGGGAAAAGGCATCAAGGTTCACACGCAGAGCCAAGGCTCGGTCTTCGATCAACGCCAGATCGCCAAGATTTTGAAGCTGCCTCTCGAGGACGTGGAAATCGCGCTCGCTGCGGCGGGCGGCGCTTTCGGCGCCAAAGAAGAATTGTCCATTCAAGGGCAGACAGCGGTGGCGGCGTATTTGCTGGGCCGTCCGGTGAAGACGGTTCTGACGCGCAAGCAATCCACGCAGCATCACGTCAAGCGCCATCCGATGACGCTGCGCTACAAGATTGCCGCGGATGCCGAAGGCCATTTGCTGGCGGTGCGCGCCCGGATACTTGGTGACGCCGGAGGTTACGCCGGAACGAGCGGCAAGTGCCTGCTTCGCGCGGCGTGTCATTCTTGCGGGCCGTACCGCGTGCCTAGCGTGGACGTCGAGTCCACGGCGGTGTACACCAACAACCCGACCAGCGGCGCCATGCGCGGCTTTGGCACCAATCAGTCGCACTTCGCCATGGAAGGGATGCTGGACATCCTCGCGGAGCGCGTAGGCGTCGACGGCTACGACATCCGCATACGAAACATCTTGAACCCCGGCGACGCGTTCGCCACCGGCCAGATCATGAGAGAGAGTTGCCTGGGCATACGGCGCTCGCTCGAAGCGGTGAAAGAGGTCTACAAAAATTCCAAGTACGTAGGCATCGGCTGCGGCATCAAGAGCACCGGCATCGGAAACGGAACCATCGACAGCGGCCACATCCTGATTCGCGTCCTGGAAGGCGGCCAGATCGAGATTCGCACGGGTTATACGGAACTTGGTCAAGGACTCTTCACCACCATCCGGCAAGCGGTGTGCGAGGAAACGCAACTATCGCCGGAAATCATGATGGTCCGCTGGGATAAGGACCTCGGCATCAAATGCGGAGAAACCTGGGCCTCTCGCGCCACAACGCTCAGCTGCGCCGCCGCGCAGCGCGCCGCCGGCAAACTAGCCGCCGATCTGAAGCAAACGACGCTGGACCAACTCGTTGGGCGCGTGTATGACGGAGACTACGTTTGCGATTTCACCACCAGACCCGGCACCCCCGCGGCGTTGGAAAATCCGACAACCCATCTGACGTTTAGCTATGCAACCCAAGTGGTGATCCTCGGCGAAGACGGCAAGATCGAGCGAGTCATCGCGGCTCACGACGTCGGCCACGCCATCAACCCGCGCCTTTGCGCCGAGCAGATGGAAGGCGGAGTGCACATGGGCCTGGGCTACGCGCTCTCCGAAAACTTCACCTCGACCCACGGAAGGCCCGACTCTCTGCTCATGCGGGATTTCGGTCTGGTCCGAGCGAAGGACATGCCACAGGTCGACGTTATTTTGATTGAAGTGCCGGATGAAGTTGGAGGCTACGGCGCGAAGGGTGTTGGGGAAATCGGGTGCGTGGCGACCGCCGGCGCGGTGGCCAGCGCGCTATTTTCCTACGACAGAATCCGCCGCTACCGCCTGCCGATGGAGGATTCGCCGGCAGCCGCGGCGTCGGTGCCCAAGTCCCGCAAAAAAACGGTTGTCCCCGCGAAGACATAATCGCGTCTCGATGAAACGCCGGTACGACGCGATACGTCCTTTGAGTCTCGGATTGTCAGGGCCAGTGACCAGCACGCAACGCGCTTGAAAGTTTTAGACGGGACTAAGTTTTATGAGCTGCCAACAGACGCTCGTTCTTCTTCTGAACCGCGGACTCAACTCCGCCATGCGCTTGCGTTTCGTTTTGAATCGCTTCCCTGCTGGCGTTCAGGCGCGCTGTATACCAAATTAAATTTTACACGGAGGATCTTGGCGAATGGCGATGGATCTCAGTTTCATACAAAAACCCCACGAGTGGGACCCGCGGCGGCTGTACAGCCAGACTGGTGCGGACTGGCAATACCGCGTGGACTTCGATCGCCTGCGTAAAGATCGCTTGCAGAAACTCCGGGAGCAGATGACCGCGCACAATCTGGGCGCGCTTGTCCTGTTCGCAGGCGCGAACATCCGTTACGCCACCGCGTCATACCAGGGCAACTGGAAATACAACATCAATATTCGCTATGCGGTGCTGCCCAACGGCGGCGAACCCGTGCTGTTCGAAACCGCGGGATCGGACTTGCAGTGCGCGAAAATCGACCTGCCGTGGATGGAAGGGCGCATCCGTCCGGCAATCACCTGGCAATGGGCCGAGGGCGCGGTGCCGTATATGGCCGAGCGCATGGCGCAGAGCGTTGTCGACGTTTTGAAGGAGCACGGCGTTCAGAAAGAAAAGATCGGCATCGACAACTTTGACATGCCCGCCTTGGAAGCCTTTCAGAACACCGGACTGAAAATCGTGAACGGCTGGCCGGCCGTCTCCGCCGCGCGCGTGGTCAAAACCCGCGACGAAATCGAGTTGCTGAAGCAGGCGTCCAGCATCGGCGACGCCGCGATGTGGAAGATCAAGTACGAGTGGCTGAAGCCCGGCGTGCGCGAACGTGAGATCGAATCGAAAGTGCACGAGTTCATGCTGGAGCGCGGCTGCGAAATCATTTACGACATCATTGTGGCGTCGGGAGGCAACACCAGCCCATACCGCCGCTGGGCCACCGACAAACTCATCCGCCAAGGTGACCTGGTCATCGTGGACATCAACGCCGTCGGCCCTTCCGGATACTTCATCGATTTCGTGCGGTGTTTTAAGGTTGCAGGCAAGATGAACCAAAAAGAAATCGACCTGTATCGCGAGGTCTACGATTCCATGTACGCCGGCCTCGACAAGCTGCGCCCCGGCAACACCACCGCCGACGTGGCCGCCGCATTTCCCGAATACGACGACGACAAGTACGGCACCGTCACCTTGCAGCAATTCGCGCACAGCATCGGCATCACCCTGTACGAAGGCATGTGGATTTCCCGCGCCTATTCCATGAAATATCCCGCGGAAATCAAAGAGAACATGTACTTCGCCATCGAAACCTTCGCCGGACATCCCGGCTTACAGCAAACCTGCAGGCTGGAAGAAAACGTGCTCGTTTCCGCCGAGGGGCCGGTGGTCTTCACGCTGATGGAGCACATGGAAGAAGCGAAGCGCTAGAAGATGCCGCAACTACTTGTTGGCGTTTCCGATTCCGTCTTTCCGAACCTGGACCCGGCCCGCGAAGTGCTGGCCAGGATAGGAGCGGAATTGCATCTCGCGAAGGAACCCACGCCGGAATCCATCCTGAGTGTCGCGCGCGATGCCGATGCCCTGTTGGCGACCTACGCGAAGATTACCGCGGACATGATTCCGAAAATGAAGAAATGCCGGATCATCTCGCGGTTCGGCATCGGCGTCGATAATGTGGACATTCCCGCGGCCAGCAAGGCGGGCATCGTCGTCACGCGCGTGCCGGACTATTGCATCGACGAAGTTTCCGATCACACCCTGGCTCTGCTGTTGGCGCTGGTTCGCAAAATCCCCTCCTCGAACGCGCGTACCCATGCGGGCCGCTGGGAAATGCCGGCGGTCGTGCCCATCCACCGCTTGCGCGGAAGCATTCTAGGACTCGTGGGCTTTGGAAGGATTCCGCAACTGGTAGCGCCGAAAGCGCAAGCGTTCGGGATCAAAGTAGTGGCCTACGATCCTTACATCGATCGCGATGCGTTTGCGCGCGCGCGCGTGGAAAAGGTCGAGTTCGACGAGCTACTGAAAGTGTCGGACTATATTTCCATTCACAGCCCGCTGGTGCCGGAGACGCGCCACCTTTTCAACGCCGATGTCTTCCGCCGGATGAAGCCGACCGCATACCTGGTCAACACGGCGCGGGGCCCGATCATCGACGAGGCCGCGCTAGCTCAGGCGCTCGACGCGAAACAACTCGCGGGCGCCGGTCTGGATGTCTTGTCGCAGGAACCTCCGAATGGTTCGCCGCTGTTCGGCCGCGACAACGTAATTCTGACCCCGCATACCAGCTTCTATTCCGTCGAGTCCCTTGTCGATCTGCAAGTCAAGGCCGCAGACGAGATCGTCCGCGTCTTCAACGGCGAGATGCCTCGCAATCCCGTAAATCCCGAGGCGCTGCGGCGACCAGCGTGAAGTAGTCTGGACTCTTCGTTCGTTCGGCTCGTTTTATGAAAGACCTCCTATGAAAGCAATGGTCCTCAAAGCGCCCGGCGACCTGGTGCTCGATGAAGTTTCGCGCCCAGACACGGGCGCAGGCGAAGTCCTGGTCCGCGTCAGTCACACCGGAATCTGCGGAACCGATCTAAAAATCTTCAACGGCTCGATCCCGGTTCAGTATCCGCGCATCATGGGCCACGAAATGATTGGCGAGGTCGTCGAAAGTGGTGGCAGCGATTCCTTGCGGCCCGGCGACAGGGTCATCATCGACCCCGAGCTTTTCTGCGGCGAATGCTTTCACTGCAAAATCGGCCAGACACACCTGTGCCCAAAAGGAATGCTCCTGGGGCGCGACGCCAACGGCGGCTTCGCCGAATACGTCGCCGCTCCCGCAAGCCACGTTTTTCGTCTGCCGGATACCATCGACAGCCGCACGGCGCCGCT
>Ga0210384_10007335_pt1 | contig 11645 bp, 11 predicted proteins | sample IncBWH2MmetaG_FD_160574 | JGI IMG/M metagenome (GOLD analysis project Ga0210384, IMG submission 160574) | Forest soil microbial communities from Barre Woods Harvard Forest LTER site, Petersham, Massachusetts, United States - Inc-BW-H-2-M | ecosystem: Environmental > Terrestrial > Soil >...
CAGGCAGACCAGGTGATCGTGGTGCGAGCCTTCGTTCAACTCAAAGATGGCCTTGCCGGATTCGAAATGGTTGCGGCTGAGCAATCCTGCCTGTTCGAACTGCGTCAGGACACGGTAGACTGTTGCCAATCCGACATCCATGTTTTCGCTGAGCAAAATCTTGTATACGTCTTCTGCGGTCAGGTGGCGTACCGGGCTGTTTTGAAAGATTTCCAGGATTTTCAGACGCGGCAGGGTCGCCTTGAGTCCGCTGGCTTTCAGGTTTGGAGTGCTATTCGTCATGTTTTCGGTCAAAAAGGTACTATCTGCTTTATGATATAGGGTTTTAGCACTGTTGCTCAATAAATTGAGGTTATCCATGCGATTGTTGTTCTCAGAAACATCCCGAAGCAAGGCGCTGGGAGCAGGCCTGGTTGCTGCGCTCGTTCCTGTATTGCTCTCCCTGTCCGGTTGTGCTTCCAAAGCCCAGGTGATGGAGACCACTCCGCTTAACGGTGTTGCCGGTGTTTCTACAGCACAAGGCACTTCCACTGGTGATTCGGTTAAGTCCGATTCTATCACTTCGATGCAACCGCTGACACCTGCATCGGCGCAGGGCATTGCAAGCGGCGCGCAAGTGACAGCTCCTTCCGGCATCTACAAGGTCCTGAACTATATTTCTCCGTATCGCATCACGATCCAGCAAGGTAACTTCGTTTCCCAGGAAATGATCGCGCAGCTGAAAGAAGGCATGACCCGCGAGCAAGTCCGCTTCTTGCTGGGTACGGCTCTGCTGACCGACATGTTCCACGAAGATCGCTGGGACTATCCTTTCCGCATCCAGAAGCCTAACGGCGAGGTCATCACCAGCCGCGTCACCGTATTCTTCAAGAACAATACGGTGAGCCGTTTTGAAGGCGGCAACCTGCCGACCGAGAAGGATTATCTGGCGCATATCACCAACGCCAAGATCGGCGAACGGACAGAGATAGCGCCGCCCAAAGATGCGAAGAAAAAAAATAGCGACGAGAAATAAAGCATGACAGCCTTGAAAATAGCGGTGGCCGGCGCTTCCGGCCGCATGGGCAAGATGCTGATAGAAGCGATCAGCAATGCCGACGATACCGTATTGGCCGGCGCGCTGGATATGGCCGGGTCTGCCGGCCTGGGCAGCGATGCGGCTGCCTTTCTGGGCAAGCCTGCGCAGGTGTCCATCGTCTCAGACCTGGCGCTGGGCCTGGCCAATGCCGATTTCCTGATCGACTTCACGCGGCCGGAAGGCACCCTGCAGCATCTGGCCTACTGTGCCGAGCATGGGATCAAGATGATCATCGGCACCACCGGTTTCGATGAAGAGGGCAAGGCGGCGATTGCCGCGGCTGCCCAAAAAACGGCGATCGTCTTTGCGCCGAACATGAGCGTGGGCGTGAACGTCACGCTGAAGCTGCTGGAAATGGCCGCCAAGAGTTTTTCGCACGGCTACGACATAGAAATTGTCGAAGCCCATCATAGGCACAAGGTCGATGCGCCATCCGGCACTGCGCTGAAAATGGGCGAAGTGATTGCCGATGCGATAGGCCGCGACCTGAACGAAGTCGCGGTGTATGCGCGTGAAGGCGTGACCGGCGAGCGCGATCCCTCGTCGATCGGTTTTGCCACGATACGCGGCGGCGATATCGTCGGCGACCATACCGTGCTGTTTGCCGGCATAGGCGAACGGGTGGAAATCACGCACAAATCCTCCAGCCGCGTCACCTATGCGCACGGCAGCCTGCGCGCCGCGCGCTTTTTGGCAGACAAACAGACCGGCCTGTACGATATGTTTGACGTGCTCAACCTGCGTTAGCCGAATCCCGGCGACAACATGAATTTTTCCATTTCGGAATACTGGGCGCAGGGCGATGCGATCAGCCATATGGTCGCCTACCTGCTGCTGGCAATGTCGCTGGCGAGCTGGTTTACGATATTGTCGAAAGCCTGGACCTGCTGGCGCATACGTCGCAGCGCGCGAGTGCTGGACGCATTCTGGAAGGCGCCCACCATGGACGACGCGATAGCGATGGCCAGCGGGGCTGACAGCGAAAATATCTATGCGCCGCTGGCGATCAAAGCCCTGCACGCCGCCGACCCGGTGAACCAGGCCGGCTCGCTGAGTGCGGCGACTTCTGTCGCCGACCTGATCACGCGCAGTCTGCGGCAGGAAATGAACCGCATCGTCGTCCGGCTGGAGATGGGTTTGACCTTGCTGGCATCCATCGGGTCGACCGCGCCGTTCGTCGGCCTGCTGGGTACCGTCTGGGGCATCTACCACGCGCTGACCGAGGTCTCGGCTTCCGGTATCGTCCAAATAGACAAAGTGGCAGGGCCGGTCGGCGAAGCGCTGATCATGACCGCGCTGGGCCTGATGGTGGCGATTCCCGCGGTACTCTCTTACAATGCGTTGAATCGCGTGAACCGGATCACGATGGCCGAGCTGGATGCGTTTGCCTACGACCTGCACGCGCACATGATCAAAGTGCACGGCGACGCCGGGCCGCAGGCACGGCAATAAACGAGGCGGGGCGGGCATGGGATTCGGTCAATTCAACGGCGGTAACGACAAGGCGGGCAAGCATCTGCTGCCTATGGCCGACATCAATGTCACCCCCATGGTCGACGTGATGCTGGTGCTATTGGTCATTTTTATCATTACCGCGCCGCTGCTGACCCATGCGATCAAGCTGGATTTGCCAAAAGCGCACGCCGGCGCAGCGCAGGAAAGGCCGGAAACCATTACGCTGTCATTCGATGCCCGGGGACAGTTATACTGGAATCAAGACAAGATCGAGCTCAACACGCTGGACGACAGGCTGCTGCAGATCGCGCGCAGCGAGCCGCAGCCCGAACTGCAACTGCGCGCCGACAAGTCCACCCGCTACGAAATCATTGCGCAAGTGATGTCCGCCGCACAAAACCACGGCCTGGCAAAAATCGGCTTTGTCACCGCGCAGCCGGCAGTTCCTCCCGCCAAAAATTAGAAGCCGGCTCGTCCGAGCCGCTTTCTCTGAAAATCAGGCTGAACAAGTTATAATCACCGGTTCAGAGTAGTTTCTCCGCAATAAACCGAACTTACCCAACCGAGCCGTCATGCAAGAAAAATACAGTCCATCCGAAGTCGAACAAGCGGCGCAAAGCCATTGGCAGAAAATCGACGCTTATAAAGCAGTGGAAAACGACCAGCGCTTCCCCAAAGGCAAGTACTACGCCTGTTCCATGCTGCCTTATCCTTCCGGCAAGCTGCACATGGGGCACGTACGCAATTACACCATCAACGACATGCTGGCGCGCCAACTGCGGATGAACGGTTACAACGTGCTGATGCCGATGGGTTGGGATGCCTTCGGCCTGCCTGCGGAGAACGCGGCGATCAAGAACAAGGTGCCGCCCGCGAAGTGGACCTATGACAATATCGCGTACATGAAGACCCAGATGCAGGCGATGGGTCTGGCCATCGACTGGTCGCGCGAAGTCGCCACCTGTTCGCCGGAATACTACAAGTGGAACCAATGGCTGTTCCTGAAGATGCTGGAGGCGGGCGTCTGCGAGCGCCGCACCCAGGTCGTCAACTGGGACCCGGTCGATCAGACCGTGTTGGCCAACGAGCAGGTGATAGACGGCCGCGGCTGGCGCTCCGGCGCGCTGGTGGAAAAGCGTGAAATCCCCGGTTATTACCTGAACATCACCCATTATGCGGAAGAACTATTGTCCGCGGTGGCCAACCCGGAAGACCCTAATTACCTGAGCGGCTGGCCGGAACGCGTGCGCCTGATGCAGGAAAACTGGATAGGCAAATCCGAAGGCGTGCGCTTTGCATTCACGCACGATATCCGCGATGCCGCCGGCGAGCTGATCCAGGACGGCAAGATGTACGTGTTCACCACGCGCGCCGATACCGTCATGGGCGTCACTTTCTGTGCGGTGGCTCCTGAGCATCCTTTGGCGACGCACGCTGCAGCGACCAATCCGGCGCTGGCTGCCTTCATCGAAGAATGCAAAAAAGGCGGCACCACCGAAGCCGAGTTGGCGCTGCGCGAAAAAGAGGGGCGGCCTACCGGTTTGTTCGTGGTTCACCCATTGACTGGCGACAAGGTCGAAGTCTGGGTCGGCAATTATGTGTTGATGTCCTACGGCGACGGCGCCGTGATGGGCGTGCCGGCGCATGACGAACGCGATTTCATCTTTGCCAGGAAATACAAGCTGCCGGTGAAGCAGGTGGTCGCGGTGGAAGGCGAAACCTATTCCACCGATGCCTGGGCCGAGTGGTATGGCGACAAACAGCGCGGCGTCACCGTCAATAGCGGCGTGCTGGACGGCCTGAATTATAAACAGGCTGTCGGCAAGGTGGCAGAACTGGTAGGGGCCAAGAACCTGGGCGAAAAGAAAACCACCTGGCGCCTGCGCGACTGGGGCATCAGCCGCCAGCGCTACTGGGGCACGCCTATCCCCATCATCCATTGCGACGATTGCGGTTCCGTGCCCGTGCCTGAAAAAGACTTGCCGGTCATCTTGCCGGAGGACTGCATCCCGGACGGTTCCGGCAATCCGCTGAACAAGCGCGAAGACTTCCTGCATGTGAATTGTCCTAGCTGCGGCAAGGCCGCCAAGCGTGAGACCGACACGATGGATACTTTCGTCGACAGCTCCTGGTATTTCATGCGCTACTGCGATGCGCGCAATCCCGATGCAATGGTCGCCGAAGGCACCAAATACTGGATGCCGATGGACCAGTACATAGGCGGCATCGAGCATGCGATCCTGCATTTGCTGTATGCACGCTTCTGGACCAAGGTGATGCGCGACCTGAAATTGATCGACGCCAGCGAACCGTTTTCCAAATTGCTGACCCAGGGCATGGTGCTGAAAGGCGCCTTCTTCCAGAAGCCGGAAGGCGCGGGCAAGAATTATCACTGGGAACATGAAGTCGACGTGATCTATAACGAGCAAGGCATGGTGGTCGGCGGCCGTCTCAAGTCCGACGGTTCGCCGCTGGAATACGAGATGACCACGATGTCCAAGTCCAAGAGCAACGGCGTCGATCCGCAGGAATTGATCAACCAGTACGGCGCCGATACCGCCCGCCTGTTTGTGATGTTTGCATCGCCGCCCGAGCAGACTCTGGAGTGGAATGACTCCGGCGTCGAGGGCGCGCACCGCTTCCTGCGCCGGGTCTGGACCTTTGGCGCCAAGAACGAGCAAACGCTGTCCGGCGCCGGCAAAGTGCCGGCGGACCTGAGCGCGGACGCCAAAACCCTGCGCCGCGAAGTGCATACCGTATTGCGCCAGATTAGCTACGATTATGAGCGCATGCAGTACAACACCGTCGTGTCCGGCGCGATGAAGCTGCTGAACACGATAGAGTCCTTCAAGCTGGAAGCGGCGGGCAATGAGGCCGGTCATGCGGCCGTCGCGCGCGAAGCTTTCGGCATCCTGTTGCGCAGCCTGTATCCGGTGTGCCCGCACGTCAGCCACGGTTTGTGGGTAGACCTGGGTTATGCGGCAGAGTTTGGCGATTTGCTGGATGCGCCGTGGCCGCAAGTGGATGAAGCGGCGCTGGTGCAGACAGAAATCGAGATGATGATACAGGTCAACGGCAAACTGCGCGGCAGCATCAAGATTGCCAAGGATGCCGACAAGGCCAGCATAGAAGCGGCGGCATTGGCCAATGAAAATGTGCAGCGTTATGTGGAAGGTACGCCGAAGAAGATTATCGTCGTGCCGGGCAAGCTGATCAATATCGTTGCTTGATACCTCAATAAACAGCAAGGAACCTTTACATGCGCCGCAGTCTATCCAGATCCGCCCAGTTCGCCAGCTTGTTCGCATTGGCGTTGATGTTGTCCGCTTGCGGGTTTGCGATGCGCGGCGCGGTTTCCTTTCCGTTCAAGAGCATCTATGTGGGCTTTGGCGAGGCTTCGCCTTTGGGCAGCGAACTGAAACGCAATATCCGCGCCAACGGCCACACCATTATTACGTCCAGCCCGAATGACGCCGAAGTCATCCTTGATGTGCTGGCAGAGAACAGGGAAAAGGTCATCCTGTCCCTGAACAGCCAGGGCCGGGTGCGTGAATACAATCTGCAGTACACCTTCCGTTTTCGGGTCAGGGACAAGGCCGGCAAGGAGCTCCTGGCGCCGACGGACATCGCCCTGAAGCGCAATATCAGCTTTAATGAATCCCAGGTGCTGGCGAAAGAGGCGGAAGAGGCCGTGCTGTACCGCGACATGCAGACCGACCTGGTGCAGCAGATCATGCGCCGGCTGGCCGTGCTGAACATGAGCTGACGGGAATATCAATGCAATTGCGTTTTGATGCGGTTGATGCGCACCTGGCGAAATCGCTGGCGCCGCTGTATGTGATTACCAGCGACGAGCATTTGCTGGCGCTGGAGACTGCGGACAAGATACGCCGTGCCGCGCGCAGCCAGGGCTTTCTGGAGCGCGACATACTGACGGTGGAGCGCAGCTTTAAATGGGGCGCCTTATTGGCCGCCAATCAGTCGCAATCGCTGTTCGGCGACAAGAAGCTGATAGACCTGCGCATACCGACCGGCAAACCGGGCAAGGACGGCGGGCAGGCGCTGCAGGATTATGTCACGCATCTGTCGCCCGATAACCTGACCCTGATCACTTTGCCCAAGCTGGACTGGGCCACGCAAAAAGCGGCCTGGGTAGCCAGCTTGCAACAAGCAGCGGTGTACATTGACATCCCGCTGGTGGAGCGCGCGCAATTGCCTGCGTGGATATCGATGCGCCTGTCCTTGCAGGGCCAGAGCGCCGACCGGCAGAGCCTGGATTTTATAGCCGACCGCGTGGAGGGCAATCTGCTGGCCGCGCATCAAGAGATACAAAAGCTGGCCCTGTTGCATCCTCAGGGTAAACTGGGTTTTGAACAAATCCACGATGCAGTGCTGAATGTGGCCCGCTATGATGTGTTCAAGCTGAATGAAGCGATGCTGGCTGGCGACGTGCCGCGCCTGGTGCGCATGCTGGAAGGGCTGAAGGGCGAAGGCGAGGCGCTGCCGCTGGTGCTGTGGGCAGTCGCGGAAGAGATCCGCACCCTGTTGAAACTGAAGTCCGGCATGACCCAGGGCCGCCCGCTGGGTGTCTTGCTGAAAGAATACCGCATCTGGGGCCCGCGTGAAAAATTGATGGCGCCGGCGCTGCATCGTGTCAGCCAGACAACTTTGGAGGCCGCGCTGCAAGATGCCGCGCAAGTCGATAAGATGGTTAAAGGTTTACGCGCCAAGGATTTTGCGGGCGATGCATGGGATGCGTTATTGCAGCTGGGTTTGCGCATCGCAAAAGCGTGACCGACTTATTGCAGGCGAAAAATCGGGACGGAAAAGTATCATTGTTCAATTGGCAGGGATGCCCACAAGGCATCAAGTTTTGCAATTGAAGCGGCGGTCGGTGCGCCTACCGTGAAACCCTTATCCAGGGACATGCACCAGGCGGAGTTGTATTCGGCAACGGATAGCGGTTCCTTCAGAAATTTATTTTCAAAGCAAGCAAATGGATATCAAGCAATACATGAGCGATGTCGGCCTGCGCGCCAGGAAAGCGTCGCGCGCGATGGCCAAAGCCGATACCGCCGCCAAGAACCTGGCGTTGTCGCTGATCGCCGCCGCCATCCGCCGCGATGCCGCGACGCTGCGCGCCGCCAATGAAAAAGACCTGGACGCTGCGCGCGCCAACGGCCTGGCACCGGCGCTGCTGGACAGATTGACGCTGTCCGACAAGGCGATTGCGACGATGGCCGAAGGCCTGGAGCAAATCGTCAGCCTGGCCGATCCTATCGGCGAAATATCGAATATGAAGTACCGCCCCACCGGCATACAGGTGGGGCAGATGCGGGTGCCGCTGGGCGTGATAGGCATTATTTACGAAGCGCGACCGAACGTGACGGTGGACGCCGCCGGCCTGTGTATCAAGAGCGGCAATGCGACGATACTGCGCGGCGGCTCGGAAGCGATCCATTGCAACCAGGCGCTGGCTACGCTGGTCAAGGAAGGTCTGGCCGGCGCCGGCCTGCCGGCAGATGCGGTGCAGATCGTGGAGACGACCGACAGGGCCGCCGTCGGCGAATTGATCACCATGCCGCAGTATGTGGACGTGATCGTGCCGCGCGGCGGCAAGGGCTTGATAGAGCGGCTGATGCGCGAATCCAAGGTGCCGATGATCAAGCACCTGGACGGCATCTGCCATGTGTATATCGACGACAAGGCGGATATCGCCAAGGCCGTCGACATCGGCTTCAATGCCAAATGCCATCGCTACGGCACCTGCAATACGATGGAAACTTTGCTGGTCGCACAAGGCATTGCCGCACAGGTATTGCCGCAACTGGCCGAACTGTATGCCGGCAAGGAAGTCGAATTGCGCTGCGACGCCGCGGCGGCAAAAATACTCGCCGCTTACCCGCACCTGGCGGCAGCCACCGAGGAAGACTGGAGCACCGAATACCTGGCGCCCATCCTTGCGGTCAAGGTGGTTGCCGACATGGATGAGGCGATAGAGCATATCAATGCCTATTCATCGCAACATACGGAAGCGATCATCACTGAAGACTATACCCGGGCCTTGCGTTTCCTGCGCGAGGTGGATTCCGCCTCGGTGATGGTGAACGCCTCCACCCGGTTTGCCGACGGTTTTGAATATGGGCTGGGTGCCGAGATAGGCATCTCCAACGACAAGCTGCACGCGCGCGGGCCGGTCGGCCTGGAAGGTTTGACGTCGCTGAAGTATGTCGTGTTTGGACATGGCGAAGTCAGGCAGTAGGGGAGTGGCGCTCAGTTAAGGAAAAAACGCCAATCCGTGTCATTCCCGTGCCGGTGGGAATCCCGTGTCGTGCGGGTGCAAGCCGCTGGGTCCCCGCCTGCGCGGGGACGACAAGCCAAGGGAGTCTACGCTTGACTGAGCGGCATTAGCAGTAGGCCGCGTTGCTTGAGTAATTTATTAAAAAGGAAAAATATGCTCTGGATTAAGGTGCTACACGTCATTTTTATCGTCTCCTGGTTTGCCGGTTTGTTTTACCTGCCGCGCATTTTTGTGAACCTGGCGATGGAAAATGAAACGGGCACTACCGAGCGCCTGTTGTTGATGGCGCGCAAGCTGTACCGCTTCATGACGCTACTGGCGGTGCCCGCCATTGTTTTTGGACTATGGCTGTACCTGGGCTACGGCATAGGCAAGGGACCGGGCAACGGCTGGATGCATGCCAAGCTGGGCATCGTTGTTTTGCTGCTGGGCTATCATCACGCCTGCGGTTCGCTGCTGAAAAAATTTGAACAGGGCCGCAACCAGCGCAGCCACAAGTGGTTCCGCTGGTTCAATGAAGTGCCGGTGGTTTTGCTGTTGGCGATAGTGATTCTGGTGGTCGTAAAACCGTTCTGAATCCGGTCGCCTCTTTTTCTGATATTTTGCTAAAGCGCATTTTGGGAGTGATGTATGTCCAAGGTTTGTGAGTATTATTTTGCGCCTCAGTCGCCGTGGTCATACCTGGGGCACCAACGCTTTGCTGCGCTGGCTAAAAAATACGATGTGAAGATAGAGGTCAAGCCGGTTGATCTCGGCAAGATCTTCGGCGTGTCCGGCGGTCTGCCGCTGGCCAAACGCGCGCCGCAACGCCAGGCCTACCGGCTGGTGGAGATGCAGCGCTGGAGCGAGCACCTGGGCCTGCCGATGCATGTGCAGCCGACTTTCTTCCCGGTGGCGGCCGATCCTGCGGCCAGGCTGATCATTGCGGCGCAATTGGCAAACGGCACGGACGCCGCGATGAACCTGACGCAGGCGATCATGTCTGCGGTCTGGGCGGACCAGCGAAATATTGCCGATCCCGACACCCTGGTTGCGCTGGCGCTGGAGTGCGAGCTGGACGGCAAGGCTTTGCTGAAATCCTCGGAGACCGCCAGCGTACAGGCTGAGTATGACCGGTTCACCAATGATGCCGCCGCCGCCAATGTATTCGGCGCACCCTGGTATGTGTACCAGGGCGAAGGCTACTGGGGCCAGGACAGGATGGATTTCCTGGAACGAGCGTTCCAGAAATAAAGAATTGCAATCCCTGCCGCTTCGTTTGAAGAGGCAGTTTGCAACTTGTAGTGAGCAGCAAACAGGACAGGCAATGGTGCCGGTCTTGTAACAATTTGAATCACAACGGATAAAAGGTTCCCCTATGACACGTTATTCCTATTTTTGCCCTTGCCCGCGCGGCCTGGAAGCCGCTTTGGCGGAAGAACTGGACGAAATATCGCACCAGGATAAAACGCTGAAAGTGCACAACCAGGTGCCGGGCGGCGTGCATTGTTCCGGCGTGCTGCAGGATGCCTACCGCATCAACCTGCACTCCAGGATCGCGTCGCGCGTCTTGCTGCGCATGGCGCATGCCGGCTATATCAATGAAAACGACATCTACGACCTGACGCTGGAGCAGCCGTGGGAAGACTGGTTCGGCTACCACCATACGATACGGGTCGACGTCACCGCAGTGAAATCGCCGCTGAAAAGCCTGGAGTTCGCTACGCTGAAAATCAAGGATGCGATATGCGATCGTTTCCGCGATCAGTTCACCCAGCGGCCTTCGGTCGATACCAAGAATCCCGACATGCGTATCGTCGGCTTCCTGGATGCGCACAACTTCACCGTGTACCTGGATACTTCAGGCGAAGCCTTGTTCAAGCGCGGCTGGCGCATGGAAACCGGCGACGCGCCTTTGCGCGAAAACCTGGCTGCCGGTTTGCTGCGTACCTCGGGCTGGAAACCGGGCGTGCCGCTGTTTGATCCCATGTGTGGTTCCGGCACCATCCTGATTGAAGCGGCGCAAATGGTGGCGGGTATCCCGCCGGGCATACGACGCGAGTTCGCATTCGAGAAATTTGCCAGCTTCCAGGAAGAAGAATGGCAGGCGATCAAGGGTGCGGTCCGGGCGCATCCCTTGCCGACCGAACCCAGCATCTTCGGCAGCGACATTTCCGGCGACATGATCGTCATGACGCGCAATAACCTGAACAAGGCCGGCATCAAGTTTGACGTGCCGCTGAAGCAGATCGAGGCGCAAGAAATCAAGGCGCCGACAGAAACCCCGGGCGTACTGCTGACCAACCCGCCCTATGGCGAACGGATAGGCGTGCGCGGCGACAGCACGATAGAGGCTGACGACCAGGCCAGGGAATTCTTCAGCGCGTTCAGCACCACGCTGAAACAGCGCTTTGCCGGTTGGAGCGTCTTCCTGTTCACGGCCGACCTTGGCTTGCCGAAACTGCTGCGCCTGAAAGAGTCGCGCAAGACGCCATTCTTCAATGGCGCGCTGGAATGCCGCTTGTTCCGGTTTGACATGGTTGCCGGTTTCAACCGCAGGGAAGAGGCCAAGCCGAAACCGGCCGCTCAATAAACGTCCGCTGATGCATCCGGGTCCCGCTGCCGCGCTAGCCGGCCCGGATGCAAGTTTCACTGAGTTTTCCCTGGTGTGAAAAAGATTCATGGTGCATCTCCAGCAGAGGTATGCACTTTGCGTTATGCTGGTTAGCTCACTTGTCCAGCTGGAGATATCGATGTCACAAGCCCAAGCACTCACCCTCAAAGACCCTTCGCTATTACGCAATCAAGCCTATATCAACGGATTGTGGGTAG